>Ga0265338_10001539_pt1 | contig 37247 bp, 37 predicted proteins | sample 42126metaG_FD_193579 | JGI IMG/M metagenome (GOLD analysis project Ga0265338, IMG submission 193579) | Rhizosphere microbial communities from Carex aquatilis grown in University of Washington, Seatle, WA, United States - 4-21-26 metaG | ecosystem: Host-associated > Plants > Roots > Rhizosphere... | reverse complement strand
TATTTAGGATAGCGTCATTGCTATTGTATATGACATATACAATCTTCGGAGCAAATGTCCAGGCAAAACGCCTCTTTTTGGAAATCCATCAACTAATTATTCCTGCACCCGTCCGCGCATACGCACATTTTATTGAGCACTTGGGTCATGAAGAGGGGCCCATTTTCTGTCAAGAAGCAGTCCGTCGCTGGGTTCAGCGTTCGACATTAGCGATCCCAGCGCAGCCCGATCTGTTCCAGAAGTGAACTCATCCTCGAACTCTTGCGTCAATGGCCTTTCCTAAACCACTCGAGATTCCGCGCGCCGTGAAGCACGTGATAGACTTCAACGCCATCGGCGGTTGGAGCGTAAAAGATCAGGTAGTTATCGAAGCCCTTGACGCTTCCTTCGCAACCGGGCAAATGCTTCTTCGCCATTCACGCCTTTGCCGGCGTCAAGCGATTCCGCCGCCGTAACCAACTTCGCTTCAAGCTCCGCCAGCGAACTCACAGAAATCCGCTTCAGCAACTCCTCCTTCTCAAGCAGCCTCAGCCCTTCTCGCAGGACCTCGCTGGCGGTTTGAAAATCGCCGCTTTTCACCTTGCCCTCGACGAATTGCTCCCATTTGTGTCCAAGCGATACGTTCATGTTGGCGCATCCTATCTGCATAACAAAAAATGCGCAAGCAATGTCATCGCCAGAATTCTCGTTTCATTGCCATCGGGTTTTCATCACCCCCATTTTGCCCCAGGCGCTCGACTCTTTCTCTGCGGCCAAGGCCTGGTTCCCCTTCCTCCGTTTTCTCTGTTTGCTCCCGTGAAAATAACAAAACTGATTTCGGGCTAAGGGGGACGGGCAGAGGGGTCCATGGTTTATCCTCAAGCAGCTTTGGCAATGGTCACGGCGAAGCCCAGCTTCTCGATTCGTTTGACGAGGTGCTTGGCCAGCCCTTCCGGGTTGCGCATTTCGTAATAGTTGGCTCCGAGGTCCTGGTAGCGGGTTCCCCGCTGGATCATGTGGTAGCAGCTTTGCAGGATGGTGCGCGCCACCGCAATCAGGGCGCGTTTCTTGCCGCGCTTGCCGGCCAGGCGGTGATACATGGCCGAGAGGTAGCAGTCCTTTTTGTGCCCAGCCGCGTTGGCTGCCTCCACGATCGCCGCGCGCAGGCTCCGGTTGCCCGGCTTGATGCGGCTGCTCCGCCGCTTGCCCGCGCTTTCGTTGTTGCCCGGACACATCCCCGCCCAACTAATCAGATGCTCAGCCGTGGGGAATCGTTTCACGTCCGTGCCGACTTCTGCGGCGATCACTTGCGCCACTCTTTGATTGACACCCGGGATGTCGTCCAACCGGTCGAGCAACTCCTGGTCTTTTTGCAACCGCTGGGCGATCAGCGCCCCAACCTCGGCGACTTGCTCCTCGTAGCCGGCGATGTCCGCCAGCAGCTGGCTCAGGATCAGCCGATGGTGCTCCTCCATCTTGCCCTGCAAGGCGGCGCGCAGCCGCTCTTCCTTCTCCTTCATGCGCCCGCGCGCCATTTGGCCAGAGCCACCTCATCGGTCTGCCCGCCCAAGATGGCCTCCAACATCTGCGTCGCGCTCACCCCGGTGATGTCGCTGACCACGTTGCCCAACTTGATGTTCGTGCTCTCCAGCGTGCGCTGCAGTTCGTTGACCGCCTGCGCCCGGCGTCCCACCAGATTGGCCCGGTGGCGCACCAGTTCGCGCAGTTCCCGCTGCGGCTTGGCCGGAATAAAGCTGCCGCGCAGCAGCCCATGCCGCAGCAAGTCGGCGATCCACTCCGCGTCCTTGACGTCGGTCTTGCGCCCCGGCACCGCTTTGATGTGCTGCGCGTTGACCACCAGCAGTTCCGCCTGCCCCTCCACCAGGTTGTAGACCGGCTTCCAATACGAGCCGGTCGATTCCATCGCGGCGTGCGTGACCTGGTGGCCCTTGAGCCAGTCGCCCAGCTCCAACAAGTCGCGGGTCATCGCCCCGAAGGACTTGATTTCCTTTTGCACCGTCCCGTTTTCCGCCGTCACCATCACGCAGGCGACGACCGTGGCCTTGTGCACATCCAAACCCGCGCAACGATTGAAGAGAACTTGCATACACAGATGGGGTTGAGGTTCTTGCTTGCGCGACGCTGCCTGGCCAGACGCCCCAAGGGATCATTCTCCCGTGCGTGCTCACTTGACGTGGCGACAATTGGTGGTTCGAAACGGGGCGTCCGAGCCAAACTCCTGTGCGGGCTCTGGGCGCCAACTAACAGATCGACTTCGGACCAAGCAGATCGCACGGCAACGACGTTAAAGGAATTTTCATTCATGGTGGAGAACGAAGTTCATGAAAACTCCTGTTCAATTCATCCGCCTGTTTGGTTTTCAAGGCAGGCGCCCGGGGCAAAAAGATCAAGCAGGCGCGCTTGATCCAAGCGCATGGTTGCGGCTAGCATTTGCGGGACGATGAAGCAGTCCCGCCGCTTTTGGGCCACCCTTTATTTGACTATATGGGCCGCCTTGTTTGGCGCCAACGCGCGCGCCCAGGCGCCGTCCGATCCGGCCAATCCGCGCGCCAACGCGCAGGCGCGCGCGTTGTTGAAGTATTTCCAGGGCCTTTCGAGCGGGAAAACCAACCGCATCCTGTCGGGCCAGTTCACGCAGTTTGGCGCGGGCGCGAGCCTGCGGCTGATGGAGCAGATTCACACGAACACGGGGCATTGGCCGGCGATTATGGGCGTGGATTACGCGAACCTGCCATTCGACATCACCACGAACCATCCGAACCGGACGGCCATCGAATATTGGCGCCAGGGCGGCATCGTGACCGTCAGCGCGCACCTCTTCAATCCCGCCAACGCGACCAATTACGGTTTGCGCGACAAGGGAGTCGACCTGTCCACGCTGCTGGTCCCGGGCGCGACGCACGACAAATGGGTGCGCGAAATGGATTCGATCGCCGCCGGGCTCGCGCAGTTGAGGGATGCCGGCGTGGTCGTGCTCTGGCGCCCGTTCCACGAGGTCAACGGCGCCTGGTTCTGGTGGGGCGGAAAGGACCCGGACGAGTTCGTCAACGTGTGGCGTAATATGTTTGACTATTTTACGGAGACAAAGCGCCTGGACAATTTGTTGTGGGTCTACGCGCCGAATCACGGCGCAAAGACGGCGGCGTATTATCCCGGCGACCGCTACGTGGACCTGGTGGGATTGGACGCCTACACGGATTTTATTGACACCAATCACATCCGCGGCTACGCCGAGGTCGCCGCGCTCCCAAAGCCGTTTGGTTTCACGGAATATGGCCCATTCGGAGCTTCCAATCCACCCGGTGACTACGATTATTTGAGGTTCCTCGACGGAATCCAAAAGTCATTTCCAAAAACATGCTTCTTTATGAGCTGGAACGGGAAATGGAGCCTCGCGCGAAACCTCCACACCAAGGAACTGCTGGACAATCCGTTGATCCTCAATCGCGACGATCTGCCGGCCGGTTTGACAGGAAAATAACATGGAAACGCTGCCCACAATCATTCTCAAGCCCGGCCACGCCGAGCGCGTCATCGCCGGCCATCCGTGGATTTACGCCGCTTCGATCATGCGTTTGACGGGCCCCATCCCCGATGGCGCCCTGGCGCAAATCAAGGACCACCGGCAACGCTTCCTCGGCGTCGGCCTCTACAACTCGAAATCGAAAATCCAGGCCCGCGCGCTCTCCCCAGAGCGCGTGACGGTCGACCGTGAGTTTTTCCTCGAGCGCATCCGCGCCGCACTGGACGTGCGCAAGCGCAGGCTGCCGGCGCCCACGTCGTTTCGCGTGGTCAACGCGGAAAGCGATTTCCTCAGCGGATTGATTGTTGACAAATATGCGGATGTTTTGGTCGCGCAGATTTCGTCGCTTGGGATGGACCAGCGCAAACCGCTGATCGTCGACGCGCTGCAGGCCATTTTCTCGCCACGCGCCATCATGGAGCGGAGCGAGGCGTCTTTCCGCAAATTCGAGGGCTTGGAGGAATCGAACGGCATCCTCGCGGGCGCGCTGGAGGGCCGGGTGACGATTGACCTGAACGGCCTCAAATTTGAGGTCGATATCGCCGGCGGGCACAAGACCGGCCTGTACCTGGATCAGCAGCGCAATTACCAACTGGTCGCGGAGCTGATTTCCCACGGCCAGGTCTTGGATTGCTTCAGCTTCCTGGGCGGGTTCGCGCTGCACTGCGCGCGCGCTGGCGCCGCGCATGTCCATGGAATTGACCAGAGCGAAGACGCGGTCGCCGCGGCGGGCCGGCACGCCCAGGCGAACGGCCTGGCGGACCGTTGCGCGTTTGAGGCTGCGAATGTGTTTGACTGGCTCAAGGCGCATACCGCGGTCAGGCCCCACGAGAAAGTGATCCCGCGATTCGATGGGATTATACTTGACCCGCCGTCGTTCACGCGCAGCCGCGCCTCCGTGCCGGACGCCGTGCGCGGCTACAAGGAGATCCATCTGCGCGCCCTCAAGCTGCTTCGAACGGGCGGCGTGCTGGCGACATTTTGTTGTTCCCACCATGTCGACGCCGCTCTGTTTGAGACCATCGTGACCGAGGCGGCCTTTGACGCGCGCAGGGTGTTGAGGAGGATCGCCACGTTCACGCAATCGCCCGACCATCCGATTTTGCCGGCGGTTCCGGAAACCGAGTATCTGAAGGGGTTCGCTTACGAGGTCGCGCGATAGAGCGGTCAGGAAACCGGCTTCTTCCAAATCGGAACGACGCGCTTCATTTCGTCAATAAGAAATTGGCACGCCGCGAACGCCTCGCCTCGATGCGGCGCGACTGCCTCCACCCAAAGCGAAGCTTCCCCCACCGCGACCCGCCCAACCCGGTGGACAAGCCGAATGGATGCGATCGGCCAGCGCTTTTCCGCCTCGTCAAAGAGCAGCTCGAACTGCCGCCGCGCCATGCGTTCAAACGCTTCGTAATCCAGCGCGGCAATCTCGCGCCCGTCTTCCTGGCAGCGAACGAAGCCAAGAAAATAGATCGCGGCGCCCATGCCGGAGGAAATCTGGCGCCCGCGCAGCAGGGCCGCCTCATCGATGGGCGCCGATGTAATGGTTAACTCGCGCAACATGGTTACCCGCCCTGGACCGGCGGAAAGAGCGCCACTTCATCGCCGTCGCTAAGCGCAAATTCCGGCCTTTGGTATTCGACGCCCACGGCGATGAGCATCGATTTTTGCATCGGCCGCATTTTGGGAAACCGCTCAAGTATCTGCGCGAGCAACTCGCTGATACGGGATCCGGGCGCAACTGAGAGAGTGGCTTCCGGCTGGCCCGCCAGCTCGCGGAAGTACGAATAAAAAGTGACGCGGACGGTGATCAAAGGCGAAGGAAGATTTTGCGGCGATAAAGGAAATGCACGAACCAAAACGCCAGCGCAAGACCGACGATCGCCATGGCGAGATCCCCGCCGCCACGGCAATGGCTTTCCAGAAAATCCCGGATATCGCCGCCCACAAGCCGTTTGCTCAAACCGGAGAAGCTGCCGCCGAGGAAATTCTTCGTCAAATAGATGGTGATCGAGTTCATGCCCATCCACACGAACGGCTGGCACCACCATTGCCATTTGGCCACGTCAATGATCCAGTAAAACGCGCCCAGCAGCAGCGCGCTGTAACCGCCGGCGACCAGCACGAAGGAAGACGTCCAGATCTTCTTGACCACAGGAAACTGGACGCTCCACGCCCAGCCAAGGCTGACCATGATAAAGCCGGCCATAAGCAGCAAAATGACTTTTTGGGTGTCGCGCAACGACGCGTTGAGAAGAAGCAAGCCGGCAAACACGCCCAAAAGGCACGTGCCGACGGCGGGCAGCGTGCTCAGAAAACCTTCCGGATCGAAGTAGGTGTCGTATTTTCGACCGGGCAGATATTGAAAATCAATCTGATCGCACAGGTCAAACCCGTGCTCGAAATGCCCGGTCACATAATTTGTCGTCCCGTAAAAAAGCGCTTTGGGCGCGTTCGCGTCGAAAGGAATGCCGCGTTGCTGCGCCAGTTGTTTAAGCGACGATTCCTCTAGCTGAATATCGCGGATGGGAATAAACGTCATCAGGGCCCAGTAACCCACGAGGAGCGAGGCGCAAATGGCGATCATCTGGCGCAAGTTGCAGAAACAAAAAATCAGCCCGGCAAACCCGTAGCAAAGCGCGATTCGGTTAAGGACGCCCATCAGGCGAATGCCCGGCCAATTGTTCGCGAAGCCGCCCGAGTAGAACAGCGCGATCACAAGCATCAGGACGGTGCGCCGGATGATTCGTTTGACCGCCCCTGCCCTGCCCTCCTGGCGGATGGTCTTGCCCAGCGAGAAAACGAGCGACACGCCGACAATGAAGACGAACAGCGGAAAAATCAGGTCGTAAAAATGAAATCCCGCCCAGTCGGCGTGATCCAGTTCATAGGCCAGGAATCCAAAGACGCCATGCGGCTGGCCGTCCGGGCCGCGTGACATCTTGTCAAGCGCATAAACAAGCGCATCGGCCCCGATAATCCAGAACATGTCGAATCCCCGCAACGCGTCGACGGACATGAGCCGCTGCGTCACCGCCGCCGAGACGACCGCGGCGTCCGACGCGGCGGGTGGATGAAGTGAGGTTTCGGCGCTCATGGAGCGAAGCATAGAAGCGCCGAAGCCTCGGCTCAAACCAAAAGTCTTACCGGACAAGCAATTCACTCGGAAGCGCCGAGAGGTACTCGCGAACTTCCAGATTCATGCGGTCGATCTCCGCCACGTAGCCAGCCACCGAGAGGCGATAGTTTTGAGCGTCTGTTTCGGTCTTTCTGATCTGCGCCGCTTGCCGCTCAAACTGGCGAATGCGCTCCTGAGTGACTTCGAGTTCGGTGTCGTTACGGATCATGATTCAATAATCTCCAAAATGCCGCGTCTCGTCCCATCACGCTTTACTTGCCAGTAGGCAACCGTCTGATCCTCTCCTCCCAAAGCCGCGGCGCGACGGATCCAGAAGACACTTGCGCCTAACACATTTTGCGCCGCCGCATGGTCAAAAACCAAATGCAATTCGGGCGATAGACGTTCCACATCAAATGAGTCGTCCATGAGCAAAAAAATGTCAACATCGTTCGGATCGAGTTTCGCTGTGACAAACGAACCAAAAACGATAAACCGATTCACGTGACCAGTCCTTTGCGCCAGCCGGTAGACTCGTTCCAATCGGCGCGCGACGATGTTTCGCCGGGGACCGCCGACGAAACGCTCCATAGTCTCGGCCAATGTGGCGCGGTGGATGCCAACAGCCAGATCACCTGATTCATTGAACACGCCGGGAAGGCTCATGTTCTACGGCTGTCCGCATGCGTCGGCCTTGCCGTTCCCGTCGGCCAGAAAGCGGTTGACCGCGTTGAGATACGCGCGGGCGCTGGCTTCAATGACGTCGGTGCTGGCGCCCTTGCCGATGACGAGTTTGGCGGCGCCAAAATCGACCTTGACGGTGACTTCGCCCAGGGCGTCCTTGCCTTGGGAAACGGCGCGCAAGGCGTATTCCATCAGCCGGCCATGCGTGGTTGTCAAGCGATCAATGGCCTTGAGCGCGGCGTCGACGGGGCCGTCGCCGATGCCGGCGTCCTGGTGAGTCTCGGGGGGGCCGCCCTTTTTTCCGGCGCGCTTTTGGAGGCGGACGGTGGCCGTGGGAACGGTGCGGTTGCCGCTGCTGACGCTCAAATAATCGAGGGTCCAGACTTCAGGCGTGTAGCTGATGTGGCCCTCGACCAGCGCGGCCAAATCGTCGTCGTAAACGAACTTCTTTTTGTCGCCAATTTCCTTGAAACGGGCGAAAATAGAATTGACATCCGCGTCGCTCATTTTAAACCCGAGATGCTTCAACCGGGCGGCGACGGCGGCGCGTCCGCTGTGCTTGGTCAACGGCAGCTCCGTCGCGCCCCAGCCGACCGTCTGCGGATCAATGATCTCGTAGGTCTCGCGCTTTTTCAAAATCCCGTCCTGGTGAATGCCGCTGGAGTGGGCGAAGGCGTTTTCGCCAACGATGGCCTTGCTGCGCTGCACGGAGAGGCCGCTCATGCGGGAGACCAGACGCGAGCTTTTGACAATCTCGCGCGTGGCAAGGCCGCACTCGAATTTGCCGAAAAAGTCGCGGCGCGTCTGAAGCGCCATGACGATTTCCTCAAGGGCGGCGTTGCCCGCCCGCTCGCCGATGCCGTTGACGGTGCATTCGACTTGACGCGCGCCGTTGCGAACCGCCGTGAGAGAATTGGCGACCGCAAGCCCGAGGTCGTTGTGGCAATGCACGCTGATCACCGCCTTGCCGGATTTGAACTCGGGCACCGAATCGTGAAGATGTTTGATGAGCGCGCCGTATTGATCGGGCACCGCCCAACCCACCGTGTCCGGGATGTTCACCGTCGTGGCGCCGGCGGCGACGACCGCCTTGCAAACTTGCACGAGAAACTCCGGCTCCGTGCGCGAAGCGTCCTCCGGCGAAAATTCGACGTCGTCGACAAAACCCTTGGCGCGCTGAACGCCCTCGACGGCGAGGCGGAGAATTTCGTCCTGCGCCTTGTTAAGCTTGAACTCGCGGTGAATCTTGGACGTGGCCAGAAAAACGTGGACGCGGCCGCGTTTCCCGGCGGGCTTGATCGCCTCGCCGGCGGCGTCAATGTCCCGCGGCACGCATCGGGCCAGGCCGCAAATCACCGGGCCTTTGACTTCCTTGGCGATCGTGTTGACGGCGGAAAAATCGCCGTCGCTGATGACAGGGAAGCCGGCCTCGATGATGTCGACTTTGAGGCGGGCGAGCTGGCGGGCGACCTCGAGTTTTTCGCGCAAGGTCATGGACGCGCCGGGGCATTGCTCGCCGTCGCGCAACGTTGTGTCAAATATAAGTATTCGGTTCTTCATATAATGCAAAAACCCCATCGCCGGGCGGCGATGAGGTTAGTGAAATCCTGCGAAAAACAAAAGAAAACCTCAACCGCCGCGCCGCCGCAACAGCAGCGCGCCTGGCAACAGTCGAAGATTCAGAATGTTCGTCACGGCGCACACATTAGCAGGTTGAATTGGCCTGTCAAACTTTTATTTCCGCCACGCGACCGGTTTGGCGTCGCCGTCGGTGCGCAATTTTCACTCCGAAATGCCTATTGGCGCCGGTGACAACCAGCAACGAGTCATCCAGATTGCATGAGCAAGCCCATGAATCATCTGCCTTTACTGTCTGTGCGTTGCGCCGTGCGTTGGACGCGCCTTGTTCTTCTGCTGTTCCTCCTGCCTGCATCTGCGTCAACGTTGCCGAATTCGGCTTTCAATTTGACCGGCTTCGGCAATAGGGCGACAGGCGGCGGCGTCATACCGGAGACTGACCCCGCGTATCGCAAAGTCACCAACGCGCTGGATCTCGCAACCGCCCTGGTTTCCTCCTACAAGACCGCCGGCTCAGTTAAGGTGATTGAAATTACGACCAACCTCGATCTTGGCTGGCTTGAAATCGGGAGCGCAGCGCAGACTCTGGCCTCGACGCCGTTCCGCGCCCATAATTCCCCGCAATTGCATCCGCGTTTGCTCCAAACCGGCGTGAGCCTGGTCGACATCAAACCCCGCAGCGGGCTGACGATTTTTTCTCCCAACGGCGCGACCATTCGCCACGCGACTTTCAACATTAAAAGCTGCGCGAACATCATCGTCCGCAATTTGAAATTCGACGAGCTCTGGGAGTGGGACGAATCGACCAAGGGGCAGTACGACAAGAACGACTGGGACTTCATCGACCTTGGCAACGGCGGCGCAGTGAGCAACATCTGGGTGGACCATTGCACGTTCACCAAGAGTTACGATGGCATTCTTGACACCAAGGCCGGAAGTTCGGCCATCACCATTTCGTGGTGCAACTACACAGGCGACGACGGCGCGACCAACGCGAACAGTTTTGTCTGGCAGCAGATCAATTCGCTCGAATCGAATCGAACCAGTTATCCCTTCTACAGTTTTCTCCGGGCCAATGGCTTCAGTTCCACCGACATCGTGACTATTATTCAGGGCCACGACAAAACGCACCTTGCGGGCGCGAACAATCTCGACCCCGCCAACGCCATGCTTTCCATGACGTTCCATCACCTTTGGTTGCAAAATGTCTGGGACCGCTGCGTGCCGCGTCTGCGCGCCGGCAACGTGCATGACTACAACGTGTGCGCCGACATGACCGGGGCCCTGGCGGCGAAGAATCTTCGCAACCTCCGCGCGGCGGCCATGAGCGCCGCCAACCAAAACACCCTTAACAACACGTACGATTTCGATCCGCCGCTCAACGGCGCGATCTCCACCGAGGGCGGCGCCATCCTCGTAGAAAAATCCGTTTATATCGATTGCCTGACACCCCTTCGCAACAACCAGACCGACCCCAGCAACCCGGCCTATACTGGGAAAATCCTCGCGCTCGATTCGATTTACGAAATGAACGGCGCGTTCTTCCGTGGCGACAGCGACGCTCCCGGCGGCTCCAATACCTTCGGGCCGCTCCAGGCGCCGATCATTCCATTCTCATGGAACCTTCCCGGCAACCAATTGCCATACACTTACACGATGGACGATCCCAGCCAGTTGCAGAGCATTGTGGCCGAATGGGCAGGCGCCGGTGTGCTCGATTGGAACAAGACTAACTGGCTGCTGACCACTTATGGCTACGCGCCACCGCAAATTTCATCTGTGGCTTTTAGCGCCGGGACGCTCACAGTGACGATCGCCGGAGACACGGGGCCGCAGTATGTATTGCAGGCTTCCACCAATCTCGTAAATTGGGACAATCTCGTCACCAACTTCGCGCCCACGCCCTCGTTCACCTGGAGCAATTCAGTTGGTGCGGCTGGCCGATTTTACAGGATCAAACTTGGACCTTGAAGCCAGAGTTGTTGCGCGTCGACGCACCTGTCAAATTATACCTGCGCAACGCGCCAGGCGAGGCCGGATCACCTGCTCAACCGATAAAGGCAACTCGGCCAACACCGCCTCAGCCTCCGCAGGCTTCAACAGGCCGCGGTGGAAAACCACGCGGACAAAATCGAGATCCTTCTCGCGCCCGGCGGCGAGTTTGCTGATAACAAGATCAGCCACGCTCAAACACAGCCCAGTCACCTGGTTTGTGTTTTGATTTCGGATTCGAACAAGGCGGGATTTCCAGTTGGCCGGCAACGTCGCGGTTTCGGGTCGAACGCCATGAGCGTAATAGCCGAAGGTGTCGTGAAACGGTGATTTCTCGCCGATGGAGCCGTCAATTAAGTCTGCTTTGCCAGGATCGTTGGTTGGATAAACGTCCGCTTCGACGGACGCCGTCAATTCATCAGGCGGTTCTGGAATTGTCCCAAGTATGGCCTGACTGCCGATGACAACCAGTTCTTGAGCATTGGCAATGCTCCCGGCGGCGCGAATGATGTGTTCGAGTTCGCTACGCTTCATTGATGGAGCGATATATCGCCCAGCGCTCTTGAGGCGTGAGTATGCCGCTGAAGGGGTCGTTTTGTCGCAGGCGCTGGCCTTCCTCGCCTTCGTCAAGCATAACTTCGCGGATCTCCTCCCACGGCCGTTCTAAAATCTCAAGCCACTCAGCGTGCGCGCGCTGAGGACTTTGCCGGTTCCAACGCCGGCAGGTGGCCCTGGCCTTCTCCAATCCAGCGCGCGCAGGGTCGCGGTCAATCTTGTCAACAATCGCCTGCGCCATTGCCAGGCTGCGGCGGTCGATCTCCTGATGCGTTCTCACGGCTTACCGCGTTCCCATGCCGACGCTTTGCACGGTCTGGAAGAGTTTGCCTTCGGTCTTGATGCTGGGCGCGATGATGATCTCGGTCTCCTGGAAGGCGCGAATATCCGTGGCGCCGACGTTGCCCATGCAGGTCGTGATCGCGCCAACAAGATTCTGCGATCCATCGTCAACCGTCGCCGGGCCGTAAAGGATTTGCTTGAGCGATCCGCTGAGGCCGACTTTGATGCGCGTGCCGCGCGGCAAATTGGCGTGCGGCGTGGCCATGCCCCAATGGTTTCCCTTCCCGGGCGCCTCGTGCGCGCGGGCAAACGCGCTGCCCACCATCACCGCGTCGGCGCCGCAGGCCAGCGCCTTGCAGACGTCGCCGCCCTTGCTCATGCCGCCATCGGTGATGATCGGGATGTATTGTCCGGAGCGCTTGTGGTGATAATCGCGCGCGGCGGCGCAATCGACAGTCGCGGTGACCTGCGGGACGCCAAGGCCAAGCACGCCGCGGCTGGTGCAGGCGGCCCCGGGACCCACGCCAATCAGGACGCCGGCAACGCCGCATTCCATCAGTTGCAGCGTGACGTTGTATGTGACAGCGTTGCCGATGATGACGGGAACGTTCATCTTCCGGCAGAATTCAGCGAGATCGAGGGATTTGTATTCGGTTGATTTATGTTTGACAGTTGAAACGGTGGACTGGACGACAAATAAATCCGCGCCCGCCTCCTGCGCGATGCAGCCGAAGCGCTCCGCCTTTTGCGGAATGGAGCTGACGGCGGCGAGCACCCCGGCGTCTTTGAGTTCCTTGACGCGCTGGGCGATCAGGTCCTCCTTGATCGGCTCAAGATAAGCCTTTTGAATGAGCGTCGTGACCTCCTCCTTGCCGGCCTTGACGATTTGGTCCAGGACGTCAGAAGGGTTGGCGTAGCGGGTCTGGATGCCTTCCAGGTTGACGACTCCAAGCCCGCCGAGCTTGCCCATCTCGATGCAAAAGCGCACATCCGTCACGCCGTCCATCGCGCTGGCGATGATCGGGATTTTGAGCGAGATGCAACTGCCGTCTTTGCGCGGAATGCGGAAGGAGGTGTCGACTTCATTGGGGTTGATGGTGAATTCGCCCGGCACAAGGGCAATCTCGTCAAACCCGTAGGTGACGCGCGCTTTGCGATTTCGTCCGATCCACATTCCCATAAGGTTATAGCTGCTTTCCTTTGTTAAAATTCAAACGGTTCATTCAATGTTCCGCACGAGGAACACCGGGAACGGTCCACGTCGGCGTCGTCCGTATACACCGAGGCGCAGCGTTCACAGCGGAAGATGCGATCCTGCTTTCGCGCCGGGCCAAAACGCCGATGGCGAATTTCCGAATATACGGAGAGTACCGAGAGCCCCGCAAGTAAAGAAAGAACATACACCAGAATTAAGGCTTCGGAAGACATCGAATTAGCATGCGTCGGCTGCGTTTATTTTGCCGGCGGCGCGGCGGGTTGAATCGTTTGCCAGGAAAAAACGGCGTCGCCCCACGCCACTGCCCCCCGCGAATCCTCGACAGGCGCAAAACGCAGCGCGCGGACGATCCCCAGAGCGGTGGCGTCGGCGGCGGCCAAACCGCTCGCGCCCGTGATGCGCGCGGAGACGACCTGCCCCGCGGCGTCGACGGCGACCTGCGCTATTGTGTTATTGACTAATTGCAGGCTCGGTTGCGGCGGCAGGCTGCCAACGGGCGTCAACAACGCGCGATTGGCAAGCGCGCCGCCCAGATGCATGGCCGAAGGCGGCGACTGGGCCTGCGGCGCCAGGTAGGCGCTGGCCGGCTCGAATTCAGTCGGGGACGGCCGCGCCAGGATGAACGGTGCTTCGCGCGTTGCCGCCGTGGAGTGGAGACTTGGATGCCAGCCCGTTTCCATCGTGAGCCACACTTCCGGCGCGGGGTGTTCAGCGGCGTGGTATTCGGGCGAAGGCGTGTCCATCCAGGCGCGACCGGAAAACCCGCGGGGCCGGGCCTCCTGGAACAACGTCGGGTCTTCGGCGAAAAGCGCCGTGGCCGCGTTGCCCTGCTCCACAGGCCGCGCCAGGAGCAGCGCCGCAAACGCAGGCGGATCCGGCAAGGGCGGTTTTCGTTGCCGCTCCGCAAATGACCACAGCAATCCCACCTGTAAAATAAACAATGCGGCCGCGACGGTCCAGAACCTGCCCGCCGACCACGAACCGCACTTTGGAGGCGCGCTCATTTGCGTTCGGCTATGATGCCGTTGGTGAACCCCACGCTTCCAGCCAATTCACCCAAATGCAGCAGCGCGTCGTTCGGCGTGTCTTTGTCCATCATGAGCGTCAACGTCAAGTCGCTTGATTGCCGGCGCGCCTCGTCCAGCCGTCTCTTCAACGCCGCTTTCAATTCGTTGTCGTCCACCTGCCGGTTCTCGAAGAAGCATTGCCCGCGAAAATTCACCGCGACAATCACGGTCGGATTGCGCGAGCCGGCCATCAGGGTCTTGATGCGCGGCAAATTGATTTCAAACCAGCCTTCCACTTCGCGCGCCAGCCGCGCATCCGCCCCGCGATCCACGCGCAGGCCGATGGGCCGGATCGGCGGCTGCCGAAGATGCGCGCGCGCCTCGGAAAAGTTCGTGTAAGCCGCGCCGCGAAACACCAGCGCGCCCGAGCTGGTCAATTCCAGCAAGTCCGCGCCCGCGGGAGCCGCCTCGGCCCCCTCCAGCCGCACCATCGCCCCGGGCGTGTAGACGAGCGAAGTCAATAATAAAAATAAAACCAGCAGAAACGCCACCCCGGCCAGCGGCGCCGGATCCAGCGGCCCACGGAATATTCGGGCATGTCGGGCGAATCTCACGGCGCCGTCACAATCTTGAGGATCTCGCTGGAGACCTGCTCCATGTCAAGTATAATAGCATTCACACGGCCCACCAGGTAATTATACCCCGCATAGCACGGGATCGACACCGCCAAGCCCGCCGCCGTGCAGATCAGCGCCTCCCAAATTCCCGTCGCAAGCTGCCCCACGTGCGCCGTCAGCCCGGCGTCCTGGATCACCTGGAACGCCTTCATGAACCCCAGCATCGTGCCAAGCAGCCCCAGCAACGGCGCGATTTGCGCGATGGTCGCCAGCAGATTCAGCTTCTGCTCAAGCCGCGGCACCTCCCACGCCCCGGCGTCCTCCAGCGCCTCCCGCACCGCTTCCCGTCCCTGGTCGCGATTGAGGATAGCCACCTTCACCAGCCGCGCCACCGGCCCCGGAGTCGAATCGCATATCGCCAGCGCCTCAACCACGTTTTCGCGCTTGAGCACCGTCCGCACCCCGTTGAGGAATTGCGCCGTGTTGATTTGCTCGCGGTGATACTGCAGCAGGCGCTCAAAAAAGACCGCCAGGGCGACCGCGCTGGCTGCCACAATCACCCAGATCATCGGCCCGCCTTCCGCTAGAAAATGAGGCATGGCATCCTTATAGAGTCGCCCTGCGTCATGGAAAAGCGCAAACTTCTGGAAAGCTTGGCGCCCGCGCGCCTTCGGCAGATGGACATCTCAGCTCTTGGCGAGGTTGCCTGCCAGGCCCCATCGCCGGTCAATCAAATAGGCGTTAACACACAAACGGACGTTAAAATGACACTTAAAATGGACGTCTAAACTGACCTCTAAACGAAGACAACTCAACAAAATCACTATGCAATACGGCCATTGCGGCTTTCAATGGCCGTATTGCATGTTTTTTCTCCCTTTTTTCTCAATAATTCCAAGTTCGCCGCCTGCATGAGGATTTTCGCTAAATCTCCGGCTTGTTAGAGGCCGCCCCCGATTACATCTCTCCCTAAAGAATCCCTTGACAGGGTTCGGCTCCCCGGCTACTTTGTCCCCTGTGGGCTTTACGCTCGCCGGTCATGGGCTGCACGGTGCGTTTGCGGCGCCAAATCACGTTGGCGCCAGCCCATCGCTTTTCTTTGCTTCCGTTTCCTTTTGTTCCGCGAATTTTCGCGTTTTTGGCGTGTTTCGCGGGCTGTTCTCAAACCTCCTCAAAGCTAATCAAACCTAAACCAACCTTTTTCCAATGATCAAACCTCTCTCGCCCCTCCCTCTCAGCCTCTGCCTCTTGCTGCTCTGCTACGGCGCCGCAGGCGGTCCCCCAACTCCCGCAACCCTCATCCTCACAAACTTCGCGTCGGCCCCCTTCCCGCACCCGGAACGCGCGCAAGGGCATCACTACCATGACGAGTTTTATTCGGCCGCCGAGCATTACAACGACAGCACGGTCGCCCTATTCGCGCCCACCAACTTTCATCCGTCGGGCAGAATTGATTTTGTCGTCCACTTTCATGGATGGCGAAACAATGTCACCAACGTTCTGGAGAAATACTGCGTGCTGGACCAATTCTCCGCCTCGCATCGCGACGCCATTCTCATTGTCCCGCAAGGCCCGCGTGACGCCCCGGATTCCTTCGGCGGCCGCCTGGAGGACACCAATGGCTTTGCGCGATTCATGGACGAGGCCATGCGCGATTTGCGCGACCGCGGCGTCATCGGCGACGCCAAAATCGGGCGAATCATCCTATCCGGCCACAGCGGGGGTTACGAGGTGATTTCGGCGATCCTGGCGCGCGGCGGGATGACGGATCGCGTGCAGGAAGTCTGGCTATTCGACGCGCTTTACGCGCATGCCGAGCGCTTCGTCGTGTGGTTCGACCACCATAAAGGCCGGTTCATCGATCTCTACACAGAACACGGCGGCACGAAGGACGAAACGGAGAATCTGATGGCGGCGCTGCGCGAAAACGGCGTTCCTTTCTTTGCGGCGACCGACACCGCCGCGACGGACGCCGATTTGCGAAAGCGCCATTTGGTGTTCCTCTTCAGCGAAACGCCGCACGATGAACTTTTGCAAACGCGCAACCTCTTCCAGCGGTTCCTGGACACCAGTTCCTTAAAAGCTGGAAAATAGTTTACAACCGCGGCGCAAATCCCTAAAAGGCAGGAATGAAGATCAGCCCAGCTTGCTTGTTATTGACAGTTTTCGCCGGCGTTTCCGCCGCGGCCCAGCCGTTCATGGCCCTGCCCGCCGACTCCAATTTTGCCGCCTTGAGGCTGCTTCCCGCCCCGGCGGCGCATTATCCCGTGTTGCGCACTGGCGACCGCCTCGCCATCTGCGGCGACTCCATCACCGAGCAGAAAATGTATTCGCGGATCATGGAGACCTATATCACCGTCGCGCTGCCGGAATTGGGCGTGAGCGTGCGGCAATTCGGCTGGGGCGGCGAGACGGCCGAAGGCTTTCTCAAGCGCATGACCAACGACGTGCTCCGCTTTGACCCGACGGTGGCGACGACCTGCTACGGCATGAACGACCACCAATACCGCCCTTACGAGCCTCGCATCGGCGAGTGGTACGCATCCAATATGCTTGACGTCGTCCTCGCGTTCAAAAGCGTCGGAACGCGCGTTGTGCTGGGATCGCCCGGTTGCATGGGGATGAAGCCTGCCGCCTGGCATCGCGTCCCGGTCACCGCCTCGCAGGATAATTTCGGCCTTTCGATGTTGCGCAATATCGACATCGAAATCGCAGCCGGGGAGCGCACGGGTTTTGCGGATGTTTTCTGGCCGATGTACAAGGCGGAAGTTGAAGCGAACGCCCGCTTCGGCACAAATTTCGCGCTCGCCGGACGCGACTCGGTTCATCCGGGCTGGGCCGGGCACGTGGTCATGGCTTACTCATTTTTGAAAGCGTTGGACACGCCAGGCGACATCGGAACCTTTACAGTCGATCTTGGCGCCAACAAAGCAAAGGCCTCGGAGGGCCATAAAATTGTCTCCTGCACGAATGGAGCCGTCACCATCGAGAGCCATCGCTATCCCTTTTGCGCCGACGGTCCCGCCGACTCCAGCGACAGCTTGCGCGCCGGAATGGCGCTCGTGCCGTTCAACCGCGACCTGAACCGTCTGATGCTCGTTGTCAAACATACGAAAGCGAAAAATTACAAAGTCACCTGGGGCGCAACCTCCCGCGATTACACCGCCGCCGCCCTGGCCAAGGGAGTCAACCTCGCCGACGACTTCGCCGCGAACCCCTTCTCCGCCGCCTTCGCCGCCGTCGACGACGCCGTCGCCAAAAAGCAGGCCTTCGAAACAAAGCAAATCAAACAGCAATTCCACGGCGACGCCGGCAAAGCGGACATGGAGAAGACCGTCGCCGACACCGAAGCGGAACGCGCGACGCTCGTCGCCGCGATCAAAGCGGCCTTCGTGCCCGTGACCCACACCATCACCATCACGCCGGAGTAGCCCGAGACTTTGGCAGGTCGAAAGAACATTCGACGGAATATTGCGCTCCGCCAGGAAGCAGAGATCTGCGCATAAGCGCGACCCGCTCGACCGGCCAGGCGCCAAAGCGCCACGATGCGTGACTGTCAATAAACGCGGCAAGCTCCGCCCGTTCGCGGGCGCCCATGTCGCGCGCGCGGCCAATCGTCAAATGCGGATGGAAATCGCGTTCTTCCGGAACCCAGCCCAGCGCCTGCATCCGGCGGTCGAGCGCCAATTTGAGCGCGAGCAACGGCCCCATCTCTCCGCCGAGCCCCGCCCACAAAATGCGCGGACGCTTCGCGCTCGGGAACGTTCCGAGGCCGACGACCTCTAACGAATGTCGCGTCGCTTCCGCCGCAGCCGCCCCAACGCCCCGGGCGAATTCAGCCACGCGCCCCGCTTCGACATGACCCAGGAAATTGAGCGTCAAATGAATTTGCTGCGGTTTCGTCCACCGAATCGCGCCCCCGCGCGACGCAACCTTCGCAATCTCCGCCATCAGCGCTTCCACGACACTCTGCGGCGGGAAGATGGCCACAAATAAACGCGCTCCAGCCGATTTGGTGTCGGGCATGAAGATTAAGCGGTTGGCGCGGACGCTATCAGGAAATCGGCCAATCGTTTCAAAACGCGGCCGTGACGGTCCGGCGCGATCTCTCCGATGCTGCCCACGACCTGACTCCGGGCGTAGACCGCCAAAAAGCCAGTCCGTATCAGAGAATCCGCGCGAAGTCCGGTTCGGGCAAAATCAGCATGACTTCGCAAGATGAGGTCATCGAGTTCAGGGACAGTGTTATGTAACTGGCTGCTGATGCCGCAGACCAGGAAGTCGCCAAAGGGCGGCAGGATTCTCAGAATCACTGCTGGTCGGGGCTTTCGCTGGCCGTCGGATTGAGGCAAAGGGACAAGAATGACGTCCCGTTCTTTCATTGCTTCGAGGACGTTTCGCGCAACACGGCGTCCGAATAGTCAGGCTCGTCGTCGCCATAGGCGGCAGCCAGCGCCGATTGCGAAGCCGCCAACCACAATTGCCTCTCGTTCTCAAGCGAATCGTTCACCACGACGGCGACAATTAACCTCGCGCCTGGCTGAAGCTCAAAAGGTTCATCCAAACGAATTTGCTGCCCATCAAAATGGGCTGCCAAAGTTATCGGGCGCATGTCTCTTGATACCCCAATACCAGAGCTCCTTCAAGCGTAACTGCTAGACGCCCTTTTGCCAGGAACCGCGACAAATAAACGCGCTTTCGACGGCGTAGACTCCGGCATAAACTCCAGTCTAAATGGAAACACCGCTTCTCGGAATCGAAATTGGCGGGACGAAGTTGCAGGTCGTTCTAGGCGATGCCAACGGTCGCATCGCCGCGCGCCGGCGAGCGCCAGTCGCGGTCAATGAAGGCGCCGCCGGCATCCGCAAATCGATAACCGAAGCGCTTGCAGCCGCGACAAACGAGACCAAAATCGCGGCCATCGGCGTTGGCTATGGCGGGCCGGTGGACTGGAAGACTGGGTGCATCTGCTGTTCCCATCACGTCGAAGGCTGGGATGATTTCCCGCTCGGCGAGTGGCTCGCGGAATTGACCGGCGCGCCGGTCGCCGTGGACAACGACGCCAATGTCGCGGCGCTCGGCGAAGCGCTCCGCGGCGCGGCAGCCGGATTCAACCCGTCCTTTTATGTGACGGTCGGCAGCGGCGTCGGCGGCGGACTGATCATCGACGGAACGATCTATCACGGCGCGACTCCCGGCGAATGCGAGATCGGCCACGTGCGCCTGGACACGCGCGGCAGGATTGTCGAGTCGAGCTGTTCCGGCTGGTCTGTGGACGCCAAAGTGCGGGCCGCCATCACGTCCGATCCAAACGGCTTCTTGGCAAAGAACGCTCCCGAAACCAAAGGCGGCGAAGCAAAGCTGCTGGCGCGCGCCCTCGCGGCCAACGACCCCGCAGCGGCGCAAATTCTCGCGGACACCGCGGACGACCTCGCGTTTGCCCTGTCGCACGTGTCGCAGCTCTTGCATCCGCAAATCATCGTCCTGGGCGGCGGATTGACGTTGATCGGCGAGCCGTTGCGGGCCGCCGTCGAACGCGCGCTCAAGCCTCACATCATGCGCGCGCACCAGCCGGGCCCGCGCATTGCGCTGGCGCAATTGCGCGAGGACGCCGTGCCGGTCGGCGCGCTCATGCTGGCGGCTCGATCGTTCTATTGACAGACGCCATCGAGCGCGCTTCGAGGAATTTCTTCAATTCCTCCGCCGCCTTCCCGCCGAATCCCGACACGAGGCTGATTTCCTCAACCGTCGCCAGCCGGAGCCGTTGCACAGATCCGAATTTTTTCAAAAGCGCCGCCTTGCGCTGCTGGCCAATGCCCGGAAAGTCGTCGAGAATGCTCTCCGAAATCCGCTTGAGCCGAAGCTGTGCGTTATACGTGTTGGCGAAGCGATGCGATTCGTCCCGCACGCGTTGCAGCAGTTTCAGCGCGCCCGACTCGTGGCTCAAGCGCAGAGGCTCGCTCTCGCCCGGCCTGTAAATCTCCTCGTACTCCTTTGCCAAACCGATGACGGCCAGATTCCCCTGCCCCAGCTTCTCCAATTCCGCAAGCGCCGCGTTCAACTGCCCCTTGCCGCCGTCAATCACGATCAAATCCGGCAGCGATGGCGGAACGCTTTTCTCCTGCGCCTCGCGCAACACGCGCGAGTACCGGCGCCGCACGGTCTCCGCCATGCACGCAAAATCGTCCTGGCCCGTCACGGTCTTGATTCGGAACCGCCGGTAATTGGACCTGTCGGGCCGTCCGTCGCGAAAACTCACCATCGACGCCACGGCAAACGTGCCGCTGATGTTGGAAATGTCGAACCCTTCGATGCGCGCCGCGTTCGCCGGGAGCCCCAGCGCCTTCGTCAATTCCACAAGGTCGGCGTGGGGCTCGATGGCGACGGGCAGCTTGTAGGGCACACGCGGAAAAATGCGCGTCTTCTGCGTCGTGCGGCGAAGGTCCTCCAGCGCGTCGCGGAACTGCGCGGCCTTTTCAAAATCCTCCGCCTGCGCGGCTTTCTTCATCTGCCCATCGAGGTCGCGCTCCATCTCATCGGTCTGGCCGGCGAGGAAATCGCACGCGGCGGCGACCTGCTTTCGATAGTCGTCCTGACTGATGTTGCCGATGCACGGCGCCGTGCAGTACTTGAGATGCCCATACAAACAATGCTTGTAATCCGCCTCCCCGGGCGTGAACGGGCGGCAGCCGCGCAGATTGAACTTATGCCGCACCATCGTCAACGTGTGCCGCGCCGAGGCGGCGTGGGCGAACGGCCCGAAATAGCGCGCGCCGTCCTCCTGGCGCAACCGCGCGAGCATGAAACGGGGAATGGGATCGTTGAGGTTGACCTTGATCAGCAGAAAGCGTTTGTCGTCGCGAAAGCTGATGTTGTAGCGCGGCTGATACTCCTTGATGAGCTTGCCTTCGAGCAGCAGCGCCTCCGGTTCGCTCCGAACCGTGTAGGTGTCCAAATCATGAATCGCGTCGATCAGCGCGTTGAACTTCAGGTCCCAACCCATCCGCCGCGACGGATGAAAATAAACGCTCACCCGCTTGCGAAGGTCCCGCGCCTTGCCGACGTAAATCACCGTGCCGAAGCGGTCCTTCATCAGGTAGACGCCCGGCTTGTGCGGCAGCTCGGACAATTTCTTTCGAATCTGATCGTTGACCGGCATGTTGTCCGATCAATTTAGCGCTATTTGCCCCACTCCGGATTCTCGATAAAGGCGTAACAGAGCAGATGGCAAATGGCCATTTGCGCGTCCTCCACCCGGCCATAGTGAATCGAGTCAATCACAATCACATGGTCGGCGATCTTCGCCATTGCGCCGCGCTTGGCCCCCACCAGCGCTATGGATTCCAGCCCGTTCTTCTTCGCCCACTCCAGCGCGGAGACGACGTTCGGCGAAGTGCCGCTCACGCTCAATGCCAGGACCAAATCCCCCGCCTCGCCGTAATTCTCCAGTTGCCGGCGGAAAATATCCTCGTAAGCGTAGTCGTTGCCGATGGCCGTCATCCAGCTCACGTTGTCATTGAGCGACAGGCAGCGAAAACGCCGGCCGACCTTGTCCGAGGCGCCCTTTCCGAGATCGGTGACGAAGTGCGAACAATTGGCCGCGCTGCCGCCGTTGCCAAACACATAAATGTGCTTCTTCTCGTGCAGCTTCTGGCGCAGCTTCTTGATCAAGAGAGCCACGCTCTCCACGGGAATGGAGTCAAGCGCCGCTTTCTGCGCGGACAAATAATCGGAAATCCACTGGTTCATCGCCCGATGTTACGCGCTCGCGCGCCGCCGTTCAAGGCTCAGACGCAGCCGCGCCGCCAACTGGCCGGTCCGCTTCAATTCGTGCTCCCAAATCCGCAACACGCGCCACCCCTTTTGGCGCAGAAGCCGGTTGACCGTTTTGTCGCGCAGCCTGTTGCGGGCGACCTTGGCGTCCCAGTATTTGCGGCGCGAACCCGGCCGACAATAACAGCGCGGACACCCATGCCAGAAGCAGCCGTCGACGAACAGCGCCACGCGCAACGCCGGGTACACGAAGTCCGGCCGCCCTTCGAGCCTGCTTTGGCGGCGCCAACCGGAGAGCTGTTCCCGGCGCAACAGCCGCGCCAGCGAAGCCTCGGTCGACTTACAGCCCGTCGATTTGACTTTGGCCATGATCGCCGAGCGAACGGCCCGCGTGAAGGTGTCCATTGTCAAGTAGTTTAGAATCCCGGCCCCACCCACACGCGGCCATGACCCGTTCGAGCACGGCGGCGGCCACCGGCGCCGGCAGGCTGTTGCCCGCCTGCTTGCGCGTTTGAAAATAGCTGCCCACGATCCTGAAACTGTCCGGGAAGCCCTGCAACCGAAGCATCTCGCGGGGCGTCAACCGCCGCTCCCCATTGACAAGCAAATAATTGTGCGACGCCCCAGCCCGCAGCGCGCACGAATACGGGTGCGCGCTCACATGGCCGGACTTGTTCTCGTGCCAGATCGTCGGCTCGTCCGTCGGCTCATGCCGATCGAGCCGCCGCCGGCGGATGTGCTCCGATGCGTAATATTCCTTCGGCGCGTTCTTTTCGAGAATGCGCGAGAGCGGCGTCATTTCGACCTTCCCCTCCGGCCACGCGAACGCGCGTTTTTCGCGAAAACCGACAATGAAGACCCGCTCACGCTTCTGCGGCAGGCCGAAATGCAGCGCGTTGAGCACCCGAAACTCCGCGTGGTAACCAAGCTCGGCGAGCGTTTCCATGATGCGCGCAATCGTCCGCCCGCGATTATGCCCGACGAGCAATTTGACGTTTTCGAGCGCAAACGCGGCTGGCTTTTTCGCCTGAAGAATTCGCGCAATCTCGAAGAACAGCGTGCCACGCGTGTCCTCGAATCCTTTGCGGTGGCCGAGAATGCTGAAGGGCTGGCAAGGAAACCCCGCCAGCAGCAGGTCATGATCCGGCGCGTCATCGCCGTTGATCGCGGTGATGTCGCCAAGCGGCGTCTCGCCGAAGTTCGCGGCGTAAGCCTTCTGGCAGCGTTTGTCGATGTCGCTGGAAAGCGCGCACGTCGCCGTCAATCCGCGGCGTTTGGCCGCATCCATCATCGCATAGCGAAACCCTCCGATGCCGCAAAAGAGGTCAATGTAGCGAATAGCTGTGTGCCCCGGCATAATCCATCGCCTACAGCCAGGACTCCAAAATCAACCCGCTCACGCGCTGAAACTCACGAACATTGCTCGTGACTAGTGTAAGTCCACGCGCCAGGGCTTGTCCCGCAATAAGCAAGTCGTACGGACCGATGACATTGCCTTGTCTCTCCAACGTGGCCCTGACGTTGGCCGCAGCTTCCGCTGAGGCGTGGTCAAAAGGCAGCTCAGCTATGGCAGCGACAAAACGTTCGACCTTGTGCCGCTCGTCTGATGGCTTCCTTGCCTTCATCAATCCGAAATACAGCTCGAACGCGGTTACCATCGAAATTGCGCATTCCGCAGGCGGCACCTGGGTTAGTCTTCGGACAATGTCCGGCTGTCGACGTAAAACGCCGATGCAAGTGTCGGTGTCGAGGAGATACCTCATGCTCCGTCAGACCGATTTCAAAGGCGGCAACCGACCCTGTTCAAGCCGCGCGAAGCCGGGGTCCGTAATCTGAATGGAGTCAAAGAAATCCCTCGGCCAACCCTCGTGCAGCACGTCTTCGGCGGAGTCGCTAATCACGGGGACACCGTAGCGGCCCAAAATTTCCATGAAATCACGCTTGGAAACACCGACCAATTTCGCAGCTTGGCCCAGGGAAGCTTTACCAACCTCGTATGCTTTGACCGCGAGCAGAATCTTCGCTTCATCAGCGGTCATCGCCTCGGGAAGTTCAATACGCAGGTCGCAAGCATTCATACCTTGCCAGTATAGCTGAATCACAAGCGGAGCGAAAACAAAATCGCCACTCAGCTCTTCTTGAGCTTCCAGGCCGCGGCGGCCATGTCGTCACTGAACGGATGCGGCATTGACCCGTTGGAAGCGTAAAGAAACAGCGCGCACCGGAAGATTTGGTTGGCGACAGACATGATATAGCCGAAGCCAATCACGGCCACGAGCCACACGGCGATCGCGATTCCGCCTAGCACGACGCTATGCAGCAAAATGGACACCCCTATGGCCGCGCCCAGCCACAGTATGGAAAAAACCGCCACCACAGCGCCTCCGAATTTAATCCCCACATACCCGATGAGCGACTCGCCCCACGTTTTCCTCAGCGTCGCCACCGATTTCTTGAGCATCGTGATCGGGTTGCTGGTCGCCTGTTCCTGGATGATCACCGGGATCACAAACACACACGCCACGCTCCAGGCCATGCCGACCATCCCCATGACAATCCGGCCAATCAGCCCGAACTTTTCTTCCAGCGCCCGAATCACGTAGCCGATGGCCCCCGCAAACAAACTCCACAAAAGAATCGACTGCCAGCGCATGCATGCGAACGCCAGCCCATTCGAGATCGAAACCGGCCGCCCCTGCAAACCCTCAAGTATCTCATGGTAAAACGCCACGTTGAAAAACGTCGCGAAAAACATCGACACAAAATACGTCAGCACGAAATACACCCAGATCAGCGGGTTGGCGTTGTGAAAGTCGTAGCTATGATGCGCCGCCACCGAATGAAAGCCCTGCGCCGCAAACAAAACAATGATGGGCGACAGGAAGAACGCTGCAATCGCGAACGTCAACACCAGGATGACAATGGGGAACACAAGCAGTTGCTTGTTCTCGAACATTACGGAAACCGAACTCTTGAAAAGCTCCCAACTTCGTTGAAATGCATTCATGGTTGAATTCCTTTCACAACTACTCTCGGCTCGGCGCCAGGGCTCTGGCGTCGTGATCCTGACGGTATCGTTATCGCCGACGATGTCAATCAATATCAAGACACGCGGCGCCCGCCAAAAGTTTCACAATTCCCAGTTCGGCTGGATGTCCGCGTCCAATTCGCAAGGCGGATGGCCCGCCAGGAGCTTGCGTTCGGCGAGGATGCCGATCATCGCGGCGTTGTCGGTCGAAAGTCGCTTGTCCGCTATGCGCAGCGCAATCCCGCTCCGCTTGCAGGCGCCGGCAAGCTTCGCCCGAAGCGCCGTGTTGCACGCGACCCCGCCGGAGACGGTCACGCAACTCACGCCCAGCCGTTCCGCCGCGCGCATCGTTTTCCCGACCAGCACGTCGGTGATGGCGGCTTGCACGCTGGCGCACAGATCGCGCAACGATTTCGGGTCTTCCGCAACCGCTGGATTCTCCTTCAGAAAATAAAGAACGGCGGTCTTCAGCCCCGAAAAACTGAAATCGTCCCCGGCGTCCTTCAACATGGGCCGCGGAAAATCGTAACGCCCCGCCCTTCCCTCCGCCGCGAACCGGTCGATTTCCGGCCCGGCCGGATACGGCAGACCGAGGAGTTTGCCGACTTTATCAAAGCATTCGCCTGCGGCGTCATCGAGCGTGGCCCCGAGCACGCGATGCCTGAACTCCGCTTGCGAATGCACCAGCAGCGTATGGCCGCCGCTGACAACCAATGACACCGAAGGCTCGAACGCCTCGAAGTTTGCTCGCAAAGGCTCGCCGGAAATCCAGGGCGAATAAAGATGCGCCTCGTGATGGTGAATGCCAAAAAACGGCCTCCGCAACGCAAACGCCAGCGCCTGCGCAGCCTTGAGCCCGATGAACAGCGCGTTGGGCAAGCCGGGCCCCTGCGTCGCCGCGACAGCTTCGATGTCCGTAGTCTTGACGCCCGCTTCGCGCAGCGCGAGCTGCGTCACAGGCTGCCAGTTTCGCAGGTGCTCCCGCGCGGCAAGTTCCGGCACAACGCCGCCGTATTCGGCGTGCAAGGCCGTTTGCGAGGCGACGATGTTGGAGAGAACGCGCCCGTCCCGAATGACAGCCGCGCTGGTCTCATCGCACGAAGTTTCAACGGCGAGAAGCGTCAAGGGAGATGGCGGGCTTGGCGTCGACGACTTTGGGCGTCGCCGGGCCTCGCTGCGCATAAAGCAACACGCCTCTGAGCAGGTCGATGGCGCGATCCATCTGGACGTCATGCACCGCTTCGATACGGTCGCGGTCCTTCGGATCGAACATATCGATGGCCCCGGGCAGGTGTTTCAAATGCAAATCCGCTTCATCCTCGAGGCTCATGGGCACGACGATATCGGGCGTGATGCCGTGCTCATGAATGACCTTATGGCTGGGCGTGTAATACTTCGCCGTCGTCAAGCGCAAGGCAGACCCGTCCGCCAGCGGCAGTATGCTCTGCACGGACCCTTTCCCAAACGTCTGCTCGCCCACCACAATCGCGTGCGTAACAGGCTGCAGATCCTGCAAGCACCCAGAGACAATTTCCGCGGCGCTGGCGCTGTTGCCGTTAACCAGCACCACAATCGGCATGTCGACTCGCTTGCCGTGCCCCTGCGCGCGGTATTCCGTGCGCGAGGTGCGGCCTTCGGTTGACACAATCAGTTGATTCCTCGGAACAAATCTCTCGCACACTTCCTCCGCCTGCTCCAGCAGCCCTCCCGGATTGTCCCGCAAATCCAGGATCAGCGCCTTCATCCCCTGATCGTTCAGCCGCGTCAACGCCCGGCCAAGCTCATCGGACGTTTTCTCCCCAAATTGAAGCACCCGCACGTAGCCGATGCCGTCGCTCGGAAGCGGAAAATCGCGGTGGTCGTTAATATCCTTGACGCTGTCCACCTTGATGACCGCGCGCGTGAGCTTGAAATCCTTGACCCAGCCCGCAGACGGGCGGCGCACCGTGATGCCCACGATCGTGCCCGGCTCTCCCCGCAGGAGCTTCACCGCCTCATCGACATCCAGGCGCGCCGCGTTGCGCCCGTCGATTTTCAGGATTTGGTCCTGCGGCAGAATCCCCGCCGAAAAACCGGGCGTGTCCTCCATCGGCGAGACGACCGTCAGGACCTTCTCCTTGCTCATCTGCACAATGATGCCAAGGCCGCCGAATTCGCCTTCTGTGTCTTTCTTCAGCTCGTCAAATTTCTCCGGATCCATGTATTCGCTGTGCGGATCCAGCGTCCCGAGCATTCCCTTCATTGCCCCGCGGATGAGGTCCTGGTAGGTGATCTTGTCCCCGTCAACATACTCCTGGCGAACCTTCTCCAGCACGTCGGCTAGCTGCTTATAGCTCTCGTACGGGTCGTCCTTGGGCGAGGCATTGGCGGTGTAAAAATAGATTTGAGCGCCAAAGAACAAATTCACGCCCAGAACAACAAGCAATACACTGTAAAGAATGCGGCGGTTCATATATGACTGCACTGCGATACGATACCTTCTCTCGGAAAATTGGCAAGCAACCGGCTCACTCCAGGAGCCTCGAAACAGCCCTCAGATCGGCATGGCGCGATCTCCGAGCGCGCCGTCCGTCCCATCCAAAAATCTGACCGGCCCCAACGCCACACTGCTCCCGCCGAGCCGCCCACTCTATTCCTTAAACTTCCCGTGGAAAAAGTCGTATTCCCAGCGGTCGAGCTGCTTGTTCAGTTTCTTCAAGTCGGCGTATTGCGGAACGATGTAGACGGTCCAGCCGGGTCGCTGCGGCATCTTGTCGATCGCTTCGAACAGCGCGCGCACGCCCTCCGTCGCCAGCGCGCAGTCCAGCGAGTTATGCACCCCTGCCTTCACCGACACCTCCCACTCCGCCGGCGTCAGCGCCTCGTTGATCGGCACGGCCTTGTTCTCCGGATTGGCCAGCTTGTCCGCGTAATGCGCGTAATGGCCAAGGTAATGATGCGAGAGATTGATCGCCACCAGCATGCTCACCATCTGGTTGAAATAACTGATCTGGTCGTTCAACACGTCGTCCGTCCAGAACTTCGCGTCCACCATGTCCGGCGCGCCGACCTTGCCCGCGCTGCTCAGGATTTTGACATACGCGTCAAAGAATCCGGGCTGAACATGGTCGATCGCCTTGGCGTGCGCGATGTGGTTCATCAAACCGATAAACCCCGCTGAGATGGACACTTCGCATTGCGTTTTGCTTTCGTCGGTGATCACCACCGGCGCGATAATGGGCGCGTCCTGCGGTTGCATCGTCAGCGGTTGCGCGCTGACTTGTGCGCTAAATTTCGGCGGCAGCGCCTCGTAAAGACCCTCCACGATCTTCTGTGCTTCGCTGTAACCGCTCGAGTAACTGTGGGCCGGTCCCGGTCCCGGCGCGTCCGCGCTGGCCCCAAAAGCCACTGCCAGAGCAATGGTTAATGCGGCGGTTTTGATCTTTCTGTGACAGCTCACGTTGGTTGCCGAGTGTGCAAGCCCAGTTGGCTCCTCCCATTTTCTTGAAAACATTTCCTTCTGCAAGGATGGAATTGATCTCGCTCAATCTTGCCGATCTCTCGGGTTCATGAGATAAACTCCCGATGCGTTATCGGCGCTTTGGTCGAACAGATTTAGCGATGCCCGTCATTTCCTGCGGCGGCATGCGTTATCAATTCAAGTGGCAGGATGTCGACCCCTCGGAAATTCCAGCGGCCAACCAGGCCAACATCGAGGCTGCCATCCATCGAGCCCTCGAACTCGGCATCAACCACATCGAGACGGCTCGCGGCTACGGCACCTCCGAAATGCAGTTGGGCAACATCCTCCCCAAATTCCCGCGCGACAAAATTATCGTCCAAACCAAAGTCTCGCCTCAGGCCGACGCGTCCGAATTCCTCAAAATCTTCGAACGCTCCATGAGTTACCTCAAGCTCGATTACGTCGACTTGTTCTCGCTCCATGGCATCAACAACCGGCAATTGCTTGACTGGTCGCTCAAAAAGCACGGCTGCCTCGCCGCGGCACGCCAACTCCAAAAGCAGGGCCGCGTCCGGTTCATCGGCTTTTCCACCCACGCCACCACCGATGTCATCGTCGACACCGTCAAAAGCGACGAATTTGACTACATGAACGTCCACTGGTACTTTGTCAACGACCTCAATTGGCCCGCCATCGAAGCCGCCCGCCAGCGCGACATGGGCGTCTTCATCATCAGCCCCAACGACAAAGGCGGCAAACTCTATGAGCCACCGCCCAAAATGGTCCAGCTTTGCGCGCCGTTGTCTCCCATGCAATTCAACGACCTCTACTGCCTCGCCCGCTCCGAAGTTCACACCCTCAGTTGCGGCGCCGCGCGGCCCACCGACTTTGACGAGCACGTCCGCGCGCTGGATTACTACGACGCCATTCCCAAAACCATCGCCCCCATTGAGCGCCGCCTACGCAAGGAAATGGAGCGCGTGCTGGGAAACGATTGGTGCGACCGCTGGTTCGAGGGCCTGCCCAATTTCGGCGATGTCCCCGGCGAAATCAATGTCAACGAAATCATGCGCCTTTGGACCTACGCCAAGTCGCTCGACCTGATCGAATGGGGAAAAATGCGCTACAACCTCCTTGGCCAGGCCGAACATTGGTTCCCCGGCATTAACGCCGCCCACATCGACGATCGCAAACTCGCTCCCGCCCTGCAAAACAGCCCCTTCGCTGCGCGCATCCCGTCCATCCTCCGCGAAGCCCACGCCATGCTGTTCGACGTCCCCAAAACCCGCCTCAGCAAAAGCTGAGCCGCGCCAGGCACCGCTGTCAACGGAATTTATTTAACGGAATTGACCAGCGGCGAGAGCCCTTGAATGCGCACCTCGAGGCGGTCGCCCGAGGCGATCGGGCCGACGCCCGAGGGCGTGCCTGTCAATATCACATCGCCCGGCATCAGGGTCAGGTTCGTCGAAATGAAGCTCACCAGTGAGGAGCAGTTGAAAATGAGCTGGTTGGTGTTGGAGTTTTGGCGCAATTGGCCGTTTTGGAAAAGCTGGATCGTCAAATCTGCGGGGTCGATCTTCGTCTCAACGTAAGGGCCCAGCGGCGTGAACGTGTCAAACGACTTGGCGCGCGCGTATTGGGTCTCGGCGTTCTGGATAGTTCGATCGCTGATATCCTGCGCCGACGTGAACCCAAACACGTAGCGCAGCGCGGCGGTCTGAGTCACGTTGCGCACGCGGCGCCCAATGACAATGGCAAGCTCCGCCTCAAAATCGGTCCGATGCTGCGGAAACGGTATTTCGATCTTCCCGCCGTCAGGAAGCAGCGACGACGGCGCTTTCAGCCAAAACAGCGGCTCCTTCGGAAGCGGCTTGTTTTGCTCGAGCGCGTGATCGGCGTAATTCAGCCCCACGGCGATAAGCTTGGAGGGAGTGACCGGCGCGAGCGCCTTCAGCCCCTTGAAACTGATGGCCTTCTTGTCAAACGACGGCGAACCGAATACGTCGCCGTGCAACCTAAAAAGTTCGCCGTCGACGACTTTGGCATGAAATATTTCGTCGCCTTTTTGAAAGCGCCCAATCGCCGCCATAACATTCTGGCGCTGTCATAGCAAATCATCTCGCGTGCGGCAAGCGGATTCGTTAATGTGCCGCAATGTCTTCCGCGTCTGAAACGCCGCCAACCCGCGCGGCGACTCGTGTGCTCGGCGTCATGAGCAATTACCGCTGGACCATTTGCGGCCTGTTGTTCGTCGCTACAACCATCCTCTATATCGACCGCCAGATCCTTGCGCTGCTCAAGGAAACGCTCGAAAAAAAGTTCGGCTGGACCAACGAAGATTACGGGGACATCCAAGCCTATTTCCAGGGCGCCTACGCACTGGCTTTCCCGTTGTTCGGCTGGTTCATCGACCGCTTTGGCGTCAAAATCGGCTACGCCGTGTCCATCGCCGGTTGGGGCGTGGCCGCGTGCGGTCATGGGCTCATTTCGACCTTGACCGGTTTCAAAATCGGGCGCCTCGGAGTCGGCCTGAGCGAGTCGGGCAATTTTCCATCCGCGATCAAGGCGGCGGCGCAATGGTTTCCCAAGCGCGAGCGCGCGCTGGCGACATCGATTTTCAATTCCGGCGCCAACGTGGGGCCGGTGATCGCGCCATTGACCATTCCCTTGATTGCCGCGGCATGGGGCTGGCGCTCGCCCTTCATCCTGGCGGGGCTGGTCGGATTCGTGTGGGTAGCCGTCTGGTGGTTTGTCTACGACGTGCCCGAGAAACATCGTCGCGTCTCTGCGGCCGAACTCGCTTACATTCGCAGCGATGCTGATGATGTCGTCAACGCCCCAAAAATTCCCTGGCGCAGCTTGATGGGCTATCGGCAGACGTGGTCGTTTATTGTCGCCAAAGCGTTGACCGATCCAATCTGGTGGTTCTTTCTTTTCTGGCTGCCCGATTACTTCAACAAGGCCCGCCACCTGGACATCAAACACAGCCAGGTCCACCTCGCCACGATCTACGTGATTTGCACCGTCCTGAGCATTTCGGGCGGATGGTTGACAGGCTGGCTGCAGCGGATGGGTTGGAGCGTCACCCGGGCGCGAAAGACCGGCATGCTGATTTTCGCGCTCTGCGTCACGCCGATCATTTCTCTTAGCATCGTTAAAAACGACTGGATTGCCGTCCTCTTGATCGGCCTTGCGGTGGCCGCCCACCAGGCATGGTCGGCCACACTCTTCACCACCGTTTCCGACATGTTCCCCAAGCGCGCCGTGGCCTCCGTCGTCGGAATCGGCGGAATGGCCGGATCGCTGACAGGCATCTATTTCCCAAAATTCACAGGCATGTTGCTCGACAAAGTTCCCGGCCAGGCCTACGGAATTCTCTTTGGCGTCTGCGCTTGCGCTTATCTGGTCGCCTTTGGCCTGCATCACGCGCTGGCCCCGCGATTTGACCCCGTCAAACTCGACAAAATCGAAGCCGCCTAGCGGCTCGCAAACGCCGACAGCAGCTTTTCGTGTATGCCGCCGAATCCGCCGTTGCTGAAAACGCACACGACGTCGCCGCCGACAGCCTGCTTTTTCAAATGCGCGACGATGGCGTCGGCGTCGGGCAAATACGCCGCAGCCTTCCCGATTGCCTTGATGTCGTCCATCAACTTCGCGGGGTCCAACCGCTCCTCCGGCTTCAACAACTCCAGCCGCGCAATTTGGGAAACCACCACCGCGTCCGCGTCGCTGAACGCCTGCGCCAGCTCGCGCTGAAACACATTCCGCCGCGTCGTGTTCGTCCGCGGCTCGAACACCGCCCAAATCCGCTGCGAGCCGTGCCGCATGCGCAGCGCCTTCAGCGTTTGCGCGATGGCTGTCGGATGATGCCCAAAATCGTCAATCACAGTGATGCCCCCAACGATCCCGCGAACATCCATCCGCCGCTTCACGCCCTTGAACGTGTCAAACGCAGACTGGATTTGCTTGTTCGACAGCCCGCAATGTTTGGCGCAGCCGATCACCGCCAGCGCGTTGCGCACGTTGAATTCGCCCACGAGGTTCAGATGAAACTTGAAGCTCGGAATCTCGAATTCCGTCGCCGTCGGCCCGTAGCGCACGTTGAACGCATGCACGCTGTTGGATTCACCCAGCCCGAATCGCTTGACAGGGCAATGCGTCACGTTAAGAAGCGGCGCCAGGTTCGCATCGTCCCCGTTCGCCAGAAGCTGGCCATTGCGCGGAATCAAATTGATGAACCGTTTGAACGCCGTCTGGATGGCCCCGACGCTCTCGAATATATCCGCGTGATCGAATTCCAGGTTGTTGATGATCGCGACTTCCGGCAGGTAATGAACGAACTTGCTCCGCTTGTCAAAAAACGCGGTGTCGTACTCGTCCCCCTCGATCACGAACCATTCGCTGTCCGTGAATCGCGCCCCCTCCCCAAAATTGTTCGGGATGCCGCCGATCAAAAAACTCGGGTTGCGGCCGTTCTGCTCGAAGACCCACGCCAGAAGCGATGTCGTCGTCGTCTTCCCGTGCGTGCCGGAAACCACCAGCGAACGTTTGCCACGAATAAAGAATTCCTTCAGCAACTCCGGCAGCGAACAATATCGCAGCTTGTGATCCAGAATGGCCTCGGCTTCCGGGTTCCCGCGTGAAATCGCGTTGCCAATCACCACCAGGTCCGGCTTGCCCGCCAGATTGGCCTCCGCATACCCGGACATCACCTCGATTTTTCGCGAAGCCAGGAACGTCGACATCGGCGGATAAACATTCTGGTCGGAGCCCGTCACCGCGTAGCCCCGTTCGCGCAACGCCGCCGCCACCGACGCCATCGCCGTGCCGCCAATGCCGACAAAATGAATGGAACGTATTTCCGAGGTCACTTTAGTTTGCGCTCCAGAATTTCCCCAACCACATTCGGGTTCGCCTTGCCTTTGCTCAGCTTCATCACCTGGCCTTTGAGAAAATTCAAAGCCGCCGCTTTCCCCGCCTTGAAATCCGCCGCCGGCCCGGGATTGGCGGCGATCGCCTGCTCGCACAACGCCTCAATCGCGCCGGTGTCGCTGACCTGCGCCAACCCGCGCTTCTCGACAATCGCCGCGGGCGCCTCACCCGTGTCAAACATCTCGGCGAACACCTGCTGGGCGGCCGAGCTGCTGATCTTTTTGCCGTCGACCAGCGCTATCAACTCAACAATCCGCTCCGGCGCAAACTTCAGGTCCGCAAGCGCCGCCCCCGTCCCGGCCAGCTTGGCCCGAAGATTGTTGATCACCCAGTTGGCGACGTTTTTTGGATTCTGTGATTTGCGCGCCAGCGCTTCAAAATAATCCCCCAGCGGACGGTCACACACGAACGTCTGGGCGTCGGTCGCGGGAAGCTGATAGTCGCGCATGAGACGCTGCTTTTTGGCGAGCGGCAATTCCACCACGCGTCGCGAGACTTCCTCGAGCCACGCCGCCGTCGGCTCGAACGGCATCAAATCCGGCTCGGGAAAATACCGGTAATCATGCGCCATTTCCTTGCTGCGCATCGGCTCGGTGATGCCCGCTTCATCGTCCCAGCGGCGCGTTTCCTGCCTCAGCTTCCCACCACCGCCCAGGACTTCGATCTGGCGCGGGATTTCATATTCCAGCGCGCGGCGCACGCCGCTGAAGCTGTTCATGTTCTTGATTTCGATTTTCTTGCCCAGCTCCTTTTCGCCCTCCGGACGCACGCTCACATTGACGTCGCAACGCACCATCCCCTTTTCCATATCGGCGTCGCTGACGCCGCCGTACATCAAAATGTCCTTGAGCGCGTTGAGGTATTCGTAGGCCATTTCCGCGCTTGTGATTTCCGGTTCGGAGACGATCTCCAAAAGCGGCACGCCGGCCCGGTTGAAATCCACTCCGCTGAACCTGTCAAAGTGAAAATTCTTGCCAACGTCCTCCTCAAGATGCGCCCGTGTGATTCGCACCCGGGAAACGGCCCCCGCAAATTCAAAATCAATGTGCCCCTTCACCGTCGCCGGCTTGTCAAATTGCGTCACCTGGTAATTCTTGGGCATGTCCGGGTAGAAATAATTCTTGCGATCAAATTTCGCGTAAGCCGGCAGCGAGCAATTCAGCAGCAGCCCTGTCAACGCGGTCAGGCGCATCGCCTCTTCATTTGCCACGGGCAGCGATCCCGGCAAGCCGAGGCACACCGGGCAGACATGCGTGTTGGGAGGAGCGCCGAACTCGTTGGCGCAGCCGCACCACATCTTGGATTTGGTCTTGAGCTGGACGTGCGTTTCCAGCCCGATCACCGCTTCATACTTCATAGCTCAACGGACGCCGCGCATCGTAAGCCAACCCGAAAGAACATCAAACGCTAAAGATCATTGCTTAGGGGAAAATCGGAGTTGCAAGAAAGGCGGCCATCCTATTTCCAGCGGCATTTTTCCCAAGCATGTTTCACCCGCAAAGCAAAACATCTGAATCGATTCAACATTATGAAAACATTGACTGAATTATTCCTGGAAGAACTGTCCGACGCTTACAGCGCCGAGCAGCAACTGGTCAAGGCCCTGCCCAAGGTGGCGGAGAACGTCAGCTCGAGCGAACTGCGGGAAGCCATCGAGCATCATCACGAACAAACCCAAGAGCACGTCCATCGGCTCGAGCAGGTCTTTGAGTTGTTTGACGTCAAGCCCAAGGCCAAAAAATGCGAGGCCATGGCCGGCTTGATCGAGGAGACCGACGATTTCATGGGCGAGGATTATGAAGGCCCGGTCAAAGACGCCGGCATCATCGCCAACGCCCAAAAAGTCGAGCACTACGAAATCGCCCTTTACGGCACGCTTCGCACCTGGGCCGGATTGCTTGACAAGCAGGAAGCCGTCGACCTTCTCGAAGAGACGGAGAACGAGGAGAAGGAAGCCGACGAAGCGCTGCTGGGCATCGCCGAATCCATCAACGTCGAAGCCAACGAAGGCGAAGGCGCTGACGAGGAAGCCGAAACGCGCCCCTCCAAGGCGGGAAGAAAGTAATGTCAACTATAAGGACGCGCCGCGCCGCGGCGCGTCCGCCTTTGGCAGGCCGCCTCAGCGAGGCGGCCTTCGCATTTATCCCTTCAAATAGTATTTGTTCGTGTACTCCTGGACCATCCGCCATGTGTTGTACTGCGGCACAAGCGTCGCCATCGCACGCCTGATCCGATGCAGCCACCGCCGCGGCACTCCGCGTTCGTCCCGATTGTAAAACTCCGGCAAGACCTGCTCGGTGAGCGTTTTGTAAAGGTTGGCGCTGTCGACCTTATCCTGCTCCTCAATTGAGGCGGGATGATCGTCTTCGCCAATCGCGAAGCCGTTCGTGCCGTCGTAGCCTTCACGCCACCAGCCGTCCATGATGCTCAGATTCAGGCAGCCGTGGCATCCGGCTTTTTGGCCGCTGGTGCCCGACGCCTCCAGCGGACGCCGCGGATTGTTCAGCCACACGTCGCAGCCGGACACCATTTGCCGCGCCACATGCATGTCGTAGTTTTCGATGAACACCAAGTTGCCCTTTAGCTCGCTGTATTTGCTCAGATGGATGATCCGCTGGATGTAGCGTTTGCCATCGTCGTCCCGCGGATGCGCCTTGCCTGCGAATATGAATTGAACCGGCCGTTTGTGGTCGTTGACCAGCTTCACCACGTTCTCAAACTGATCGAAAATTAGCGGCGCGCGCTTGTAGGTCGCGAACCGGCGCGCGAAGCCAATCGTCAAGGCGTCCGGGTTGAGCAATTGGTCGAACGCGATGAAATCGGATTGACTGCCGCGCAAGCCGAGGCGCCGCCGGGCGAACTCGATCAATTCGCGCCGAAGCCTGTAACGCAACGCCCACAATTCCTCGTCCGAAATGAAATTCGGGTCCTCGAGTTTTTTCCAGAATTCGTTGGTATTAAGCTCTTTTTCCAGCGGGATGGACGATTGCCGCTCCCAGAACGCGGTCGTCTCGCCCATGCTTTGCGGGAGCGAGGCGGCGCCGGACAGCTTGCGCTGCCAGAATTTGCGCACCGGGCCCTTCATCCACCCTGTCAAGTGAATCCCGTTCGTGATGTAGCCTATCGGCACTTCGTCCACCGCCAGCTTTGGCCACAGCGATTGCCACATGTGCCGGCTCACTTTCCCGTGCAACTCGCTCACCCCGTTGGCCGAGCGCGAGAGTTTCAGGCCGATCACCGTCATGCAGAAGGATTCCTCCTCGTTCTTCGGATCAATCCGGCCCAGCGCCATCAGATCGTCCAGCGAAATCTTCAGGTCGGCCACCAATTTGCGCATGCCGTAGCTCATAAGGTCGCGCCCAAACCGGTCGTGCCCCGCCTCCACCGGCGTGTGCGTGGTGAAGATGCACTGCTCCTTTGTCTTCGCGCAAGCGTCGGCAAAGCTCATGCCGCCGGCGATCTTCTCGCGCACCAATTCCATCGTCAGGAACGCCGCGTGCCCTTCA
>Ga0265338_10001538_pt1 | contig 37259 bp, 41 predicted proteins | sample 42126metaG_FD_193579 | JGI IMG/M metagenome (GOLD analysis project Ga0265338, IMG submission 193579) | Rhizosphere microbial communities from Carex aquatilis grown in University of Washington, Seatle, WA, United States - 4-21-26 metaG | ecosystem: Host-associated > Plants > Roots > Rhizosphere... | reverse complement strand
GATGCTGAAATGATAAAGCAAGAAGTACCGGATTTTATGGAAAGGATATTTTATCTTTCCGGTCCTCATGCGATGGTTGTTTCCGCAGAAAGAGTGCTGAGGAATCTCAACATTCCCAAGAAGCAAATTAAGAAAGATTTTTTTCCTGGATTATCTTAGTGATTTAATTTACACTGGCACAAAAAAGAAATAAGTTAGCGGTGTAGAATTTTTAAGGAAAGTTACTTTGGCTGATAGCTGGTGAATTCTTCAGCACAGCTGTTGCCGGAACAGGCAACGCAGCTGTAGGTGAAGTTTCCGACGATTGCTTCATGGTGAATCGGATCATTAATCCACCAATTAAACGCGGCCTGATCAGAATTCATGGAAATAATATTCTCTGTGTTCCAGTAGGGGAGATTCATTGCCTCAAGTCCTGCATGCATATTCCCCGAGGCAACTTCGCCTGAGACTTCCGGTGCCCGTTCTGCTGCAAGACTGCAGGTTTTTGCATCTTCCTGAAATGCCGGTAGCCCCTGAGAAGCTCGGTAAGTGTTTACCATGGTAAATATATCAGCAGCATTTAAGCCGCCAGGATTTGCTTGAGGTGCGGGTGAATAAGCTGGTGGTGTCGAAGTTAAAGTTGGTTGGATTGTTGGTTCAGGGGTTGAACTTACCGCTCGGTCGGCTGTTTCAGTTGTTTCGAGATTCACTTGGTCTTGCGTTGAAACTGTTGGAGTAGAATCTGGAAGTGATTCAGTGGGAGCAGGAGTTATATCCGTTGTTTCGCTGAGGGTAGGGGTGAGAACAATTGCCTCAAGTGGTTTCTTATCGGTGTTTTTATTAAGTCTTAGTTTGTTTTGTTGAGAAAAAGTAAGTTTTTCTGTTGGGTGAGGAAGCATTGGAGAATGAGAGAAGGTGAGAGGCGCAGAAAAAGTAAGCCCCGGATAATTAAATTGTTGCGGGAAAGTAAATGTATTTGCCTGGGCAAACTGTGCAGCAAAAAAGAATGTGCTGACAGCAAGACAAAAAATTATCAGTTGATGGAGTACTGGGCGCTTCATCAAGATAAAAACCAGTATAACAGTTTATTTAATAAGAGGCAAACTCAAGGCTAATAGGTCGTTTATATTACGTAGCTCTTACAGATTAGCATAAGTACTTCTTACAGAAATTTTTTATAAATAACATAGATAAAGATAAATTGAAAAAAGAGTATGATATGCAAAGCAACAGGTAGGCAAAGCCGCCAGCTGTTTCTGAGGCAGCAAGAGACAGTGTCAGGCGGACTTTGTCATATCTGTAAAAAATAATTATGATTATAAATAACTATTCACAAGAATTAATAGCTTCGGATGACTTTGTGCTTCCCACAAGAAACTATCATAGACTTTATATCAAGCGGTCTCGTATTAAGCATGTTCTTTTTGCGCTATTTATTGTTGCGATTCTGGTTGGCACAAGCCTTTTCCTCAAAAGTTTAAGTTAAACTTGTGAAGTTTTCCCAAAAAGGGTAAAGTAAGAAAATTATCTAGTGGCAATTCGGCCATGCATTCTCTTCTCCTTGAGAGAGCATGTAGGCAGTCGTTTTGATTGCTTCACCAGCATTTTTGCGAAGATCAGGATTTGGATCCTGTCCCATTGCATTTCTTTGTGATTCCCAGGTTGTTGCTGAGAACTGGAACATCCCGGCATACAATCCTGTATCTGAATTAGTATTGAATCCTGATTCACATTGTGCAATTTTTTTCAATTCATCCTCGTTAACATTATATTGTGCACTATATTGACTGAAAAGTGACTCCAAATCAGATGATGACGGCTGTGCTGCTTCTGTAGGAACAGGAGTTGCCGTTGGAGTAGGAGAAGGCATTGCAGTTGGGATGGGTGTTGCTGTAGGTATTACTGTCGGCACTGTTGTCGGGGTTGGCGTAACGATTGTTGTTGGCGCAGGGGTTGGGATGGCTGCTTGTTTTATAATTGGGGCCTCTGTTTGCTGCACAGCTCCCATAAAAATCGTCGGCGTTGGGACAATTTTCACAGATGACGCAGTCTCCGGTTCAATAAATGATGATTGTTCTGCTGCTGCCTGCACATCTGCAATAGTGAAAAAAGCAACAGTAAAAAAACAAAACGAAACCAAAGAAAGCAAGAAATATCTGGGCAATTTTTCTCGCATTTGTCTATCCTAACATAGGTAATATCGTTTTGTGAAGTATGAAAACACTATCGAAAAGTATCAGTCCATACAATTTATCAGTCAGACGCATGCCACGTTTTTTGTTACAATGAAAATAGATAATGACAAAAAAAACTGACGCAACTTTAAAAGATTATTTTCTCATAGGTGATCTCCACTCGGCAGCGCTTGTTTCCAAAACTGGATCCATTGACTGGTTGTGCCTTCCGCATTTTGACAGTCCTAGCATTTTTGCTCGGCTTCTTGATCCAAATGGCGGTAGTTTTACTCTTGAGACGGAAGGTTATGAGGTTTCCTCCTACTATATTAAAGACACTGCAATACTCGAAACTGTGTTGCAAAAGGGACAGAGTGAGGTTTCTTTGAAAGATTTTATGGTGCCACAGCCAAAGTATCCCTGCAGAGAACATTATTTAGTCAGGAAACTTACAGGAATCAAAGGCAATGCAACAATTCACTTTTCTTTTTCTCCTCAACCCAATTATGCTCAGTCAGCTTCCACACTTTCTTATGATTATAGAACGCATAGTATTGATGTTCAGTTAGAGGAGAAAGCAACACTACGGTTATATTTGCCTGAGAATGCGCAGGTCTCACCGAAGAAAAATTCAGCAATTATCAGCATGCATATTGCTGAAGGTGAAAAAAGTGAGATGAGACTTGAATATGTGAGATTGGAAAAAGATTATGAAGAGGCAATATTTACTTCAGGGCTTGAAGATCATACAGCACGCTTTTGGGAGAAGTGGCTGTCACAAGGGAATTTTTTTCCGTTTTGTGCAGATGTTTTGAAGCGTTCGGCAATTACTTTGAAACTTTTGCAGTTTTTCCCAACCGGCGCAATCGTTGCAGCACCAACCACCTCTCTTCCTGAAGAGTTAGGAGGGGTACATAATTGGGACTATCGGTATGTCTGGATTAGAGATGCGACATTTTCTTTATATGCGCTTCATGTCTTAGGCTTTCATGAAGAAGCGGAAAAGTTTTTCGCGTTTTTACAGACAATTACAGAAAGATCTGCAGAAGAGCAATTTGAGCTGTCATTAATTTATACAATTGAAGGCAGAAAAGTTCCGCAGGAAAAAGTCTTGACGCATTTGCATGGATATCATAAATCAAAGCCGGTCAGAGTTGGCAATAACGCTGTGAGCCAATTTCAATTAGATGCGTACGGCGCTTTGATTGATGCATATTATTTCGCAGAAAAACGGGAGATTAAGAAATTAGCAATTGAAAAAACAATGATTCTTGATTTGGTAAAACAAATCGAGGCGAATTGGCAGCGAAAAGATCGTGGTATCTGGTAAGTACGGACAGGTGATTATCATTTTACCTACAGCAAAATAATGGCATGGGTCGGAGTCAATCGAGCAGGGCGTATGGCAAAAAAGCTAAAAATGACGCCTGTTGAGGTTTCTTGGCTTTCTAAACTGGAAAAGGAGATTGCCGGTTGGATTTGGAAAAATTGTTATGATCCGCAAAGCGGCATATTGCGGCAGTCAACGGAGACGAAGAATCAAGATGCCACCAATTTCCTCTTTGTTATGCTGCAATTTCTGGATAAGTATGATCCGCGGACGGCGACAATTATTGAAAATACAAGAGTACAATTGAGCAATAAAGACGTTTTTATTTACCGTTATCTCAATGAAGATGGTACACCGCGCGGAGAAGGAGCATTTCTTCTCTGCACGTTCTGGTACATTTCAGCACTTGCAATCATAGGCGATACAAAAAAAGCACATGATCTTTTCCATAAGTTCTTAGAATATATGAACGATCAAGGATTGCTCTCTGAAGAAATGGATGCTGCAACGGGGGAATATCTTGGTAACTATCCTCAAGCATTTTCTCATTTGGGACTCATCATGGCAGCATATTACATTACAAAATATGCAAAAGAAGATTATCATGCTTAACGGACTTTATAAAAGGGAACGGTTCAGTCCGCCATCAATTTGAATAGAAGTGCCGGTAATAAATGCTGCCTGTTGAGAAGCAAGAAACGCAACGAGTGCGCCAAATTCTTCAGGTTTGCCAAGGCGTTTTAATGGTATATTGTTAGTCATTTTATTCAGCGCTTCTTTACTTGAATACAGATGCTTTATCCGGTCAGTAAGAAAATTACCTGTCAGAATGTTATTTACAGTGATGTTATCGGGAGCTATTTCGTCTGAAAGTGTCTTTGCCATGCCTAATACTCCCGCTCTTATTGAATTTGAAAGGATGAGGTTTTCCACTGGCTGCTTAGCAGAAATACTTACCATATTAATAATTCTCCCACTTTTCGCATTTTTCATGTAAGGAAGAACAAGCCTTGTCATTCTGATTGTGCTTAAAAGATTTAATTCAAACGCTTTTTGCCATTGTTCATCTGTTATGTCTTCAAAAGTTCCGGCAAGTGGTCCGCCGGCATTGTTTACGAGAATATTTATTGTGCCGAATTCATCCACAGTTTTTGTAGTAATTGTTTTCAAATTTTTGAGGTTTGTTACATCAGTTTGAACGGCTAATACTTTACTGCCTGTTTCGCTTCGGATTTCTTGTGCCGTTTCCTCAAGAGTTTTTTTATCCCGTGCGCCGATAACAACAGATGCTCCCTCTTGAGCAAGAGTGAGTGCAGTTGCTTTTCCCAAGCCTTTACTTGCTGCCATAACAATTGCTGTTTTTCCTTTTAATCCTAAATTCATAGCAACAAAATAGTAGCATAAGCGTAAAAGAATTGGTAGTTGGAGTAGATAAAATTAAAAAGTCAGCCGAAGGTAAACGCAAACCCTTGAATTCCCGGGGTCTCGAATTCAAGTTTCAAAAGATGATTTTCTGTTTTTCCATGAAGATTGATAAGATTATATAGTCGATCAGTTGTGACAGTAAGTACCCCGTTTTTGACATCAGTACCTTCATTGGATGTATCAACTAGTTTGCCATCAAGAAAAACTTTGACTTGTGATACCATTTTGTTCGTGCTTGGATTTAGTACCAAATAGACATTGCTTGCGGTGAAATTATAAACTAGTGTTGCGTTTTTGTCTGCGACTGCATTGCCGTCACCGATTGTCCATTGACCACCAAGACTAAAGGTATTTTGTGGAGGAGAATCCGTCAATGTATAGTTACTGGTGCCGTCGCCTAGGGTAGAACTTGGATAATAATATTGCATTCGCGCTGAATCGAGATACGTTTCTGGAGAGATTTCATCCTGAGGTGTCATATCTGGTAGAGTATCGAGTTTTTGAGTGACCTTATGTCCGGCTTGCTTCAGAAGTGTTTGGATTGCTTCTTCCGTCTGGGCATAGTTTCCTTCACCAAATTCAGTCCGTCTGATATTCCCTTGTGCGTCGATCAAATATTCTGCGGGCCAATATTCATTATTATAGTTATTCCACGTTGCATAATTGTTATCCTGAGCAACAGGATAGTGGATATGGTATTGCTTGATGGCATTCTCGACGTTTACTGTCTCATGTTCAAACTGGAACTCCGGCGTATGCACGCCGATGACAACAAATCCTTGATTGTGATATTTATCGTACCAACTCGTCACATGAGGAAGTGTGCGGATACAGTTGATACAAGTATATGTCCAGAAGTCGACAAGGACAACTTTGCCTTTGAGATCTTTGATTGAAAGTGGTTTGTCGGTATTAAGCCAGTGAGTAATGCCAACAAAATCAGGCGCAGGAGTATCGGCATTAAATAGGCTGTTTGTATCAATTGTTGTTTGTGTATTGTTTTTGCCTTTTAATGTATTAAGTTGTTGTGTTACTGTTTGATTGTTTTCAAGTTGTGTCAAATCTGCACCATACGGTGTTGCAGCAAGATAGCCTTCAATTTGCTGGTCGATATTGGTAAATATTGCGAGAGCGAAAAGAACCATCACTATCCCAAAGGTTTTTTGGATAACAGGAGTATTTTTTGTCAGCCAGGGAGTTTTGTTAAGAAGCTTCCGTCCCCCATACATAATAAGAAACATAGGAATGGCAGTCCCGATTGAGTAGGTGAGTGTTATTAAGAATGTACCGGTAGTTACGGTACTTGTCGCAGCAAGTGCAATGACAGATGCGAGAATCGGTCCAACACATGGCGTCCAAACAATGCCAATTGTCAATCCAATCACAAAACCTCCCCAAAAACCGGGGTGGGGGGCTGCTTTTGGTCCAAACGCGGCAAGTTTGGTAAACAGCTTTTCCATGAATGTTTGGAATTGTGGAATGAGAAGGCTTAGTCCAAATGCGAGTAAGATAATTGCCGCAATAATTCTAAGCGCATTTGAAGGGATTCCGGTAAGCCGGACAATTGTTGCCAGAAAAAGCGTAAAGAAAGTAAAACTGAGAATAAATCCAAGAATAATGCCAAAAGGTTTTCGCTTATTGCCGCTGACACTCGCCAGAACAATAGGAAGAATTGGTAGAATACAAGGCGAGAGTATCGTCACAATTCCTGCTAGAAATGCAAATATCAGCAAAAGTAACATAGGACTATAATAATACTTTTTTCATTAATAACAAAATCCAAAATCACCTCTTGACACAGACGAGCAGATATGAGAAAGTAGATACAGATTATGGATAACAACGGACAAACACCAACATCACCAATGCCTCCAACTTCCGATCCAACGAGTTCTGTTCCATCAGCTCCACAAGATGCACCCACACCTGGATCATCAATTCCGACAGTACCTGAACCAACAGTTCCTGCAAGTGATCCAATACCTGCTACGCCAGAACCTATTGAACCAGTTACACCTGTAAATCCGGCAACACCAAGTCCTATGAGCGATACACCAGCTCCTATCGTTGAGACACCAGAACCGCCAATGACGCCACCTGCATCTATACCAGCAGAGCCGAGTATGCCGTCAGTAGGAGATACATCTCCAGCTGCGCCAACTTCTACTCCAGGTATGCCTGGAAGTGAACCGACTACCCCTGAACAACCAGAAACTCCTCAGCCTGCTGCATAGTAATTCTTGAAAGATTCCAAAGGGGTTTTTTTATAGGCTAACTTTTTTAAGAATTGAAGAAAATATTCCACCATTTTTGCCAGTTAGGCTGTAAATCAACAGGCTTTTGAACAGAAGATGTACTTGCAGCAAGTTGATTTTTTGGTAGTAATACAATACCTTCCCCCGGTTTTGTAAGAAGTAGCTGATTACGTGCTTGTGTTTCAATGAATTGTGGTTGGTTTACCTGTGCTATTTTTTTCTTTAAATTCTCGTTTTCTTTCTTTTCTTGAGCTAAATTTTTTTGTGCTTGGATAATTAGATCTTGTTTTGCCCAAATAGTATAAATTGAATGGGCAAGATTATTGATGGCCAATAAGAGGATAACAATAACGATAAAAAATGTTATTTTCTTGTATGCCATAGTGCTTTTATACTATAATCTGTTTTTATAGGTATTGCAAACATCCTGCTTGTATTATTGTCTCAGTTATGATATTATGGGATTCAATCTTTTATGAAACCAATTAAAATTACAGACGCTCATCAAGAATTTATCAATTTTCTCAAGAGCAAAAAGCACTCAAGTGCTACAGTGCTTGCGTATGGTAAAGATATTGACCAATTGGCATCATTTCTTGACGAGCTTGATAAAGAACAGATTCATGATGTAACTAAAGAAGATATTCAGGCTTTTTTGGGGAAATTGGCAGAAAGAGGCTATACGCCAAAGTCACTTTCTCGCAAGCTTAATTCAACCCGTACCTTCTATCGTTTTCTCAAAGTCAACGAATACGTTACTGATGACCCATCGCTGCTTGTATCACATCCGCAATATGAACTAGCAGCACCACGCATGCTTAAGCCAACGGAATATCGAGCACTTCGGGATGCTGCAAGAAATGACGCTAGAATGTATGCAATCATTGAAATTTTACTCCAAACAGGTATTCGTATCGGAGAATTGGCTGATATTCGTACCAGTGATATTAAAGAGGATGGTTTGCAAATTCGCCCTCACGAAAAACATGAAGCACGTGAAGTACCTCTCAACAAATCTTCAAAGGAAGCCTTGAATCGCTATATGGCAATCAGACCAAAAATTGAAGATGATCATGTGTTTGTGACAAAATCAGGTAAACCGTTCCTGGTCCGAAACATCCGTACAGCAATTGAACGATATTTCCGCATTGCAGGGATTGAAAATGCTAAAGTGAATGATTTGCGACATACATTCGTTGCTCATCATCTTAAGCATGGTGTTTCACTCGTGTTGCTTTCAAAAATTCTTGGTCACAAGAGATTGTCTACAACAGAGAGATATCTTAACTATATTCAAGACAGAGCAAAAGACACCTCAGTTCTCAGTGAACTTTAAAAATTCCTTAAATTTTAGAGACTATTAGTTTTCTCTTATGGGTATAGAGACCCCTACAATATCTGATTTGCAAACAGCTTTTCATTCAAAAATGAACGCTGCAGGTTTTTTTGTTGACCAGATTAAAAAACATTATCAGCCTGAGTCTAATATCGTAGATATTCCTGATGAGCTTTATTATTATGTTGATGCGGCAATTTTCGAACTTCATAGTGCATCGCAGATGCTACTTCAAATTATCAATGTTAAAAGTGGAGCTTGTGCTCAGGCAAATAAAGTTAGCTGGAATAGGCAATTTAAATCGTTACTAGAGCAAAAAAATAAGAGTTTATGTGATTGGTGGGTAAAAATTGATTCTTCTCCAGACTACTGCTTGCTTGAGTCAATGAGGCAATATCTTTCTCATAGGGGAGGTAATTTTCTAACTGCAGCTATCAGGGATGGCAAAATTATTATGCTTAGTATGCCTATTCGATTTAGGTATGTAAAAGGAAAAACAGAATCAAAACCAACAGGTAAATCTATAGAATTACTTGATGAATTAGTAAGTATTTGTCATTTTCTTAATGCAATGTATTATGAATTGCAGAAGTTTTAGAGCAATAGTATAGCCATCTTTTATTTAAAAAGCTTTTGTTTAAACTTTCCCAATTTCTCTTTATCAAGTCGCATTCTCAAGACGTCATTTGTAAAAAGCGTATTCCAGAATTCTTCAGAAGAAGTGATAGTGATAAAGTCTTCAAAGGTGACTTTCTTGACTTCAATTTTTTCTCCCGGATCGAGCTTTTGCTCAGCAACTTTTTTGCAATTCCTTGCAACAAATAAATACATCGGCCATTCAATTTTGCCTTCATATTCATAGGTTTTCAAAAGTTCCCAATTATCTGATTCTAGTCCTGCTTCTTCCAACAATTCACGTTTTGCAGTAGCCAGTGGCTCTTCGTCATGTTCCATTCGTCCGCCAAGAAGTGTATAGGTCCTTGGTTTCGTGGGCTGTTCTTCATAAGAGAGGTATACTTTCTGTCCTTCTGTTGGAACAATCTGGATTGTACCCGGGCGTTTGAGCATCTCAAAGGTAGCTGTAGATCCATCATACATTTCCTGCTCCCACTGATAAACAGAAAAAATTTTTCCTTGAAATACTTTTTTTGCTTGTTGTGGAAGCTTCATATTTATTTTTTTGATTTTTTCTTTGCGAGATATTCTCTAAGATAGTTCTTTTCTTCTGCAGGTGCAAGAGGTTTATAGAAAAAATAATCATCTAATCCGAACCAAGACTTAGGGAATTCTCCCATAAGCGTAAATCCACGGTTCTCATAAAATGGAATGTTATTCTTTGAGGTCCATAATTGGATTACATGTCCGCCTGCTTCTACCGTGTCATTTTCCCACTTTGCTAAGAGAGAGCTTGCGCATCCGTGTTTCTGAAATTCAGGATCAACGGCAAGCCATATGGCATATCCCACACCTCCGTAAACTTTTTTTGTTAATAGAAATCCGGTAATGGTTGTTTCATAAACTGCAATATAGAGAATTTCTCGTTTTGCTTGTAGTTCCTTTTTTAAAAAGTTTTCAGAGTAATCAGTGTCGAGGTAGAAAGCTTGGACATTTTGTGTGTAATGAGAGAATTGTTTTTGAATACTTTTTTTAAAAAATGGGAAAAATTTGTCGAAGTCGGTGCTTATTGCCTTTCTAATAGTGATGTCTTTCATGGGTGGGCCAGGGAGGGATTGAACCCCCGACATGGTGTGTATAAGACACCTGTTCTACCACTGAACTACTGGCCCTTACTTGGGTTATTATACCATCTTACCAAAGTTCAGTGAACATGCCTTTGCAGAGGAGTTCTTGTTCACGGTGAATACTGATATCCTCAATCGGGATATTAAGCGCTTGCGAAAGATCACCTAGCAGTTTTTTTAGATGGAGGCGGCTACATATTTTCCATTCGGCAATATGCTGCGCATATTCAGTTGTGAAGAAATTTCCGATTATTTCCAGAATGTCATTTGTATCTGCTGTCGGTTTGATGATTGAACTATAATAATGGAATAATTTCCATTCATAGTCTGTTGTTTCATAAATTCTGAAGATGATTTCTGTTTCATCCAGGAGAATTATTCCATGATGCCTACTCATATTCTCATGTTACTAGAGATAATTCTAATTTGTCAAGAGGAGGTTATTTTCTTTCTTTAATGAGACGTTTGACTTCGACAAGTTCTCGCTCTATCGCGAGTAGTTTAGCGGCTATGTCACTGTCATCGTTTTCAGATTGCGTGAAATAGGTGAGAGGATGATGGGTCGCATCAGCGATTTTTTGTAAATTTTTTAATGGCGGCTGACTGCGTCCTTTTTCGTAAGCTGAAATTGATTTATCGGAAACACCAATACTTGTTCCAAGTTCTTGTTGCGAGAGATGCGCGTTTGTTCTTGCTATGCTGATTCTTTTTGCCAGTTCAGGTACATTTTTTTTCTGATCGACACGTTTCATCAATCTCATTATACTATAGTAATGAAGGGTTTTGCCAAATCAAAACGAAGCAAAATGCGTATTACTGATATGCCAATGACTCTCAGGCCACGAGAGAAATTGGTTGCTCAGGGTGCGCACAACCTAACTGAGGCAGAACTTTTGGCAATTCTTTTAGGAACCGGTTCTACCAAACAAAACGCGTTAGTTTTGGGAGATGCATTATTGAAGCAATTTCCGCTGAAAAAACTTAATGGACAATTTCGTGAATTGGTCGGCTATCCGGGTGTCGGATCGGCAAAAGCTGCACGGATTGCTGCGGCACTTGAATTAGGAGAGCGTTTGTATGCGCCGGCATCAGTCACCAAAATTGTTATCAACACTGCACAGGATGTTCTCGCTCAAGTCCGTGATATTGCTGGCAAAAAACAGGAATACCTGGTGGTTTTATATCTCAATGCTCGACATGAACTCTTGTTGAAAGAAGTTGTGGGAGTAGGGAGTCTGAATAGTCTGAGAATTACGCCGAAAGAAATTTTTTCTCACGCGTTGCAGACACCGTGCGCATCACTCATCGTTGTCCATAATCACCCATCCAATGATCCAAGTCCTTCTGATGATGACATTCATTTTACAAGGCGAATTCATGAAGCAGGTGAGGTTATGGGGATTCCGCTGGTTGATCATCTCATCATCAGCTCCTCCGGCTATTATTCCTTCAGAGAAGATAAAAAAGAGGCACACTTTTGATATACTGTGAACTATGGCTGAAGCAGTCCTTGAGGTAGAAAAGCTTGTTAAAAAGTATGGTCAATTCCGAGCAGTTAATGGTATTTCTTTTTCTGTCCCCAAGGGGAAGGTTGTTGGCTTTCTAGGTCCAAACGGTGCAGGGAAGACAACAACTATTCAGGTGCTTCTCGGGATAACGTTAGCAAATGGGGGAGCGATTAGATATTTCGGCAAAGATTTCTTAAAAGATCGAGTAGCATGTTTGCAGCGGATTAATTTCACCTCGGCGTTTAATACACTACTTGGAAGAATTTCTGTGGAGGAGAATCTCCTTGTCTTTGCCGGATTGTACCAGGTAAAACACGCAAAAGAAAAAATCAGGCGTTTGATGGAATATTTTGAGATTGCTGATCTCGCATCGGAATTATACTTCAATCTTTCTGCAGGGCAGAAGACACGAGTCAATTTGATCAAATCCCTGATCAATGATCCTGAGCTTATTTTGATGGACGAGCCGACAGCTTCTCTTGATCCTGATATCGCAGATAAGACATTGACACTTATTGAGGATATGAAAAGGGAGCGGAATCTCACAATCCTTTTTACCAGTCATAATATGAATGAAGTTACCAGAATTTGCGATGAAGTTATTTTTTTGGATCATGGGAAAATTGTCGCTCAGGACACGCCCGCTAATTTAACAAAGCGAATCGCTGCAGCTCGAGTGCGGTTAACGTTTGAGAAAGACAAAAAAGCACTTGAACAGTACCTGCGAGAACATGATCAGCAGTTTTCTTTTCCAGATGAACAGACAGTTATTATTGAAACGCAAGAGAAACTGATTCCGAAGACGTTATTTGGCATCAGTAAGACAGGAGTTTTTTTAACGGATATTGAAATTGAAAAGCCAACGCTTGAAGATGTTTTTTTACAAATTGCACGGAAGGAATAATATGCAGATAAAACGAATAGGAGCGATATTATTGCAGGAGTATTTTATTACCGTTCGATCAACTGAGGTGATTGCGGACGTCTTTTTCTTTCCGCTGGTGAACGTTGTCATATTTGGATTTCTCTCGCTTTATCTCTCAGGAGGCAAAAATAATCTTGCCGGGCATTATGTCCTCTTGGGGATGCTTTTATGGCAGATTATCTGGATTGTTGAGTATTCTGTCGCGATTGGTAGTCTATGGAATATCTGGTCAAGGAATTTAAGTAATCTTTTTATCGCGCCGCTTTTGGCAAAAGAGTTTATCCTTGCACATACGATTTCAGGGATGATAAAAGCGATTGTGATGCTTGTTCTTACTGCGATTTTGTCGCAATATGTCTTTCATTTTAATCTCCTCTCTATTGGAATCCTTTCGCTTTTTGTAATTTTTATCAATTTTAGCTTGTTTGCTTTTTCTTTTGGTATTGCGATGCTTGGGTTTATTTTTCGGTATGGCACGCGATTGCAGGCATTTGCCTGGGGTTTGGTGCCGATAATTCAGCCTCTTTCTGCTGCTTTTTTCCCGTTAAGCGTCCTGCCGCAGCCAATGCAATATCTTGCATATCTTTTCCCGCCGACCTTTACTTTTGAAGCAGCAAGGTACAGCTTGACTTACCACCAGATAAACTGGCAATTGTATGGTCTTTCATTTGCGGAGAATATCGTTTATTGTTTTATTTGTATAGCATTTTTTACCGTGATGTTTCAGAAATCCCGTGATTCAGGGCAGTTTGCGAGAAATGAAGGGTGAGTAGAAACACTTAGTTGCGGGCTTGGAGGAAATTAGAACCTATCTTTTGAGGCTAGATGAGGCTACAATTATCCTTGAGTTTCTTTAAAATAATAAGAATTTTTTTGATTTTTATTATCTACAACGCCCTACAGCACATCGCTCATATTTATGTAATAATATTCAGAGATGAACATTCTTATAATCGGTGCGGGTGTCATTGGTACAGTTTATGGTGCATATTTAGTTTCAGCTGGAAATAGTGTTAGCTTCTATGAACATGGTAAACGAACCGCACAGATAAAGAATAGTGGTTTAATCATTAAAGACGTTGCAACGGGTATTAGTTTGCGGGAACCTGCCAAAGTTGTGAGCGATCCAACGACTGCCGTTTACGATTTAGTGCTCGTAGCCATGCGTCAGGATCAACTTGTCTCAGTATTTCCTGTTATCAAACGTCTCAAGGGCGAGCCAACATTACTGTTTTTTGGCAATAATCCAAGAGGCCGGTCGACCTTACCAAGAGATCTTTTAAAAACCGTGGAGTTGGGCTTTCCTGGTATTGGTGGATCTTTAGTTGGTGATACGGTTGAGTATATTCGTATAACCCAACAGTCGACTACTCTCCAAACAAATCCTAGCATTCCAACTCGAGAGTTTGCTAAAGCTCTACGTGCAAGAGGATTTAAGGTTGCGAATGTTGCCGACATGGATGGTTGGCTGCTATATCATGCTGTATTTGTTGCTTGCATTTGCGCTGCCTTGTACCGTTGTGGTACAGATCCAGCTAAGTTGGCTGATGATTCTGTAACCTTAACATTGATGTGTAGAGCAATCGAAGAAGGATTTAGAAGTCTGAGAGATCAAGGTTTTAGTGGTGAACCGCGTAATCTGCATTTATTGCATTTACCATGGTTACGACCATTTGCTGTTTGGTACTGGGGGCGTACGCTCCACTCACCATTAGGGGAGCTTGAGTTTGGTGCACATGCTCGACACGCACAAGAAGAGATGAAGAAATTGGCTCAAGCGGTACTGAAGGCTACAAAAGATAGTCCTACGAATCGTGACAATTTTCAGGAATTACTCAAATAATAAGAGTTTAGTGTATATTTACACACGAATCTTAGTGATACCCTTAATAGGCATATTTTACAACGGGTTTATTGTAGATACTTGTTATCCAAAAATTGTCAGCGGTATAAGGTTAGGAGGCCATGCTGTTTGTTCGAAATTGTTTATCTGGGATAAAAAAGAAGCTAATTTGGTTTACTTAAGCTCATCAGTTGCGGAGCTAGGAGGAAATTAGAACCTATCTTTTGAGTGAAACGATAAATGTATTTATATCTGAATTGAAATAAGCTTAAAAGGGATAATATTGACGTAGTCAATTAGAATTCATTTCTTTTTTTTCTTGTGAACTCTATATCGCCAATACAATAAAAGATAAATGATCACTTCAATTGCAATCAATATAAGCCATCCAATAAATGGCATTTCTTTTATATTTCGTAGAGGATTGCCTCCCAATAATAAATACAGCAAAGGTAACAAGAACCATCCCCACTTTTTTGCACCGGTGAGACTCGGAGCACCTTCTAATAGGTAATCTTGAAACGAATAATACTTAGAGTTACGAGGTAAGGGCTTAAAAGATTGAAAGATCGCCCATAATAAACACAAAATGATAATAGAGATAAAGGAAAACATAGTCTATACCTTAGTTTAACAAATTAATCTTTATATTGAATAGTAGGGTTTATGAAAGACAGTTTAAGCTGTGAAATCAATCTAAATTTATGATGTTGCGGAGCTAGGAGTTGAACCTAGCCTGTGAGATTATGAGCCTCACGTGCACCGTACACTACCCCGCGTATAGGAGACAAGTATACCATTTGCGTGATCCATGGTCAAATTGGTATAATCGGAAGGTCAGAAACGCCAGGGTAGCTCAGTTGGTTAGAGCATGGGATTCATAAACCCAAGGTCGTGGGTCCGACTCCCACCCCTGGTACGCGTTTTTTCCTCTTATGAATAATCATCCAATAGGCATTTTAGATTCAGGGGTTGGAGGGCTCACCGTTTTAGGCGAAATTGTCAGAGAACTGCCTGATGAATCATTCCTCTATATTGGTGACTCTAAGAATACTCCGTACGGCCCAAAGTCACCGGAAGAAATTTATCTACTTGCGAAGCGTCTTGTTGAATTTTTACTCGCGAAACATGTTAAGCTTATCGTTGTCGCTTGTAATGTAATTACTGTATCATGTCTGGATCAGCTCCGTAATGATTACACGGAAGTGCCGATAATTGGAACAGTACCAGTTATTAAGACAGCAGCACAAATTTCCAAGGCAAAACATATTGGCATTCTCTCTACGACAGGGACTGCAAAAAGCGACTATCAAAAACATCTCATCGAAGAATTCTCAAATGGTTGTATTGTTTTTAATTATGGCACTGATAAGCTGGTTCCATTGATTGAGCAGGGGAAAGTGGAAAGTGCTGAGATGGCAACTGTACTACAAGAAGTATTAAAACCTTTTAGCAAAGAGTATATTGATGTGCTTGCACTTGGATGTACGCATTTTCCATTTCTTAAAAAACAAATGGAACAAATTCTTGGACCTGATGTAAAACTCCTTGATTCCGGCGGCGCTATTGCAAGACAAGTAAGAAGAGTTTTGGAACATAATAATGCATTGACTACGGGAAAGGGTGAGAATGTGATGATTTATACGACCGGTAATATGCACATTGCAAAAAATTTGGCAGCAAGTACAATAAAGGAACGGTTGGTAACCGTGGAGGAAATAATTTTAGACAATGATAATTGATTGGCAAAATAAGAAAGTCGCAATTCTCGGATTTGGTATTGAAGGGATGGAAACAGCGCGTTTTTTACAAAAAAAGGGTGCTTCTGTTTGGATTTTGGACAAAAGACAAAAAGAATATTTTGAACAAGATTTGATAACAGAAATGGAGCTGTTGGGAGCGCAATTTTCTTTCGGCAAAGAATATCTTCAGCACCTTACTGATTATGACGTTGTTATCCGGAGTCCTGGAGTGCGATACTTGCTTCCGGAATTAGTAGCTGCAAAAGAGAAAGGTGTCGTCATCACTTCTCATACAAAGATTTTTTTTGATCTTTGTCCGTGCCCTATTATCGGCGTGACAGGTACAAAAGGAAAGGGGACAACAGCCACGTTGATTTACCAGATGCTGCAAGAGGCAGGCATTGACGCGTTTCTTGGTGGCAACATTGGGACACCTCCATTAGCATTTCTTAATAGACTACAACCTTCCTCGATAGTCGTTCTCGAGCTCTCAAGTTTTCAGTTACAGGACATGACGAAAAGTCCGCATATTGCCGTTATGCTGATGGTGACAAGCGAGCATCTGGATCACCATGCAACTCATGAAGAGTATGTTAATGCAAAAAGGAATATTCTTCGTTTTCAGACAACACAGGACTTTGCTGTTATTAACCGTGATTATCCTGCAAGTAATGAATCAAACATTGAAACGGATGGGGAAATTTTTTATGTGAGCAGAGAACGGGAGACAAATAATGGCTGTTTTGCGCTACATGGGAAAATTGTTGTGCGTAGAGACGATAATGATGACGAGATTATTACAACAAAAGAAATTGCTTTGCCGGGCAAACATAATTTTGAAAACGTCTGTGCAGCAGTAATGGCAGCGCGGCTTGCTGGGGTGAGCAAAAAGTATATCGTAAGCGTTCTTGAGACGTTTGCAGGCCTGACACATCGGTTGGAATTGATAAGGGAAGTTGATGGAGTGAAATATTATGATGATTCTTTCTCGACCACACCTGAAACAGCAATTGCAGCGATCGAATCGTTTGAGCAACCAAAAATTCTGATCCTTGGCGGATCAAGTAAAAATAGTGATTTTACCGAGTTGGGAAAAGTAATTCGTGAATCAGATTCGATTAAGGCGATAATCGGGATTGGGGAAGAGTGGTGGCGCATAAAGGAAGAGTTGGGAACGATGAACCAGGAATCAAGAATTCTTTTGGTTGAGAATGCAGAGACAATGCATCAAATAGTTTTGGCAGCTTCAAAGATAGCGCAAAAAGGTGATGTGGTTTTACTCTCTCCCGCATGCGCAAGTTATGATATGTTCAAGAATTATAAGGATAGAGGAGAGCAGTTTCAGAAAGAAGTATTGGGGCTAGCATAGCCTCAGTGTTTATGCTATACTGACACAAAATTATGGCTACGAACGGTAAAAAACTCCATACAGAATCCAAAAAAAGAGTAGTAAAATTAAAACAAAAGTTTTCTTGGAAAAACCTTTTTTTGTACGCTATTCTTATCATTTTAGCACTCTTTTTCTTTTCTGCTTTTACAAATCCGTATCAAGATATTCAAACCGTTCCGCTTTCAACGGTAATCAGCGACGTCAAGAGCGGTAATGTCTCACAGATCGATGTGACATCAAGTAAGTTGGTCGTGACTGAGAAAAACGGTTCAAAAATTCAGGCAGATAAAGAACAGGATGCTGATGTTTATACCTTGTTTAAAGATGCAGGCGTTTCGCTTGCAAATACCAAAGTGAATGTTCAGGATGAGTCAAGCATTAATGATTGGATCAATATCACCTCTACTGTGCTACCAGTCTTGTTGATGATTGGATTTTTCTATTTTATTTTTCGTCAAGCACGGGGAACTCAAGAAAGTATTTTTTCCTTCGGTCAGTCCCGGGCGAAACTTTTTAATCGTGATAATCCCAAAGTAACTTTTGCCAACGTTGCAGGAGTGGATGAAGCAAAGCAAGAATTGTCAGAAATTGTTGATTTCTTAAAGAATCCGGTGAAATACCGAGTGATGGGAGCAAGAACGCCAAAAGGTGTTCTTATGGTTGGTCCTGCTGGAACAGGTAAAACCCTCTTGGCAAGAGCAACAGCGGGTGAGGCAAATGTGTCGTTTTTCTCAATGGCAGGGTCAGAATTCATGGAAATGCTTGTGGGTGTTGGCGCATCCCGTGTACGCGATCTTTTTAATACAGCTAAGAAAGCACAGCCAGCAATTATTTTTATTGATGAAATTGATGCCATCGGACGTCAGCGTGGAATAGGTATTATGGGTGGTCATGATGAGCGGGAACAGACCTTAAATCAGATTCTTGTTGAAATGGACGGCTTTACCCCAAATGAAAACGTCATTGTCATTGCAGCGACCAATAGACCTGATGTTTTGGATCCTGCACTTGTCCGTCCCGGACGATTTGATCGACGCGTCATGCTTGATTTGCCGGATGTTGAAGGAAGGCAAAAGATTCTGGCGATCCATGCAAAAGGGAAGCCGTTTGAACCCAAAGTTGATTGGGAAAAAGTTGCTAAACGAACTGTCGGTTTCTCCGGTGCCGATCTTGAAAATATGCTTAATGAAGCGGCTATTATGGCAGCTCGATTGAATAAAAAAGCAATTGATATGTCAGATCTTGAAGAGTCGGCAACGCGTGTCAAACTCGGACCCGAGAAAAAGCGTCTCCAGACAGAGCAAGATCGCCGCATGACAGCATATCACGAAGCAGGACATGCCTTGGTTGGTTGGGAGATGCCGCATATTGATCCGATTCACCGCATTTCAATTGTTTCTCGCGGCATGTCGCTGGGACACACAATGACTGAACCGATTGATCGGGTACATGAAACCAAGCAAAGCCTTTTGGAACAAATTGCCATGATGATGGGCGGTCGAGCAGCAGAAGCTCTCGTCTTTGATGATGTAACGACCGGCGCTTCCAACGATATTGAAAAGGCTTCGCAAGTTGCTCGAGCAATGGTAACAAAATTTGGGATGAGTGAGCTTGGGCCGATCAATCTTGATAGTGAGAGAAGTGTTTATGAACAAAGTGACGTTTCTCCAGAAATGGCTGCAAAGATTGATGCTCAGGTAAAGAAGATTTCGGATGAGGCATACGAGCAGGCGACAAAGATTTTAACCAAGCTTCGTTCCAAATTAGATATCATTGCTGAGGAACTTCTGAAGAAGGAGACGATTGATTCTGATGATTTTGTCCGCTTGATTGGACCCAAAAAAGCTCTCGCGACAGTAAAAGTAAAGTCTTCCTAATAATTTTCGCTCGGAACAAATTTCATTTTGAGTTATTACGGGTCCTGTCAGAAGTTTCATCCCGCCAGTGCTCTCCCGATTGAATCGGGATGCGCGCTGTCGGGAGCCCTTCACTTCTGCCACCCGCTTAAAAAAAATTGTTCCTCGCTCATGGTTAGAAAATGGATATACCTCGCTTCTGTGTTAAAATAAGGGAATGAAGAAACTCCTTCTTATTGACGGCAATGCTCTTTTGCATCGTGCTTATCATGCCTATCCACCGCTTACCAATCCCAAAGGAGAACAAATCCAGGCGGTTTTTGGTTTTTTTTCCATGGTACTGACTGTTTATGCTGATCAAAAGCCAGATTATTTTGTTGTTTGTTTTGACCGCGGAGCGCCGACTTTCCGGATGAATATGTATGCGGGTTATCATGAAAATCGTCCGAAAATGTCTGAAGATTTTGTGCCGCAAGTGGTGATGGTGCATGAAATGCTTGAAAAAATGAAAGTGCAGGTATTTGAACTCGATGGTTATGAAGCAGATGATTTGATCGGAACGATTGCTACGGAGGCAGTTAGTAAGTTTAAAGAAGAAGTCGTAATTGTCACCGGAGATCGGGATTTATTGCAACTGGTTAATGAGCATGTGAAGGTGCTGATGCCTTTGAATGGATTTACCAAGACAGTCCTTTTTGATGAAAAAGCGGTGGAGGAGAAGTATGGTGTTCATCCACGGCAGTTTATTGATTATAAAGCTTTGATCGGCGATGCGTCTGATGGTTATCCGGGAGTGACGGGAATCGGTCCCAAGACAGCAGCAAAATTATTGCAAGAGCATGGGACGTTTGAAAAGTTATACAGGGATATTGGTTTGATTCCTGAAAAAATCGGTGCGAAATTGGCACTTGATGCTGAGCAGGCAGCATTGGCAAAAAAACTTGCGACCATTGTCACGGATTCACCAATTCAGTTTGATCTTACAAAATGTGCCAGTTCAGATTTTGATATTAAAGCCTTACGAGAAGAGTTTAAAAAGCAAGGATTTAATAGTTTACAGACGCGTTTAGATACACTTTTTGGAAAGGAGACAAATCAGTTAGAATTGTTATGAAAGTAGTACTTGTTCACGATTACATTAAAGAATACGGTGGAGCGGAAAGAGTTTTAGAAGCTTTATGTGAAGCATATCCTGATGCACAGATTTATACGGCATTTTATAATAAAGGTTCTCCTGCGTGGGAGCGGTTTAAAGATAAAAAAATCATTCCTTCATGGGTGCATTATATTCCGTTTTTTTCGACTAAACTTCATAGCCCGCTTCGTTTTCTGGCACCACTGATCTGGGGAAGTTTTGATTTCTCACAATATGATGTCATCATTGGATCAGCTAGTTGGTATGTCACCAAAGGCTTTCAGAAGCCCGAGAAGACCATTGAAATCTGTTATTGCCATACACCTCCGCGTTGGCTCTATGGATATCGGACATCGGTTGAATGGCAGAGGTTTTGGATCATTAAGGTTTACGGTATGATTGTCGGGCATTTCATGCGTATGTATGATTTCAATGCAGCGCAAAAAGTGGATTATTTTATTGCAAACTCCAAGGAAGTACAGGCGCGGATTAAGAAATTTTACCGGAGAGATTCAACGGTGATTTATCCACCGGTTTCATTAGGGAATAGGGATCAGGGAATAGGGAATAGGAAAAGAGAGTATTATTTCATCGTTGCGAGAATTGTCGGTGGGAAAGGGTTGGAATTAGCAGTGGATACGGCAAAGAAGCTTGGGATTAAATTAAAAGTTGCAGGAGCACCAGCGGGATATTACACAGGACATAAAAAGTTGCAAGAAGAAGCAACGGACAATATAGAATTCCTTGGACGGGTCTCTGATGAAGAATTAGTGCACTTATATTTAGGAGCAAAAGCATTTCTTGCGCTTGCAACGGATGAAGATTTTGGTATCACACCAGTTGAAGCAATGCTGTGCGGGACACCAGTGATTGCTTATCATGGTGGGGGATATAAAGAAACAGTGATTGAGGGGAAGACAGGTGTATTTTTTAACGAAGCAACAGTCGCATCCTTAACAGTAGCGATTAAGAAGTTTGAGAAAATGCAATTCGATCCAAAAGTCTGTCAAAAGCATGCGGAGAAATTCTCAAAAGAGCGGTTTATTAAAGAGATAAAAGAATTTGTTGCCACTAGGGTAAAACACTCCAAATGAAATCAAAAAGTAAAACAAAATTATTGTAGAGATCGTTATTATGCAAAGCAACTGCGCTTATCTGAGTTTTGATATCGGTAAAACTTACCGTCCCATCGTAGATCAGAATATCCGTTGAGTGAATCTGCATATTTATAGGAAGGAATTTAAAATAATAGTTTTTTGTACGGCCCGTTGCCTGTCTCATCCTAGCTCGTGCATCAGGCGATTCAACAACAATTTCCCACATTTTCATATTGGGATTATAATTGACTGCATCGTCAAAAAGCTGTGCATTTTCGGGGAAAGCACTTAAAATCTCTTCAATATTGACAAGGGAGCGCAGTTCTTTTGCCTTCAGCGCTTCTAGATAGAGTGATTTTACGCTGTTTCTCCCTTGATAATTTTTTATTTCTGAATCAACGGAAGGTTTTTCATAAGGCAGTGATGTAGAAAGCCTTTTGAGAATAGTTGGGAAGTCATGCTGTACTTCTTGTGCTCTTTTTAACTTTTCGTCAACGAGAGCCTTTAGATTCTCAGGTTCATTCGCTGCGACGAGTTTTTTAGATCCTCTAATAAGTCTGATGATTAGCCCTTTTTCAACGAGTTGATCAATATAAACATAAACTGTCGTCCGTTTGATACCATTTGTCTGCGCAAGATCCCTGACGCTTGTTGGTCCTGTTTTCAGAAGCGTCAGGTAGAGCCGAGCCTCAATATCGGATAGTTCAACGCTTTTGAGATAATCAAGAATGGAGTCCATATGTCCCTAACTGGCAGCGCTTTACCTTTGAATTATAACATATATTTTATATTGGTTTACAATTTGTGTATATAGTATTAGTATTTAACATCTGAGAATGAGAAGTGGTAATAGATAGGTTAACTTACGAAAGGTAGCTCGACAGACAGATTATCCTCTCTGTACGTTGCTGAATTTTTATCAACATACCAACTACCAGTCTCTCCGCATTCCCACTTTATATCGGAAAATCGAATCCATTGATCGGGCCTATACTTTTTCATAAACAATTGAAACGTTTTTTTGTCTACCGTAACCACTATTGAATCCTTTGAAATGCCAATTTGTTTCATTCCTTGATGGAAGGCGCTTCGCAGCCAATGGTCATATGGCTTATCTTTGTCAGTTTGTAGAGAGCAGTACTCCTCGAAGCTAATAAGAGGTTCCTTCTTACGTAGTTGTTCTAGTTTATAAGTGCCATAGTCAGTTGGACGAAGAGAACTAATAATGTGCTTTACTTTTAATTTAATTGCTGTTTTTTTAAGCTCTTCAATTAATTTTTGAGCAAGTCCTATCCCTTGGAGATTTTGACTGACATTCATTGACATAAGGCAAAGTGTATTACCATGGGGGGCGTATGTAGAGGAAAAATTACTTGTTTCTATAGCTCCGCCTGCAATTTTGTCCCATGTGGGAAGGGTTTCGGAAGCGCCATCCCAGTTGATTCTGTTTACGGACATTGCTGCGACAACCACTCCTTGTTTGTTCCTGATAAGTCTTTGCAGGTCAGGGTAGTTGGTTGCAATGTTCAAGAAATCTTTTTCCTGTTTTTGTAGCCAAGGAGCCCAACATTTTTTTTCTAACAGGTACAATTCATGCGCATCATGGGGTCTCCATTTCTCAATAGAATAAAAAAATTTTGTTGCTTTTTTTACTGCTTTCAAAGAACTTTGTGGTTTGGTTAAGGTAGCATTTTCCATATAAATTCAAATAATTCTTTTGAATTTTTGTAGTAGTCCCAACTGTTTAAAACTACACTGCTTACTTTTCCTTTATAATTAATAATAGCAACTTTACCGTCATAAATGAGTATGTCTTCTGAAGATAATTGTAATTCTTTCGGCATAAATTTATATGAGTATTTTTTACTTTTTGAAAGTAATTTTGGCGCTTGTTCTTTTGTCAAGGGAGAGTCATATAAAATTTCTCGTAAGATAAGGTTGGGGTTTTTTTTGAAAGCCTCGCTAAAAGTGGAAATATTATCGGAAAATACTTTACCTGCTTCATCTGATTCCGTCAATCGTACATAAGAGCAAACTTCATTTGCTTTGAAAGCTTCTTCATAGATTTTTTTAACATTATTCATGCCTTGGTAGTATGTTATATCCGCATCGTGGGAGTTGTTTTCTTTGGGGAGAGACGTATTGAGTGATTTGAGAATATTGGGAAATTCTTGTTGTACTTCTTGTGCACTTTTTAGTTTTTTTTGAATAAGCGTTTTTAAATTTTCTGGCTCATTTGCAGCAACTAGTTTCTTTGAGCCTCTAACAAGTTTCATGATAAGTCCTTTTTCAATGAGTTGATCAATATAGAAATAGGTGGTAGTCCGTTTGATTTCAATAGTTAGTGCAAGGTCACGGACACTAATTGGACCTGTTTTAAGAAGCGTTAGATAGAGACGCGCTTCAACATCGGATAAATCCAGTTGTTTGAGATAGGCAACAAGTTTTTCCATAGTTAATTATTATATCACAGAAACAGTTTAAGTTTTTTGACAACTTTGTATACTATATCAAGTAGAGTTGTCAAATTGCGACAACTTTACTTGACAATTGCAAAAAAAAGGTTTATATTAGAGTTGGATTTTGTTTTAGAGCTCACTAGTACAAAAACCACGCCATGTTGACATTCTGATCCCGCCCATTTTTTGCGGGATCGGGATGTCAAATTTTTTAGTATAAAATTGTAATTTGTTTCTTTTAAAAATCTGTGTTACTATGGAGTAAGGAACACGTAAGAATATATGGGAAATAGTCAGGGGAGAAAGCGCATTGTTATTTCGGTTGGGGGATCACTCATTGTCCCCAATGGAGGCATTGCCACTGACTTCCTTAAGAAGCTCAATGACTTTATCCGCGAAGAACTGGCGAAAGACAACAAACGCCAGTTTTTTTTGGTTATAGGAGGCGGAGCCACAGCACGTCATTTTATTGAAGCAGGTCGTGAAGTTGTCGGGCATGAACTCACCCATAATGACATGGATTGGCTCGGCGTCCATGGGACGACTCTCAATGCCCACCTCGTCCGCACTATCTTCCGCGACCTCGCTCACCCCAAAGTAATTAGACACTATGACATTATCAGGAAAGTTTATGAGCCAGTTGTCGTTGCATCCGGCTGGAAGCCTGGCTGGTCAACTGATTACTGTGCGATTCTTCTTTGTGAAGACTACGGCGTTAAATCTGTCATTAACCTCAGTAATACCGAACAAGTCTACGATAAAGACCCTCGACAATTCCCCGATGCAAAGCCTCTCAGTAAACTCTCTTGGGAAGAAATGCGGGCTATAGTGGGGGATACATGGAAGCCAGGACTGCATGCACCATTTGATCCGATTGCTGCGCAAAAAGCGCAAGAACTTGGGATCAAAGTCGTTGTCATGTCAGGATCAGATCTCACAAACGTTGATAATTATCTTGAAGGAAAATCCTTTAAAGGAACAGTGATAGAATAAGATTAATGATCTTAAGCTCGCTCTCTCTCCAAAATTTCAGAAGCTATTCTAAAGCAAAATTTTCCTTTGATCCTCATCTGACCATTATTGTTGGACCCAATGCGAGCGGAAAAACGAATTTAGTTGAGGCGGTTTCTCTTTTATCTACAGGGAAGAGCTTTCGTACAAGTAAAGAGAAGCAGGTAATCTCGTTTGGAGAAACGATGGCACGGATAAGTAGCGAAGTATTAGAACTCTCAGAAGCAACGAAAGTGGAGGTTGTTGTTTCAGATATGCCGGGACAGATGTTTAAAAAATATTTTATTAATGGTGTTTCAAAACGTCGTGCAAGTCTTGCCGGATTAGTGCCTGTAGTCTTATTTACTCCTCTAGACCTTGACCTTGTTTCTGGGCAGCCGGGAAGCAAGAGGCGGTTTCTTGATGAAGTCCTGGAGCAAACAGATCAGGAATATGCCGCAGCCTTACTGCTGTATTCTAAGGCGTTACGGCAGCGAAATGCACTTCTTGAATTCGTTCAAAAAACAGGCAGGCGCGATGCAGAACGATTCTCTTACTGGGATAATTTGCTTATTAGTAATGGGCAAAGAGTCACTGAAAAACGCGAGGCATTGATTGCCTACATTAATACCCAGGAGAAACAGCTCTTTCCATTTATGTTGACTTACGATAAAAGTGTGATATCCCACGAGCGGTTGTTGCAATATAAAGATGCAGAAATTGGAGCGGGAGTAACGCTTGTCGGACCACAGCGGGATGATGTTATGATTCAGTCGAAGCACCCGATCTCAAAAGAGCTGGAAGATGCAAAATATTTTTGTTCAAGAGGACAGCAAAGACTTGTCGCATTAGAATTAAAAAAGTCGCAGATTTCCTATTTACAGAAGCAATTACAGACGCAACCTCTCCTTGTTTTGGATGATATTTTTTCAGAGTTGGATGGAGAGCACATAAAGCAAGTATTGCATCTGACTCATGATTTTCAGACTATTATTACAACGACACATAAAGAATTTATTGATGCAGATATCGGCAAAGATAAGGCTGTGATAGAATTAGAAGAGAATTCCTAATAACTAATTTCTAATATCTAAATAATCCTCAAATTTTTAAATGACAAAATACAAAGCATTTGTTATTTGTTTAGATATTAGGCTTTAGAAATTAGATGTTTATTTATATGGAGCATTTTGAGCCTAAAAGGTTGAAACAATTATATGTCCCTCCTCAGGATTCCCATAAAGGGCAGAATGGAAAGCTGCTTGTTATTGGAGGATCACATCTTTTCCATGCAGCTTCTCTGTGGGCGCTGACGATTGCAAGTAGAATCGTTGACATGGTATTTTATTCGTCAGTTATTGAGAATAATCAGATCGTCCAAGAATTGAAGAAAGAATTCCGTAATGGCATTGTGGTGCCACGAGATGCGATTGAAGACTATGTTGGGGAAGCAGATGCTATATTGATCGGTCCGGGAATGGTGAGGACAGAACAAGGGGTTAGGGACAAGGCGCTAGGGGCTAGTTTGGAAGAGATAAATAAGTTAGAAGATGAGGGGCTGCAGAGTTATTATTTGACGAAGTATTTGCTCGCAAAATATCCGAAGAAAAAGTGGGTAATTGATGCGGGGGCTTTGCAAATGATGGAACCAGAGTGGCTACTGCAACTTAACGGTAATGTGGTGATTACGCCACATCCAGGAGAGTTTGGACGAGTGGAGTCAGGAATTAAGAATAAAGAATTAAAGAAGGAATTAGAAAAGAAATCCCTGGAAGAAAAAGCGCAACTCTTTGCTCGCGAGTTTCATTGCATAGTTTTGTTAAAAGGGGAGGAGGATGTTGTTTGCTCTTCTGATACATGTGTTTCGGTTTCTGGTGGCAACGCAGGGATGACTAAGGGTGGAACAGGTGATGTCCTGGCAGGACTCGTTGCTGCGCTGTCCTGTAATAACAGTATATTTCTGGCAGCATGCGCGGGATCTTATTTTAATAAGAAAGCAGGAGAAGCATTATTTGAAAAAGTTGGCTATTATTTTAACGCATCAGACCTTGCGGATGAGATACCTGTAGTAGTGAGAAAATTACTTACATAGGTTGTCTTTTTTCGGGAAATGTGCAAGAATTAGGTTGCTCTTATCGCTCGGAACTAAAAATTTTTCTTGGTTTCAAGAATAAAACAGCAAAAATTTTTGTTCCTCGCTCTTCATAAGCATTATGTATACACCAAAATACTCAATTACCAACAAAATCTTAAAAAATATTGGCATCATTGAAGCTGCGAGGGAAGTGATTGATCATGCGCCACTTTTGCCATATTACGAGAAAGAATTTCAAAAGGATGCGATGGTAAGAAGTGTACATCATGGAACGCATATTGAGGGAAATGAATTGAATTTGGATCAAGCAGAGCGCGTGATGGAAGGACAGTCTGTTGTCGCGAGGGAGCGGGATATTCAAGAAGTCATTAACTATCGTAAGGTTATGGAATATTTAGGCAAGCTAGAAAGCCAGAGTGGTAAGGTGAAGGTTGATGAAGAGTTTATCCAGAAATTACACGGAATGACTGTTGAGAAAATTTTGTCTCCTGAAAAGATAGGTGTTTTTCGTACAACCCAGGTGGTAGTGAAAAATAGTCTGACGGGAGAGGTGACCTTTACGCCGCCTGTTGCAATTGCTGTCCCAGTGCAGATTAAGGAATTTGTTGAGTTTATTGATAAGACTTCTTCTGAAGATATTCATCCGGTTCTGAAAAGTGGTGTTGTGCACTATGAACTCGTAAGGATTCATCCATTTGTTGATGGCAACGGTCGGGTCTCGCGGGCGCTTTCAACATTTATTCTTTTTCAAGAAGGCTATGATATCCGCAAGTTTTTCTCACTGGAGGAATATTTTGATAATAATGCCGAGGAATACTATCATGCCTTGCAGAGTGTAGGGAAGAACGACGGCGATCTAAGCGAGTGGCTTGAATATTTCACGCAAGGGTTGGCAATTGAGCTCTCAAAAATCAAGGACAAAATTGAGAAAATATCTGTTGATGTGAAGATTAAAGAAAGGCAAGGTGGAACGCCTATTCTTCTCTCTGACCGACAATTGAAGATTATTGAGTATATCCAAAAGACAGGCTATCTGCAGAATAATGCATTCAAACAACTTTTCCCGATGGTTTCTGAGGATACAGTTTTGAATGAACTGAAGTATCTTCTCAAACATGGGTTGGTTAAGAAGACAGGGAAGACTAAGGGAGCAAAGTACGTGAGAGCTTGATCTTCCATTTGCCATTCTTTATTGAAAAATGATCAACTGATAGCTAAATGGTAAATGGAACCTGGCGCACATAAAAATATTTATTTATGACATTTGCAAAGCTTGCAACATATTTTGAAAAACTGGAAGAGACTTCATCTCGATTGGAATTAATCCAAATCTTGTCAGCTCTTTTGAAAGATAGTAACGATCCACAGGAAATTTCTGAGATTTGTTATCTTGTCCAGGGAAGAATAGCGCCTTTTTATGAACCAATTGAAATCGGGATGGCAGATCGAATGGTGACGCAATCCATTTCTCTGGCTTTTGGTATAGATAAAGAAAAAGTTTGGCAAGAGTATCAGAAAGTTGGAGATATGGGAGAGGTTGCTCAGCAACTGAGGGAAGAATTAAAAATTAAGAATAAAGAGTTAAGGATAACGGAAGTTTTTGATTTGTTAACAACGATTGCTCATATGTCTGGCGAAGGATCTGTCGAGAAGAAAATTACAGCGATTTCAGAGTTGCTAAAGTCTGTGGATGCACTTGCTGCGAGGTTCCTTGTCCGTATCCCTCTTGGCAAATTACGGCTCGGGATAGGAGATCCGACAATTCTTGATGCATTACTGACGGCAAAAGTAGGTGAGAAGACGGATCGTAAAGTGCTTGAAGGAGCATATAATCGTACCTCAGATCTTGGCTACATTGCCAAACATTTCTGGACAGGTGGACTGCAATCAGTTGAAAAATTATCGGTGACCGTTGGTCGTCCGATCCGCTCCGAACTCTGTGAGCGATTACCAAACCCTACCAAAGTCATTGAAAAGATGACTGAAGTTGATGCGCAATACAAATATGACGGTTTCCGTGTGCAGATTCATAAAGATGGTGAGAACGTCCGTATTTTCTCTCGCAACCTTGAAGAGACGACGCATATGTTTCCTGAGCTGATCGAAGCGACAAAAAAACAAGTGCAAGCAAAGACGGCTATTCTTGATGGGGAAGCAATTGCATATCATCCGGCATCTGAAGAATTTCTACCTTTTCAGGAAACAACCAAAAGACGCCGCAAACACAATATCGAAGAGACAGCCAAAGAATTGCCACTGAAAGCTTTTATTTTTGACATGATTTATAAAAATGATAAGTCACTTTTGGATGAACCGCTGACGACACGTTTAAAAATACTGAAAGAAACGATTCCAGAAGATGACATATTGATTACCGCAAAGACGCAGGACATTTCCGATCCAAAGAAGTTAACATTTCTTTTGGAAGAGGCGATTAGTAAAGGACTTGAGGGATTGGTTGTGAAGAAATTAAATTCTCCTTATGAAGCGGGAGGAAGAAATTTTAATTGGGTAAAACTCAAAAGACATTCATCAGGAGAGTTGCATGACACGATTGATTGCGTGATTCTTGGCTATATTTATGGCAAAGGAAAGCGCGCTGCATTTGGAGCTGGCGCTTTGCTTGTGGGGCTTTATGATGCTAAACGGGATGTCTTTGTGACAGTAACGAGGATTGGAACAGGACTCTCAGATGATGAATGGCGCAGCATCAAAGAAAAAACAAAAGGACTTGAGGTCGATCACAAGCCGGCACGTGTTGAATCACTCATTACACCAAGCGTCTGGGTTAAGCCAGAGTTGGTGATTGAAGTCTTGGCTGATGAGATAACCCGGAGTCCGTTGCATACGGCAGGGATGATTGAAAAAGACGGCGTAAAAGAACCTGGTTATGCTTTGCGTTTTCCGCGGTTAGTTTCCTTCCGTGATAAAGATAAAAAGGCGGAGGATGCGACTTCAGTTTCTGAATTAATTGAAATGTATGAAGAGCAAGGGAAGAAATAACATGCATTACGTTACCGATCTACATTTACATTCCAAATATTCCCGCGCGGTTTCTCCTCAGATGACTCTTTCTGTGATGGCATCGTATGCCAGGCAAAAGGGGATTGATATTCTTACAGCCGCAGATTTTACCCATCCGGTATGGCTCAAAGAAATACAGTCTTTGTTGGAACAAGCTGAAGAAGGGTTATATCGATTAAAAGATGAAGATGCAACGTTGAAGCCGGTTCGATTTATGCTTTCAACAGAAATCGCAAGTATCTATAAACAAGGAGACAAACTTCGCAGGATTCATAATTTATTATTTGTCCCAAGTTTAGAAATTGCAGAAAAGTTGACTAAGGCGCTCGTTTCCCGTGGATGCAACCTGAATGCTGATGGAAGACCGATTGTCGGAATCTCATCAGAAGCTTTGTTGGAATTGTTGTTATCGATTGATGATCGATCGTTTCTTATTCCATGCCATATCTGGACTCCGCATTTTGGCGTGTATGGTTCGGCAAGCGGTTTTGACTCCTTGGAAGAAGCTTTTGGGAAATTTGCAAAATATATTTATGGCATAGAGACGGGACTTTCAAGTGATCCCGATATGAATTGGCAGATAAAAGAGCTTGTGAACAGATCCATCCTTTCTTTCTCCGATGCTCATAGTCCAGCAAAGATGAGTAGGGAAGCAACGGTATTTGATCTGGAAGAGCCAACATATGAGAATATCAAAAAGGCAATTATGCGTTTACCGAAGAAACTTGAGACACCAAATAAAATTGCCTATACACTTGAATTCTATCCGGAGGAAGGAAAGTATCATTTCTCAGGACACCGCAATTGCAAGGTCTCTGTTGGTCCTGAGGAAATTCGCTCCGGGGGCACAACGTGTCCTGTTTGTCATAGGAAATTGACGGAGGGTGTCTTGTATAGAGTACAGGAATTATCGGATGAAAGTTTGCTTGATCGTGTTGAAACAAAAGAGAACAGCGCTGGTGTGAAATGGTATATCGACAAGAAACATATTCAACCGCCCTATGTGAAGCTAGTACCGCTTCTGGAAATTGTTGCAGAAAGTCTTGGCTCAACGGTTGCAAGCCAGAAATCAAAAGACTTGTATGCAAAATTATGCAAAGAACTTGAATCAGAATTACATGTGCTCCTTCGTGCTCCAATTGCGGATATTGAGAAAGTCGGTGGCATGAAAATGGCACAAGGTGTTACGAAAGTGAGAGAAGGTAACATCGCGATTGAGCCTGGATATGATGGAGAATATGGCAAAGTTGCGATTTGGGAAGAAGGAGAAGTGAAACAGATGCTGGATGTGCCACAACTCAAGTTAGATTTTTAAGAATTAATCTCTTTTGTACCTCGCCAAATAAAGGATCTTACTATTGTTTAACAAATCTATGCTATATTAGAACTAATGAAATTAATTGTCGGACTTGGTAATCCCGGAGAAAAATACCATAGTACTCGCCATAATTGTGGATTTATGGTGCTTGATCATTTGTTACAGGAATTTGGAGGATACAATGTAAAATGGGAGACAAATACCAAACTCAAAAGTGATGTTGCCATTTTTTTATTTCATGATGACAAGGTACTTCTTGCTAAGCCGCAAACGTACATGAACAATTCAGGCATCGCAGTCCAACTCCTCAAGGATTTTTATAAAGTTGAACCTAGTGATATCTGGATAGTGTATGATGAACTCGATTTGCCAGTTGGGAGCATGAAGATCAGATTTGGTGGTGCAGCTGCTGGGCATCATGGTGTAGAGTCAATTATGGAATCAATTGGAACAGATCAATTTTGGCGGTTTCGTTTGGGAATTGGCGAGTCTCATGATAGAGAACGTCCTCTGAGTAAACAAACTGTCAATAATGCCTCAGAATATGTCATTGATCAGTTTGGACATGGCGAAATAGGAAAAGTTCGTGAGATGCTCAAGCGCGCAACCGTTGCAATCAAAACCGCTTTGGAAAAGGGGATGGAGACTGCGATGAATAGGTTTAATACGAAGTAGCCATGCAATCCATCAAAAGCGTTCTTAACAAATATAGCCCCACCACAGACAAATATATCTCACGCGAGTTTCAAACCTTTGGACTTCATTTGGCAGAGTCCTTAGATGATTACAAACACAAAAGTTTATATATCAAACTTGCAAAAACAGTTCATCGGGCTGTGCTTGAAGAAGCGCTGAGTTTTTCAATCGACAGCAATGCCAAAAATAAAGGTGCACTTTTTATGTGGAAGCTGAAAGAGTTGAGAAAGGAATCAAAGAAGTAAGATGTTTCAGTCACATCTTTTTATTTCAGGGATTGTACAGGGAGTTAGTTTTCGTTTTTTTATTAAAAGTAACGCAAAGAAATTAGGATTAACCGGTTGGGTTCGCAATACCGAAGATGAGGGAGTGGAAGCAGTTTTTTGTGGCGAGAAAAAAAAGATCGAGGAAATGATTTCACTTTGCCGGAAAGGTCCATTTCTTGCAATAGTAAAACATGTCGGTTTTGATTGGGAAGAGCCTGAGAATTTTCAGGATTTTACAATTCGCTAAATACTTTCATATCCTAAAGCTATTTGAGGTCTGCATCAATTGCTTGTTTGATCTGAGTGTAGGGGACAGCTCCAACAACAGCTACCCCATTAATAAAGGTAGTTGGTGTGCCATTGACGCCAGCCGCTTGTCCATCAGTGAGATCCTGTGCAACTTTTTTAGCAGTGGCTGGATCAGACAAACAAGATGAGAATTGCGATGTATCCATTCCCAAGTTACCTGCGATTTGCGTCAGATTATCATTGGTATACATTGAGGTGTCAGATTCATCAGGCTGATTCTTATACATGTAATCATGGAATGGCCACCATTTCCCTTGATCATTGGCACATTCACCAGCTTCAGCAGCAAGTGTTGATGCAGGGCCAAGAAACGCATAGTTGCGGAAATAGAATTTTACTTTGCCCGGATTAACATAATCCTTTATCAAATTAGGTTCAATGTTTTGGAACCACTGCTCACAGAAGGGACAACGAAGATCGGCAAATTCAATTACGGTAACTTTTGCGTTAGGATCTCCTTGTGGAGGATAATTACCAACACCCACATTAACTGGTCCTGCAGGCGCTGTAGAAACACCCGGAGCTGCCGGTGCAGCTGCAGCCGCTGCGGTAGTGGTAGTACTTCCCGATGTTTTGACTTGTTGTTCCAGGTCAGAGACTTTATTGGTAAGCATTCCCAAGAAGAAAGCGAAGACAACAATAGTTAAGGTAAGAAACGCGGTTAACGACATATTTTTAAAGGGGCGAGCAAGCTTCGAGAAGGCTTTTGATAATGATTTTGAATTGAGGGATTTTTTTATTTTGGAAACAGTCTTTTTCAGGGAAGCTTTTTTCATTATAGTTTATTCTATACTACTTCCAGAATAATTTGCAATAGGATTTTCCAAAAGACACTCTTGTATTTTATAAATGCTATAATAAAAAGGCTATGGTATCATTCCGTCCGCTTTCACCGTTGGCGAGGTATTTAATCGACTCTCTTGAGGAGAGAGCGCCAGCAAATAATGAAGAGAGGCGTATTACTGTTAATCCTATCGTTTCCAAGTTTGCTTCCTGGTATGAAAGACTCCGCAATGCCATGGAATTTCGTGAGGATGAAGTAATTCTTCGTGCCACTATCGAGCGCATCTTAAAAAGAAGACTTCTTCTCGGAGGTAACGGCAAAACAACAGCAAAACCACTAGTAAAAGAACTTCTCTGGGCAAGGTATTTACCAGAAGGTGATGTGGGAGAATCAGTGGTCCATCAGATTACGGAGGTTATTGATCTCTATCTTACGCTGCGTCTTCGGATACTCGCGACGCATAAGTTTCCTGAAAGTACAATTAATGATTGGACGTATGATCTTATGTCTTCAGACATTCAATATATTCTTAATCCCAAACGTTCCAAGGAACTGATTGCAAATTTCATGTTCCATGTGCTCAAGGATGATGTGGCAATTGAAGATGAATCATCAGAAACGAAGAATGCTCAAGTCTTTATGGCAGTGCGCAAAGCCTTTGCTCGCGATGATCTCGCTTTTTTACGCTATCATCTTTTCTGTCAGTATTTCGGACGATTGACGCACAAGACGCTTGATTATACGGTTGAACATTTTTTGGAAGGATATAATGAAATTCTCAGGCAGATGCACTTTGTCAGACGGGAAAGAGTTTACACATATGTTAAGCGCCGCACCGCTGCATTTTTTATTTTTGAAGATGTACTAGAATCACAAAAAGAGAACTTGAAAACCATTCTGGAAACTGAAGAAACGCTCAAAGAGGTCGTTTTTGAAGCCTGCGAGAAACGATATAAAAGTATTAACATACGGGTAAGGACGGCGATTATCCGCTCTGTTATTTTTATTCTGTTTACCAAAGTTGCCTTTGCGTTTTTTGTGGAAGGGACGTATGAGCGGATTGTGTACGGGCATATTGTCTGGGACTCAATTCTTATCAACACGGGTATTCCGCCTCTTTTGATGATTATTGTGAGTCTTTTTATCAGAACGCCAGGGCAGGATAATTCTCAGCTGATTTTTACTTATATTACGAGACTACTATATGATGAGGATCCTGTTTTAGGCAATAAATTGCTGATAACTAAGCCGCAACATGATAAAGGATTTGCTACAGCGTTTAATATCTTATGGCTTTTGGCATTCTGTATTTCTTTTGGTGCAATTATCTATGTATTAACCCGTTTGCATTTCAATGTCATCAGCCAAGTCATTTTCATTTTCTTCTTGGCGATTGTGTCATTCTTGTCATATCGTATTGCTTTGTTGGCAAATGTGTATCGGGTAGGGGAGAAACAAGGCCTTGGTACACTTCTTGTTGACTTTCTTTTTATGCCGGTGATTCGGGTAGGAAGTACGCTCACACAAACTGTTCGCCAAATCAATATTTTCCTCATGCTTTTTGATTTTTTCATCGAGGCGCCGTTTAAATTCCTTTTTGCCTTCTTTGATCAGTGGTTCTACTTCCTCCATGGCAAGACAGAAGAGCTGGAGTAATACTTTCCTTTTGGTAACTTCTCTTGACAGCAATTCCTGTTGCTGATACTATTAATAGACGCTTATGGCAGATCAAACATTCACCGATAAAGATTTTCAGGAAAAAGTTTTGCAGAGTAAAACACCTGTCGTTGTAGACTTTTGGGCACCATGGTGTGGACCTTGTAAAATGGTTTCTCCAATTATCGAAGAACTTGCCAAAGAATACTCAGGGAAGGTTGTCGTCGGCAAAATGAATGTTGATGAAAATCAAATCCCAGCGGAGCAGTACAGTGTCATGAGTATTCCGACTGTTATGATTTTCAAAAATGGCAAACCGGTTCAATCTCTCATCGGTGCACAAGGCAAGCAGACATATAAGACGGAAATTGAGAAAGCCCTCGGTAATTAAATTTCTATGTACGATGTAATCATTCTTGGCTCCGGCCCCGCAGGACTTACTGCTGCTACCTATACAACCCGCGCAAGTTTAAAAACGCTTGTTATTGCTGGTGAAAAATGGGGAGGACAACTTATGCTGACAACAGAAGTTGAAAATTTTCCCGGCTTTCCCGAAGGAATCCAGGGACCTGATCTGATGGGCAATATGCGAAAGCAGGCAGAAAAATATGGTGCAGAATTTGTCGATGAAAATTTTGTCAGCGGTGATTTTTCAGCATCTCCGTTTACTGTTCATGCAGGCGAAAAGGATTACCAAGGTAAAGCGATCATCATAGCAACGGGTGCTGACACCAAATGGCTCGGCGTTCCTGGCGAGAAAGAAAAGATTGGGCGCGGAGTCTCATCATGCGCTCCTTGTGATGCGCCATTTTTTAGAAATAAAAATGTGATTGTCGTTGGGGGAGGAGACAGCGCAATGGAAGAGGCAATTGTGCTGACACGTTTTGCTCAGCGTGTAACAGTTGTCTATCGCGGTGATACGCTCCGAGCAAGTGAAGTGATGCAGCACCGTGCGTTTGAGAACGAGAAGATCAGCTTTATTTTTAATACGGTTATTGAGGAAGTACAAGGAGAATTGAAAGTAGAAAAAGTGAAGTTAAAAACAAATTGCACTGATGGATCGGTTATCGTCAAGCCTGGCGAACATATGGGAACTACGACAGTCGATAAAATAGGTGGGAAAGAAATTAAGCGAGAAAATAACTCTATGGACTGGGAGATGCCAATTGATGGCATATTTGTCGCAATCGGTCATATCCCAAATAGTAAAGTGTTTCCGGGAATCGATGTTGATGACAAAGGGTTTATCATAGTCCATGAGCATACCAAGACAAATAAAGACGGCGTTTTTGTCGCAGGAGATGTTCATGATCGACAATACATGCAGGCTATAACTGCTGCAGGATTCGGTTGTGCATCAGCTCTTGAAGCTGAAAGGTGGATTGAGTCCCAAAAGTCTTAATAAAAAGCTCTCTTATGCTTTCCATCTTGTCTTATAATATTCTCTTCGGCAAACGACTTCCTGAGATCATTGATTGGATAAGTAGACAACAGAAACAATTTGATATTATATGTTTTCAGGAATTCCCTTTTTCACAGATTACCTCGCTTGCTAACTCTCCATTGGCAACTTCTTTTGAATATCGCACAGCATTAGCATTTAAACATTCCAGCAAAGATTATGGGCAATTAACATGGATAAACACCAAAAAAATCAAGATTGTTACGGCAGAAAAAATTTACTTGGGGACAAATTTTTTGGAGGGGAGAGTACTTGGTCTTACCGGTGGAAGAAGTGCCTTAGCGACACAATGTAATTATAATGGTATAGATTTTACCTTGGTAAACACACACCTTGTAGCATTTGGATCAAATAAACATCGACGAGAGCAAATGGCAAAAATCATCAACCACTTTGATAAACCATCCTATAAAAACCATCCTCTTATAGTTCTTGGTGATTTGAATTATTCATCTCTTAC
>Ga0265338_10001537_pt1 | contig 37269 bp, 43 predicted proteins | sample 42126metaG_FD_193579 | JGI IMG/M metagenome (GOLD analysis project Ga0265338, IMG submission 193579) | Rhizosphere microbial communities from Carex aquatilis grown in University of Washington, Seatle, WA, United States - 4-21-26 metaG | ecosystem: Host-associated > Plants > Roots > Rhizosphere... | reverse complement strand
AGCATGATCGCAGCCCAGACCAGCGGAACATATTTCATGGCTTGGCATCTTATGCCGGCGCGAGCGCCCGTTCGACCAGGCTGCCCTTGTCCATTTCCAGCTGGCGGCTGGCATGGTCGGCGGCCTTGGGGTCGTGGGTGACCATCACGATGGTCTTCTTGTGCTGGCGGTTGAGTTGCTGCAGAAGGCCCAGGATCTCATCCGCGGTGGCGCGGTCCAGATCACCCGTCGGCTCGTCGCAGAGCAGGATGGACGGATCGGCCACGATGGCGCGGGCGATACCCACACGCTGCTGCTGGCCGCCGGACATCTCACCCGGCTTGTGCTTGGCGCGGTCTTTCAGGCCGACGATCTCCAGCGCCACCTCGACCCGGCGCTGGCGCTCGGCCTTGGTCAGGTTGGTGAGCAGCAGCGGCAGCTCGACATTGCCGGCGGCCGACAGCATCGGCATCAGATTGTAGAACTGGAAGACGAAGCCAATGTGATGCGAGCGCCACTTGGCGAGCTGGCCGCCGGACAGTTTTTCCAGATGCTCGCCGCCGACAATGACCTCGCCCGAATCGACATGGTCCAGACCGCCGACCAGATTGAGGATGGTGGTCTTGCCCGAACCCGACGGGCCCATCAGCGAGACAAACTCCCCTTCCGGGATTTCCAGGTTTAGTCCGTGCAGGACTTCAACCGATTCCTTGCCGCGGCGGTAATTCTTGACCACCTGGCGTAGTGACACTGCAGATGACATGCGCTCCACCCCATTCGCTAAGCGTATGAAAAAGCTCAACTACCAACTTATAACAGATATCTTGTATGGCAAGATAGCCATAACACGATACCAAAGTCCAGAACTATTCGATCACATTTCACTGCCACCGCTGAATTCGCCCGCGCCGCGCGCCATTTCAAGAGTGGTCAGCTCTTCCGTCATACCCATAAGGTCGGTCCTAAGGGACGGATCAAGACCACGGACGGATCAACCAGTCCTGATGAGTCCGATTGGCCGCCCGGCATCGACATGGATGCACGCGCACTTTGCGGATTGGTGACAGACTGTCAGGCGCGAAAGGTGGCCTGCCGAGGCGCAGTATCCTCGCCCCGGGTCGGGCTGCGGAAATTGGCGCTCACGAAGCTGTGCAGCTCGGTCTCGAGATATTTCCCGATCAGGAAGGCAAGCGCGATGGGAAACAGGAATTCCGCCACAAGCAGCGCCCCTTCCGCCGCGCCGCGCAGATGAAGATCCCATCTGAGAAGGCTTAAGGTGCGGATCACGGGCGCATGAAGCATATAGACCGGAAGCGCGATAGTCTTGGCCACACCCGCCATACGCGCCGTGACGGCATTGGCCTCGATATGGGCGCCAAAGAAAATGATCACCGGCATCACGAATGTCGCGATGGCGGCCTGCAGCACGCCGCTATAGGCCGAGCCGGCGGGTACGGGCAGCAGCACCAGCGCCAGCAACGCAAGGCCCGGCGCCACGCCGAAGCGCGGGCCGATGACAAAACGGTTTGGCCGGTAACAGCGGAAAAGAATCAGACCGATCGTGAAGTCCGCCAGGGTGCGCGGAACGCTCCAGGCGCAATCGGCCCAGAACGGCCCAAAGGTGACGGTGTTTCTGCTGATCGCCGCGCACCAGAGCCCGGTCAGGGCGACGGCCGCGACCGCGAGCAATCCCTTCAGCGAGAAGTGCCGTAGCACGAACAGGAAAAGCAGATAGGCAAACCAGTCGTACAGCAGGAACCAGAGCGGGCCGTCCAGGGGAAAAAGATCGCCCGCCCCCAACTGCCTTCCATCGGCCGGGATGAGCAAAGAGCCTTTTACCGCCAGCGTGAAAAGCAGCAGGAAATCCTTCCGGGTGGGCGCCCAGGCCAGAAAGGACATGACGCCCAAGAGGCTGCCAAGCACCAGCAGCGGGAACATGCGGACGGCCCGCTCCGAAACGGCCTGGGCGATGGTTTTGCGGCCATCCCGCAGCTTTCCTTCATAGGCATAGCCGGCAAAGAAACCGCTCATCAAAAAGAAGAAGTCCAGGACCGTCGCGTCCTGCGGCACGAAGCGCAGGGCGACCGTCGGCCCCAGAAAACTGAGACAGTGCTGCAGCAGAACGATAAGGAATCCGAACCCCCGCGCCAGGTCGAGGATTTCCAGACGTTGTGTCCGATTGTTTGTCGCCGTCACCGAGCCCCCCGATCCGGCTAGCGCTCGGCGCCCGCGGGCGGTGGCATGCTCGTCCTGCCGGGAAGCGTCATCAGGTTGGGCGATCTGGGATTGGGTTCGCCACGAAGATCGGAGCGCTTCAACTTGCCCGTCGCCGTTTTGGGCAGGGCGGTCAGAAATTCGATGGCGCGCGGATATTTGTAGGGCGCCAGGACGCTTTTCACATGATCCTGCAGGCGCCGAACCAGTTCCGGTGTGCCAGCCACCCCCGCACGCGGCACAATGAACGCCTTGACGATCTGCCCGAATTCCGGATGCGGCCATCCCACCACGGCGCATTCGCCGACATCGGGGTGCAGCGCCAGCGCGCCTTCCACTTCGGGGCCGGCGATGTTGTAGCCCTTGGACACGATCATGTCGTCGGCGCGGGCGACGTGCCAGTAATAGCCGTCATTGTCCCGCCGGTAGATATCGCCGGTGACGTTCCAGCCGTCGATGACGTAATCGGCCTGACGCCTGTCGGCCAGATAGCGGCAACCGGTGGGACCGCGCACGGCGAGCCGCCCCTGCCCTGCGCCTTCGATGACCCAGCCATTGTCATCCAGCAGCGTAGCTTCATAACCGGGCACGGGCTTTCCGGTTGAACCGGGCCGGATGGAATCCGCAGCTCCGGAAATGAAGATATGGATCATCTCGGTGCTGCCGATGCCGTCTATGATCCGGATGCCGGTAGCATCGAACCACAAGTCTGAAATCTTCCTGGGCAGCGCTTCGCCGGCGGAGATGCAGACCTTCAGGCTCGCGGCAGCGTTTGCGGGAATATCCCTGGCCATCGCCTTGTAGGCTGCCGGCGCGGTGAAAAGATGCGTGACCTTGTGCTTGGTGATGGTCTCGGTCAGCCCTGCGGGTGTGCGCCCTTCAGAAAAAGCGATGGCGGCCCGGAAATAGAGCGGAAAGACCAAAAGCCCGCCCAGCCCGAAGGTGAAGCCCAGGGATGGCGTGCCGGCGAATACGGATTCGGTATCCGCCGCCAGGATGTGCCTGGCGAAGGTCGCGCACATCGCCATCACGTCGCGATGAAAATGCATCGCGGCTTTCGGCTCCCCGGTCGTGCCGGAGGTGAAGGCGATCATGCAGACATCATCCTGGCTGGTGGGAACGGCGGTGAAGTCCGCCGGCTTTGCCGCCATCAGGCCTTCCAGCTCGGCATCGTCCTTGCCGAAGGATAAGACCCGGAGCAAGGCGCCCTCCGCCGTCAGCGGCTCCAGCTCATGCGCCAGGTCATGGGCGCAGAGCGCGTATTTGACATCTGCCTTGGCGATGATCGCCCGCAGCTCGCGCGTACGCAGCATCGGCATGGTCGTCACCACGATCGCGCCGATCTTCACCACGGCAAGCCACGCGGCGGCCAGTTCGGCGCTATTAAACCCGTGCAGGAGGACCCGCCCGCCCGATGGCACGGCCAAATCCTCGACCAGCACATGGGCGATGCGATTTGTCATAGCGGCAATGTCGGCATAGCTCCAGCGACGCGATCCATGAAGGATCATGGTTTTGGCGGGATCGATCTCCTGCAGCGCGTCATCCAGCAGGCGCGCGGCGCAATTCAGACGATCGGGGAATTGGAGTTCCGGCAGCGTGAACAGAAGCTCAGGCCAGGCGCCCGGCGGCGGAAGATTGTCTCTGGCAAATGAGTCCGTCAGCAATGACGGTCTCAGCGCGGGGTTTTCCGCGCAGGGAAATTCCGACCCTGTCGAGCGACGTGGAAATTGCATGAACCAGCCGAAGTATCGCGCCGCGATCTTGGATGTTTGCAGAGCAAAGTAAACGTCAGGTTTTGCGTACAGTTAACCGTCAGTTGGCTTGTAAGCCTGGCGTAAGCAACGCGTGCGCTTGCGAACCTTATTTGTGAAAACGGGCCAGGCAACTGCCCCATTACGGCACAAAAAAAGCGGCCCGCCGAAGCGGGCCGCCCTTCCGGCGCAACATGAAAATTCGTTTAGTGTCCCGCTGAGCCCGACATGGCGTTGCTGTTGGACATGGAGCCGGACATCGAACCCGACATCGCGCCGGAGCCCTTGGTCTTGTTTTTGTTCTTGTCCTTATTTTTCATCTTGCCGTGATCCATCGAGCCGGACATCGAGCCCGACATGGAGCCGCTGTTGGACATGGAGCCGCTTGTGGCGGCGTCGGCGGCTAGCGCCTCGCCGGCAAAACCAGCGGTGAACAGGACCAGGGCGGCGATCTTCCCGAAATTCTTCATTGCTCTCTCCTTCTTGAGGCCGGGCACCATGCCCCGCACCGTTCGCTTCTTCTTCGCATCATCATGGCCGCGGGTTACACGGGCGGCCGGCTAAATTCCCGCATACCATTCATAGCCGCGATCTTCCCAGTAGCCGCCACGGCCGCCGGCGATCCGGGAGAAACTGTCGGTGATCTCGATCCGCTCGACATACTTGGCCTGCTTGTAACCCAACTGCCGTTCCACTCGCAGCCGCAGGGGCGCGCCATGGGGCACATCCAGTGGCTTGCCGTTAAACCCATAGGCCAGGATGGTCTGGGGGTGGAAGGCGTCGGTGAGATCCACGCTCTCATAATATTGGCCGGGGCTTTGCTCCCCGCCCTTGGCGGGCTCGCCGGTCAGATTGTCGGCGCAGTGGAAAACCGCATAGCGCGCATTGGGCTTCAGCGCCGCCGCCTTCAGCAGCAGCGACAGCGGCACGCCGGTCCACATGCCGATCGCCGACCAGCCTTCCACGCAATCATGGCGAGTGATCTGGGTCCGGCGCGGCAGGCGGCGCAAATCCGCCACCGACAGCGACAAGGGATTGTCCACCAGCCCGTCAATCTTCAGCCGCCAGTTGGCGAAATGCTGGGCGGCATGGAGCTTGTAATCATCCGTACCCGGATCAAAGGTGCCATTGGGCTTGAAATAAGGGGAGATGTCGGAGGGGCTATATTCCCGCGCCAGGCGCTGGGGATGAAGCAGGCCGCGCTGCGCGGTTTTGGTCCAGTCCTCCACCGCGCCGAAGACCTTGGCGAAACTCGGGCTGACGGTCAGGCCATTGGCGTTGGCGATCAGCCATCCTGCGCCACCGAAGCCCGCCACGATCGCCGTCCGCCGGGTGATGTCTTTCCCGCTGGCCATCAGTCATGGTCCTTCGGAACGCGGTACCAGCCGGTCAGCATGGAGCGCACTTCGTTGATCGGCCCGGCGAGAATGACTTCCGTCACATGCACGAAGACGAACAGCAGGATCAGCGCGGCTGAGATGAAATGGACGGCGCGCGCCGATTGCCGGCCGCCGAAGAGATCCAGCGTCCAGGGGAAGAAGGCGTTGAATCCCGGCGACATGCTGAGGCCCGTCAGCACCATCAGGGTGATCGCCAGAATCACGCCCAGATATGCCAACTTCTGCAAAACGTTATAGCGCCGCGCCGCCTCCCCCGTCGGATGCTTAAGCTTGATGTGATCGAGCACGGAGCGGGGAATGGCGCGGATGTCGGCAAGCGTGGGCCAGATGTCTTTCTGCAGATGATGTATCCAGAGGCTGTAGACCAGATAGCCCAGGCCGTTGATCGTCAGCACCCAGGCGAACAGGAAATGCCAGTGCCGCGCATCGGCCAGGTCCTGGAAATAGGGAATGGTCAGCCAGTCGGGCCAGCCGCGGGCCTGAAATTCGCCATCCACTTTCGACCAGCCCAAGACGCCGGTGGTGTCGAAATGCCAGGGCCCGATCTGGGTGAAGCCGCGCGGGCCCGCGGCCGTATCCATCGCACTCAGCGAGAAGAAAGCGGGATCGGCGTCGGCGCCGGCCATGCCCCAGTAGAGCCGGGGATGGGCGTTGAAGATGTTGAGGCCGCTGCCCAGCAGGAACAGGATGCAGAGCGCATTGATCCAATGGGTCAGCCGCACCAGGGCGCGATGGCGATAAAAGCCGTCCTTCGCCGTTACCGGCCCAACGACATGGCGCCAGGCGCGGGTCAGACGGCTGGCAGAAGCTTCTTCACTGCTATCGGAAATCGCCACGTATCTCTCTCCCTGACCTCTTTTCGGTCAGGAGCGCTGCCGGTTACGGTGGCGGGAGCCTATTTCTTTCGCCGCGGCCCGGACAGTGCGGAACCGGACGCCTATTCGCGTGCATCAGGGACGGTCCAGGCCCTTGGCCGGCCTTCCACACCGGCGTGGCGGCCGGGCGCGTGATATTGGCGAGGAAATGAGTTATGCGGCACCGCCGAAGCGCTGTTTCAACTCCGCCACCTGCTCGTCGGTGATCTTGATCACCAGCACCTCCGGCGCCTTGATGGTCTGGCCCGGGGTCAGCTCGTCCAGCGCCTCGGCTATGGAGACATCCGGGAACGGGATCACCTCGGCGCGGTAACCCACTGGCTGGATGCATTCATGGATGCTGCGCGCGAAAGACGGCATCACCGGCCAGACCAGATGCGCGAACTGATGAATCAGGTTCAGGCCCATGCGCACGCCCACCGCCGCCTTGGCGCGATCGGTCTTGATGTTGGTCCAGGGCGCGGCGCGGGTCATATATTCATTGCCGGCCACCCAGATGGCACGCAGCTCGCCCAGCGCCTTGCGGAATTCCGCCGCGTCCATGAACGCGGCATATTGGGCGATGCGCCGGTCCAGCTCGGCGATCAGCGCCTTTTCGTCCTCGCCATAGTCGCCCTCGCCCGGCACCTGCCCGTCAAAGCGCGCGACACAGAACTTGGTCACCCGGTTGACGAAATTGCCCAGCACATCGGCCAGGTCCTTGTTGATGACCCCGGCGAAATGCTCCCAGGTGAAATTGCTGTCGCTGCCTTCCGGCGCATTGGCGATCAGGTAATAGCGCCAGTAATCGGCCGGGGCGACATCGAGTGCGGTGTCCATGAAGATGCCGCGTTTGCCGGAGGTCGAAAACTTGCCGCCGTCATAGTTGAGCCAGTTGAAACCCTTCAGCCGGTCCACCAGCTTCCAGGGCTCGCCCGAGGCCATGATCGTCACCGGGAAGCCGACCGTATGGAAAGGCACATTGTCCTTACCCATGAATTCCCAATAGGTGACGTCCTTCGCCGCATCACCGAACCACCAGTCCTTCCAGGCGTCGCCCTTTTTGTTCTTGTCGGCCCATTCCTTGGTCGCGGCGATATATTCGATCGGCGCATCGAACCAGACGTAGAAGACCTTGCCCTTCAGCTTGCCGTCGGCAATGTCGTCCGGCACCGGAATGCCCCATTCCAGGTCGCGGGTGATGCCGCGATCCTGCAGACCCTCGTCCAGCCATTTGTACGCAATCGACGTCACCAGTTGTGGCCAGTCGGCCTTGTGGCTGTCGATCCAGGCGCGGAGTTTGTCCGCGAACTGCGACTGCTTCAGGAACAGGTGCGTGGAATCCCGGATCTCGATGTCGGTGGCGCCCGACACCGCCGAGCGCGGATGGATCAGGTCCACCGGGTCCAGCACCCGGGTGCAGTTCTCGCACTGATCGCCCCGCGCCCGGTCATAGCCGCAGTGCGGACAGGTGCCGATGACATAGCGGTCGGGCAGGAAGCGGCCGTCGGTGACCGAATAGGCCTGCTTGGTGGTGCGCAGTTCCAGCCAGCCGTTCTTCCACAGCGCCCGCGCGAAATGCAGCGTCAGCTCATGGTTCTGCGGCGAGGACGAGCGCCCGAAATTGTCCCAGGCCAGCCCGAAGCGGTCGCCCAGTTCCTTCTGCACCGCATGCCACTTACTGGCATAGTCGGCGACCGGCGTGCCCTCCTCCAGCGCCGCCAGTTCCACCGGCGCGCCGTGCTCGTCTGTGGCGCAGATCGCCAGGGTGTCGTAGCCCCGGCTGCGGCAATAGCGGGCGAAAATGTCGGCCGGCAGCATGGAGCCGACCAGATTTCCCAGATGCTTGACCCCAGCCACATAAGGGATCGCGGAGGTGATGAGGATGCGCTTCATGTTCTGCTATATAGAGTGCGAAAGATGACCCGCTCCTCATACAGGGGGACGGCAACGGAAGCAAAAACAAGGGGGAAATATGTCATCCGCAAAGCGGAAATTCGTTGTTATCGCAATGGCTTCGGCTGCAATCTTTACGGGTGGCCTGATCACCGATTCCCAGAATCGCATCAGCGCCCAGCCGGCCGGCGCGGTCCCCGCCAGCACCCTGGACAGCCTGCCCCATAAGGACATCACCAACGGCATCATCTCGGCCAAGGTCTATTTGCCGGGCGATAAGGGCTTCTATCGCGGCACCCGCTTTGACCGCGCCGGGGTGGTGGCCCACGCCACCTACAAGGGCCAGGACTACGGCAAGTACTGGTTCTCCAGCCAGTCGCCGGACGTGCATGATTTCCAGTGGTCGAACGGCCAGGTCACCGTCTCCACCGCCAGCGGCGCGGCGGGACCTTCGGAGGAATTCACCACCATCGGCTTTGACGAAGCCGGCATGGGCGGGAAATTCCTGAAGATCGGCGTCGGCATCCTGAAGCGCGACACCCAGACTTACGACTTCGTCCACACCTATCCGGTGGTGAACGAAGGTAAGCGCGGCTTTACCGCCACCGCGACCAGCGTGCGCCTGACCCAGGACCTGGCCGACAAGGACACCGGCTGGGGCTATTCCTATGTGAAGACGGTGCGCCTGGTGCCCGGCAAGGCCCAGATGGTGATCGAGCATGTACTGAAGAACACCGGCACCAAGCCACTTGAGACATCGGTCTATTGCCACAACTTCCTCAGCCTGGCGCCCGGCAACGAGAACCTGACCTTGACGGCGCCCTTCGACATCAAGACCGACAAGCCGCTGGCGGCCGATGCCGCTTCGGTGAACGGCAAGACGCTGAAGTATCTGCGCGCGGTGAAGGAAGGGGAAAGCGTCACCAGCCCGATCTCCGGCTATGGCAGCGGCGTCGGCGATTACGACTTCAAGGTGGTGAACACCAAGACCGGCTTCGGCCAGCGCATCCGCGCCGACCAGCCGCTGGCGCGGATCAACTTCTGGTCCATCCGCACCACCTTTAGCTGGGAGCCCTATGTCGCCATCTCGCTCAAGCCGGGCGAGACCAAGCGATGGACTTACACCTACGATTATTTCGGCCCCGGTGAGGGCTGATATGCGGCGCGCAGCCTTAGCTGCGATCCTGATGGCGGGCGCCTGCGGACCGGCGGGCGCCCAGCCTTCTTCCGATACCGGCACCTTGCCCGCCACGGCGCTGGAAGATTTTCGTCACGTCCAGATCAGCAACGGCTTGATCACCGCTCAGGTTTATCCCACGGGCGAAAAGGAGCTCTATCGCGGCACCCGTTTCGATCATGCCGGCGTGGTGTTCCACGTCGCCTACAAGGGCCAGGATTTCTCGACCTACTGGTTCGACCGGTTTGTCACCGATCCGCGCGACATCGGCAAACACGACCCGGGCACCGAGGCCGCCTGCTGCGCCACCAGCGGCCCGATGGAGGAATTCGCCGCCGTGGGCTTTCAGGAAGCTGGCATGGGCGGGCGCTTCTTGAAGCCCGGCATCGGCATTTTCACCCGCGACAATGACAATCCGCTGCGCTTTCCCACCCTGCCGGCGCTGAATGAAGGCAAGCGGACCTTCAAGAACAGCAAGGCCGGCGCGCGCTGGACCCAGGACCTAGATGATCCGCAGTCCGGCTATGGCTACAAATATGAGAAAAGCGTTCAGCTCGTGCCGGGCAAGCCGCAGATGACCATAAGCCATGTGCTGACCAACACCGGCAAGAAGGACATCGTCACCACCGTTTATTGCCACAACTTCCTGTCTCTCAGCCCCGGCAGCGAGCATCTGGTGATCACCGCGCCTTTCACTTGGCAGGCGCTGGACGAACTGCAGCCGGAATTCGTGAAGCTGGACGGCAAGGCCATCCGCTACGTCGCCCCGCTGCCCAAAGGTATCACCACCCAAAGCCTGATGAGCGGCTTCAATGGCGAGGCCAGCGATTACGACTTCACCATCACCAACACCGCGACCGGTTTTGGTCAGCGCATCCGCGCCGATCAGCCGATGGTGCGGATCAATATGTGGTCGATCACCCCGACCTATAGCCTGGAGCCCTATATCGCCATTGCGATCAGGCCAGGCGAGACCAAGCGCTGGACCTATACCTACGACTTCTTTGGACCCAAACAGTAACCGGAAGCAGAAGATGAGACTGACCGTGTTTGCCGCGATGCTGCTGGCTTCCACAACCGTCGCATTGGCACAAGGCAACGCGCCCTTCTTGCCGGTGAACCCCAACGACACCTCGCCCGCGAGCGCGCTGGACGATATGCCGTCCAAGACCATCAGCAATGGCCTGGTTTCGGCCAAGGTCTATCTGCCCGATCCGTTCGGCTTCTACCGCTCCACCCGCTTCGATCATGCCGGCATGATCACTCACATCACCTATAAGGGTCAGGATTACGGCCGCTACTGGTTCGTGAAGACCTCGCCCAATGTGAAGAACTTCACCTATGACAAGGATGGGCTGGTGGCACATCCGTCTGATGTCGCAGCGGGGCCGGTGGAAGAGTTCGGCCCCTGCCGCGAAGCGGCAAAAGGAAAAGAGTGCGGACGATTCCTGAAGATCGGCGTCGGCATCCTGACCCGCGATAACGACACCTATGACCGCTTCCACACCTATCCCATCATCAATCCCGGCAAGCGCACCACCACTGCCACCAAATCCAGCATCCGCTTCACCCAGGTCATCGCGGGCGATCCCTCCGGCTATGGCTACAGCTACACCAAGACAGTGAAGCTGACGCCGGGCAAGGCCCAGCTGATCATCGAGGACCGGCTGAAGAATACCGGCAAGAAACCGATCAACACGACCGTCTACAACCACCACTTCATGACTCTGAGCCCTGGTGAAGAAGCCCTTCAACTGGAAGCCCCATTCATCTTGAAGAACGCTCGGCCCATGCCGGCCGATGTGATCAAATTCGACGGCAACCGCATGAGCTATCTGCGCGGCATCACCGGCGAGGAACAGGTGGCCAGCGACCTGACCGGCTTCACCAATGCGGTGGCCGACAATGACTTCAAGATCACCAACACCAAGACCGGCTATGGCGTGCGCCTGCGCGCCAGCATGCCGGTGACGCGGCTTTTGTGGTGGTCAGTGCCGAGCACCATGGGCATCGAGCCCTATATGGATGTGAAGCTGAAGCCGGGCGAGGAAAAGGTCTGGACCCACACTCTGGACTATTGCGGTCCCGGCGACAGCAAATGAAATATGCCGTTCTTGCCGGGCTGTTGATGGTCTCGGCCGCAGCAGCCCAGCCGGAACAGCCCATACCCACGGCTAGCACGCCGGTAGAGGATGTGCTGGCCGCTTCACTACATCTCGACATCAGCAATGGCCCGATCACGGCCCGCATCGCCCCACCGGATCTGGCGCGCGGCTTTTATCGCGGTACGCGTTTTGACCTGGCGGGGGTCATCACCAGCCTCACCCTCAAGGGTCGCAACTTCTATGGTCCCTGGTTTGATCGCGTTGCTCCTGAGGTTCTCGACTATGCCTATGACGCGCAGGGCCGTGTGGTTGGCGGACCGGACAGCGCCACTAGTGGCCCAGTGGAGGAATTCGCGCCCCTGGATTTCCAGGCCAAGCCCGGCACCTTCGTGAAGATCGGTGTCGGCCTGCTGCGCCAGCCCGACGCTCAGGCCTATGACCACTACCGCCACTACCAGATCGTGGACGCAGGCAAGCGCACGACCAAGGTCACGCGCAACAGCGTCACCTTCACCCAGACCTTGTCCAGCAACGGCACGGCTTATGTGTATGAAAAGACTCTACGCCTGGTGCCCGGCAAACCCGAACTGGTGATCGAGCACCGGCTGGAGAACACCGGCTCAAGGCCGATCCACACGACCGTGTATGACCATAATTTTCTCAGGCTGAAGCCAGGCAATTCTGGCATCCGGGTCACATTCCCCTTCCCCGTCACTGCCGCCAACCCGCCGCCGGCCGGCCTGATGCGGATCGAGGGCGCCACCCTCACCTATCTGCGCCCCATGAAGAACAAGGAGCGTATCTCTTTCCTGATCACAGGCTTCGGCACCGATTCGAAGGATTACGACTTTCGGGTGAAAGACACGGCCTCAGGTGCCGGCGTCCACGTTCAGGGCGACCAGCCCATCACGCGGCTCAATGTCTTTTCGATCGACAAGGTTCAGTCCGTCGAACCTTATATCGCCATCGCCCTCGCACCCGGCGAAGAGAAGCACTGGCGTTACAGCTACAGCTTCAGCGCCTCCTGACTAGGCGCCTCAATTTGAAGGCTTTGCTTTGGCCACCAACCGCCGGCAGAGCGCCGCCAAGCCGTCAGGACACCGTTTTTGCGCATTGCCGATGATGGCCAGATCATCTTCTTGATTTACCGTCTCATCGAGGTGGCGAAAAACGAACTGCTCGAATTGTCGATCGGAACGGGCAAGCTTCGCAAGCTCCGGCAATGTCTGCCATTGATTGGCCAGCAGCTTAGCCACAGCATCGCTGAACCCTTCTGCGACACTGCCGTCATCACATATGCCATACAGCCTGAATGCCCGGTAAAGCGCTGCCCAGTCCTTCAAATAATCCACGGCCTTTTCCGGTTCATCAGTGTATTTCGCGGAACAGCGACTTGCGGAAACCCATGGTGGAGCCTTGTATCCCTGTGCGGCAGCCACGCCGCCATAAATAAGAACACAACTCATGACTGCTGCCGGGATGCGCATTCGCTCTCTCATCGATTGTTTCGGACCGTAATGCTGGTAATCGGATCGCCCGATGTCATCGCGTCATGGATAGCCGAAGTCCCGTCATCCGTCGTTCGAATACACCCGAACGTGGCATGATCCACTCCAGAGCGCCCTGCCGCATCGTTTACATTCTCGCGACCAGAGTGGACGCCCATATTTGGGCGGCCCGGCACGGTGAAAATGTAATTGCCGTTCGAACCAAACTTGCTGTCGGGCGCATCGTTCGGATGCGTTGTATGTCGTTCATAGCCGTATGTCCCATCCTGCCATCGGCCGCCGCTCGTGCTATCCGGATTGTTGTTCGCCGGAAACTGCTGAACTGTTCCATCACCTCTGGTCAAGGTCAACTGGTGAGTCGCGCCGTCATAGTCCAGGGTGCTGGCCATCCGGACGAGCGGAGGTTGATCGTCGGCTGACGCGTTGTCAGCGGGCGCACCATCAGGCGCGCTGGGCTGTGCCGCCGGACGTGCCATCGGGCCATCCAACAGGCACACGCGGAAGTTCAACATTCGATCTGATCATCATTTTCTCCTTTTAAAAAATCTTGGGGTCAAAGCCGTGCACGGCGCACACACGCGCCGCCATGCGTTTGAACCGCGGGCCGTGATGCTCGCGATCGCCAGTCAGATGCTGGCGCAGATGAACCATTTCGTGACTCAGCGTCGAAAGTAACGTGACGGTGTGACCATTGCTGGCCTCGCTGACCCGAATGCAGGGCATGCCTTCGCGCAGCCCGAAATCAGCCGACAGGGCAGGATCGCGCACCACGCAGAAGCCCAACTCATCGCTCTCTGGCAGACTCCAGAGCCGGAAAGGCTCGGTCGTGCGCATGAAATCATAAGCGGCCGCCAGCATGTCGGGCGTCAGCCGCAAGGTCATGGAAACTCCAAAGGCAAAAGGCCCCGGCCCACGCCGCCAGAAAGCGGAGCAAGCCGGGGCCGATCGCGCGCTCGAAGCCGGGCCGAGAGGGGAAACGTCCGGCGAGCGCGACAGGGATCTAGGATTTGAATTTTGGGTGGCGCCACTAGCGCCGCCGGTCACTCGCACATTGGCGAGGACCTGCCGCTCAGCAGTCTTCCTTGAGGATCACGTGAAAGCTGCGATAACCGCCGTCGACCGAAAATCCCACTTGGTTCGTGAAATTGGCGACCGTGCCCTTTTTATAGCAAAGAATCAGCTTGCCCTGGGGCGTCCAGAGATACTTGGAAATGACGACGTAATCGCCATCGAAGACAACCGATTTGTATTCCTTGCCCTTCTCGAAATAGTGCGCAACCAGCTTCGTCCGATCCGATGCCAGGGGGCCATTCTCCCAGGTCTCGAATGTCAGCATCATACTTTTGAACGGCGTATTGATCGTCTGAACCGTGATCGACTTGGTGCAGCCGGCGACCGGAAGGACCAGGGCGCAAATCGCCAGCGACCTCCACGCCAATTTCATTTCAGGCCGGCTCCATAAGCAAGAGCCTGCTCCCTGACCGACTGTGCGGAAGCATCTGGCTCCAACGCGCTGCTGCCGTCCTTGCTTTGATCTGTCACGGCCTTGTACAGGTTATAGGCAGTGGCCCCGGCATCCAGAACGGCGTCCGGCAATATTCCAGAACCGATCGCATAGTAGCAAAATTTCCCGCCTTCGCCAGATCGTCCGGATCGCCTTGGCCATGGAATCTGTTCTTGAAGTCGATATCGCCGTGCGGCCAAGCCATACCAAGATAGTGACCGGCCGCATATCCCAGGCCCCCGTCAAGGGAGTTTGGATCGCTCTGAAGCTGCCCGACTTTATCTTGAAGGTCCGCTCTGTGCTGCTGGAGCTTTCCCATTTTCTCACCTATGAAGCTGACTTGCTGATGATCAGGTAAAGCAGTGACCCGCACACACTGATCAGGATGGTGATCAGGCTGATCGCCGCCACCCAGAAGCGCAGGAACAGCCCGCGGACATCTTGTTTTAATTCCGCCAGGCTCTGGATGATGTGGCCCTGGCGCTCCGCGCAGACCTGCTCATGTGCGCCGATGGTCAGAAGCGCGCGGTTGGCGGCATCGCGTGCTACCTGGTCCACCTCCGTCATCGCTGAACGCCGTGAAGTGCATCGGACGAAATGCAGTATGTATCCTGATGCGTCGCGCGCTCGGCTTCGCAGGCCCGCTTGCTGTCATAATGGCCCACCTCCACGATCTGAGGGTCGCACGGCGCATCGTTGAGGCACAGAAACAGCGGCAAGATCAGAACCCACATGGCGTTCTCGCGCTTACGAGTGCGTCAGAGCAGCCTGGGCAACCGTCGCGGCATCCTTCACCTGCCCCACGATGATCTGGAGCCCGGCCTGGGCGTCGGAAACGGCAATGGTCTTGCCCATCGCCCCAAGCTGGGAATTGAGCTGGGACACAGCCGAGGGGGCGCAGTAACGCTCTGCCCCATTGGCGTTCGTGACCGTGTCGTCATATTGGATCGACGCCGCAAAAGCGGGAATCGCGAACACAAGCGGGCTCGCGACCAAAATCGGCCGTATGAAATTTCTCATGTGCGGTTTCCTTAGGAGTCGATGTTTATGTCATAGCGGCCGCCGCGCCATCCCAGCGGCAGATGGGCCTGCAGCCGCGACTGCTCGCCCGGCACCGGGTCGGCGTTGCAGATATCGTCCAGGGCAGCCGAAAACAGCGTGCCCCAGGTCGTGGCGCGCGCATCGTCCCTCAGATACGGCGCCGATTGCACCAGCGCGCCATAGAGATACGCGTCAGGATAATCAGTCAGAATCCAATTCGACGCATTGCTCGCGCCCAGGGCAGGCACCCGCGCGATATAGGTCAGCTCGCTCGCATAGTCCTGGTCCGCCACGGGATAAAGCTCCAGGTTGCTGCCCACCAGCGCATACCAGCGCGGGCTCCCCGTCACCCGCGCTCGCCGCTTTTCCTGATTCAGGTTGGTGGAATCCAGATAGTCCAGCACCACATTGCCGCCCAGCACGAAGTCGATCGGCCCATGCATGTCGGACGGCGCCGGCACATATTCGGTGCCCATCGCAATGGCTATATCCGTCCTGATAATCAGCCGCCGCGGCACCGGCAATCCCTGCCCCGCACGTCCGGCAAAGCGGCGTGTCATCTGCGCTTCGGCCAGGGCGATGAAATCGGGAATGACCGAAGTCAGGTCGTCCCGATTGAGAAAATCGGCGACGGAAGCCTTCAGCCCGTCATAGCTGCCATCCAGCGCCATGCGTTCTCCTCAAAACAGATCGATCGAAAAAACGGCGGCGCCGGTGTCTCCATTCCCGCCCATGCCCAGGGCATGGGCGGGAATGCCAAGTGCCCGCGCGCGTCAGCGCCGTGAGCGGGCACGCGGCAGGATAACCAGCGCCGCTTTTTTTGATCAGTTGTTCGCCAACCGGCACGCCAACTGCGGCCGGATGGTCTTGTAGCCGTACAGCACGTCGATACGGCACGGGAACTTGTCGTTCACAATGTCGTACTGGCGCACAATGCGCATCGAAACGCCGTCCAGCACCTCGCGGGCCGCAAAGTCCACGCCCTTGGGCATGACCAGGTCCGCCGTCGCAAAAGCGAAGGCGTTCTTCTGATACGCCAGCGAGATGCCATAGGCGGTCGAGGCGGTACCCACCACCGTGATCGCCGCATTGTCGGCTGGCGAACCAGATACGGTCTGCGTCGCCCCGCTGGTGACAATGGCCGGGCTGATCGGCACGGTCAGGTTGCCGCTGCCGTCGGCCGTGCTGTCGGCCGTCGCCACGAACTGCTGCAGCTGGCTGGTCACCGCCTTGCTCTCCGGGTGCACGCTGAAGACGCCCGCGATGGTGAAGACATCGCCTCTCTTCAGCGCCGCGGTGCTGGCGGTCCAGCCATCGGTCACCAGGCTGGAACCGGCCTGTGCCGCGCCATTGACCAGCGGCGTGCCGGCCTTGGTCCCGGGCGTGTGCGCGGGCCACAGCGTGTTCTCCATAAAGTCGAAGCCCGCGGTCCGGCCCATGAAGCCTTCCCGGTACTGCCGCGCGATCGAGGTGGAATCCTGGAACAGGCCTTTCAACGCGTCCACCAGGTCCACATTGTCCTGGGTGTTCAGGTTGCAGGTCCGGTTATCCAGCGGCGCCAGGCTGTCCACCAGGCGCTTGCGCCCCACCAGCACCTTGTTGAAGGTGATGGCCGAGCCCTGGTTGTTCATCTGCTGGTAGACATCCTTGTACATGCTCATCGCATCGGCCTCGATATTGGCCGCCAGCGCCGCCATGGCCGGATCCAGAATGCGCTCGGCGAAATCGTCCAGGCTGAGCGTCAGCTCAGTCGAGGAGAAATTCACGTCCACGCCCTTCTGGGTCGCCACCTGCAGGTTCACCGTGGTCTCGGTGATGTCCTGGGCGCTCAGGGTGGCGCCGCTGCGCACGGTATACTGGTTGGGCACGCGGATCTTCAGCGTATCGCCGATCTTGGCGCCGTCCTTGGCGAAGCTGTCGTCATAGCCGCGATTGATGCTGCCGACGAAATTCAGCTTCTGGTGCAGGATCATCAGCGCCTTGCGCGTGACCTGCGTGGGGGTAAGAAATGTGTTCGACATGGGGGTCCTTTAAAGGGTTAACGTTTGCGCATCCGTTCGCGCTCGCGCTTGACCCACTCCTCGGCGCTTAGCGCATCGCCGCTGGCGTCGATGGTGCGGCGCGACGCCGTCCCTCCGCCACCGCCGACGCGCGTCACCGGCCGGGCGCCTTGCGCGGCATCGAAAGTCTGCTTGGCCTGTCTGGTCTTTGCGGCTTCGTCGAACTGGTGCGCCTTGTGCAGCAGCTTGAGGAAGATGGGGTTCTGGAGTGCCGCCTGGGCCATTTCGTTTGGCGAAAGCCCCTGTTCGGTTCCGTAAGCCCCAAGCATTGCATCAAGCTCGGGCGACCATTCCGCGATAAGCCGCGGCATATGCGCGTTGACCTCCTGTGCCCGCCTGGCGGTCGCCCGCTGCGAGTGGGAAGCCTGATCCTGCTCGTTTTGGAGCCAGGCGCGGGCCGCACGGTCCCGCAAGACTTTGATCTGCTGAAATTGCTGGTACAGCGCCTGGGCGCGGCTGGGGTCCTGCGCCTGCAGCGCCCGCCAGTCCACTTGGCCGAACTGCGCCAGCTGGTCGTTCAGCGCCACGATCCGCGCCGCGTCCTGCATATGGGCGCGCGTGTTCGCGATATCCTGCTGATGCCCGGCCTGCGCCGCCTCCAGCGCCCTGCGCGTCTGCGCCACCTCCTGGGTCTTCCTGGTATAGTCCGCCTGCCGCAGCAGCGCGTCCTTCAGCTCCGGCGGCACCTGATAGTTCTTGCCGTCATAGACGACTTCCACCAGCTCCGGATCGCAGTCGTCGGGCAAAGCGGTATCGTTCGCGGCCGAAGCCCCGTTCTCGATGGTCATGATTTTCCTTTGGGTTTAAAGACGCGCAAAAGCTGTCAGCCGTGCGCGTCGTTCACGGCCGATCCAAACTCAAGAAAATTGGCAGTTACCTGCTGCCCCGACTATCCGCGGCAGCAGACGCCTCAGCCGGTGCCGTTACAGGCTCCGGCGCAATTCCCAGAACCTTACAGAGCCTCGCGTGCACAACCTCGACCGGCTCGGAATAAAACTGCGCCGGCGCCTGGCCAAAGGGGCGATTAAAACCGCGATCCTTCCGGTCAACCACAATGCCTCTCGGTCGGGTGAAGTTGCCGGTATAGAGACCATCGATGGTCACGCTCGCAATCCGCTCCACCGGAACCCGATACAGAAAAGAGGTAAAGTTTCCCGGCCAGCCGAATGGAACAAAGACGAGTTGCTCGTTCTCCACCCACATGGCCCGCGCCCGGTGGAACAGAATCTCGCGCAACAGCACAACCGTGTAGAGGACCAAAAAAGGCCCAAACAATAAGGACACCCAAAATGTGGGATCGCCCAGATCGTGCTGGTAGAGAAGATTGATAACGAATCCTGACAACGGCACCAGCAGGCATAGCGCCAGGCCGATCTTGATCAAGGAAAAACGGGCCACAACCATGGCAAAACTATAGGGCTTTGCCGGTCTCTCGCAATGGGTATTGCGCCGCTTCTCTCTCGCGACGGTTACTGCAGTGCCATCAGCATGGCGCGCTGTTTCTCCGGATCGCCCAGCTCCGTGTTGATGCGATGACCGATCACGGACCCCGGAGGAAGGGCCTTGTCGGCGGCCTTCCCTGCCATAAAGCCGCCTACAATTGCCGCTGGCGTGCTATCACCTGCAAATGTCGCGGCGCCCACCAGACCTGTTCGGGCCAGGTTACCAATGAGGGCGTCTTCCCAGGGCGCCCCCTTTTGCACCTCGTCAACGCCTTTGGCGATGCCCTCAAGTCCGATCAGGGGATAGGCATACGCATTGTTCAGATGTTCAAGTCCCTTGAGCAACGGCGCCTCTTTCGTGGCGCCCGCCGCCAGGCCGGTATAGTAACCGAGGGCGTGAGAGCCTGATGTCGCAGCCTCCATCCCTTCTGCGACCCGCGCCAGTCCTTCAGCACTGGAGCCGCCATCTTGAGGCGAATTCTGGGAAGCCACAGCCGGCGCGCCGATTCCGGCATCGTGCTGCTGGTGATCGTTCATCAACAAGCCCAAAGATGTGCCCTGCGATGGCTGCGGCTTCGCCGCATCCTGCAGTATGCCGGTAATGGTCATCGGCGGCGGATTTTGCTCCACCACTTGCCCATCCTCGTCCAGAACCGGCGCCCGCCAATCATTGTCATCGTCGGCCATGTCCAACTCCACAAAATGTTGCCGCCAGCGCCGGTCATCTCGCCGCGTTCAAAGCTTCACATATCGAAAATTCAATTGGCCGGCAGCTTCCGCCACATCATCGCGGTCAACAGCGCCGCGACCGGCAGGCCGAACAGAACCAGGCCAATGCCATGCGCCAAGCCGAGCGTCTCGCCGATCCATTCTCCCAGCGCCAGCGCTGACAGACTGTAGAATACCGGGAACCGCATCGCCGCAAACGCGCGTACCGCGTTGCGTCGCAGGAGGCTGCCTTTGACAAAGGGTCTTGGTTGGTCGGGCGGATCAAACCAAGCCCCACGGATGATGACGTCCAACAGGTGTCCGACAGTCAGCGGCTTGCGCGGGTCTTCGAATCCCTCCCGCCGCAACCAGCCCTCGCCGCTCCCGAACTCCTCGTTGGAAAAATAGGTGGAGAAGACAAAGCCCTCGAAGCGGGTGCCGAATTTTGCATGCACGGCTTCCAGAAGCTCATCCGCATCGTCTCCGTCTATCCCCAGATCCCGCAATATCCTGGTGTCCTCGGAAACGGATTCATTGCCGACAAAAGGCTCGAGCACCGTTTTGAGTGTCTCAAACGTCTCTGCGCGCGAAACAGGATCGGACATGCCGCAACCCTAGCACAATCCTCAATAGAGGACAGTAGGTCTGGGACCGGCACACAATCGGGAGCAGTCTGATGTTGGTAAAAATCATCCAGCATCAATGGAATGCCGAGAAAAGGAATGGCTCTGCCGATCGAGCCGCCCACGCTGCTCGTACCGGTAACCGGTTTAAGAGCATCAGAACGCGCCCCGCCGGTTAGCGCTCTGCCGGCACTGGAAGCCGGCGAGGTCACCGGTCCGCTTCGCCCTCCTCCGGCTAGCCGCTACGTGTAAGGCGTCATTAGATTCGATAACGTCTTTGACGAGATCGAACCCAGCAACTAGACTTAATATTGTTCCGATGGCTAGGGCGACCCAACCGCTAAACTTGCGGATTCGCCAATATAGTGCTTCCACTTTCCGTCCCCCGACAGCCGTATTTTGCGGAGAGCGTATCGTGGCAACGGAATTAGTCAAACGGACATAATAATATAGTTGACGGTATAGCGTAGCCCGGCCTGGCGCTTCCGCCAGAAGATCAAGCAGCCAACAACGGGCTAATTTGCCCTATGATATTCTGTCAGTTTCGCTTCGACTGCGCTTGATCCTGCCTTTGGTCGACTTGGGCAGGGACCTTCGCCAAGCATCCCCCTCGCCTCGCACTGCCGCACTCGGCTCAGCCCGGCCGCTCGCTTTAGCTCGCGGCGTTCGTCGCTCTCGCAGGTCCACTGGACCTGCTCGTCCGCCGCGCTAACACGCGGCGGATCGCTCCTCACCCCATCCACCCGCCTTCGCCGTGTTCGGTTGCGGCCGCGTCCCGCTGCCGCTCCGGCTCCTCATAGGCGATGCACATCAGCCCAAAGGCGTCCGCCGCATGGCTGGACCAGTCATGCTCCGGCCCCAGCCCGACATTCCGGGCCTCGTCCTTTTTCTCGTGGTAATAGCCCAGCGCGTCGCGGCCCGCTTCCGTCGCGCCCGCGTTGAACCAGATACGCGGGAACAGCCGCCGCGCGCTTTCGATCCGCATCATCGCCGCGCCGCGCCCCTGATTTTTTATCACCTGAACCTCGAATCCCGCCTCGCGCACATGATCCTCATAGCGCTTGCCCGTGATGCTGTTCTCGGTGACGCCATCATGCGGCAGCACGCACAGGGCCCCGCCCCAACCCCGCTTGCGAAGCTGGCCGACATAATAGGCGAGCACCTGGCCCGCACCTTCTATGTAGTCCAGGACTCTAATCTCGCGGTCCACGAACTGCGCGATCCATATCGCCATCGCGTCGGCGCTTGCGCCCGACCCGCCGATATCGAAAAACGCCCGCACCGGTAGTAAGGGATCGGCCGCCAGCCGACAGATGCGCCCCTCCTGCTTGGCTTCCGCCAACTGCTTCGCGAAATAGGCGCCTTCCAGCGCCCGCGCATGGCCGCCTTCCCACACATGCTCATAGCGGTCGGGATAAAGCCGCAAATCCGCTTGCCGCTCTTCTTCCAGCACCGCCGGAAACCAGGGATTGTCCCGCCAGTTCACCTGCACCGATACCGCGGCGGCCGGCTTCTTCACCCGGAAAAATTCGTCGATCGCATCGCCCTTGCGCCGCGGATTCCAGCTTGCCCAGATCTGGCTCTGCGGCGAACGGATGGTGGGCCGCAGCAACGCCAGGCTCCGGTGCGACAGCATCTGCGCCTCTTCGATCCAGGCGCGTCGAAAGCCTTCGAGAGACTTAATCGCTTCGGCGGTGTGATCCTGCATCCCCATGAAAATGATTACGCCACCGCCCGGTGTCTGGATCTCCTTCTCGAAAACCTTGAACCCGTCTGTCTCTCCCAGGCCCAGCTGCATCAGCTTGGCCTCGATCAACCGCTTGGAAGAATCCTTCAGCGATTTCTGCACCTCACGGATGCTGACCGCCAGCATGCCCCGCTCGACCAGGCAATCCTCGATCAGAAGCTCGGCGAAGAAATGCGACTTGCCCGATCCCCGCCCGCCATAGGCACCCTTGTAGCGCGAAGGGGCAAGCAGCGGCAGGAAGACCCTTGGCGTATCAATCTTCAGGCTGCGCGATCTCGTCGCCGCTGCTGTTCTGTTCTTTGGACTCTGTGGCGGGGTCAACAATCACCCGTTCGATTTTCGCCAGCACCGGCAGCCCGCCATCCTCGCCGGCGACCGGCTGCGCCGCCTTGCCCCAGCCGCGGTCCAGCAGCGCCTGCGCCGCCGACACCCGCGCCGTCGCCGGCCCGTCCGCCTGGTTCATGATCGCGGCCAGCACCTTGATCGCGGCCTTGCTATGCTTCTTGGCCAGCGCCTTGATCTCGGCCGCCGCCTTGGAGGTCGGCCTGCTGGCCAAGAGCTGATGCCTCGATGTTCAGGAACTGAAAAAAGCCCGCATCGCGAGCCCATCAAACAGAAGCGCCTCAACCGCACTTCCTCACCATGAAAAGATCATGGCTCGAATTTTATAGCGGGGTCAATCGCGCCGCGCAGGAAATCAAGATGCCTTGAACACCGAGCGCAACCCTCTCGCGTTTCCGGGAAAGCCTATCCGATCCGCGCTTTGATCGGCGCCAGAATCGCGTCTTCCATCTCCCGATAAGGCCCCAACCCCAGTCCCGCGGCCGCCGGCGAAGAGCGCAACGCGCATCTATTCACCGTAGAAAAATCATGGCCGGCTTTTGATAAGTCCGTCAACGCCAGACCGCGCAGTGCTGCCGGATTCTTTTCTTGATCAAGCAAGCTTGCGATCGCAGATCCAACACGCTCAGGAACTCGCGCCCCCTTACCGCGTTATTGCCCCGATGGGCGCCAATTCCGCGGAGCCAAGGCCATGCACACCAAGACACTTCTTCCCTTAACCGCCCTGATTGCGCTGGTTGCCGCAGGCCCGCTGGCCTGGGCACAGGAATCTCACGACGCCAAGGTTCCGGCCAGCGATGACGCCACGACCCGCTCTCAGGCCCAGGATACCGGCCGCACCGACAACAGCACGGTGACGATGGCCGCCGGCCAGCAGACCCCCGTCTGCAACGATCGCAACGGCACCGTGGCCTGCAGCGCCAAGAGCATCCCGCATGCGCCCGAACCCGCTGTCCCGCCGATCAATCCGGCGAACCAGGCGCCCTCGCCCGCGCAGTAGCAGGCCCCGCGATCACGCCTTGCGGGTCGCCATCCATAACGGCCCCAGCGCCAGAAGCTGCGCCACGACTGCCACGAAGACCAAACCCATCACCGACCGGTCATAGAGCCAGCCCTCCAGCGTGCTGCCCGCAAACCAGGCCACGCCGAAGATGCTGTTGAACAGGCCATAGGCGCTGCCCCGCCGGTGCGCCGGGATCATCGCCGCCACCGCCGCCGGCATGACCGAGCCATGCACCCCGAAGCTCAGCCCCCACAGCAGCACGCCCGCCACCGCCGCGCCGTATCCGCCCAGAAACGCCAGCGGCGCGAACAGCGTGCCCAGCAAAGTCAACGGCAACAGGATCTTCAAACCCATCTGGTCGTACAGCTTGCCGAACAAGAGCGACCCTGCCCCGCCCGCCAGCATCCCGAAGGCATAGGCGATGGGGATCACGTCTTCCGGCACGACATGGGTCTTGGCGAAGTGAAAGGCGATCAGCGCATAGTCGGCAAAGCCGAACGCCACCAGCGCCGATGCCGCTGTGTACCACCAGAAGGCGCGCGGATAACCGTCACTGGCCGCCGCCGCCGCATCGTGATGAACCTCGCTCGCATAGGGAAAGACAAAACGCGCCGTCCCCACCAGCAGCAGCACCATCACCGCCGGCGCCGCCAGCCAGGCAAAGGCAAGCCGATAATCGTGCCGGAAGGCCAGCACCGCCGCCACCACCAGCGGTCCCGCGAACGCGCCCAGCTGGTCCAGCGCCTCATTGACGCCGAAGGCCCAGCCACGGCCCATGATCTCGCCGGCTTGCGACAGCATCACATCGCGCGGCGGATTGCGCATCGCCTTGCCGATGCGCTCGGTCACCATCATCGCCGCCGCGACCTGCCAGCTTCCCGCCAGCGCCAAGAGCGGCACCACGCTCATCTGCACGACATAGCCCAGGATGGTGATCAGCCAATAGCGGCCCGACCGGTCCGCCCAGCGCCCCGAAAACAGCCGCAGCGCATAGCCCGCCAGTTCGCCCAGTCCGCCGACCATGCCCGCCACCAGCCCGCTGGCCCCCAGCAACGCCAGGAACGGCCCGGACACGCTACGCGCCCCTTCATAGGCAAAATCGGCGAACAGATTGACCGCGCCGAACATCAGCACAAAGGCAAGTCCGGTCCTGGCCGTCCAGTTGGCAGTCATCACGCCCCTCAAGCGGCTTATATCGCACCGCGCCGTTTCAAATAGCCGATCCCCTGTAGCATCACGGTGACGATCGTGGCCATCACCGCCAGCGATACCAGGGCGCCGATCGGCCGCCAGATCCCTGATCATGCCCGGGCTGCTCTGCTTGTTATTCCGCCACCAACCGCACAAACCCCATCGCCCCGTGTGGCACATTGCCATAACCGGCACGGCCGGGCGTCATGTCGAAGGCATAAAGCCCGCCCAACCCGAACTTCCAATGATCGGCCAGCCGGAAATCGCGGATCGCGCCCAGCGACACCTCGCCCGCGCGCACGATGCGCCCCGGCACCAGCTCCGCATTCTCTTCCCATTCGGCGCGGGAAAACAGTGTCCACAGATCGGCGGGCTTGTAGTCAGCCTCCGCCAGCAACCCATTCAGCCGCTCGCCACTGGAAAGGCTCTTCAAGCCCCAGGCCAGGGTCGCGGCCAGTGAACCCTCGTCCCCGATGTCGGTGACATAGGTCCCGCTGGCGGTATAGCGCGTCTCGTCGACCTGCGGCTCCAGCGCTTCCGGACTGTTGAGATGCCCCCACGAAGCCTGCAGCGACCAGTGCTCGTCGGGATTGAACGAGATGCGCGCCGCGGTCGAATCCATCCTGGGATGATCGAAGCCGAAGCGATGCTGGTCCGGCTCGCGCCCCGTGAATTGCGAAACCTCCAGCTTCCAGTCGTCCAGCACCACGCCCGCCGTCGCCACGCCGAAAGTGACATGGGTGGAATCCAGCCAGTGATGGGTGATGGGCGCGGCCGGATCGTCCACCGCCGAGGCGCGATGCATGAAAGCGGGCGGCCCCAGCGCCGGCTCGCCCGGATAGCCCAGATACAGAAAGACCGAACTCTGATCGTCCAGCCTGCGGCTGTAGCTGCCCGCCAACTCCATCACCAGGTCATGCGGATGCTGCCGGTCGATCAGATGCGTTGTACCGTCCGCCGTCTCCCCGCTCGCCAGCAGCAGCGGATAGCCGCGCCGGCCCATCAACGGATCGGGGCTCAGCATGGCGCGAAAGCCAAGCGTGCCGTCACCAAGATCCCGCTGCGCCATTCCCATCGCCATGCCGGCCAGGAACGGCATGTCATCGCCCCGCGGTCCGCTCTGGGCGTCGTATACGCCGGTCAGCGCCAGGCGGCTCATCAGCATCCAGTCGCCTGCCATATCCATGCGGCCCATCGCCGGCCCAAGATCTGGCTGCCAGCTCGTGCCGGACGAATCGCGGTTCATGGCATAACCGCCAAGCGCGCTGTGCATCGCCATGCCGCCCATATCCGCGCCTTGCGCAAAAGCAGGAGACACCGACAGCAGCAGCGGCAGAAGCAACCTTTTCATGCGCGCCGAAGCGCTTCGGAATCGTAATGTGACATCCGGCTCTCCCCCAAGGTATGTAGGAAAAGCCGGCCGGCCCGGCAACCCGCGGGAAATATCCATGCGTCTTGCCTTCGCTGTTCTTATCCTCTCCGCCGCGCTATCGCCTGCATGGGCCGAGGCCGCACTGGTGCAATCCAGTCCCGCGGCCGAGGCCACCGTTTCCGCGCCCCGAAACGTCAAGCTCACCTTCAGTGAGAAGATCACCGCGCCCGGTGTTCAGTTGAAGATGGCCGACGGCATGACCGTCCCGGCCTCTGCTTCGCTATCCGGCTACGCCAAAACCATCTCCGCTCGGCTGACCAGTCCCCTCATGGCGGGCAAATGGACCGTGTCCTGGTACGCCACATCGGCCGGCGGCGAGCAGAGCCAGGGCTCCTACAGCTTCACCGTCAAATAACGGCTGACAGCTGAAGCGCGCGGAACAATCCCGCTCCCCTTGGCGTGTGAACGGGCGCATCATTCGTTCAGTAGCCAGATAATCCGCGCCGATCACGATTTACCGGGAATATGGAACGCAATCAGCACCTTATCGTTGTCTGGGGCAATAACGTACAACGTGGTGGCAGTGTCAGAACTTCGCGGAGCAGATTTTTACCGGCAACGCGCGGAAGATATGCGGCGTCAGGCGGAGCGGGCGATCAGTCCTCACCTGCGCGAGACCTATCTGCGCATAGCTGTGGATTGGGAACGGATGGCCGATGAAGTTCGCGCTAAGGAGGCGGGCCTTGGCCGATCCAGCAGCATGGAATCCGGCACCTGACGCTAGAATCTCGTTTGGTAGGGTCGAATACCACTGGAGCTAGCCGAGAGCGCGGTCACGACCTGTCCGGCCGTGATGTTTTTACGACCTCTGGACTTAATAGAGCCATGCGTTCACGTAAGACCGCTCACAAAATTCATGAGGATTTCCGGATAACGCTTTGAAAGTGTTGTTACTTCTGTACTCAGTTCCAAGCGTCTGAATTTAAACCAAAATTTCCACCGATACGGAACGGTACAATCATTTGTCGGTTTTAAGACTCCAGGGGCACGGAGCATGGGTTGTGGCTGAGATCATAGATTTTCCCGAACAACAGAAGGCCGGCCGGCACGTCGTCCTGGTGGTGGACGACGAGTTTCTGGTCCGCACCGTCCTCAGCGAAATTCTCAAGGACGCCGGCTTTTACGTCTTGCAGGCGGAAACCGCCAACGACGCCATCGCCATCCTGGAGCATCCGCCCCAGGTGGATCATGTCGACCTGGTGTTCAGCGACGTGAAGATGCCCGGGATGGACGGCTTCGAACTGGCGCGTTGGGTCAATGAGAACAAGGCCGACATGCCCGTGATCCTGGCAAGCGGCTATATCGGCAAGACCAACATGGCGTCCGGGTTGCGCTGCGCCGAAATCCTGAAGAAGCCCTTCGACTTCGACGCCGTGATCGACAAGATCCGCGACACGATTTCGCGCCGCCAAGCCCGCCTCGCCTGATTCCCGTTCAGAGCGGCGGCGTCATCAGGAAAAGGCCGCTCAGGATAAGTGCCGAGGTCAGGGCGATAAACCCGAAAATGATGCTTTCCGTGCGCATGGCATTCAGGCCCCAAGGACGCCAAAGGACCCTAGGCCTTTTGCGGCGGCAAGTGCGCTGAAATTTGTTAATGCCCTCGCGAATTATTTGTGTCGCACATCAAGCGTCACTTTTTGCGCGCCAGTTCGTGATAGCCCTGCGCGACCTTGAGCCAGCTTTCGCGCAGCATGGCGTCCGTGGTCTTGGCGGCGCGCGCTTCGGCTTCTCTTGCCCGGGCCAGGAACTCTTCCCGGCGGCGTTCTTCGGGATCATTCATATCGCTGATATTGTCGTCCCCTGGACTGTCTTCTTCGGACACGTTTTTTGCCTGACTCTTTTACCCGGAATCTACTGACCCAAATCTACTGAGACCAAATCTACCGAGATAAGAGTGATAGGTCGGTCGTGGTACGGAGCGCCACAAGGAACTTCTGTTTCCTGCCCGAAACTCTTTCTCCTGCCTGTGGCCAAACTGCGGCCGCCCTTGGCCCCTTCCGCCGCGGCGCATTTATTGGCCGGAGCCCTGGATTTCATTCCGGGACAGCCTGTCCCTGCCCGCCAGTCCTGTGCATTTCTGCAATGGTTTCAGCCCGATTCAGACTGATCGCGCCTTTGGCGTCATGGACATGCGCCCCGCGCTCGCGCCTGTGGATTGTCGCGACTGTGCAATCGCAGCAACCCTCTGCTAACCAGAGGGTACGGAATCTTCATCATGAAGGAACCGTGAGCCGCCGCCACGCCCTATACTCTCCATCAGGGGGTATTGTTCTTGATCTACTGGGTTGCATATCAGCGCGGGTCCTTCAGTGTGAAGGAACGCTATTTCTCTCCCGAACGGGCGCGGGATCGCTGCAGCGATCTCGTCACCGAGGCGCGCCATATCCACATCATTCCCGGGGAGGAAAACGAGTCGCATCTGCTTTCCCACTGCTTCGAACTTCCCGCCGCGAGTTGACGCCTCAGACGTGGTGTCTCCACCACGGCTCCCCGCATCCATCTACCGTCGGTACGAAGCCTCGCCCTGGCCCGCCCGCATGCTGGCAGGGTTTGGGCGATGGGCAGGCATTGCACTGGCCAGTCACCACCGCGTTGATCCAGGAACCTTTATCGGCATAGACCGCCGCGCCGATGCCCAGCGCCATCAACACCCAGATCACCACCCAGTTTGATCTGGACATCCCGCGCCTCCGGCCTCCGCCGGACAATAGCATGGAAGGCGTGCAGGTGCCGCCGTTGCCGCCTCCCCCCTCCGCCGGTAGTTTCCCGGCATGAGCCCGACCCTCCTTTCCGTGCAGACCGGCCGCATCGCCTCGCTCGGTCCCGAAGAAGTGCCTAGCGGCATCGTCAAGACCGCGCGCTCCGGCGCCGTGGCGGTCGGCCCCTTAGGCCTGGAGGGTGATGAGCAGGCCGACCTGGAAGTGCATGGCGGCCCCGAGAAAGCGGTCTATGCCTATGCGGCGGCGCATTTCCCCGACTGGGCGGCGCGCTTTCCCCATCTGGCCTTCACCGGCGGCGCCATGGGCGAGAACCTCACCGTCGCGGGCCTGGAGGAAAAAGACATCTGCGTCGGCGACGTCCATGCGATCGGCACGGCTCTGCTGCAGGTCTGCCAGCCGCGCCAGCCCTGCTTCAAGTTCAACCTGCTGCACGGCGATCTCGTCTCCAGCGCCATGGTCAGAAGCTTCCAGTCGGGCTGGTATTATCGAGTCCTGGCGCCCGGCGCGCTCAGCGCCGGCGATTCGGTCACCCTGCACGCACGGCCTAACCCGGATTTTCCATTTCCGCGCCTGGTGGAAATCGTCTATCGCAAACGCGGCGAACGCGCCGACCTGATTCGCATGGCGGACATGGAAGGCCTTGCGTCCCAGTGGCGAGAGCGCGCAAGACTGATGCTTGGCTAACGGAATTAAACCGTCCCATCGTACATTTTCGTGATATGAAAAAGTACATAGCGTCTATATTCTGCCGCTTTTTCAACCATTCTCGTACCCGGACGTGTGCAGAAAAGCGCTTTCAGATGCGGTCAGGATTTAATTCTCCTGCGAATAAAAAACATACTGTATGCGGCATTTTCACGATCGTCGGAACTGTACCTGTTCGCGCACATTCACATCGGTAACAATGAGCGAGCGGAACCCCGGCGCACGATGACGGATTTCACCATGTCAAATGTTATCACCGCGCGGCGTCCGCGGCTTTCCGCGGGTCTCTGGATTTTGACTCTGTCCGCCGCCGCCGCATTCATCCTGCTGTCGATCAGATATTTCACGCCGGATGGCGCAAGCCTTCAGGGCCGCGGCGCATTGCTGGTCGTGTTCTCGACCGGGCTTCTGGCTGCCGCCGGCCCGCTCATGGGGTTGATCGTCCTTCCGCACCGGCTGTTCCTGCTACTCAACTTCCTGGTCATCCTGGACATCCTCTGCACCGGCTTCCTGACCTATTTCATCCCGGCCCATGTCGCCTTCGCGCTGATGGTCGTGGCGGCATTCGGCTGGTTCGCCCATCCGGGTCCTGGGCCAAGGCGCTGATCGGGTACGCGCGCCGATCGGGCTGCCGCAGATAGGTCACGCCGGCCACCGTCATGCCGTCCATCGCCTGACCGAGGCCAGCAGACACACCTTCCGCCCCAGCGCCCTTCCCCGCTAGCATGGCTTCAAACAAGGCGGGGACCATGGCCGAACTGGAGCACTGGGACAGCTTCTATGTGATCGTCGGCGCCGCCGCCGGCGCCCTGATCGGGCTGCAATTCGTGGTCATGACTTTGATTGCCGAAAACCCGCCCAAGCGCGTGGCCGAAGCCAATCCCGTCTTTGCCACCCCCACCATCGTCCATTTCAGCCTCTGTCTTCTGGTCTCGGCGCTGATGAGCGTGCCTTGGGAAAGCGCCGTCGAGGCTGCCTGGGCCTGGGGCCTGACCGGCCTTGGCGGCTTCATCTATACGTTGATGGTGGCCGCCCGCATGCGCCAGCAACAAGCCTATATGCCTGACGCGGAAGACTGGCTGTTTCACGCCCTCCTGCCGCTTTGCGCCTATCTGTTCCTGGGCCTGTCGGCGTCCTGTGCGCAAAGCCACGAACACACGGCCCTCTTCGGTGTCGGCGCGGCCACCGCGGCCCTGCTCTTCATCGGCATCCACAACAGCTGGGACAGCGTGGTTTTCATCAGCACCGGCCAGGCCGAGAAGAAAGATCCGCTCAACGAATAATCAGGCGAACAGTCAGCCGAACAATCACCCGAACAGGCCCTTCACATTCGCAGGCTCGCTGCGCAGATACTGGTTCGGCGCCTTCACCGTCGTACCCAGCGCCGCGGCCGCATGCCAGGGCCAGCGCGGGTCATAGAGCATGGCCCGCGCCAGGGCGATCAGGTCGGCATCGCCGGTGGCGATGATCTCTTCGGCCTGGGTGAAATCGGTGATCAGCCCCACCGTCACCACCGGCATCTTCACCGCCTGTTTCACGGCCCGGGCCAACGGCACCTGATAGCCGGGCCCCAACGGAATCTTCTGTGCCGGCGACAGACCGCCGCTGGAGACATGGATGGCGTCGCAGCCCCGCGCCTCCAGCGCCCTGGCGAACTCCACCGTCTGTTCGATGTCCCAGCCGCCCTCCACCCAGTCGGTGCCCGACACCCGGATGCTGACGCTTTTATCCGCTGGAAAGGCCGCGCGCACCGTCTCGAACACTTCCAGCGGAAAGCGCAGACGGTTCTCAAGCGAGCCGCCATATTCGTCCGTCCGCCTGTTGGAGAGCGGTGACAGGAACTGGTGCAGCAGATAGCCATGCGCGCCATGGATCTGCACCACGCCGATATCCAGCCGTGCCGCCCGCCGCGCCGCATCGGCAAAGCCCTGGCGCACCCGTTTCATGCCGCCCTGGTCCAGCGCGCTGGGCGCCACATCGCTGTCCAGGAACGGCACATCCGACGCCGATACGGTCTGCCAGCCATTGATCTCACCGGGGGTAATCTGCCTGCCGCCCTTCCACGGCACCTCGGTGGAGGCCTTGCGCCCGGCATGGGCAAGCTGAAGCGCGATCGGCATGTCCGACCAGCGCCGCACGCTTTCCAGCACCTTGCCCATGGCGCGCTCGGTGGCATCGTCATAGAGCCCGGTATCGCCATAGGTGATGCGCCCTTCCGGCACCACCGCCGTCGCCTCGATGGTCAGCATCGCGGCGCCAGACAGGGCCAAGTGCCCTAGATGGATCACATGCCAGTCGGTCATGCAGCCATTCACGGCCGAGTATTGGCACATGGGCGCGATCACGATCCGGTTGCGGAATTCGTGGTTGCGGATTTTGAACGGCGTGAACAGAGCGGGCTGGGCCATCATCTGTCTCCCGCTTTGCCCAGCACCAGCGCCGGCATGGGCGAGATCTCATAGCGGAAGCCAGCGTCCGCCCTGATCGCCGGATCGCCTGCCGCCAGCGCCGCCGGATCTTCCCCGTCCGGCAAGGTCCAGAAGCCCGCGCCATAGCCGCCTTCAGGGTCAGCCACAGGGCCATACGCGACGGCCCAGCCCTTCTCGGCGAACCCCCGCCAATAGACCTGATGCGCACCCATGATGGCCCGCTCCTGGTCTGTCATGGTGACCATGAAATCAGGCCGCGGCGGGATCAGTTTGAGAAAATAATGCTTCATGGCGGCTCCGGGCTGAGACCTGAAAAACTGTTCGCGCTACCAAACCGAGCCACCCGGCCAATGTAAAGTTTTCCCAATTCCCCCGCCCGCCCCGTTCCCGGCCCCCCACCGCCGGGCTAGGATGAGGGAGTCGGGGAAGAAAAAAGGGGACCACCCATGAAGAAGCTGTTCGCCGCGCTGCTTTTGTCCGCCATGCCGGTCCTGGCGCTTCCGACGCTGTCATGGGCCCAAGGCGCGGGCGATGCCGCCGCCGGCAAGAAGTTGTGGGACGGCAACGAGCTCTTCTGCAAGAACTGCCATGGCCGCGACGGTGAAGGCGCTTTCGGTCCCGACCTGGCCGGCCGCGGTCTCTCTCCTGCCGAATTCCTGAAAGCGGTGAGGAAGCCCTGGGGCGTGATGCCCGCCTTCACCGATGCCCAGCTCAGCGACGCCGAGGCCGCGAATCTCGCCGCCTATTTCGCCACTCTGCAAAAGGTCGCCGAGCCTGGCCCCTGGCGCGTACCGGTGGATGGTGCCGCGCCCCATGGCCAGCAGGTCTACATGTCCCAGGGCTGCGCCCAGTGCCATGGCGCCACCTTCGACATGCCGCGCGCCAGCTTCGGCGGCAAGGCCACGACCTATAACGAGATGCGCGACCTGGTCTATACGCACACCGACGCGATGCCGAAATTCGAGGAGCTGCGTCCCGGCCAGCGCCTGCGCATGGGCAATTTCAATCCCCTGCGCATCCCCGAATCCGAGCTTCACGAGATCTACAACTGGGCCCATGACGATCTGGGCTTCCGCCCCGCACTGGCGGCGCAGTTCACCGCAACCAGCGGCACCGCTTACGCGCTCAACGTCACCAACAATGGCGAGACCGGCAAGGGCCTGACCGCGCAAGGTGTAGTGATTGACGTAGCAGTGCCGGCTGGCGCCACCGTCACCGGCACGACCGGCGCCGGCTACAAGGGCGTGCACATGGACGAGAAGATGAAAGGCAATGTCGCCGAATGGCAGGTGGCCAAACTTGCGCCCAAGGATGCGCAGGCCTTCACCATCTCCTTCAGTCAGGCACCCGCAAATCCGGCTGATTTGAAGGGCGCGATCCGCTGGGCCAAGCCCGGGCCTAAATCCGGCCCCAACATGGATGCACTGAACTTCGCCCTGCGCGCTCCTGGTGGTCCTGGTGGCGGCGGCGGCGCGCCGAACCGGACCGCGCAGTAACGGCTCAGTTCGCCTTTTGATCGGTGATCGAAAGGACCAGCGAGGAAACCCCGCCACGCTCGTCCCGCGCCACCAGACTCAGACAGCATGGCAACACGCGGGCTTCGTCCCGCGCCAGTTCCAGCAGGTAATTCAGCGCCTGCGCCTTCATCTCCTGCTCGGTCGAAAAATCGCCAGCCGCAACCGATTCCGGGACGGAATTATTGAGCACCTGGAAAGAATAGCGCATGGGACATCTCCATGCCGCCTACCTTAGAGGCGTCAGCATGTCGGGAACCTGAGCGCGGCATTCATCCTGGGTTCATATGATTTCCGCAAGACCGGCAGCTTTCCGCCATTGAACTCAAGATCGGTACGGCACTTCAGGACCTCGGGCCGTAGTGCGGCACGGGCATTCCCACTTCCAGCGCGCCCAGGTCCGGCGCCGCGCCGGTATAGGTGTCGGTGACATTGGGGATCATCATCCCCTTGTCCACCGGCGCCGAGCCGGGCTTCAGGGAGAAATCCATGTCCTTGGCGTCGTAGAGAAGCTGCGCCTTGCTGAAATCCTTGGCGTTGAGCTGCTTCACATTCTCGAAGGCGTCGTAATCCACCAGGATGCTGTGGCGGTCCAGGCCCGTGCCGGCGCTGTAATCGGCCAGGTTCGCATAGCGGCGCACTTCCAGCGTTTTCTCCCCGCGCCGTCCAGGCGGATCGAACAGATCGCGATAGTCCTGAAGCGCCCCGTTGGCCGGTACGTCCCATTCAAAGGCGTAAGGCTGCCCGGCATTGGGGCGGAAACCATTATGATCGGACTCGCCATACTGGGTGAAGCTGTTGACCGACAGGATCTCGGGATTGGCGCTCTCTCCCAGGATCAAGTTGTTGAACAGATGCAGGTTGCCTGCCGCGTTGCCTGCGAACTCGGTGAAGATCGTGTTGTTGAGGAAGAAGACGCCCGGCGCGCCGGATGTCATCCGCGCCGCGCCGAAAGGCGCATTATAGGCGATGTTGCGCACCCAATAGACCGGGCCGCCGATGGCGGGCTGGTTGCAGAAGGGATGGGAGGCCGAATTGATCAGGATGTTGCGCATCACACGGATGTTATGCATCGAGCCGTCGATCTCGATCGAGTTGTCGTGCATGTTGGTGATGTAGTTGTTGTAGAAGTCTATCGAGACAGTGCGCCGGTCCCAGTCCTTGCGCGGCGGATAGAGCGGCCCATGCACGGCGTCGCTGCCGTCGGGATTGCCATAGGTCTCCACATCGATCCCGTCATGGAAATTGGCGACATAGTTGAACGCCACCACATGGCCTTGACCATAGACGCGCACCGCGGTGTAGGATTTCAGAGGCACGGGAAAGACCTGCCCGTCCACGCCATTGAAGCGCAGCCAGTATTCGTCATTGGTCCAGCCTTGAAGATGCTTGGGATCGTCGCGGCCGATGAAGCTGTTGTCGGCGATATAAAAATCGCGGCTGCCCGAGAAGCTGTCATTGACGCCCAGATTGATATTCTCGAACTTGCAATGCCGCACCGTCAATCCGACGGTGCCGCCGATGAACTGTACCCCGCCCTGGATGGCGATCTCGGTGTTGCGGAAGGTGATGCCGTCGAAATAATTGTATTTCGACTTGATCATGTTGAAGAGATTGAAGTTGCCGCGGCCGTCGAAGATCACCTCGCCGTCGCCCGCGGCCTTGATCACGATCGGCTTCTCGGCCGTGCCCTGACCGAACAGGTAATACGTGCCCTCCACCGGCCGGGTCGAGCTGATGCGGCTGTACATGTCCTGGTGTGATTCATAGACGCCGGCATGGACCAGCACCGTGTCGCCGGCCACAACGCGCGGCCGGTCGGCGAAGGATTCATCCCCGCCCTGGCAGTGGTAGTTGTAGCCACAATTCAAGCCCACATAGGAGTTCGGCTCCTTCGGCCCTTTCCAGTCGGGTGGATAGACGTGAAACACATGTCCGCCCTCGGCGGGCTTGGGTTCGGCGCGGGTCTTAACCGTGGCGATATGGGTGGCTTGACCCTTGACCCCATCGGGATCGGTCATCACGAAACGCGCCTCGTAAACCGTGTCCGGCTCCAGATCGAGGATGGAGCCGGCGAACATGTTGGGCACCATCACATTGAAGATGTGGTCGTCGGTCTTCTTGTTGCCCCAGTAGACGCGCTCATGCTGCAGCCGCATCATCGGCATGGCGGTCTTCCAGGCCTTGTCACCTTTCTTGCGGTAGGACACCGCCACCTTGGCGTTGCGGTTGTCATCGCCTGTGATCACCCATTCGAAGCCCAGGTTGATCAGGGTTGGCGCATCCACCAGGAATTCGCCTGCCGTCACGCTTTTCTGCGGCGCCGCCGCTTTGACATCAGCCGGCTCAGCCGCACGGGCGACGCAGGGCGCCACTAGCAGCAAAAACAAACCCCAGATCCGGCTTCTCATGGCCCCTCCGCCCGCATTTCTTGTCTATTTCCACCCAACATGGCGCAGAATTTCCGACAAGCAAGGCACCCCGCCCTGCCCGTCTCATCCCATGAAATATGGGCTTAAAAACCGAGGTTTATCGCGTCCATGCCGGCAGGCCATCGGGGCGCCGGCCCGGCGACGGTTAAGACGCGTTACACGCTATTCATTCGGCAGCGCCCGAAAACAGTGTTTCCACCGTTCAGAAGAGCAAAGCGAGTCGAGTAGGCTTCCCCCATGGTCTTCCAGGTCAAACTCTGGCACTTGCTGGCGGCGGCGCTGTTGCTTGCTGAGATGGTGACGCAAACCCTTCGCAATCTGCTCTATCTCCATACAGACCTGACCGGCGATCTGGTCGGCATCGCCATGGGCACATCGGCGCTCACCCTCTTTCTCTGGCAATTTCTCGCCCGGCGGCGCTAAAGCCCAACCCCCGAACATTGCAGCCATTTAATCTGGCGGAAAATCAGCCCCCCGACCGCTTGGCTTTGGCTTTTCGCGCGATACTCTCATCCGCAAACGAACAGGGCTGGGAAAGCAATGCTGAGCCGCTTGATTGCCGCCGCGCTTCTGGGCGCCTCTTTCACCGCGACGGCCGCCTCGGCCCAGTTCGCGGCCTCCGGCGTCCGCATCAAGCAGGTGCATCAGGAGATCGTGGTGGATACCGACGGCCGCCGCACCGTCACCAACACCAGCCAGCTTCAGGTCCTGACCGCCGCCACCGCCACCCAGTTTGCCCAGTTACCGGTGCGTTACGAAGGCACGACCGAGGATGTGGAGATACTCGAGGCCTATACCCTAAAGCCCGATGGCCGCAAGCTGCCGGTTGATCCAGTCAACAACGTCATTACCCAGAAGATGCCGCAAGCCAATGCGCTGGTGCCGATCTATTCCGATGCCGAGCAGAAGATCGTGCTCTTTCCCAATGTCGAGGCCGGCGACACGCTGGTCATGACCGCGAAAACCAGTCAGAAAAAAGTCCCCCTGCCCGGTCAGTTCTCCTTTACGCATTACTTCGTGCGGTCGATCGAGGCGGATGACACCAGCTACTCGGTCGCCGTGCCCAAGGCCATGCATGTGAATGTGTCATCGAACGAGATGACGCCGGACGTTTCGGCGAAAGGCGACACCACCGTCTATCGCTGGAGCTTTTCCAATCCCACCGCAACGGCGACGCCCGTCACCCTGGTGTCGGACCCCGACAGGGGACCGCATTTCATGCTGTCCAGCTTCAAGGATTACGACGCCTTCGCCCACAGCTTCGGCGGGCTGCTGCGCGCCAAGGTGATGGTGACGCCGGAAATCCAGAAGCAGGCGGACACCATCACCGCCGGCATCACCGATAAAAAGGAGCAGGCCCGCGCCATCTATGACTGGGTCAATCAGCATGTCCGCTATGTCGCGATCGAGCTGGGGGTCGGCGGCTTCATCCCGCACGATGCCAACTGGACGCTGAACAACGCCTTTGGCGATTGCAAGGACCAGGCGG
>Ga0265338_10001536_pt1 | contig 37272 bp, 14 predicted proteins | sample 42126metaG_FD_193579 | JGI IMG/M metagenome (GOLD analysis project Ga0265338, IMG submission 193579) | Rhizosphere microbial communities from Carex aquatilis grown in University of Washington, Seatle, WA, United States - 4-21-26 metaG | ecosystem: Host-associated > Plants > Roots > Rhizosphere... | reverse complement strand
TAATGAAAATATTTCCAAAACTGTCAGCCATGTTCGTCACTAATGGATGCCACTGCACCGGTGGCGTCAAATCATACGTCTGTTCCAACACGTACGGATTTCCGGGAATGCCCGAATAAGTGAGAATCACGTTACTACCGGCTATCGTTGTCAAAATCACATGGTAGTTCGATCCGCTATTGACCACATTCACTGTCACCAATGCGCTGGCGACGGCTCCCTGCGGATCGCTCACTGTATAGATGAAGTTGTCGCTGCCCGAATAATTGTTGGTCGCCGTATAGGTAATGTTTGTGCCGTCGGTAGTCGCAAGGCCGTGCGCCGGCGCTGTCACTCCACTCACCGTCAGTGGATTGCCATTGGAATCGCCGGCCGGCGGGTTTGCGCCGCCGACGGCTTGAACCGTGGCTGGAATCCCGCTCAAAGCGCCGATGGTGATACTGGACGCAACCGGAGGGTTGTTGGTAAACAATGAGTTGGTGAGACTGAGCCAGATGGCATGTTGCCCCCCGCCGACGTTGGAAATCGTCATCCATCCGTTGGCCACCGCCCCGCGAGTGGTAACTCCGTCCAGCAGTGCCACCGGATTAGCGAGATTCAAGGTCGGCAACATCACCGTCGCCGTCACATTGCCCGGGATCGTCAGCAGCATCTGGTAGGTGCTCGTCCCATTGGTCACCGTGACCGCCACCGGCCCCCGAATCGTCGGTACCGTCCCCTGCACATAGCTCAACGTCTGTCCCAATTGCGGTTGAATGAGGATTTGGCCGTAACCGGCGGTGATGGGTCTCACACCCAGCACATACCGCGGAATCAAATTGCCCGGTGTTGCGCCCCAGGCATGGTTCCAATCCTCGCTGTAATTGTCCGCGAGGCTCCAGGCCTCGCAAGTAATCGTGGAGCCGATATTGATCATGTTCATCCAGCTGCGCGTGTTGTTGGTGGTCATGAGACCAAGCGCGGCATCCGCATCTCCGGCCAGGAACATTCCGTCGAGCAGATACTGCGCTCCAGTTATCCCCGGTGGCATGGCACCCTTGGCGGCTATCCGCGAATGCAGGTAGTTGATCACGGCTGTCTGGTTGGCGACTGGCACCAAGCCGAAAGCCAGCGGGAAGAAGTTCGCGTTCGCCGACGAATGGGTCGTTCCTTCTCCGTCGATGTAGCTATGCGAACCGCTGTTCCAGAAGACATTGTTGTAATTGCTATACACCTGGCTGGCCCGCGCCGCAAAAGTGGCCGCATCCACCGCATGGCCGGTCAACTGGGCCGCATTGGCCATGATGGTCAGGCACCGGTAGTAATACGCGTTAATGACGGCATTGGTCGCCTCCGCCACGTAGCCGTCGATATTTCCCACCCCGTCGCCGGAGATCCGAAACCAGTCGATGATGTCACCCGCAAGCGTGAAGGGGTTGCTTTCCGGTGTGCTTTGCAGCAGGTCATCCGGCCCGGCGTTGGCGAGCATCATGCAATTATTCGTCAGAAAGCCATAATATTTGGTCATCAGGTAGGGGTCGCCGGTCTGCTGGTAATCGGCCCAGGCCATAAAGATCAGGCAGAACTTGTATTCTGTGGGCCAGGTCATATGGTTGGTGAGATATTCGAAGGTGATGCGCGGGGCGGTGAACTCGTTGTCCACGCCATACGAACTCATCATGTGGACGTATGAGTCCGCCTCGTAGGGCGATCGCTCCCGGTCACCATCCACATAGATGCCGTCGAACGTCAATGCTTTCATCGAGTATTTGCACAGGGCCCAAATCTGATTGAGGTTGGTGTTGGAACTGCTAAACAGGGCAGTCCTGTCATCGAATTCAGTCTGGATCCGCTGCTGCGTCACACTGTTGGTGGTAAGCATGACTCCGGCGGGAACGCCCGTCAGCTCCAGATAACGGAACGGAGACACTATGCCATAAGTTGCCGTTGGCGGGCTGATGTTCCCAACGGCGGTGGTTGACCGGAGAGGATAGGTGACATTGCCATTCTGCAATGCCACGCTGCCCGGCCAGTAGCGGATTACAGATCCTCCCGGGTTGGGGTTGGTGTTGACACTGGCGCCACTGTTCAGCTCGCCCAGACCATAGTTGACGGTCGTCCCGCTGTAGTTGCCGTTCAAAGTCAGGCTGGCGTAGCCGAAAGCGTCTTTGCCGAAGTCAATGAACCAGGTTCCTGACGCGGTATTGGTCACCAGCACCGGAGACACCGCCACATACCGCAACGGATAACAGTTGGCGGAGCCTGCGCTGGGCTGCTGGTAAACCACTCCCGGCCGCGTCACGGGATTGAACAACTGTCCGGCGGTGTTGAATTGTTGAATGCTGGAAAAAGCGCCCACTTGGCCGAGGCTGTTGACCGTCTGTACCCGCCAGTAATAACTGGTGTTGGATTGCAGGGCCGCGCCGCCATAGACCACGTTGAGGGAGTTGGAACTCGTGACGATTCCCGAATCCCACTTGTCCCCCGTGCCCGCACTGGCCAGGGCCTGGCTGGAAGCCACAATGATGCGGTAACCCGTCGGCACGTCATTGCGAAAGACCGGCACATAGTCCCAGGTGAACCGCGGATTCTGGGCGTTAATCACCGTTTCCTCGGGATGATTCAGTAACTCGCAGAACATGCCCGTGTTGGTGATCAGCGTCGTCCCGCCGCCATTGGTAGTATAAACCAGTATGCTCGCAAAGCCCGTGGCCGGGTTGTAATCAGTCGTATCGGTCGGCGTGAACGTCACCGACTGGCTGGGCGTGCCCACTGCCGGCGCATTCGCTGGCGCGGTCCACGCAAAACTGCCGGCCACAACCGCGCCCGCCGCATTGGTCACAACACCACCGCTCAAGGTCGAACCGGCCAGCGTCTGGCCGTATGTGATCGCCGTGGCCGCAGGTGCGCTTGACTCGACCGGCGTCTGTTTGTTCGCCGTCACATTCACATTGACCGTGGCCGGGTTGTAACTGGGATTGGCCGGCGTGAACGTCACAGACTGGCTTGATATGCCCGCCCCCCCGGGCATATTCGTCGGCGTGGTCCAAGCAAAAGTGCCGTCCACCGTCGCGCCTGACGAGTTGGTGGCCGCGCCGCCACTCAAGGTCGAACTGGCCAGGGTCTGACCGTATTTGATCGACGTGGCCGTGGGCGCGATAATTCCGGCCACCACCGGCGACCCGAGCACCGTCACATTCACATTGAAGGTGACCGGGTTGTAATCGGTCGTGTCAGCCGGCGTGAACGTCACCGACTGGCCGGACGTGCCCGCCGCAGGCACATTTGCCGGCGTGGTGAATGCGAAAGCGCCCGCTACCGATGTATTATTCACTCCGTTTGTCGCAGCACCACCAGTCAAAGTCGAACTGGCCAGAGTCTGACCGTAGTTGATCGTCGTGGCCGTAGGGGGCGTCAACGTCGGCGTCTGTTTGTTCACCGTCACACTCACATTGAATGTGGCCGGGTTGTAAATGGAATTGCTCGGCGTGAACGTCACCGACTGGCTGGAGGCGCCCGCCGCAGGCACATTTGCCGGCGTGGTCCACGCAAAACTGCCGGCCACGGTCGCGCCGATCGAGTTGGTAACAACTCCACCGCTCAAGGTCGAACTGGCCAGTGTCTGGCCGTAGGTGATCGCCGTCGCCGCAGGCGCGCTTGCCGTCACCACCGTCGCACTCACAACGTTGATCTGGACGTTGTCAATGAAGATGGTGTTGTCGCCACCGGCCAAATCCGTTCCCACAAACGCCACGGTTTCGGTCGCCGCCGTGGCCGTGAAAGTGGCCGTGTAGTTCGCATAGACGGTTGCGGTTGACCCTGGATTAAAGCTCGCGACCACCGTGTCATTGACCGTCACATTCCATGACTGGACATTGTTTGGGCGTTCCGCAGCGAGAAAGCTGATCATGTAGGGTGTTCCCGGAGTAAAACCTGGAATGGCTTGCGAAACAGATCCCGCCCTCTGAACAAATGCCGCCTGGACGCCCTGCAGCGCGCCTGGATTTGCGAAAGCGCTGCCATTGCCAACCAACCCGGATCCGTTCGGGCTGGTGCCGTTGAAAGCCCACGAGCCGCCTGAGGGATTGTACTGATAGCCACTAATGATGGGCGTCTCAAAACCGAAGTTCGGCACGCTGACGGCACAGGCGCGCCAGGGACTGGCTTGCATGGTTAGCAGAATGAGCAGGATGCCCGCCCGCCGTAACATTTTTCGACGCATAGATGTTTGTTCGTTTCGGTCTTTCGTTTTGCAATATACAATAGGTTTGAAGACTTCACCTCCACTAGTTCAGTGAGAGATTTCGCCAAACCATCCGTTGCCTACGGACCGAGTTCAATTGTGTTCGTTCCGCCATTCAGCTTCTGTTCCCGGCCGTGCCATACAAACATGCCGGTAATTTGAGTTGGCAGCACCACGTTTCCGCGACAACGTCCGTCGGCAAAGGCGAGGTTGAGCGTAATGAAGCCGTCCGGGTGCGGGGTGCGGCTGACAATTTTGGGAAGTCCTCCCGGTTCAGGCGCAATTCGTACGGTGCGGAAGCCCGGCGAGGCTGGACGGATGCCGGCAATACTGGCGTGCAGATGGAACAGTGGATGACTGCCCCACCCATGGCAATCCGAGCGCGGCGAGTCGCCCGGCGATTCGACCGGGGTTTTGAGCCCCTGCCTGACCAGATCCTTCCAGAAATTGAGTCGTTCAACGACGAGGTCGCCGCGGCCGAATTTCTGCCAGGTTTCCATTAGATAAAAACTAAAGTAGATGGTTGTGCGCTTGAGATCCGGTACGGTTATTAATTTTTCAAAACAGCGCCGGGCCTGGTCGCCGGTCAGCGTGTCAGTGAGCAGCGCGAGGCATTGGCCATGTTCGCTGAACTCGGTGTGCGCCAGGTTGTCGGCCATGAGGCCGCGGGACTCATCCCAGAATTTGGCGCGCACCGCTCCCGCCGTGCGCTCAGCCTTGGCACGCAAGCGCTGCGCCAGCAACGGTTCTCCTACGTAATCTTCAACCAGGGCGGATTTCTGCAGGGCATAGACGTAAAGCAGATTGTTAACAGATGAAACGCCAGTCGCGCCGTCGGGCGCGTCGCCGTTGCTCCATTGCGGCACCCAATCCATGAACGGCCAGCCGGGCAGATGTTCGAGCAGACCATCATGGTTCACATAAGGTTCAAACTGCTCCAGCATGGCGCGCAAGCCGATGACCCGGGCTTTGACAAACGCCGGATCATTCCGCCAAAAGGCGTAGTCGTTGAGCATCAGCGCCCAGATCAAGGAATAGGTCGGGGAATATTGTGGCTGATAGGAGGGATAGCGTTCGTTGACAAACCCCCCGTTCCGGCGCGAGAAATCCAACAGCTCGATAGCGCGCCGGGCCAGCCGGTCGTCGCGGGTCATGGCGTAGGTGGTGAGCAGTTCCAGGCGCGTGTCGCCGACATACATGAGTTGCTCGTAGTAGGGACTGTCCGTCAAGGTTTCGTGCGAGCTCATCTGCAGGCCGCGGATCGTCATCGCCATTACACCGGGAAGTTCGCCATCTCCGTCATCAAAAGCGCCCTCGTTCTCGCAAGGATAACGGCTTTCGTCCAATGCGAGGCGGTGAATGGTCAATGGTTCACTTCCGGTTTTGATGGAGAGCAGGCAATAGCGCCCGGCCCGCCACCAAAGGGTGCTGAATTTTTGGTGCGCGGCTCCGCCCGGCAGAAACGTATCGGTCATGCCACGGAAGGTTTTTCCAACAAACTCGTCGCGCTGGCCTTTGGCATCAGAGTTCGGCAGATAGAGTGTCTCGGCCCAGCTCCAGGTCAGCTTCGCGCCCACGCCGCCGCTGACTTCGCCCAACGGATAGGCGCAGTAATAGTTACCGAGATCCCAGAGCAGAAACTGCTCGGTGTTGGCGGGGACAACCACCTGGTCTTTGTTGGCCAAGAGCGTCTGCCATTTGGGCAAATCCGGATGCTGCGCCTGATCTGCCTTCACGACCTCGTCCTTGCCCAGCGCACCATCGCCCAGCGCCACGGCGTGGCCGGGGGTGATCTCGCGGTCGAGTTGATCAGGTAATATCGTGGGAAACAGTTTCCAACTGACGACGCAATCGCCCCAGGAATTATTGTTCGGCACGGGCACTTGGATGACTTGCGCTTTGACGTAATTGCCTTCCTTCCATTGCGGCCCACAATCATGCGCGGTCAATTCCGACCCCACCCCAATGAAGCTTGGTCCAAATTCATAGCCCTCGAGTTTCGCCACTTCCCACGCTGCCTTGCCCGTGGTGAGCTGAAGATCGTAATCGTCTTCGGCCTTGAGGATGAAACCGCCGCGCCATGACATCTGGGCGACGGGTGCGTAGGGGCCAATGCTCCAGACCAATGCTTCGAGGCGGTGGCTGCCCGGTGCCAGCCGCAGGTCATAGGTGGCATAGGACCAGTGTTCAACGTCGGACCGGTCAGGACCTCTCGCGATCCGGTTGCCATCTAAAAACAACTCAAAGCGTTCGTCGGCGCTGACGTGAATACGCACGGGTGAGGCGGTGGCCTCAAACTGCCGGCGAAAGCGCAACAGGACCGGCTCGCGCCATCCGCCGGCAAAAATATCGGCGTGTGCCGGAGCGGGGGCGTCTGAAGGCGACGGGTACCAGATCCAAGCAGCTGAATCAATGGGCTGAACCGGCAGAATCCCCGTGTTTCCAAGCTGCAATCGCGGCGGCAGGAAAAATTTTTTGACACTGGGCAAATTTTCTGACGCGTCAGCGCAGAGGACCATTGCTGCGACTACCAGCGCAGAACCGAATCTCATGAAAATTGTCGTCCTGGAACCGATGCTAAACACGGCTTTACGAGTTTGTTTTAATGGGATTTTCAAGGTTTGACGGCGATCACCACTGCCGGGCGGATGGTCACCGGCCCGAGCAGGCCGGACGCCACCAACGGGTCGCCCTTCTTCCACAGCCGCCAACTCGTGAACGTGTAACGACCGGCTGGACTCGGCTGGCCTTCGTTCAACCACTGCGGCCAGGACTTAAGCGTACCGTCGGGGTTCCGGTCGCTGTCCTCCGGCAACAGTTCGTCGCCGATCTGGCGGTTGATCCAGAGATTGACCACTTTCACTTCGAGCGCATTTTTTCCCGTCTTCACCGCGTCGGTGATGTCCACGCGGAATGGCGGCTTCCAGAGGATGCCGAGATTTTTCCCGTTTAACTTCACTTCCGCCATCACCGCCACCTTGCCGAGGTCGAGTTGTATCTGGCGTTTGGCATCCCGGGTCTTGGGGTTTATGAATGTGAACGTCTTGCGGTAAGTCGCCGTGCCGGAATAGTAGCGGATGCCTTTCTCGGGACGCTGGGACCAGTCCTCAAGTTTCTCAAACGTCACCGGCCGGGCCGGGCCGCCCCGCTGCGAATCGAAGCTGACTTCCCACGGGCCGGCAACCGCCACCGGCGGCGGAACGGCACCGACTTCGCAATGCAGCGTGCGGCCGGATGCGGTTTCCAAATCGTAATTTCCCGCCTGCCACGCTTCCAACCAGAGGTTGCCAGCCGGGTCGGAGTGCGTTTCCACGGGGCGGAACGGATCAATCTCCGGCGCAACTTTCAGGCTGATCGTTTCCGGATCAGTGCCGCTCGCCGTGAAGGATTTTCCGGCCACGGTGTATTCCAGATCCAAGGTTTTCACCACGTTCACCGCCGGATCATCGCCGCCGGCCATTTCGGCCACGCCAAAGCTTCGGCGGCCGCCATCCACCAGAGACTGCACCTTGGCCCGCACATCGCGGGTCCGGTCCGGCACGCCATAGGTGGCTTTCTGGATGAGGATCGGCATCACGTTTTTCGCAGCGGAAATCAGCAGTTCGCCGTCGCGGGACACGGACACCACTGAATCCGTCTTTGCCGCGTTCTTGCGGAAGACCACAAACACCGAGCCGCTCGGTTCAAAACGCAGCGGCACACGCGTGACGCCGTCCTTCTGCTCGAACACCGCCGCGAGTTCCATGCGCCCGGTGTCCGGCCGCCACAATTCCGGCTGTTTGCCGGTGACGCGGAACGTGCAGAGCGCTTCCAAAAAGACGTCTTTCGGGTTCGCCACGAAATAAATGTCCGCGTCGCCCAGCGTCTTGTGGATGTGGCGGAGTTTCAGCTCGGACTGAAAATCCGGCGGCACGCCCATCTTCGCCAGCACGCCGGAGGGAATGCTGATGTCCGGAATCGGATCGCCACCGCCGGATGGGCTTTCCGTCACTGCGCCCCAGGGCGACATGCCCAGCGGGCCGAGTTCGCTCGCGGCCTGCCACTCCGGCGCAGGCGCGGTGGCGGTTTTCCAGTTTTCTGAAACTATCCGGGCGGCTTCCCACGCGCCGTCGCTGCGCAACGCCTCCGTGCGTCCGTCGGCATACTCGATTTTCACGGCGGCGAGCAGGCCGGCGGGGTTGGGCAGGTCCCCGGTGTTTTCCGTGCTCACGGCGATGATGTTCGTGCCGGGCTGAAGCTGCGCGGTGATGTCCACGTCGTAACCATGATGCCAATCATCTCCACTCCCGGCGCGGCGGCCGTTCACCCACGCCTCGAATTTATTGTCGGCGGTCAGCACCATCCGCGCCGATGTCACCGCGCCGTCCACCTTCACAAAGCGCCGGAAATAGCGGATGCCCGGCGGGCCGGAAACGGCGGGATTTCCCTCGTTGAACCAAATCCATTTCGCGCCGAAAAGCACATTGACAGGTTCGTAATCCCCGTCCCGGCCGGCCTGGAGTCCGCGTCCCCAAATCACGCGGCCCTTGCCGACGGGGCGCGTTGTGAGTTCGGCGGGTGGCTCGCCGTCGCCCCACAATTCCCGCGCCAGCGCCTGCACTTCCGCGTCGCACTGCGGATAACCGCTCAAGCTCGGCGATTTCACCGGCGGCAAGCCCAGCACCGCCGCGCCGGCTTGGACGAGGTCACGGATTTTCCGCAGCAGTTGCGGCGTCATGGCGCGCACCTGCGGTAAAACCAACATGCGATAGCTCATGCCGTCGGGCAGCACGAGGCGGCCGTCCTTCACCGTCATGCGCGTGAGCAAGACCTCCGGCGGACAGCCGTCGAAATTGTAGCCGGGACGTTCGAGGCCGTCCTTCACCGGAGAGGTGAAAGAATTCGGCGACATTTCTGGCGTGAGAAAACAGAGGTCGGCGACGAACAAGCCCTGTTGCAGCAGATACTGGCAGCGGGCGAGATACTGATGCCATGCCTTCGACTGTTCCCACCATGTCTGCGTACGCTCGTAGTGCAAGCCCCACGGCCCCATGCTCATGCCCGGCGCGCGGTCGGGATTCGTCCACGGTTGCATCGCGTAACGGTGGAACACAAAGCGGTTGATGCCCTCACAGAACGCCCAATCGCCGAGCGCCTTTATGCGCGCCGGATGACTCTGCCATTTCTCCCTGTCCGTCGAGGTGAACGCCTCTGCGGCAAGAATCGGCTTGCCGTAGACGTGCGCCGCCGATGACATTCTCATGCAAGTGTCCGCCGCTCCGATGAGCTCGTTTCCAAAGGGCCACGCCCAGAATTCCGCCATTGGCTCGTCGGCTCGTCCGGCATAAGTCAAATCGTCGAACGGCCCGTCGCCGTAGGCTTCAATGGAGAGATTTAAACCGTTTTGCTGTGCCAGCGTGCGGAAATAGCCGGCGTAATTCTCGTTCAGCAATTCGCTCTCGGTCATCCGCACGTCCCACAGGAAGCGCTCGGATATTTCCGGGCTATCCAGGATGCGCCCCGCCATTGCCGGCAAAAACGGATGCAGATCGTAGCCGCGTAAACGCTGGAAATCCTCGCGGAACTTCGGCGTCCAGTTCTGTCCGCCCGTCTCCCAACTGTCAATGTGCGTCCGGACCAGCGTCCGGCCCGCGAGCGGCTGGTTGTCGTCAATGACCTTCTGCATCAGCCCGTCGAAATGCGCCTTCGTGGCCGCCTGGCTGAACTTGTCGCTCTCGAGGCCGAGTCCGCCGCCCGGCGCGGGATGGTTTTCCACGCCGGTCGACGTGTGGCCCAGTCGCAGGATCGTCCAATTCCCCGCCGGCACATCCCACGCGAGGCGGCCGTCCTCGCCAAGCTTCGCCGTCAACTCCACGATCTTGTCGCGCGCGGTCAGCATCTCCGGCGGCAGCGCGGGGAACGTCGTGCGGAGCGGGATTACCGCGCGCACCTCGCCCGATTTGCCAGGCAGGTCCGGCTGGACGCAGCCCGGCGCCGGCGTCGGATACGCGAACACTCCGATGTCGCGGTAAAAACCGTTCACCGCCTGCGGCGGCGGCAAGACCGCGTCAAACGGTTTCGGCCCGGTGACGGCCGTCTCGCTCCAGACCACCTTCTGCATGGAAAGTTCCGGCGTGATCCACGGCCCGCCGCTGCCGCACCAACCGGCATCGTTGTTCATCGTCACCTGCAAACCGAGCCGGTTCGCCTCACTGCAAAGATGCTTGAAGAGATTCCGCCATAGCGTCCCGCCAAACGCCGCCGGCCCTTGGGGCGCTCCCTGATCCACTTCCATGTAGAGCACGCCTCCGATGCCGACGCGCTTCATCGCCTCCAAATCGGCGGTAATGCCATTGCTGGAGATGTTGCCGTTGAGCGGAAACAGATACACCCACGGCCGCGCCGAGTCCGGCGGCGCGGCGAAGTTTTTCTCCAGTTCACCGGCGCGGAGGTGCACAGCCAGCGCGAACGCGGCCACCATCAAAGTGAGATTTCGTTTCATTTCATTCATATTAAACTGACATTTTCCAAATGGTTTCTTGCCCACGACCAGCGCGGGCCTATTCGTGAAATTCTTCCTGCTCCACTGACTTGAAGGACTTTTTCCAGTCCGCTCTCGGTTTTTCTCTGGATTTCAGGTCTTGCTGAATGGAGGTGTGCGTGAGTCTTGCTTTGCATAAAATGGATTCGCACCTGATATTCTGCTCAGAATCCAAGGATTGTCGTGGGATGGATGTGCCAAAATAGCGGGGGTAAAGTGACAAAGGTGAACGGCCATCCTCCTGACATGGGGAAAGTCCGGCTTGCGAAACGTGGGTTTGGTCATTCCGTTTTAGAACGTTTCAGATATTCCCCGGGAGCGACCCCGTAATACTCTCGGAAAATGATGCGAAAGTACTTCAGGTCCGAGAAGCCGACGGCGTAAGTGATTTCGGTTACTGTCATTTGGGATTCCGTTAGCAATTGGGCGGCGCGCTTGAGGCGCAAGGTGCGAATAAAAGTGTTCGGGCTGTAGCCGGTGGCGGCGCGGAGTTTACGGAACAATTGCCTCCGACTTACGGCCAGCTTGCGGGCCATTGTTTCGAGGTCGAAGTCCCAATCCGCCATATTTTCCTCCACCAGGTCGATGACGCGACGGATAAACTTGGCGTCGCTTTGGTTGGCGGCAATGTCGCGCGGGGACACCTGTTTGACCTGCTTGAAGTGTTCCTGCAGCTTATGGCGGGATTCCCGCAGGTTGTCCACGCGTGCCTTGAGAAGTGATAATTTAAATGGCCTGAGCAAGTAATCATCCGCACCGGCTTCCAGAGCCTGTAATTGGCCAGGTTCCCAGTCGTTGGCCGTCATCAAAATGACAGGGATATGGCTCGTCAGCTCCTCATTTTTCAGCTTACGGCAAAGTTCGATACCTCCCAATATTGGCAGAATTACCTCGGCGATGATGACGTCGGGCAGCGTTTCGCGGGCCTGGATGAGTCCCTGAGTGCCATCTTTAACCAGGATAGTCCGATAGTCTGGGCCAAAGCTACGCTGGATACTGAGCGCCAGATCGGCATTGTCCTGGACCAGCAGGATTAGCGGCTGTTCTTTCACCGAGGACTCTTCCTCGATGGTAGTGGCTGGCGCGGAACCGGCCGGGGCATGTGGCGGCCCAAACCGGGTCGTTGGCTCGACTGCCAGACCGACATCCTGTAACGGGAGGCTGATGATGAAGCGCGTCCCTGGAAATTTGGAACCTGCTTTGATATCGGAAATGGGGCTTTCCCAGGTGAAAGTGCCACCATGGAGGCGGATCAATTCCTGTGATAAAGCCAGCCTCAGCCAGGGGAGGTGTTTGGGAGCCTCTGAATCGGATACCAATGGTTGCTCCTCCTTGGGAGTTCCAACCCCGGTATCTTGAATCACCAGTTGCATGGTTCCCAGATTGAATTGGGCTTGGATGGAAACCCGGCCATTTTCCGGGGTCATTTCGAGCGAATGCGACAGAATATTGGAAAGGACTTTTCCCAACTTCCCCGCATCGAAACGGGCTGGCCAGCTGGTCTGGTTGGACTGGAATTCAAGTTGAACCTTCTGCTGGTTCGACACAGGCTTAAACCGGGCCACCGCCTCTTGGAGAAATGGCACTAGATCAACCTCGACGATCCGGAGTTGGAGATCATCTTCGCTAAGGTTGCGGAGGTATAAACACTCTTCAACCAAGTGTATTAGCCGTTCGGTGCTGCGGCGAACCGGTGCCTCCTCTGATCCTTCTGTCTTCCGTCCCCGCATCCGCTCCATCCTGTCGCGGATCAGGATCAGGGAACTATGGAATTCGTCGGGCAGGTTGGTTAAGAGCCGGAGCTTCAGCTGCTCCAGTTCGTGGGGACGCTGAGTTTCGAGGCGCTGCAAATCGAGGATACGCTGAGTGCGCTGTGCCACCAGCAGCTCCATTTGCTCTAATTTGAGAGCCGCCTGGCGGGCGAGGAACCATTTTTCACTCAGGGTGCTGGCCAGTTGGAACGCCTCGATGTGATCGAAAGGTTTCTTCAGGACTAAGAGTTTGTCGCTTTGCCCAAGGCGGCGGGCCAGGTCTTCCCAGCTGTAATCGGCGAAGGCGGTGCAGATGATCGCTTGAATGCGCGAGTCGATCGCCCAAATCCGCTCAACCGTTTCAATCCCGTCCATGCCTGGCATGCGGATATCCACAAAAGCGACTTGATAAGGGCGGCCTTCGGTGATTGAGTTCGTCGTTTTCTCTATCCCTTCGTTACCAGAAAAAGCATGGTCAAGCTCATAAGCGGGTCTTGAAACCGCAGGTTGCTCAATCCGCCCATAGATCTCTTTTTGGTCAGCTTCCAACTCCAGATTGCGCCGGCGATTGAAGAAAACCAAGTCGAAATCCTCGTGAATCCGGCGGTTATCATCCACGACCAGTATGCGTGGCGTCTGGGTGTTTTCCCATTTCATGTTGATTTCTGAACAAGACTAAGATGAGGGGCTTGCCGGTGGTCTGTCAATGTGCTCAACGGGAGGGTTTTTTCCGTTGCCGCGGGGGATGCATCGGCTTTGGGAGTCAGGGGCAGTTCCAGGGTGAAGGAGGCACCCTTGCCCAGTCCTGCGCTAAAAACTTCGAGGGTGCCTCTCATATCTTGAGCCATGAGCATGCTGCTGTGCAGCCCAAACCCATGGCCGTCTTTGCGGGTGGAGTAACCTTGGGCAAAGATGCGCGTCAGATTTTCCGGGGCGATGCCGATGCCATTGTCCCGCACGCACACCACTACATGATCGTCCTTGGCGCGGATGAGCACGACGATTTGTTTTTCGGCAGTGTCGCTTTTGTCGCAGGCGTGTTTGGCGTTTTGCAGGAGATTGAAAAGTATTTGGAGCACCTTGTGGCGATCCACCAGTAACGGAGGGGCTTGGCTATAATCACGCAACAGCTTGATATTATGGTGGACCAGGATTTCCCCCTGCATACGCAAGGCATCTTCCACTATATGTTCCAACGTGACGTTTTCCAAAACTCCCGAGATCTTCGCATAGGCGTGCTGGGTGGCCACGATCTCTTTGATATGTTGAATATTCTCGGTCAAGAATTCGATTTTATTGTTGAGGTCCAATTGTTCCTCTGCCAAATGAGCACCAAGCCTCTTAAGGTAATTGGGAACCTTTTGACCGCGCGGATCCTCGGTCACGAATCGTCCCAAATCTTGCCCTTTGGACGCCAGCAGGTCGCCCAGTTTTTTGACGTCACCCACTTGGGAGTCGTGAACATCCTTCGCAATGGCCGCGCCCAGCAGATTGACGCTGTTCAAGACGTTGCCGACATTGTGGAGCACATAGGTGGCCACTTCCGCCATGCCCGCCAAACGAGAGGTTGTCAGAAGTTGCTGGTGAGTGCGCTCCATTTTTAGCTCAATGCGTTTGCGCTCCTCGATTTCGCGCTGCAACAGGGTGGTGCGCTTTTCGACTTGGCGGCGAAGCAGCCCGATCCAACAGACGGCAACCGCCAAAATGCCGGTCAGGACGCCAGCTACCACCAAGGTATGCATGAAGTTCCACCACGGCGGCCGCTGTAACACGGAAAAGCTGGCCTCTTGGCCGACCAAGATTTTAAACGAGCTGACGCTCTTGCCAAACTCTTCATAGGGGGTGGGTTCGGTCTGGCATACACCGGTCACGCGTACTCGGCTGCCCGGAGCTATTGACATAACCGGGTCTTGCACAAATGCTTCGAATACCCTCTGCCCGTCGCGGAATTCCATGACGGTTTTCAATCCGAAAATTTGCTTGCTTAACAACACCCCTTCAAGGCTGACCAGGGTGGAATCCAGGTTTCCGGCAAAAATGCCGTTGGCGTCGGTCTGGACGGGCGCCACCGGAGTGGATCTCCCCAGTCTGCGGAATAACGCCTCGGTCAGAACCGGCGAGTAGCCGCGCAGCTCCGGGAAGCCGACGACTTCGATCCGGTCACCCGGTTTCATTTGAGAATCCGCGCTGGCTTCATGGCCCTGAGTGCTTTGCCAGAAAACCCAATGGCCTGAGCGGGTCAGGACGATGCTCTGCTTGGCGACGGCCATGGCGCTGCCGGTCCCATCTTGGAGGAAATAGTGATCACCATCCTGCAAGGTTAGGATTCCTTCGATTTTGACCCGACGGCGGAGGGCCTTGGTGCCATTGCCGAGCAGCAAACTACTGATTTTCCGGGTCGGCAGTGAAAAGCCGTCCACAGGTGCCTGATCGACCTCGACGTATTCAAGCGATGGCACGATCAAGGTAATGCCGCGCACCTGATGTTCGTCGCGAGCGAGGGTGCCGACCCCGCGCATGCGGACGACAGAATCCACCAAATTGTCCACGAGAGGAGCCGGGGCGCTTCGAATTGTGACTAGTGCTTGTTCGCCTTCGCATTCCAGCAACACATGCGATCCATCCGAGGTATGCACCACTCCCCCAATTTCAACCCATTGATCCACCCCATGACCGCCGGAGAGTTCACTCCACGAGGATGGCTTGGCTGGGGGTAAGTTACCCTTGCCTAGGGATTTCACGCTCTCGACTCGCACGGCTACATTGCCATCCACCCAATCGGCGGCGCCTTGGATGACGACATACTCTCCCAGTGGGGGCGTTAGGTGCGCCTGTTCTGGGCGGAAGATGAGTTCGATACCGCCGGTCTCATCTTCCATATAGGTGCCATATAGATCGGTTACAACACCCCGCAGGCGGACCTTGGGTTTTTGGCTCAAATTATCGGTCCCTAGCTGACGAACTTGGTGGATGGTCGTGAGAGGCATGGCGTCGCGCATGCCAGTGGTGGTGTCGATGAAGCTGGCTGGTGATGGCGTTTGCGCCGTGGGCGGTTCCAAAGGAGCAACGGCCTTCAGGGTGGCCGCCCAAACAATTCCCATGACACGTTGGCCCTGGCTGTTGAAAACTCCCTCGCAAACTCCGTTTACTTGCACGCGCATTCCGGGGGCAAGCAAATTTTCAGCAGGGGTTGCTTGCAGCACCCGCACAGAGACGGAGTGGCCATTTTCGGCCAATTCAAAACTGAATCCCTGACCCTGGCGCCCAATGAAACTGATCTTGCCGCTGATCTCCACCCATCGCATCTCATCTTGGGGCGGCAGCGGTTCTCCCAGAGTTGCCAGCGATGGAACCGGGCGCGCGGATGGCCCTTCTAGAGTCACTCGAACACCAGCTATTTCGGCCCGCTGACCGATGGCGCGGCTGACACCTTCCACGCAGACCCGCTGGCCCGGTGAAAAATGTGGCAGCAAAGCTGTTGCTTGGAGGCTGAAATTTCCAGTGCCGTCCATCAAGCACCATTGGTCGGTATTTTCCAATGGACCAATAATCCACCCCTCAATGCGCACCGCATATTCTTTTGCCGCCTGGCTCCGCAATTCCGCAAGGTGGACGATGTTGGAGATTACCAGACCGGTGTGGTCAGTGTATTGCCATTGAATCCAAGAGGCCCGGGTGTTGGGATGCTGATCGGCAAAATCCAGCCATTTCGTATCGATTTGGCCGTCAAACACGTTGAAGACATTCTCCAAATTCGGGTTTTCTCCTTGGGCCGTAATCCGGTCGGCGAAGATCGGGAGCGGATCCAAATCGTCTTCAGTTTCTCCGAGAGGCTCCAACCCGGCGAGTTGGACAGAATTAGCCTCCGAAGGTTTGCAGATTCGTTCAATCTCCAGACGATACACGTTAAACGCTGTTCGGTTGGGTATCTTGAAAATCTGTCGCTGGTGCCGTTGGGAAAATATCACGCCTTTGCGTTCATCCAAGATGCTCCACGTTTTGCCTTCATCGTTTGACCCAAGCAAGCGCCAGTCCATGGGATCGCGTTGCGGAAAATCATTTGCAGAAGTCAGGGCGTATTGCCGGACAATTTTAGCTGGCAAGGCTGTGCTTGGCGTTGACGCGACAGCGCCGGAATTGAGGAAACATGTCAGCACCGCACTCCCTGCGCATAGCAATATCCGGCTCCAAAACGGAACTTCGTGGCATGGTCTGCTTTGCTGCTGCATGGCCGCCATCTTAAGGCCGGATGATGACACGTCAATATCACGATTCGCGTGAGTTTTCGACGGTATTCTTCACACCTTGAAAAATGCCCGTTTGTTGCTGTTGGATATGAGTGCTGCGTAAATGTCTTATAAAGAATAACTTGGATGATTGTTCGGAATATGTCCTCCTCAATTAAGCTCTAATTTTTTGTGTTGATGATCAGGAGATCTTTATCGGGACTTGGCATTTTTACACCCCCATATTGGCACGAGACTCCCGCGATCTATTACAGATGAGGTGATAGATTTGATCGTAATCAACTTAAATCAACACATGAGCCTTGCCAACTGGGCCTGCAAACCTAGCCAAAGTAAAATTAATTAAGAATCGCAACCACAACTATGAAAACAAACAAAACAATATTGGTGGCCTCCGGCTCAATGCTGGCGGCGGGCATGGCTCAAGGTGGCATTGTCTACCATTACGTCGGTCAAAGTTACGACCCTGCCTCCAGTGGCTATAATTTAGATTTAAACGGTGACGGAACAAACGACTACAGGGTATTCTTCGACGCTAATAATGCCAGCAAACCATGCGTTTTGGGTACATACACCGGTTCCGGATCATCCTATCCCGGATCATTTCCCAATCCCACCCCGTATGTCCTTAACGAGTTGGATATGAACCCGGGGTACCCGGCAAATCCTGGGAGTAACGATAATCAAGGCATACCGGTGATGCCTTTCGGCACAATCATATCCAGCCAATCCACCGTGGACATCTATCTTCTCTCCATAGGCGACCTGGGTGGCGACGAGCACGGCAAGAATGAAGGCTATCTGGTTCAAAATGGTGAAACAACTACGATTGGCCAGTGGCCGTCTGGTGCGGACACCGTTGGTTATGTGGGACTGGCAATGCTGGACACCACCACCACCCCCGCCAATACCAATTTCGCCTGGCTGCATTTGGAGTTGGATTATACCCAATCCCCCGCGAAGCTGACGGTGATAGATTATGCTTATCAAACCATTGCCAACTCCAATATTTATGCTGGCGAAATCGATGCTTTTCCCCCGATCATTAACGCGCCCCCAACCAATCAAACAGTTTATGCTGGCCAAGTCGTAAGCATGTCCGTTAACGCGTCGAGTTTTCCGTTACCGGGATATCATTGGATGTCAGGTACGGTTGGCAGCGGCATTTACACCAACGTGCCTAACGCGGGTAATTTCTTCGGAGCCAACACGTCGACCCTGACGATTTCCAACGTTATACCTGCAAATCAGCTCGATTACATCGTGGTGGCGACCAATAACCTCGGCTCCGCCACCAGCAGTCCCCCAGCGACCTTGACGGTGCTTCCCGCCGGGCTGATAGGACCAGTGCCCCCCCAGCAAGTGATCTATGCTGGTTATCCGGCACAATTCACTGTCACCGACCTGGGCGGTGGAGCGCTAACCAACAGCTGGCAGTTTAATAGCGCCAATCTCAGCAATGGCGGAGTTTACTCCGGTGCCACCACCACCAATCTCGCGATTTCAAGTGTGGCGCCTGCCGATCTGGGCAATTATTCGGCGATTGTCAGGTCGGCTTACGGGTCGGCGACCAGCAGTGTGGCTCCCTTGGGCATAGCGTATCCGGATAGCTCAGTTTATGAGTACGCTGTGCGTGCCTACGGGGCAGTGAACTACTACCGCCTGAACGAAACTTCCGGCACAAATGCCTGGGATTTCATCGGCGGAAAAACGGGCATCTACGGAACCGGCTTCTTCAATACAGATCCGATCTTTGGACAATCCGGACCAACGTCAGCCACGGGCTTCCCTGGATTTGTCAGCACGAATGGTGCGGGGACATTCAGTCAGACTGACACGAACTATATCACGTGTGTCCCTTGGAACTTGAATGCCAACACCGTGACGATAACGGCTTGGATTTATCCGCAATTTAATCAGGGAACCGCCGGCATCGTCTTCACTACCGGCACTGGCACTAACGTTTACGGCATTCGCTATGACGGAACGTACACAAATAGGGATGGTATAAATGATGGTTGCATCGGATATCTCTGGAACAACGATTTTAATGATGGTATCTGGGAATCCGGCATTGCCGCTCCCCATAATCAATGGTCGCTGGTTGCTTTGGCAGTTTCTCCGAACGATGCCACACTCTACATCATCAATGCCAACGGAGTGGAATCTAATACTCATACCTATCCCCACCCTCCGGCGACTTTTAATGCCCCGGTATACATTGGATACTATCCATTGGAGGGGGGCGCTAACTTCAATGGCTATATTGACGAAGTGGCGATATTCAAGTCAACCTTGTCCTCCAACCAGGTTTATTCTCTCTACCAGGCTGCGCTTGGTCAGGCTGTTCCGCCCGCCATCTCGATCACGCCGGGGGTGGGTAACGAGCAGGTTCGGTGGACTGGTGGGTCGCTGCTACAGGCAACCAACCTTTTGGGGCCGTGGATCACCAACACGGCGGCCACCTCGCCTTACACCGTCAGTCCGACGAATCCCCAGCAATTCTTCCGCGCCCAACAATAAGCGGTTCTAAATAAATTCAGGAAGGCGGTTGGAGTAATCCAACCGCCTTCTTTTTCGCGCTTCCGGAATCCACCTTGACCGACGTGTCGCCTTCGGCTTCCCGGAGTATCCCGATGATCTGTTCTTCGCTGTATTGGCTCTTTCTCATAGTTCTGCTGTCTTTCTTTTCGCAGCAGAACTCTCCTTTTGTCACGTCCAGTTTTTTGGGGTCAGGTCACTCGAACTGACCAAACGCTTCGACCTGGATGCCTCTCTCATCTGGGATCGCATCTCCAATCCCAAGATCGGCTTGGACGACGTCCAACCCAAACCGGATGACTTCCGTCTTGTCGTCGGAGTGGGAGCGCATTTTTGAACCGAAGGAATGTGAGAACCCCTCCAAAAAGAAAATAAACCAAGCAAACACTCAAACTATGAAAATAAAACCCATAAAAGGGTTTAACGGGAGGCGAGGGTCGGGTTTTGACTGACAGGCTTCTTGGAATGGCCTTACTTATCTGTCTTTGAACATTGGACTGGCTTGGGGGCGCGTCCGCTCACGGATTGGAGACGACCCCGCAGGGCGAACGTAAGGGCTTTGACCGTGATCTCCGGAGTCAGGAACGGCTTTCCAATCAGATCGTCGCCACCATTGCGACTCATTTGTGCGCGCGCGTCGAAGTCGCTCTGGCCGGTCACAAACACCACCGGCGTGGCGCGATTGGGAACGGTGTTGCGAATTCTTGAGCACAGCTCAAAGCCGTCCATGCCCGGCATCACCACGTCCAGAAAGATCACGTCGTATGGTTTTCCCAGCGTCAGGGCGAGCGCCGCCTCTCCATTTTCCGCGCTTTCCGGCTTTTTAAAAGCCGTTTGCAGGGCGCCAACGAGGGCCCGGCGCGCCACGAGATCATCGTCCACCACCAGCATGTCAATCGGTGGGTTGAGGGCCAGGTCCGCTTTCAATCCGGGCAGGCACAAGTCACTGAGCAAATTCACCGCAGTGGCCATGGTGTCCAGCGCGGACGGAGTGGCATGCTCGGGATTCTGCAGCATTTTCCTGAGTAGTCCTTCCAGCGCCGCACTCATTTGATAAGCGGGATGCACAATTTCGGGGCCGGGCCTGGAAAGCAACGAATTAATGCGTAAAAACCCATCCGCCAGCAGGGTCTGCCGCGTCTCCTTGTTCGAGATCTGAAGAATCGTCTGACACAGGTCCCACAACGGAACAAGGTGTTTTGACGCGCGGATCAAGAAGGCATTGGTCACCTCGTCCGTCTTTGGCGATAGCGGCGTTGAAAGCGTTTGTGGCGGGGTGATGGTGGAACCAGGAACAGGATGGGCAGTTTCCGTGACCGTCAGCAATGGATCCACCGTGTCCCGGGTCGGTCCGGGTATCGGTATGGATTTCCGAGCGCGCCCCCCAAGGCGACCATGCAACGCGAGCATGAGCGCCTTGACGGTGAGTTCAAAAGTGAGAAACGGTTTTCCCATCAGATCGTTGCCACCGCTAAGAGTTGACTTGCAGCGCGCGTCGAAGTCGCTCTGATTGGTAACAAATACCACCGGAGTGGTGCGGTTGGGAATGGTGTTGCGAATTTTTGTGCAAAGCTCAAAGCCGTCCATGCCCGGCATTTGCACATCGAGGAAGATGACGTCGTAAGCTTGTCGGGTGGCCAAGGCCAAAGCCATATCGCCATCCTCGGCAAGATCCGGCGGATTGAATGCCTTTTCCAATGAAAGGGACATGGCCTGGCAGCTTATCTTGTCGTCGTCCACGACCAAAAACTTGAGGGGACGAACCGTCAGGAGATCCGGCGGCAATCCCGGCACGCACAAGTCATCCAGCAAATCCAGGCCGCCCGCAACGGTTTGCAATGTGGAAGGCGTGACGTGCCTCATTTTTTCGGCCAACTGTTTGATCAGCCCCTCCAAGGCAGAGGCCGCCTGCCAGACCGGGAGCGTTTCCGGCAAACCAGCCTCGTCTTTGAGCGCACCCATCTCAAACTGCAGATTGACCAAAATCTGCCTCCGGGCGGGGTCACTGGACTCCCGACCAATGTCCTGAAGCAGTTTTCGCTGCGTGTAGATGCACTTTTTGGCCCGTAGATAAAATTCTTTGAGCGGATCTTCCTTTGCCGGCAGGTAGTCGATACGGGGTGACATGGCCGGACCGATGCGGAACACCTTGAGGAATTCGCCAAAGGCTTCCTCCTCCGCGCGAACTTTGGCCAAAAGATCCCGGCCCAAGGCCTGGTCAATCGCATACGGATTGAACTGCTGTTTGATGCCCACCAGAACATGCGGAGCAAATCTTCCGACAATCAGAATTCCGGTAAGGGCGAACGCGGCGGCGAAACAAAATACCTGAAAGACGATTTTGAACGAGACGATCGGAGGGCGCTTTGGAGCCGCCACCATTTTCGGACCATTGACCAAACTCGCCCTGACGGACCGGGAAACATTGCCACCCAGGGCGTCAGGAACGGGCACACGCATCCGGTAGCGATCCTGCAACTCCATGGAGGCGTGCTGATCCAAGTCCGATCGAACGGTCTGCGGCATCGGTGGCGGGGTCTCTAATCCGCCAGTCCTCGTATCCGTGGCTCCGGGCAAGGGAAGGCACCAAAGTCCGGCCGTCAACAGCATCAGTCCCAGCTTGAGCCACGACGCCCGGGCCACACCCGGAACCATCCGATGGGCAAAGCCTTTCGCCGCCAGTTTGAACTGATTAATCAGCCCAATGGGAATCAACCGGACAGCCGCTTGCGACCGCAAGGCCGCCGCCCATCCGTCACTGACTGGTTTCGGTCTGATTTTTCTGGTCATGCATCAAGTTCAACGGGATCGGCGAACTTTTTCAACCTCGGCAAAATTAAGGTGTTGTATTTTGGTCGGGAGGCACACTGGTCCATTGGCCCCGAATCACCTGCAGCAAACTCGGCGTCTTCGGCGGAAGCTTGGTCGGGTCGTCAAAGTTGGCGTCATAAGCCCAGTTGCGTTTGGGCGGGTTATAAACATTCGTCTGGCCCCAAACATTGGTGGCATAGAGGCTCGGGAACATTTTGATCATTGATCCATTGTAGGTGAACACGTTGGCCGATCCCCAGGATTCAAGAAAACGCGGGAAGTTTTCCATGCCGCCGCTGTAATGGCCCAAGATTGTGTCGACGGAGCCGGTCAGAATGGCGGCGTTGACCGTTGTGGATGAGGCCACGCGCGAAGCCAGCGTGCTCGTGCTGTTCGCGTCCGACCAGTTGTCGGATAGAATGGTGATGGCATCGGCCACCAGCGAAGCCGGCCGGGTGGTGGAGGTGTTGGTGGTTCCCTTGGTCGCGCCGTCCGTGTTATAGTCGCCCCAAACATAAAGCGGGCGCCCCGTGGCCACAGTAAGCCCGTTAGGAGGCAGTGCAACTCCATTGGTCACACGAACCGCTCCCAAGCTGGTGCCCGGCAAGGTGCGGCTGTCCACCACATAAACGGAGGTCAAGTTCGACCCACTGAGGCGTGGACGCAAGGTGGAATTGGTCAGGCTCCAGGCCGTGAGTGCTCCGATGTTTATGTCGATGGGCTGGACCGTTTTGCCCTCACGCCAGTCCTTAAAACTGTTGGCGGTCGAGACAAACGTCGCCAGTTCATTGGTTGGGATGACAGTTCCAAAGTTATTAAAATGTCCGCTACTGGCGGTGATTCCGGCATCTGAAGCCAGCAAGACCATGTCACACTGATTGTTAAAACGCAGCCGGCCGAGGGGCGAGTTGGGGTCTTCACCGTTGGGCGGCGGCTCGATGATTTCCCGGATGGCTTGCGGGGTGTTGGTGGCTCCGATGGGCAGCGTAAATGAAGGTACGGGCGCGACCTTTTGGTCCGGATGCACATAAACCACGCTGCCTTTCGGCGAGCCGCGGGTGTCGAGCGGGTCCCGTTGAAACAGGATGCTCATAACGGCAGTGACACTGGATTCAAACGTCAGCGCGTTGTCCGGTTCGACATAGAGTTCCCCATTGGCATGCACCCGTCCAGTAACGTCGAAAGGCTGGCCGCAACTGATTTCCATTTCGCCCGAGGAATACATGGCAAACTGGAAAATCGGGATGCTGGCCAGTTGCAATTGCTGCAACACCCCGGCGGTGACGGACTGCGGGCTGGCCGTATCCTGTGCGTGCGACACAATCGTATAAGTCGAAACAAACCCTTTCAAACCGGCATAAGTCGAGTTCAGCACGACGTAGTTTGCCGCGGTTGCGTGTTGCACATAGGTCTGACCCAGATTCCCGTTCGCGTCATTGAATTGCCACGTGCCCCAATAGGAGGAGTCCGACGACAAGGGGATCGTGTTCTGGCGATAGGTGCTCAGGTTGTTGATCACCAGACTTTCACCGCCGTACAGGAAGTCCCGGTTGATTTGTCCCACCACCTTTTCCGTGGCCGCTTCCGCCGCCGCAATCGAGCGGTTATATTGGATGGAGCGGTACGTCAATCGGGTGTTGCTGGCTGACCAGGCCATTGCGCCAGCCAGCAAGGCCAGGGCAATGGCGCTCATCATCAACGTCAGAATCAGGGCGCTGCCGGTCTGGTACGGTCTTTGAGTTGCGGAGGTCGTTTTCATGTTCATTGCAGGGCGCGCCGGGTCATGGAAGTTTCGAGTTTGTAATAATCCGCGCCCAGCATGAAACGCGCAGGTTGATAAAATTCCAGGGTGAGATGAATCACCCGGTTGTTTTCGCTGTTGGTCAGCACGTTCCCCGAAAAGTCTTGCGCGGTAAATATCATGAGGTTGGTGACCGAATCTGCCAGGATGACGGTGTTGGTGCCGCTGGGGGCATGCAAGGTCTGCCTGAATGTCTGGTCTGACGCATTGACGAAATAGATCGTGTAGGTGTTGGTGTCCGTGGTCGGATAAATCCAGAGGGCGTTACCCTGCTGCGTTTCCCCATCCAACAGCCCCTCGAAAACGCTGTTCGTCGTAATATTGCCAACCCACATGGCATTGCAGGCATGGACTTCAGTTGTTATTTGTTCGACCGTTTGGCGAGCCCAGGTGGTGACATTGAGTTTGTTTTGCGTAACCTGAAACATTCTCAAGCCAAAGAGATTTGCGGCGATGATGCCACCAATCATCAGCAGAAACACCGTCATTGCGATGAGCATTTCGGGCAAGGTGAAGCCTTGACTCGGCATGGGACATCTGCCGCGACCCGAACCTGAAAATGGAACTGGAAGTTTCATTGGTCGGGGGCTCGAATGGTTTCAATGGTGTTGGTGATCAGCTCGGTTCCCCGGAATTGCCAGATGCAATCCACCCGGATATCCCGAATCGGCGGGTTCGATGAAATCTGGGAAATCGTCGTCTGAATTGTGGCGGAGGTGCCCCCCGAACCGGATCCGGGCATGTCCAAGGAGACGACCTCGTCGGGAAAATTCGTGGCCACCAACTGATCGACGACTGGCCAGGCCGATGTATCCCACTTGGCACTTCGGGCCTCCTCAATGCGTTCCATCGCCCGGGCGCTCGCCACCTGAACCAGTTCGGCCTTTACGGTGGCCGTCATGCAGTAGATATACCCGGCAACGATTCCAGCCACGGTCAGCCCGGTGATGGCCAAAGCGATAACCACCTCAACCAGCGTCATTCCCGCCCGGCCTCGCGGCAGGAATGGAACAATCTTTTGTTTTGGATACCTTATTTTCATTGATTTCCCGCCGGACCGCCAGCGGAGCATGAGTTTTGCTCCGTAAACAATCCCCCTAAATTCCAATTTTCAGGGCAAATCCAGCATGTTTCGGTCCAATTAAAAACGACTGTGAGAGTATGTATGTAATGCAAGTTGACGCGCATCATTAGGTGTAAAAATAATGGTCTTGTGCTGGCGAGGTTCCGCCGATTTAGTGGACAGGGGAACCTCAAAACTTTCCAGAACTATTAGCTTTTCCCATCTTCCGCCCCCCGCTCGACACAATTCACCCCCCAAATCCAGCAACGTGTCCCTAAATCATTACGCTTACACCCACTCCAGTTTAATCTTGATCAATGTTACCAATCCCTTCAACTCGACGTTGGATTTTTGGTGGCATTTTATTGACCCTGCTTGCGACGTCCTTCCCCTCCCCGGCGCAAGCCCAGGGAATCACCATCACGGTCATTCCTGCCCTGGCGCCCAATGTTTATGGTTCACCCAATTGGAACGCCTGGGTCTCCAACGCCATCACCGCCATCGCCAATGGATATGCTGCGTACGGCGATCCATCGTCACCCGGCTATTATCAACCGGCGCCCGGTACGATTTCGGTCACGAATGACATTGTGACCGGTTTCCCGTCGTGGGACGGCCTGGCCGATCCCGGCAATGCGTTCGGCGCAGGCTTTTCCCAGGAATTGGGCAACCGGATCCAGTTCGGCATCGACATCAAAGGCGGCACCAACCAAATATCCATCTCGCAGTTGTCATTTAGCGCCCATTCCGGCGACCCGAGCAATACGCTCGACTTTGCTTTCGCGCAGGGTTCCTACAACTACAGCGCATCCTACGTTGGCATCATCTATGGTCCTGGCGGCACCAATAGCTACATCACCAGTGGCCCGGCGACGCAAATGGTCGATGAAATTGTCGGTCGCGGTTCCGGCAATGCATGGGCGGTGTATGACACGTCCGGTGACATTGCCAGCCAGCAAAGCAACATCCTTGCTTGCGCTTCGCAGATGGGCAACCAGCCGTTTAACTTCACGGGAACCTACACGATTGACGGGGTGTCGGGATCCAATTCTGTGATGCTTAACCCGGTGGTGACCAATTCCGGCCCGATATTGGGAAGCGGCGGCATCAGCATCACGGTTTTCCCCGCCCTGGCGCCGAACCGGTGGGGTTCGCCCAGCTGGAACGCCTGGGCTTCCAATGCCGTGACCGCCATTCTGAACGGATACGCTTCGTATGGTGATCCGTCATCGCCGACATACTATCAGCAAATCACAAACGCGGTTTCGGTGACGAACAATCTGGTGACCAGTTTCCCGTCATGGATGGGTGTCGCCGCCCCTGGCAGCGTATTTGGCCCGGCCTTCGCCCAGGAACTTGGCAATCGGCTGACGTTTGGCATGGACATCAAGGGCGGAACGAATCTCATCTCCATTGCCCAATTGTCATTTACCATGGCCTCGACGGATCCCAGCAACACGCTGGATTGGACCTACTCGCCTATTCCGTACTCGTACTCCGGTTTGAACACAGGTAGCGCCAATCCCGTTTATCTGGGTATTATTTACGGGCCGAATGGTCAGAACACCTATGTCACCAATGGCCCGGCAACCCAATTGGTGAATGAAATCATCACTTGCGGTTCCGGCAACGCCTGGTGGCCGGAGGGCACATCCGGTGACAGTATCGCCACCCAGCAAAGTAACATCGTTGCCTGCGCTGCGCAGTTCGGCACCCAGCCGTTTGACTTCACCGGGACCTACACGATTGACGGGATATCGGGAACCAATTCCATAACGTTCAATCCGCTGGTCATGAATTCCGGGTCGCCGCCCGCGCCCCCGACGCTGTCCCTCCTGCTCGCTGATCCGCCGGAAAACCCCACCGTATTGGACACCGTGGTTGTGTCGTGGCCATCGGCCGCGACGGGATATACACTGCAAACCAACTCAGATTTGAGGACGACAAACTGGGGCGATTATACTGGGTCGGTGACCAACAACGGCGTGGTAAACAGTGTGTCGCTCAGCAAGTCCACCGACTCCCTGTTCTTCCGATTAAAACATTAGACAAGTCGCTTCGCGACTCTGTGAGCCTTTAGTAATCGAACCAAAGAGCGTTCCCGATAATTCTTGTTTTGGTTTACTCATTGCTTATCAGCCGAAATTATCAGTGCTTTCGCCGTCAAACCGCCTCCACCAAATCAAGAACGCCGGCCTGGTTACGTCCACCTTGCTCAGTGGACACGGATGTACTCTCAATCCAAATGTCTGGCGGGAATGCGGAAGCTTTGACGGATGTAACCGGCGAAATTCAGGGCGACCGCAATTTCAAAGTATTCAATTTTTTTACCGAACGCATAAGTGAGTCAGGTAAGAAGGCAGTAAGGCCCCGGATGATTGATTATTCCCTACGCATTATCGCCCAAATATGCGGTTGTCATCCAAATAGATGATGGCGAAACCGCCTGAATTGTGGGATGCTAGTATGAAATGCCCAAGCGCTTTGCTCAGTCAGAAAAGCCATCGCTTGTCCTGTTCTGCAAATGACCCATGAAAAAATCCGTTGTTGAACCACGGGGATTCCTCGTGTTGTTGTTTTTAACCGCAGCTTTGATTGCGGCAAAGGCGGATCAGGTCGTTTACGACGACGCCCTGGAAAATGGCTGGCAGAATTGGGGCTGGGCCACGCTGGATTACGCCAATGCCTCACCGGTTCATTCCGGGAGTGATTCGATCAGTGTCACGTTCTCCAGCGCATGGCAGGGAATGCAAGTCTGGCATGCCGACATGGACTCCACGCCCTACGCCGCCATCAGCTTCTGGTTGAACGGCGGCCCCAGTGGCGGCCAGCAATTACAGGTCTATGGCTTCCTGGATGCCGGCGGTTCACCCAGCCAGTGGCAAAGCTCAAGTTACCAGATTGGACCGTTGCCCGCCAATGCCTGGCAACAGGTCATCATTCCACTCACCGCCCTGGGCGTTGCTGATGAGCCCAACTTTACCGGCTTCGTGATTCAAGATTCAACCGGCGCGGCGCAACCGACGTTTTATGTGGATGACATTTCGCTGATTGCCAGCACCAATTACAGTCTTCCCCCGCAAATCTTTGGCGTTTATCGCCAGCTGTGGTTGAATCTGAACTCAAGCTTCGGCGGCTCCCTGGCCGCGTTGACCAACACCGTCAACAACCCCAATTGGCCCAACAATCCGGCCGCCGCCTACTCGCAAGTCTTCACCAACTTCGAGACGGGGCTCAACACCGGGCTGAACAATTACGGCCAGCGGTTGCGGACGTTCGTCGTCCCGCCCATGAATGGCTATTACACGTTTTGGATCGCCAGCGATGACAACTCGCTTTTGCTGCTCAGCAGCAATGAAAATCCGGCGAATGAAGCCCCGATCGCCTCGGTCGCCTCGTGGACGTCCTGGCGCGATTTCACGGCGGAAGCCAGCCAGCAATCCGCGCCGATCTATTTGCAGGGCGGCCGGCGGTATTACCTGGAAGCGCTGATGGCACAAGGCTTGGGAGGCGACCATTTGACCGTGCAATGGGTGTTGCCGGACGGAACCGTTGAACTGCCGCTGACTACACCCAGCGCGACAGGCACGCTCCTGATTCCCTTCACCGGCCTGACCAACGTGCCGGGAATTTATTTGCCGCCGACCGATGCGACCGGAGTGGAGGATGGCAACGTCACCTTTTCCTTGTTGGTCACCAATCAATCGAACGTCAGCTACCAATGGCTTTTGAACAGCACCAACCTGCCTGGCGCCACCACCTCCGTTGTCACCCTGACCAACCTGAGTCTCAGTCTAAATGGGCAGGCTGTCAGCTGTGTCGTTTCCAACGCGTCAGGTTCGGTAACGAGTGCGCCGGCAATTTTGACGGTCAACCGGGACACCAACCCGCCCACCGTCGTTCAGGCCTTCAACCTGGGCACGACAAACCTGCAAATGGTCTATTCCAAACCGGTGGCGGCGGCCGGCGCGACCAACGTCGCCAATTATGCCTTCACCGACGGTCTGGCGGTAACAGGCGCAGCATTGAATCCGGACGGCGAGACGGTGATTCTAACGACCGGTCCGATGGTCTATGGCAGCAATTATTCGGTCGTCATCAACGGGATGAGCGACCGGGCCAGCATTCCCAACCTGATCGCCCCCAACACAACGGTGACCTTCCAGGCGTTGCCCTACGTGCCGCAGGAAATTGGAAACCCACCGTTGAACCCGGCGGTCACACTGTCGGGCAATGGCATCAATGTAACGGCCGCGGGCAGTGACTTCGGCGGCTTTTTGGATCAAGGCAGTTTGTCCTACCAGATATATTCCGGCAATTTTGACGTGTGCGTCCGGGTGGCCGCCCTGGGCCTGTCAGATGTCTTTGCCAAAGCCGGCTTGATGGCGCGCGAGGATTTGACCGGCAATGGCCGCTTTGCTGCGGCGATGGCGACGCCGGCGATGAACGGTGCATTTTTCGAATGGCGCGACCCCGTGGGCAGCGTGGCCAATTCAGCCGGGAGTTTTCCTGCGAATTATCCCAACACCTGGCTGCGGCTTCAGCGCGTCGGCAACACGTTTACCGGCTATGCGGGTTACGACGGGCAAACGTGGACGGTGCTGGGCAGCGACACCATTAGCCTGTCGAACCGGGTTTATCTTGGTTTCTGGGTCAGCAGCAACGGCACGAACCAGGTCACCACGGCACAATTTCGCGACATGACCAATGTGGCGAATGCCGTCGTCGGCACGCAACCCAATCCGCACGACGTCATTGGGCCAAGCAGCCGCAAATCACCGGTGGTCTTTTCAGAAATCATGTGGAAGCCCGCGCCGCGCCCGGATGGAAAAAATCTGGAGTATCTCGAACTCTACAATGCCAATCCGTGGTTTCAGGACATCAGCGGTTATCAAATCACCTGTGCAGACATGAATTACACCTTCCCGGCGGGGACCACGATTCCCGGCGGCGGTTATCTCGTCGTGGCCGCGGCCCCGGCGGACATCACCAGTGTTTATGGCATCACGAATGTCATGGGCCCTTACACCGGCAGCTTGAAGAAAGCCGAGACGCTCGAACTGCTCGATGAACAGGCCGCTGTGTTGTTGACCGTGCCTTACTCGGGGGTTTATCCGTGGCCGGTCGCGACCGATGGCACGGGCCATTCCCTCGTTTTGGCCGATCCGAACTACGGCGAAGGCGACCCGCGGGCCTGGGACATCAGCGATGTCGCGGGCGGTTCACCCGGCCAGATGGAATCGTTCCGCCCCAGCCCGTTGCGCAACGTGGTCATCAACGAAATCCTGCCGCATTCGGAAAACCCGGCGGTGCCGCAGTTCATCGAACTCTATAATCACAGCGCCCATAGCGTGGATGTTTCAGGCTGTATTTTGACCGATGACCCGACGACCAATAAATTTGTCATTCCCACAGGAACCGTGATCGGCCCGGCCGGCTTTGTTTCCTTCACGCAATCGCAGTTCGGCTTCACCCTCAACGGCGCGGGCGAGATGCTTTACCTCATCAAGCCGGACAACAGCCGGATACTCGATGCCGTGCAATTCGGGGCGCAGGCCAACGGCGTTTCCTACGGCCGCTGGCCCGACGGCGCCAATGATTTTTATACCTTCACCACCAACACGCCAGGCACAAACAACAGCGCCATTTTGATCGGCGACATCGTCATCAACGAATTGATGTATGACCCGATCAGCGGCAACGATGACGACCAGTACATCGAGCTTTACAACAAGGGCACCAACACGGTGAACCTGTCCGGCTGGCAGTTCACTTCGGGCGTCACGTTCACATTTCCGAATGTCACGCTTGCACCAAATGGCTATCTGGTCGTTGCCCGCAACGAAACCAATTTATTCGCCAAATATCCCAACCTGAACAACGGAAACACGGTGGGCAATTACAGCGGCAAACTGTCGCACAACGGCGAATTGCTAATGCTAGTCATGCCGCAAACGCTCTACACCAACACGCCCATCCTGGTGGCCGAAGATCAGGTGACCTATAGCACGGGCGGACGCTGGGGGGAATGGTCCTCCGGTGGCGGCAGCAGCCTGGAGCTGATGGATCCCCGGTCCAACCATCGCCTGGCCGCCAACTGGGCGGACAGCGATGAAACCCAAAAATCGTCCTGGGTGGACATCGAAAACACTGGCGTGCTGGACAATGGCGCGAATTACGATCCCACCATAGATTACGCCCAGATCGGTTTGCTGGACGCCGGGGAATGTTTGGTGGACAACATCGAAGTGGATTACAACGGGAGCAACTACGTTTCCAATGGCACGTTTGAAAGCGGCACCACCGGCTGGTCGTTCCAGGGCTGCATGACGCGTTCGAGTCTGGAAAACACGGGTTATGTCAGCGGCCACTCCTTGCATATCCGTTGCAGCGACCGCGTCTGGACCGGGGATAATTCCTGCCAGGTTGCCTTGAACACCAACTCGCCGGCATCCGGCCAGACGGCGACATTGCGATTCAAGGCGCGCTGGCTGCATGGCTGGCCGGAAGCGCTGCTGCGGTTGAATGGCAATTGGCTTGAGGCCACCGGATCGCTGCCCGTTCCAACCAACCTCGGCTCACCGGGCGGGCCCAACAGCCAATATGTGACGAATGCCGGACCGGCCATTTACAATGTGACCCACAATCCGACGGTGCCGGCAGCCAATCAAGCGGTGGTGGTGACGGCCAACGTGAGCGACCCCGATGGCATGCAAAATCCCACCCTTTATTACCGGCTCGATCCGGCAACCAGTTACACCGCCGTGCCGATGAAGGATGACGGCACGGGCGGCGACGCGGTTCCGGGCGACGGCGTTTTCAGCGCGACCATTCCCGGACAGGCGGCAAATCAAGTCGTGGCATTTTACCTTTCCGCCACGGACAGCCGGGGGGCGGCGACGCGGTTTCCGGCGTTGCGCCCGCAGGATAATGAATCGGCGCGTGAATGCGTGGTGATGTTCGGCGACGGCAATCCGGGCGGCAGCTTCGGCGTTTATCATTTGTGGCTCACCCAAACCAATATAAACCGCTGGGCCAGTCTGTCCGACTTGAGCAACGAGGGCAACGATTGCACCTTCGTCAATAACAACCGCGTCATTTACAACATGCAGGGCCGGTTCGCCGGCAGTCCGTATCATCAGGGGTTTGACACGCCCGTCGGCAACCTGTGCCATTACAAATGGGAATTCAACGATGACGACAAATTCCTTGGCGCGACCGATTTCAACAAAATTCATCAGCCGGGCAATGGTCCGGGGGACGACACCAGCATCCAGCGCGAGCAACTGGCCAACACCTTCCTGCGCGCGCTGGGAGTGCCATGGCTCTCCAAACGCTATGTGGCGGTCTATGTCAACGGCAACCGCCGCGGCACATTGATGGAAGACACCCAGGTGCCCGGCGGCGATGTGGTGAAGGAACACTGGCCGAATGACCCGGATGGGTTCCTCTACAAGATGCAGCCCTGGTTTGAGATGGCTCCCTTTCCTTCGGGCACCTTCACGGCCTTTAATAATTATTCCTGGTGCAATTTGATGCCTTACACGACCACCGGCGGGGTGAAAAAGCCGGCCCGTTACCGCTACAATTTTGAAATCCGCCGCACGCCCGATTCGGACAGTGACTTCACCAATATTTTTTCGCTCATTGACGCGGCCAACTCCTCCGGTTCGCCCGACTTCGTGGCGAACATGGAAAATATCGCCAACATGGAAAACTGGATGCGGGTGTTTGCCGCCAACCATGCGGCGGGCAATTGGGATTCCTTCGGCGCGCAAAACGCCCAGAACCTTTACGGTTACATTGGCACACTGGGCACGAAGTACTCATTGTTGATGTGGGATTTCAACATCGTCATCGGCAATAGCGGTTCATGGAACCCGGGGCAAAACCTGTTCACCGTGAATTTCCAGGACTCCAACATGGCCGCCATCTACAACAACCCCACGTTCCGGCGCATGTATTGGCGGGCCTTGCAGGAGCTGGTCAATGGACCGCTCAATGTCGCCAACAGCGGGCCGTTGCTCAACGCCAAATTCAACACCTTCACCGAAAACGGATTCAGTGTCGAAAACCCCGGCGCGAACATCAAACCGTGGCTTTCCCTGGCGCAGACCAGCATTGCTTCGCAGCTGGCTGCCGTGAATGCCACCAACTTCGCGGTCAACAGCACCGTGACAACCAGCAATAATGTGGCGTACTTGACCGGCACGGCGCCCGTCAATGTGGCTTCCGTCTGGATCAACGGGGTGGCCTACCCGTTGACCTGGACGACCCTGACAACCTGGGTCAGCACTTTGCCGTTGGTCAACGGGACAAACAGCCTGAGCGTGGTGGGGGTGGACAGAAATGGCCGGCCGATCACGGGCGACAGCAACAGCGTCAGTGTCATCTATAACGGAACCAATGCCTCGCCGGCCGGTCAGTTGGTCATCAATGAAATCATGTATGACCCGGCTGCAGCCAACGCCCAGTTTGTCGAGTTGTATAACAGCTCCACCAACACGGCGTTCGATTTGTCCGGCTGGCAGCTTCAAGGATTGGCCTACACCTTTCCCAACGGTTCGCTCCTCGCGCCGACCAACTTTTTGGTGTTGGCGGCGAATGGCGTGGCTTTCGCGGGAGCTTACGGGGCGACCAATCCGGTCTTTGACACGTTCAGCGGCACGTTGCCGACAAGCGGAACCCTCGCATTGAATACCTCCAACCACGTGACAGTGGCCGAGGTGAAATATGAAAACCAGCTGCCCTGGCCAACCAATGCCAATGGCACCGGCGCGTCATTGCAATTGATTGACCCGCATCAGGACAACTGGCGCGTTGGCAACTGGGCGGCGGTGCTCCCCAATACAGCCGTGACGCCGCAATGGACTTATGTCACGGCCACCGGCACCGCGTCCTCTTCCCTGTTTTACATCTATTTGCAGTCGGCGGGCGATGTTTATGTGGATGACGTCAAACTCGTCGCGGGCAGCGTGCCGGAAACGGGCGTGAACACCCTGGCCGACGGCGATTTCGAGTCGGGCTTTCCCGGCTCCTGGACCGTTTCGCCGAATCTGGCGGGGTCGGTCTTTAGCACCGTGATCAAACATTCGGGTAATGCCAGTCTGCATCTGATTTCCACGGCCGCGGGCAGCACCCAAAGTAGTGCCATCTGGCAGACGATCTCGCCGACACTCACGGCGAATGCCACTTACACTCTGAGCTTTTGGTATTTGCAAAGCACCAACGGCGGTCCGCTGACCTTGCGTTTGTCCGGTTCCGGCACCGTCGCGACGGTCAATCCGGCTCCCCCGGCGACCTATCTTGCTTCTGCCACGCCAAGCGCGCCAAACAGCGTCGCCGCTTCAGTGACGCCCTTTCCATCGCTCTGGATCAATGAAGTGCAGGCCGACAACCTGAACGGCATCACCAACAGCGCGGGCCAGCACACCGGCTGGCTGGAACTGTATAATCCCGGCACCAATGTCCTTTCGCTGAAAGGACTTTATCTGGCCAATAACTACACCAATCTCCTGCAGTGGGCGTTCCCGAGCAACGCGGTCATCAATGCCGGCCAGTTCAAGGTGATTTTTGCCGACGCGCTGACCAACCTTTCGACCACCAATGAATTGCACGCCAATTTTATTTTGCCCAGCGGCACGGGTTCTTTGGCGTTGACGCGGCTGGGCGCCATTGGCCAGGCGCAGGTGCTCGATTATGTTGACTACGAAAACATCAGTCCCAACGATTCCTATGGTTCGTTCTCCGATGGCCAAAGTTTCAACCGGCAGGAGTTTTTCCAGGCCACGCCCGGCGCACCCAACAACGGAACCGCCACGCCGCAGCATTCATTTATTGATTACACGGTGCCGGGTTCGGTCTATACCCAAAACTTTGATTCGTTGCCCAATCCCGGGGCGGCTTCGGTGAACGCCAACAACCCGGTGACCATCAATGGCGTCATTTATTCCCTGGCCGACCCCTACGATTTTGCCTTCCCGGTGATTGCCAGTGGTGGCAGCGGCGGGTTGGGCATATCCGTCCTCGCTGGCTGGTATGGCTCCGGCGTTTCAGCCTCCCAGTTCGGCGCGACCGATGGTGACCAGACCACAGGTGGCCAGATCAGTTTCGGTCTGCCCGGCAATTCAAACCGGGCGCTCGGCCTGTTGGCCACCAGTTCCACAAAGGGCACCGCGTTTGGTTTCCGGCTCATCAATGGAACCCCCATCACTTTGACCCGGATGAATCTTCAATTCACCGGAGAAGTCTGGCGGCAATCCAATTTGCCCAAGACCCTGCAATTCTATTACTTTATCGACCCCACCGGCACCGCGCCTTTCCCCGCCAGTGCGACGGCATTTATCCCCGTTTTGAATGTAAACCTGCCCACGGTCACGACCGATTCGGGGGGCGTGGCAGTGGATGGCACCTTGCCGCTCAACCAGACCAATTTAAGCGTGCTGAATCAGACCATCACCAACTGGCCGCCCGGAACTGCCTTGTGGCTCGTGTGGCAAATGACGGATAGCACCGGCAAAGCCCAGGGTTTGGGCATCGATAATTTGAGTTTCTCGGCGAGTGTCCCGCTGCCTGTGCCGGTGAACGTGCAGATGGACGGCCCCAATCTCCTCCTGAACTGGCCGGCGGTAACCGGGCAAAGCTATCAACTCGAATACAAAAACAATCTCGCCGACCCGGCTTGGACGCCGCTGGGCAGTCCGGTGACGGGAACAGGTGGAGCGCTGACACTCACCAATAATTCTGGTGATTCGCTGCAACGCTTTTTCCGCCTGCGTCTGGTGAATTAGAGCCTGTCTGAAAATGTAGCGTCAGCCATCCTGGCTGACGTAGAGCCGGGCTTCCAGCCCGCGGAAAAAACCGTCCGCAATCAATAACGCCTTTGAAATCCCGGGCAGTGGCGTCAGGGTGGCGATTCTTCCGGGTGGCCCGTCCTCCGTAGCAGTACGGACAGGATGCCGCCCTCTACGGCCGGCCGGGAGGCCCGCCGCCACATTTTCAGACAAGCTGTTAGAGCAATTAAATTAAGCTCGTAGCCGCGAACGTCAGTTCGCGCCCTATCGTTCTCCTTTATTCAAATTGCGCCGACTGACGTCGGCGGCTACACAATTTTTGAAAAGGCATTTAGCCTGTTTCAAAAGAAAGCAAGGTCGATTCAGTGAATTCAACGGAAACCAGTCATCGTCGGGCCGAGGTGATGGAAGCCAGATAGAAACAATCCGGGTTGTCAGGCGTTTGGAGTCCGCTGGAACTTATTTGACCGCCCTCTGGAACCGTTGGGGTGTAAGTGCGGGCATCCTGCCATTTGTAAATGAGCACGTGACCATCGGCAAAAGAGATGCCAGCTCCCTTGTTGTGATTGCCGGAAGGAAAGTCAAGGCGCCAGGTGTTTCCGGGAGTCGCCGCCGCCGGAATCGCGATGCTGGCATCATTGATGGTGAAGGGATTTTCATCCATGATGACAAACGTATTAGCCGGGCCGGGCCGGCTGAACGACGACATCTTGCCATAAGTCAGCCATGTAGTTTGACCTGACGTATAAGTTGCCCCAGGCAACCATGCGCCATCCACGGGCGCGCCAGTGTGACGATGTTGTGAATCCGTGTTATCATTTTCCACGGCGCTGGTATAAATTGTGCCGACGCCTGAATTCATTGAATAACTGCGCGTGTGACCGTGCGGGGCCATATGGCTGGTAAAATTATCAGCCGGACAGTGATAACCAGCCCGGTTGGTCTGGTAGGGGGAAAGCACAGTGTTGGGATCTAAGTACATGCTTTTGCCGAATTGAGCATAAGAATCAGCCGTATCCAAAGGACACGCTGGGTTCATACTGCCCACCACCCAGTTCCTATGGTGGCTTCCCCAGGCAGGATTATTGGCAACGTAGTCATTTTGAACGAAGCTGGTTTTCCAAGGATAATCATTGGGCGGCAGCAGGTCGTTGTTGTCTTCAGCGTACATCTGCCAGGCCCGCACCAACTGGCGTTGATTTTCCAGGCACTGAAATGATTGGGAATCCGGTTTCGTCGCCGCCAGCGCCGGCAGCAACACCATCGCCAGCAGGCCAACCGTCGCCACCACGACCAGCAGTTCAATCAGCGTGAAACCGTCAGCGTGAGTTGGTTTGAAGGGAAATGGACGTTTCTTGTTCATGGTTTCAAGGGGTTAAAATGAGGCGGTAAAATCGCTGGCCAGGTCCGGGCACCGCATCACTGAAATAGCCGGTGAGTCCGAGATAAGTCACATTGCCGGGCAGATTCAGCCAGGCCGTGTCGGTGAGATTGGTCTTGTATTGCACCTGATAAGCTTCTCC
>Ga0265338_10001535_pt1 | contig 37281 bp, 30 predicted proteins | sample 42126metaG_FD_193579 | JGI IMG/M metagenome (GOLD analysis project Ga0265338, IMG submission 193579) | Rhizosphere microbial communities from Carex aquatilis grown in University of Washington, Seatle, WA, United States - 4-21-26 metaG | ecosystem: Host-associated > Plants > Roots > Rhizosphere... | reverse complement strand
CCCCCGGCATTGTGAGGAAGCGGCATGACGGCGGGTTCCGCGGCGCGCACGCCGCTCATGGCGGGCAACTGCAGTGCTAGCCCGGGGGACAACCCCCGGACCCCCCGGCATTGTGAGGAAGCGGTATGACGGCGGGTTCCGCGGCGCGCAGGCCGCTCATGGCGGGCAACTGGAAAATGCACAATACGCATTTCGAAGGGCTCGCGCTGGTCCAGAAGCTGGCCTTCTCGCTTAACGATAAGGACTATGACGCGGTCGAGGTGGCCGTGCTGCCTCCTTTCACGGCGTTGCGCAGCGTGCAGACCCTGGTGGCCGGGGACCGGCTGCGGATCCGGTACGGCGCGCAGGACATCTCGGCGCACGACCAGGGCGCCTACACCGGCGAAGTTTCCGGCCTCATGCTGGCCAAGCTCGGCTGCGGCTACGTGCTGGCTGGCCACTCGGAGCGGCGCCAGTATCACTGCGAGGACGACGAAGTTGTCAACACCAAGGTCAAGGCCGCGCTGCGGGCCGGCCTCACCCCTATCCTGTGCATCGGCGAAAACCTGGATGTGCGCCGTGCTGGTGAGCAGATCAGCCACACCCTGGCGCAGCTCGATGGCGGCCTGGCCGGGCTGGCGCCCGCGCAGGTGGCCGGGCTGGTGATCGCCTACGAGCCCGTCTGGGCGATCGGCACCGGCGAGGTGGCCTCACCGGAAGATGCCCAAGAGGTCTGTGGCGCAATTCGGGGCAGGCTTTCCGCGGTTCACGGGGACGCAGAGGCAGCAGGTGTGCGTATTCTGTATGGCGGGTCAGTGAAAGCCGACAACATAGCCTCGATCATGACGCAGCCCGATATTGACGGCGCGCTGGTCGGCGGTGCCAGCCTGGATGCCGGTGATTTCGTGAGAATATGCCGGTACCGTGAACTGATACCGAACGCCTGAGCAGACCACCCCGGAAGGACGAGAACCAGCTGTGATCATCGGTCTTTCTATCGTCCTCATCATCACCAGCCTGCTGATGATGCTGTTGGTGCTGCTGCACAAGGGCAAGGGCGGGGGCCTGTCCGACCTCTTCGGCGGCGGGGTCTCCTCGACGCTCGGGTCGTCCTCGGTCGTGGAGCGGAACCTGGACCGGCTCACCATTTTCACGGGAGCCCTCTGGTTTCTCTGCATCGTCGGGCTGAACCTGCTGAATCGCTGAGTACCCGGTGCCCTATGGGCGCCGGGCGGCCGCGGAACGCCGTGGCGGAGGACAACTGGGCGGGCCACCTGGGCCCGGGTTTGGCAGCGGAGCAAGCGAGGGGTGAGCAGTGAGTAGTGGAAACGCCATCCGGGGCAGCCGCGTAGGCGCGGGCCCGATGGGCGAGGCGGAACGCGGTGAGGCAGCGCCGCGGATACGGATCTCCTTCTGGTGCTCGAACCGGCACGAGACCCGCCCGAGCTTCGCCAGCGATGCCGCGATCCCGGAGACCTGGGATTGCCCGCGCTGCGGCTTCCCTGCGGGCCGGGAGAAGGACAGCCCGCCCGGGCCGCCGCACAGCGAGCCCTACAAGACGCACCTGGCGTACGTGAAGGAGCGGCGTACCGACACGGACGGCGCCGCGATCCTCGCTGAGGCACTGGACAGGCTGCGCAAGGACGCCTGACCACCGGACGCCCGACCACCGGGATGCCTGGGTCATCGGACGCGGGGGACGCCTGTCGCCCGAACGCCGGGATCACCCGAACGCCGGGCCCGTGGTCAGTGGGCGAATCCGTGCCGGACCGCTTCCGGGACCAGCGGGACATGCGAGTTCGGGTGATCAGCGAGCGCGCGGGAGTGGCGGCGCAGGTCCGCCAGGAACGCCTCAGCGAGGTTCTTGCCGAAACCGTTGCGGACCACGACCCTGAGCACGGCGACCTCCTGCAGGTTGGCCGGGAACGTGTAGGCGGGCACCAGCCAGCCGCGCTCACGGAGCCGTTCGGACAGGTCGAACACGGTGAAGCCGGCCGACTCATCGCTGATCTGGAACGCGAACACGGGCAGCTCGCTTCCATCGCTGAGCAGTTCGAACGGCCCCATCCTGGCGATCTGTCCGGACATGTGCAGCGCGACGTCCTGGCAGGCTTGCTGTACCCGCCGGTAGCCGTCGAAGCCGAGCCGCAGGAAGTTGTAGTACTGCGCGGCGACATTCGAGCCGGACCGGGAGAAATTCAGCGCGAAGGTCGGCATTTCCCCGCCGAGGTAGTTCACCCGGAAGACCAGGTCCTCGGGCAGTGCCTTGGTGTCCCGCCAGACCACCCAGCCCACGCCGGGATAGACCAGCCCGTACTTGTGCCCGGAGGCATTGATGGAGGCCACCCGGGATACCTGGAAGTCCCAGACCAGCTCAGGCTGGATGAAGGGCGCGACGAAGCCACCTGAGGCGGCGTCGACGTGGATCGGGACATCCGGGCCGCCCCGCGCGACGAGCCGGTCAAGTTCGTCGCTGATCTCCCCGACCGGCTCGTAGCTGCCGTCCATGGTCGAGCCAAGCACGGCCACCACGCCGATGGTGTTCTCATCACACTGGGCTGCCGCCTCCGGCCCCCGCAGGTGCAGCCGACCGGGCTCCATTGGCACCAGGCGCGGCTCGACCTGCCAGTAGCGGCAGAACTTGTCCCAGCACACCTGCACGTTCGAGCCCATCACCAGGTTCGGTGCGGCGGCGGGTGCCCCAGCCGCCTTCCGGCGCTCCCGCCAGCGCCACAGCAGCGCCATCCCGCCGAGCATGCAGGCCTCGCTCGACCCGGTGGTGGAGCACCCGGTGGCCACCGAGCCGTCCGGCGCGTGCCACAGGTCGGCCAGGATATTCACGCACCGCGACTCGAGTTCCGCGGTCTGCGGGTATTCATCTTTGTCGATCATGTTCTTGTCGAGGCACTCCGTCATCAGCTGCCGGGCCTGCGGCTCCATCCAGGTCGTCACGAACGTCGCGAGGTTCAGCCTGGCGTTGCCGTCGAGGATCAGCTCGTCCCTGACCACCTGGAGGGCGGTGTCGGGCAGCATGCCGCGTGGCGGCAGCGTCCTGCGGGGCACCCGCTCCCGTGCCACCTGGACGTAGACGGGGTTGACGTCGACCTCGTTCCGGCTGCCCTCATCGTCGATTTTCCTGTGCAGTGACACACCCGGCTCCCCTGGATGGACTGATCCAGGCCCCTCCTGCTGGCCGGGCCCGGCCCGCTGGCCAGGCTATCGGTGCCCGGCCGGTGCCGGGCTGGGATCGGGCACCGGGCAGGATAGGGGCATGCAGCTCCCGGTCAATCCGCCGGTCGCGCCGATGCTGGCGAAGCCGGTCAAGCAGATCCCCGAAGGTCCCTACAGCTTCGAGCCCAAATGGGACGGCTTCCGGTCGATTGTCTTCCGTGACGGGGATGAGGTGGAGATCGGCAGCCGGAACGAGCGGCCGCTGACCCGGTATTTCCCCGAGCTGGTCGCCGCGGTAAGGGCGAACCTGCCGCCGCGGTGCGTGATCGACGGGGAGATCGTGATTCCCGCTGCCGACGGTCGCCACCTGGACTTCGAGGCGCTGCTGCAGCGGATTCACCCGGCGGCGAGCCGGGTCGCGCTGCTCGCCGAGCAGACACCGGCGCACATCGTCGCCTTCGACCTGCTGGCCCTGGGTGACCTCGACTACACCGGCCGCCCGTTCGAGGAGCGCCGCGCCGCGCTGGTGCGCGCCCTGGCCCCAGCCGCGGCGCCGGTGCACCTGACACCGGCCACCACCGACCGTGCCGTGGCCACCGGGTGGTTCCGGCAGTTCGAGGGGGCCGGGCTGGACGGGCTCGTCGCCAAGGCCCTCAGCGGGACCTACGAACCGGACAAGCGGGTCATGTTCAAGGTCAAGCACGAACGGACCGCCGACTGCGTGGTGGCCGGGTACCGGCCGCACAAGAGCGGCCCGGATGCCATCGGCTCGCTGCTGCTCGGCCTGTACACCGACCCCGGTGACCTGGCCAGCGTCGGCGTGATCGGCGCATTCCCGATGGCCCGCCGCAAAGAGCTCTACGCCGAGCTGCAGCCCCTGGTCACGACGTTCGAGGGGCATCCGTGGAATTGGGGTCAGCCGGACGGCGCGCCCGCTCACGAGGCAGGTGCCCGTAACCCCCGGGATGGCGAGACGAGCCGGTGGAACGCGGGCAAGGACCTGTCGTTCGTCCCGCTGCGGCCAGAGCGGGTGGTCGAGGTCCGCTATGACCACATGGAGGGCCGGCGTTTCCGGCACACCACGCAGTTCGTTCGCTGGCGCCCCGACCGTGACCCCCGCTCATGCACGTACGCCCAGCTTGAGGAGCCGGTCAGCTACGATCTCGGCGAGGTCCTGGCCACCTCGTAGGCCAGCGCTGGGCCGCCGGGCCCCGGTGCCGGCCTACCCGGCCGGCGGGGCGGACACCAGGTACCGGCACAGCAGGTTCCCTTGGTCTTCCAGCACATGGGCGAGGGACAATCGGCCCCGGCCTGTCCCGTCTGGGCCGGCCAGCGGCCCGACGGCCCGGATGATCCGCCCGGCCCCGGTCCCGGCCAGCAGCGGGCTGACGGTGAGGCAGAGCTCGTCGAGCAGCCCGGCCCCGGCGATCTCACCCAGCAAGTGCGGGCCGCCCTCGGTCAGGATGCGCCGGTAACCGGCGGCGGCGAGGGCACCGATCGCGGCCGAGAGGTCGACATGATCCTGGCCAGCGATGATGACCTCGGCGTCGCTGGCGAGATCCGCTTTGCGGCGGGCGGGGGCAGCCTGGGTGGTGATCACGATGGTGCGGCTATGCGCCGGCGCCCCAGTGAGCAGCGGGCCGGCCGGATCAAGCTCAAGGCTGCGGGTCACCACGGCGATCGGCGGCGACGGCGGGCGTCCGGCGCGCAGCCCGGCCCAGCGCTGGGCGACCCGCGCCGGGCGGTAAGCCTCGGCTCGCACCGTGCCCGCGCCGACCAGTATCACGTCGGCCATGGCCCGGAGCAGGCCGAACACCAGATGGTCGGCGGCACCGGCCAGACCACCGGATCGGCCGTCGATGGCCGCGGCGCCGTCGGCGCTGGCCACCATGTTGGCCCGGACCCACGCCGTGCCGCCCGCCGGATAGGCATAGAGCTGGGCCAGGTCAGGTTCCGGCCCGGGATCGGCCAGGGGAAGGATCTGCCGCACGGCCAGCAGTCAACCAGAACGGCTCGGCCCAGACCCCCGGAACCAGGTGTAGCGCGGCTGCGGCGGCGCGGATATGCATGGGGGACGATGCACCGTGACACGGCGGTGCGCCGTAAGGGGGGACGCGCAGTGGGCATCATCGCGCTTGTTATCTGGTGCATTACCGCAGGGCTCGGCATTTACCTGCTCACGATGTGGTTATCTCATGGCGGGCTCAGGCAGCAGGCGACGAGGATCACCGTGTTCCCGGCGGTACTGATCTTCGCGCACCCGGTCCTGGCCTCCACGGGGCTGAGTTTCTGGGTCGCCTTCCTGCTCACCGGCCGCCGAGAGTTCGCCTGGACCGGCTTCGGGGTGCTCAGCGTGTCGGCGATGCTCGGCTTCGTGATGCTGACCCGCTGGCTGGTCGGCCGCGGCGGGCGGCACGCCCGGGGAGCGGAGCAGCATTTCCCCGTCCGCGCGGTCGCCTTACATGGCGCCGCGGGGCTGAGCACCTACGTGCTGGTGCTGATCAGTGCGATGCAGGACTGACCCGGCGGAGCACGATCATGGCGTGCGCCCTGACCGCTACCCGCGCGCCGGCGCTGCGCCGCCGGGGCTCCGGGGTCTCGGGCGGGTCGCGGGGGACGGCCGGTGACGCAGTGTCGAGCACGGGCGTCCAGGCGTGACCGAACCGGGCACCGGGCAGGGTGAACGTGACCGGCTGGTTGCCGGCGTTGAACAGCAGCAGGAACGTGTCATCGCGCACCCGGTCGCCTTGCGGGTTGGGTTCGCTGATGGCGTCGCCGTTGAGGAACGCCCCCAGCGCCTTCGCGTAGCCGGTGTTCCAGTCGTTGTCCGTCATTTCCCGGCCGGACGGGGTGAGCCAGGCGATGTCGCCCGGGGTTTCCCCGGCCCGGCCGGCGGCCCCGTGGAAGAACCGCCGCCTGCGGAACACCGGGTGCCGCCGCCGGAACGCGGCCAGCGCGCAGGCGAACTCCTGCAGATCCTTGTCCTGGCTCGCGGTATCCCAGTCAACCCACGAGATCTCGTTGTCCTGGCAGTACGCGTTGTTGTTGCCCTGCTGACTGCGGCCCAGCTCATCCCCAGCCAGCAGCATCGGCACACCCTGCGAGAGGAACAGCGTGGCCAGGAAGTTGCGCCGCTGCCGGGCCCGCAGCTCATTGATCGCCGGGTCGGTGGTTGGTCCCTCGGCACCGCAGTTCCACGCCCGGTTGTCGTCGCTGCCGTCGGCTCCGCCCTCGCCATTGGCGTCGTTGTGCTTGTGCTCGTAGGACACCAAGTCGGCCAGGGTGAACCCGTCATGGCAGGTGACGAAGTTGATCGAGGCGAAGGGACGCCGGCCGCTTGTCTCGTAGAGATCACTTGACCCGGTCAGCCGGGACGCGAATTCTGGTACCGTATCCGGCCTGCCCCGCCAGAAGTCCCGGACCGCGTCACGGTATTTGCCGTTCCACTCGCTCCACAGCGGCGGGAAGTTGCCGACCTGGTAGCCGCCCTCACCGACATCCCACGGTTCGGCGATCAGCTTGACCTGCGACACCACCGGATCCTGCTGGACCAGGTCGAAGAAGGTCGCGAGCCGGTCCACGTCATGCAGTTCCCTGGCGAGTGCGGAAGCCAGATCGAACCGGAACCCGTCGGCGTGCATCTCAAGGACCCAGTACCGCAGCGAGTCCATGATCAGCTGCAGTGAATGCGGATGCCGGACGTTCAGGCTGTTCCCGCAGCCCGTGTAGTCCAGGTAGTAACGCCTGTCGTCATCCCGGAGCTGGTAGTACGCGGCGTTGTCGATGCCCCGGAGGGAGAGCGTCGGCCCCCGGTGATCGGACTCGGCCGTGTGGTTGTACACGACATCGAGGATCACCTCGATGCCCGCCGCGTGCAGGGCCTTCACCATCGCCTTGAACTCACCGACCTGGCCGCCCCGCTGGCTGGAGGAGGAGTACCGGGCGTGCGGGGCGAGGAAACCGATGGTGTTGTATCCCCAGTAGTTGGTCAGCCCCCGTGCGACCAGATCGTGCTCGGGCACGAACTGGTGCACCGGCATCAGCTCCACGGCAGTCACCCCGAGCCGGATCAGGTGCTCGATCACCGCCGGGTGAGCCAGGCCCGCGTAGCTGCCCCGTTGCTGCTCCGGTACCTCCGGATGGCGCAGGGTGAGGCCCCGGACGTGCGCCTCGTAGATCACCGTCTCGTGGTACGGAGTGCGCGGCGCACGGTCAGCGCCCCAGTCGAAGAACGGGTTGATCACCACGTTCTTGGGCATGAACGGCCCGCTGTCCGCGGTGTTCATCGCCCCCGGATCGGTGAACCGGTAGGAGAACAGGGCCTCGTTCCAGCGCACCTCACCCTCGACCGCCTTCCCGTACGGGTCGAGCAGCAGCTTGGCCGGGTTGCACCGGTGGCCACGCCGCGGCTCGTAGGGGCCGTGCACCCGGTACCCGTAGCGCTGGCCGGGGCCCACGTCCGGCAGGTACGCGTGCCAGACGAATCCGTCGACCTCGGTCAGCCCGATCCTCGTCTCGGTGAGCTGGGCCGGGTCATCCCCGTCGAGGAGGCACAGCTCGACCTGCTCGGCGGCTTCTGAGAAGAGCGCGAAATTGGTGCCGGCCCCGTCCCACGTCGCCCCGAGCGGATAGGAGGTTCCCGGCCAGACGCGCACCAGCCGACCCTACCGGGAGGCCGCAGCGGCGCGGTCAAGGATGGCGCCGGTGGCCACTCCGCCGGGCAGCGTGCCGAACGGCACACCAGGACCGTGCAGCAAGCCTGCCACTCCATGGACGGCCCCGCCGTCAGTTCCCGCGCCGAGCCGCGAGGCACAGAACGCGTCCGCCACGGCCGTCGGCGCGTGCTGCACCAGCAGTGCGGCCTGGAGCGCCACTGCGATCACCCCGGCGAGCCGCCGGGCGGCGTACTCGGCCTCCTGACCGGTGGTAGCGGCCAGTTCGGGCAGCAGGCGGCGCAGTCGGCCGCAGGCCTCGTCCAGCCTGCGGTCGCCGCCCGCGGCCCGGTCCAGCTCGGCGATCAGGGCATCACCGGGCTCCGCGGAGCGGGTCAGCGCACGCAGCACGTCCAGCGCTGTCACATTGCCGGAGCCCTCCCAGATGGAATTGAGCGGTGCCTCGCGGTAGAGGCGCGGCAGGCCGGACTCCTCGATGTACCCGTTGCCGCCCAGGCACTCCAGCGCTTCGGCCGCATGGGCCGGCCCGCGCTTGCAGACCCAGTGCTTGGCGGCGGGCAGCGCCACCCGGAGCAGTGCCGCCTCCTGCGGGTCGCCACGCGCCGCCCGCTCCGCGGCGCCCGCCAGCCGCACCGCGAGCGTGGTCGCCGCCTCCGACTCCACGACGAGATCCGCGAGAACGGCGGCCATCAGCGGCTGGGCGGCCAGGTCCTTGCCGAACGCCTGACGCCAGGACGCGTGGTGGACGGCGGCGACGCATCCCTGGCGCATCGCCGCGGCGCTGCCCAGCACGCAGTCGAGCCTGGTGGCGCTCACCATCTCGATGATGGTCGGCACCCCCCGCCCAGCCGGGCCGACCTGCCAGGCCAGCGCCGCGTCGAACTCCACTTCGGCGGATGCGTTCGACCGGTTGCCGAGCTTGTCCTTGAGCCGCTGGATCCGCATCGCGTTGCGTGACCCGTCGGGCAGTACCCGGGGAAGCAGGAAACAGGTCAGCCCGGCCGGTGCCTGCGCGAGGATCAGGAACAGGTCGCACATCGGGGCCGAGCAGAACCATTTGTGCCCGGTGATCAAGTGCGCGCCGTCCCCCTCGGCGGGTACCGGCTCGGCGCGGGTGGTATTCGCCCGCACGTCCGAGCCACCTTGCTTCTCGGTCATGGCCATGCCCGCGAGCAACCCGGCCTTGCCGTCCGGCGGCCGCAGCCCCGGGTCGTAGTCGCGGGTGGTGAGCAGCGGCTCGAACCGCTGCGCGAGCGAGGGCTGCTGCCGCAGCGCCGGGACGGCGGCGTAGGTCATCGAGATCGGGCAGCCGTGCCCGGCCTCGGCCTGGGCCCAGACGTAGAACTTGGCCGCCCGGGCAACGTGCCCGCCGGGCGACTGATCCGACCAGGCGGCAGCGTGCAGGCCGTGACCGACAGCGGTGGTCAGCAGCGCGTGCCACGACGGGTGGAACTCCACCTCGTCGATCCGGTTCCCGCGCGCGTCGTGGCTGCGCAGCACGGGCGGATTCTCGTTGGCCAGCCGCGCGTGCTGCTGGACGGCGGCCGATCCGGCCAGGGAGCCGAGCGTGTGCAGGTCGCCGGACGCCCAGCCGGCGCCCTCCCGGTCGGCCGCCTGCAGCAGCGCGGGGTCCTCGGCAACGTCGTGGCCGGTCAACGGCGGTACCTGGTTAAGGACGTCGTGCGTGACGCGGCTCCCGGCGGCACTCATCTCATGGCCTCCCTCGCGGGCGCTCCGCTTGGTCGTGCCGGAGGTGCGCAATGTGACAGAGCGGGAGGCAGGCGCGGGGGGTACGGGGGGTCGTCCCCCCGGGCTGGCCGAGTCTCGCCGCCGGGGCATCGCAACGGCCCTGGGGGTGCGTCGTGCCGGAGGCGCGCCGGCTAGCACTGTGCGGCGTTCGACCCGGCGCCTGCGGCGTTTCGGCGTAACCCGATGCCGACACAGGGTGCTTCATGTGGTGAGAGTAACTCAGCACTGTGCAGATGCTCGCGTTGCCAGTGGCCAGGCCGGCGAGCCGGGAAGCCGCGCTCCCGGGCCGTTCCGGAGCACTGCGCCGTTCTGGGCCACTGCGCCGTTCTGGAGCACGGGGACGGTTCTGGCCTCCGCGTAGCGCTGCAGGAGCAGATCGGCTACCTCCGGCGCGGCGCCGAGCGGGCCGGAGACAGCAGCCGCGCCCGCGGCCAGCGACCCAGCGCGGATCCGGTCGGCGAACAGGCCAGGAGCCAGCAGGTAGGTGGCCACCACCACGCGCCGCGCACCGTCGTGCAGCAGCGCCGTCACCGCCTGCTCCGGTGTCGGCCCGGCCGCCGACGCATAAGCGGGAACCACTGCGCGCCAGCGACTGGCCTGCTGCCAGTCGGCGGCCATCCGCGCGACCGCGGCGTTCGCGGCCGTCCGGCTGGAGCCGGCGGCGGCGAGCACGACCGAGGTGTGGCCGGCCCGGCCGTCCTGGCCGGCTTCAGCGAGGCGCCGGTCGAGCGCGCGCATCAGGGCCGGGTGCGGGCCCAGTGGCTCGCCGTAACTGATCGCCAGCCCGGGATACGCAGCCTGCGCCTCCCGCAGTGCCCCCGGGATGTCAGTGCCGCTGTGATAGGCAGCGGTCAGCAGCAGGGGCAGCACCACGACCGGCCGGCTCCGCGCATCGCCATCCCGCGCAGGCCGGTATGGGGCGCCGTGGCCAGCGGTGCCGTGGCCAGCGGTGCCGTGGTCCGGTGGGCGGCCGGCCAGCGCGCCGAGAACCTGGGCCGCCGACGGCGGGGCGTGGCCGAGGAAGGCCGCCCGGGCATCCAGCCCGGGCCAGCCGCGCACCGCCGCGCGCGAGCGGACCAGGCTGATCAAGTCCGCGACCGCGGCCCCCGCGCGCGGGTCGGTGCTCCCGTGCGCCACCGCCACCAGCGGCGGGCACGCCACACGGGGAGCAGGCGGGCCGCGGCCAGGGACGTGATCAGCGGGCCTCAGGTATGGATGCCGCATTCTGTCTTGCCCGTGCCCGTCCACCGCCCGCTGCGCGGGTCCGCGCCCGGCGCCACCCGCATGGTGCACGTGGCGCAGCCGATCGACGGGTAACCCTCATCGACCAGGGGATTCACCAGGACACCCTGCTCAGAGATGTAGCTGTCGACCTGCTCCTGCGACCAGTTCGCGATCGGGTTGACCTTCACCATTTCCCGCCTGGCGTCCCACTCGACGACCCGCGTATCGCTGCGCGAGGTTGTCTCCTCCCGGCGGACACCGGTGATCCAGGCATCGTAGGGATCCAGCGCGCGTTCCAGCGGGACGACCTTGCGCAGGTAGCAGCAGAGATCGGGGTTCCGCCCGTACAGCCGGGGCCCCAGCGCCGCGTCCTGTTCCGCAACGGTCCGCGATGGCGTGACATTGATCACGTTCACCGGATAGACGGCCGACACCGCGTCCCTGGTGCCGATCGTCTCGGGGAAGTGGTACCCCGTGTCGAGGAAAATGACGTCAATACCGGGCTTGACCTGCGCGGCGAGGTGGATGATGACGGCGTCGGTCATCGACGAGGTGATGCAGACGCGGCGGCCGAACGTCTCCGCCGCCCACCCGATAATCTCCTCCGCGGGTGCGTCGGCGAGCTCGTCCGCCGCCTGGGTAGCGAGCCTCTCCATGCGGATCGGTTCCTCCAGGCCATCAGGTATCACCAGGTCAGGGTCGCCGCGCCGGGTCACGATGGGACTCACGCGATCACTCCCGTTCCTGCAAAGCGTAGCCGGAAGGTCCGGATGCAGCTCCGACAACGCCACTCACCGTCCTGTTCCTGCGGTTCCAGGTCCTCTTCACCGCAGTACGGGCAGTAGAACGGGATGGCGCGCTGAGTGGTGAAGGTCGGCACAGTCATGAGAAGTCCTCCTCACTGGCCCGGGCGGCCCAGGCGGCGAAAGTTTCGCCGTCGTGTCGTCCCTGGTCGAAACGGCGCAGTACCCGCTCCAGGTAGTCGGGCAGGTCCTCGGATGTCGTCTTCAGGCCCCTGATCTTGCGGCCGAATCCCGATCCCGACGCGTCCCCCCCGGTCAGGCTGCCACCGAGGGAAATCTGGAAGCCCGCCTGCTGGGTTCCGTCGGGACTGGTGACAAGCGAGCCCTTGAGCCCGATATCAGCGGTCTGGATGCGGGCACAGGAGTTGGGGCAGCCGTTCACGTTGATGCTGACCGGTTCCGTGAAGCCGGGCAGCCGCCGCTCCAGTTCGGCGATCACATCAGCGGCCCGCGCCTTGGTCTCGACGATGGCCAGCTTGCAGAATTCGATGCCGGTGCAGGCCATGGTGTGCCGGCGGAACACGCTCGGGTTCGGCGACAGGTCAGCCGCGTCGAGTTCGGCGGTCAGGTCACCCACCCGGTCAGGCGGCACGTCCAGGATGACCATCTTCTGCTCGGCCGTGGTCCGCACCCGTCCGCTGCCATACCGGTCGGCGAGCTCACCGACCAGGCCGAGCAGGCCGCCCGACATCCGGCCCACCCGGGGCGCGAAGCCCACGTAGCACCGGCCGTCCCGCTGCTCGCCCACGCCGATGTGGTCGCGCCGCCCTCCGGGGGGAGGCAGCGGCGGCCCGCCGTCCGGAAGCGCGTAGCCGAGGTAGTCCTTCTCCATCACCTCGCGGAACCGTTCCGGACCCCAGTCAGCCACCAGGAACTTCAGCCGGGCGCGGTGCCGCAGCCGCCGGTATCCGTAGTCACGGAAGACTGCGGTCACGGCGGCCCAGACCTCGGGAACCTGGTCCGGGCGGACGAAGGCGTTCAGCCGCTTGCCGATCATCGGGTTGGTCGACAGCCCGCCGCCCACCCAGAGGTCGTAACCGGGTTCGCCGTCCGGTCCGGGCACGGCCACGAATGCGATGTCGTGGATTTCGTGCGCTGTGCACTGCGCGGCGCAGCCGCTCATCGAGGACTTGAACTTGCGGGGCAGGTTCGAGAAGGCGGGGTCGCCGACGTAGCGGGCGGCCGTCTCGTGGATCACCGGCGTCGCGTCGATGATCTCGCCGGAGTCGATCCCGGCCAGTGGGCAGCCCAGGATCACCCGCGGCGTGTCGCCACACGCCTCGGTGCTGGACAGCCCGACCCGTTCGAGCGCCTCCCAGATGGCCGGGACGTCCTCGATCTCGATCCAGTGCAACTGGACGTTCTGCCGGTCGGTGATGTCCGCGGTGCCCCGGGCGTAGCGGTCGGAGATGTCGGAGATCACCCGTAGCTGCTCGGTGGTCAACTGCCCGCCGTCGATGCGGATCCGCAGCATGAAATAGCGGTCATCGAGTTCTTCGGGCTCAAGCGTGGCGGTCTTGCCGCCATCGATGCCGGGCCGGCGCTGGGTGTACAGGCCGTACCAGCGGAACCGGCCGCGAAGATCGGCCGGGTCGATCGAGTCGAAACCGCGCTTCGAGTAGACATCAATGATGCGCTGGCGGACGTTCAGGCCGTCGTCGTTCTTCTTATTTTCCTCGTTCTTGTTCAAGGGCTCGTGGTACCCGAGCCCCCATTGGCCCTGACCTCGGTGGCGGGCGGCTGGCGGCATGTGGCGCGTCCTTTTCGTGTCCATGGGCGTGTGCGCCGGGCGCCTGAAGGGGACCCCGGGTCAGCGGTGACGGTGATCCCGGCCGGCCTTCGGTGACTGGTCATGTGTCACCAGGAGGACAGGGCACCGGCCGCCACACACACCCGTCCTGCGAGATGGGCGGTGGTCAGCGGCCGTGCCGACAGACCGCGCTACGGACCCGCAGCAGGTCAACATGCCTGCGCGCAACAAGGAGGGGGTCAGCGGCGGTCATGCAAAGAGCATCACACGAGCAATACTGTTCTGTCCAGGAACATTCCATCCGCCCAGCCTGAGGTTGGGCCAACGGCCGGGGGATGCTCACGACTGGTGCTAACCGCCCGGCCGCCACGGCTATTCCGCCATTCCGCGCGGCGCCGCTCTTTCCTCGGTGCTGCTTTCCCGGCCCGGGCCGCGGGCCGGGCCGGGCGGCGCCGCCTATCCGGCCAGGACTGCGGACCCGTGCTCGGCCAGACAAACGTGCGTGGCGCTGTGCCACGGCACAGCGCCACGCAGATCATGTTCCAATTGTCAGTTCGCGCTTGCCCCGGCGGCCAGGGTCCCCTGGATCAGCCGACAGTCGTCAGGCCGCGTTTGCCCGGCGCATCCTGCGCCGGCGCTCGGAGGCGCGCTCGTCCTCGTTCAGCCCGCCCCAGGTGCCATACTTCTCGGGCCGGGACACGGCGTAGCTCAAGCATTCGGAACGCACTGGGCAGGAGGCACACAGCGCCTTTGCCTTACGCTCGCGGATATCACGTTCCGGCTGCCGCTCGCCGTCCGGGCCAAAAAAGAGGACGACCTCCGTGCCGCGGCACGCGGCGGCATCTTGCCAGCCCCAGTTCGGCCGGGGAGGCAGGGCAACCTGCCGTCGTACCTCAGACATGAGTAGATCTCCTCAACCAGCTCATCGTGTGTTCCACGCCCAGTCGACCATCTGGTTCGACGAGCGTTTCGGTCTTGCGCAATGCGGCCTTTTTTGCCCCGCGTAAGATGCAACGCGTCGCATCGTCAGCGTGTTCCCGTGCGTCCGAGCAGTCTCCAGCCGCCCGTACTCATCACGGATGGTGCACACGGCGGGACAGTGCAGTGCGCAACCTTGCCGGATGGACAGCGACTCGATGCTCGGCGACCGTCCGGGCGAAGCCAGCCCAGTCCAGCGGACCGATGATCAATGATGCCATCCTGCGGGCCGGTTCCGCAGGCAGGATCAGGAATCCGGCTTGCCTGGATCCTGTCTTTTTTCACGATCGCCGGATGGCGCCGCCGGCTGGCGGGTTTCGGCCCGCCCGGCCGGGCGGGGCAGGCTGGCCGCGGGCACCGGGGCCAGCGGCCCGATCTGTTTGGCTGCGGTGCAAGCAGTGATCAATAATTGGACAAATCCGATAGTTCAGCGTCACCATGGGCAGCATGTCTGCGTCGGACGCCGCTCCTTTGCCCAGGCTCGGTGAGGTGTTCTTCGATGTGCGGGGTGACTCGCGCAGTATGCGGCTGAGCTGGTACGCCGATACGGGTGTCGCGGTCTTCAGCATCTGGCAGGGCGGCACCTGCACGGGTACGTTCCGGCTGCCCATCGATGACCTGACCCGGATGGTCGATGCGCTGCGCCGGGGTCCGCAGGGCCCGCGCGCTCGCCGAGACGTGCGAGGGCAGGGTGCCGCCGAGCCGCCCTACGGCCGTGATCTCGGCCCCGGCCCTCTGCCGGGCCCGGGAGACGGGCCCGATCCCGGGCCCTCGACCGTGGCCATGCGGCCGCTGCCCGGCACCGACCCGCGTGCCGCGGCGGCCCGGGCGGATGCCGGCTACCCAGGCGAGCCCGCCGGCTATGACGGCGAGCCCGCCGGCTACGAGGAGCACACCGGCTTCCATGAGGACCCCGCGGGCTATGGCGACGAGTCGGGGTACCACAACGAAGCGGCCGGCTACCCAGGCGAGCCACCGCCGCGCGGCTACCGTGACGGGCCGCCGGGCGGGGACTACCGGGGTGTGCCCAGCGCGGGCTACCGCGACGATCCGCTGACTGGTGATTACCCGAGCGGTGACTACCCGAGCGGCGGCTACGCCGATGAGCCGGCCACCGGCGACTACCGCAGTGTGCCCGGCACGGGCTACCGCGACGATCCGCTGACCGGCGACTACCGGGGAGCGTCGGCGGGCTACCGTGCCGACCCGGCGGACTATCCGGGAGAGCCGCCCCTGCGCGGCTACCGCGACGCGGCCGGGACCTACCAGGCCGGCCCCGCCGGTGATTACCGCGACGGCGTCGCCGACGATTACAACGATGACTCATCAGGCTACCCGGCGGAGCCATTGCATCCCGGATACCCCGGAGAGCCACCATTCCGTGACTATTCGCATGAGTCAGGCATCGGGGATTATCCAGGCGAGCCGGCTGAGCGCGACATGGAGCCGCCTCCGCCGCCCGGGGGCTATGCGGACCCCAGCCGCGAGTGGGATGATACCGATGCGGGACCACTCGGCGGCTATAGCGAGGATCCGTCCCCGGAATCCTTCCCTTATGGCCGGCCACCGGGCAATCGGCGGTCGCGCGAGCGTGGGCGCTATCCCGGACGGCATTGACCCTTAGCCCGTCACGCCCGCACCCTGAACTGGTTCGATTCAGCTACGGCCATGCCGTAGGCTCACTCGCATCTGGCCGCTGTCCCGCCGCCAATGGTGGCTGCGCGGAAGTCGCCAGGAAGACATTGCCTGGGTGTCGTTACGGTTGACTCGCCCCAGGGGGGATATATTTGCCACAGGGGAAGGGGGGCCAGAAGTGGCACAGAAGGTTTCCGTCACATTTGCCTGTGACTACGACGAGAAATCGATTCAGGCCGGCCAGCATCGGACACGTAGGTTCGGCCTGGACGGGCGCGACTATGAGATCGACCTGTGCGCGAAGCACAGCCAAAAGCTCGACGAGGTTGTGCAGCGATACGCAGAGTACGCGCGTAAGGCATCGGCGCGCCCGGGCCGCACCAAGCGGCGGACCACGGCGCATCGTCAGCACAGCGCCGCGATACGGACATGGGCGAAGCAGGCCGGTATCCCGGTCAGCGATCGCGGTCGTATCCCGGCCGATGTGGTGACCAAATATGAGGCCAAGCACCGCTGACTGTCGGCCTCATGACGACCCGGGCGGCTGGCTGCCGTCCGGGTACTTGATGCTGCCGGGCGGATCATCTCTATCAGCCTCGGGCGGCCTCGCCGCGGCGGGCCCCACCGCGGCGGCGAGGACCTGGGAATTGGGCAGATGGAGCGGGCCATCCTGGGTTTCGAGCCGCAGATAGGTAATGCCGATCTCGGTCACCGTGCCCACAATCTGGCCGGCGAGCGCGCCCGACCTCAGCTGGATCGAGTCCCCGACGCCGAACGGGCGGGACAGCAGCAGGACGATGCCGGCGAAAACGTTGGCGAGCGCTTGCTGCCCGGCGATCCCGATCAGGATTCCGGTCACCGCGCCGCCCAGGATGAGCTGGCCGACCGAGATCTTCAGCAGTTCGAGCGTGAAGACCGGCGTGGCCACGCCCCCGGTCAGCAGGATGGCATAACGGACGATGGCGGCGTGCGCCGATCCGATCGCGGACCCGAGCACATCCCTGGCCTTCCCGGCCAGTCCCACGGTGGCCAGGACAGCGAACAGGCAGAACCCGGCCGCGGCCACGGCTGTGATGATCTTGGACGGGTAGTGCCTGGGCTCCGTCCACCCGGTGAAGTCGCTGTTCACGGTGGCGGCGAGGAGCCCGGCCAGGACCGCGAGGACGGCCGCGATGATGGACCGCCACGGCCGGCTGTGCGCCTTCACCATGGCCATCTGGCGCGCCAGGTCATGCTGCCGTTTTTCCTGCAGATCCATGGGCGCGATCCTTCCACGGTCCGCACATGCGTGATCCCGGAGGCTCAGTCAGCCTCCGGGATCACGCAACTTCGCTGGGTGTACCCGAGAGTCAGGCTCGCGGGCCGAGGATGGGCTTGCCGACGGGCGCCCTCAGCCTGCCGCCCATTCCGTTGGCGACGCCGGCCGCGGAGGCGTACCAGGCCGCCAGGGCGGTGATGACGCCGATGTAGCCGCCGACCTTAACGATGTTGGCATTGCCTCCGAGGTTCCCGATGAACAGGACGATCTCAGTTATCTCCAGGGTCAGGAAGACCACGAAGACGGCCACGTTGATCTGCGTGCTCCAGATGAGCATGTAGGTGTTGAAGATCGCGAACGCGAGCAGGATCCAGCCGATGTCATGGCCAGCGGCCGAGGCCGAGGTAGCATGCGGAGCCACCAGCAGAGCCCACAGCCCGAGGCCGATCCAGAAGCCGCCATACGTAGAGAACGCGGTGGCGCCGAAGACATTGCGGTTCTTGAACTCCCACATCCCGGCGAGCAACTGGCCGAAGCCGCCGTAGGCGAACGCATAGCCCAGCCATGCGTCTCCCGTGGCGCTGTCCATCCACTTTGCGTTGGCAGCGGACAGCAAGAACGTGGTCAGCGCGAAAGCGGCCAGCCCGAGGGGCGCTGGATCGGCTATCCCCGCGACAGTTCGGTCGTCGTTGACGCTCAAGTGATTCCTCCTGATGAGGCAGTGCACCGCCCGGCCGTCGGCGTGCCGCCGTGGCGGCTGGGCGTGCGCGCGGATTGAACGAAGGACGCCATGGCCGCGACTGCACAGATGCGGGGCCTGCCGGTCGCCTGGGCCGCGGCAGGCGACCGCGGGGCAGGGCCGACAAATAGTACAGAACAGGCCATTAGCCGACCTTCTTCCGTCTTCGCAGATGGCTCAAAAGAACCAAATGGAAGATCTGCCCTGAGCGTAACGCTGGACGCACGCCGGGGGGAGGCCCAGGTTTTGCGTTTCCCAGCTGTGCCCCCGGTCGACCTGCTGCCGACCTTTCTCAGCCTGCCGGAGCCTGGCTGAGCGCCAGCACGTGGCTCAGGCCTGCCCGCGTCGCGAGGACGTAGAGGCGATCTTGCGGTGATATCGCGTAGTCCCGCCGCGGCGCCCAGTCCACGCCATCGGCGCCTTTGCGGCGCAGTGCGATCACCCGCAGTTCGCCGGTCTGGTGCACGTCCTGGACCGGCCGCCCGGCCAGCTCCGATCCGCTACCCACCTCGACATCCGCGATGAGCAGGACGTGCCGGCCGACCGGGATCGTCCGCAGCACCTGGTGCTCGAGCATGGCGGCGGCGAATGCGGGCGCGGCGAGGTAGGGGACGCTGCGCGAGATCGTGTTGCCGACCGTCTGCTGCACGCGCTCCGCCAGGTCCTCGTCCGCGAGGCGCAGCACCAGGCGCAAGTCGGCGGCCAGCGCCCGGGCGTGCAGGCCGGTCTCCAGATTTACGATGTCGCTGTCGGTCACCGAGACCAGCGCCTGGCTCGTGCTGATGCCGGCCGCCCGCAGGGTTTCCTCACGGTGCGTCTCGCCGATGACCACCCGCAGGCCAAGACGGCGGGCCAGGCGCACTCCGGCCGCGTCCTCGTTCTTGTCGACGCAGACCACATCCACCCCGAGGTCGTGCAACTGGCCGACGATCCGGGTGCCGACGTTGCCGAGCCCAGCCACGATGACATGGCCGCTGACGGGGCGCTCCGTGCCGCGCACCGAGCCGGTCAGCCGGGCCCCGACCACGGCAGCGGTCACCACCGGGAGGAAGGCCAACCCGTCGAAGGTGAGCAGGAACTGGGCGATCTTCTCCGGCGTGCTCAGCGCCGGGTCACTGACCGCCGCTCCGGCCGCGTCTAGAAAGGTCAGGTACAGGGCGTCGGACGGAGCGAACCCGGCGGCCGTGGCGAGCAGGACGAACCCGCAGACCAGAACGGAGAACAGGGCCAGGAAGACCATTCCGAACCGGTGCCAGAAGAGCATTTGCAGGATCCGCAGGCACGCCCGTAGCGGGCGGCGGCGCTGCCGGACCAGCGGGTTGCGCGGTGCGCCATCGGCTACGGCCAGCACGAGGGCGGCGGTCTGCTCGTCCGGCGGCAGCAGCCGGGGCGAGACGTCGTCCTCCATCATGGCCAGCCCGCAGACAAGATGCGCGGCATCGGTCGCCCCGGGCCGGGTCACGTACAGAGTCCGCCCGGCCAGCCTGACGTGGCTGGGTGTGGGCTCGCCAAGCGCGGCGGCGACGAACGAGGGAGCGGCCATCGCGGACCCGGAGAGCACGGCGCAGTCGTGGAAGAATCCGCGCATCCGCTCGCCGAGGCCCGTATTGAAGATCGCCACCACCAGCCGCAGGTCCGCGTTGAGCTCCTGGGCTCGCAGGGCGGCGTGAAAGTTCCCGAGATCATCCTGGCTCAGCAGCGCCAGTGCCCGGGCTGACTGGACCTGTGCATCCGCGAACGCGGCGCTGTCGAGTTCGGCACGCTCGATCACCCGGACCCCCGGGAGCCGCGCGATGAGCGGGGCCTGGCCGCGCTCCCGCGAGGGCAGGATCACCGTCACCCGTTCCCCATAGCGGGCGGTGAGCTCCTCGACGATGCGGAAGGCCAGCGCGTCGTCTCCGCAGACGATCAGATGATCACGGTAATGATTGAGGCGCCGCGGGACCGGGGACACTGCGCGATCTAACCATAACGGGGCGATCCACACCACGGATGACGGGCCGAATGAGCCCAGCGCCGTCCTTCCGGCGCGGGGTATTCTGCCAAGAAGGGTGCAGGCCTCGGGGAGGTCCAGATCATGACGACCCACAGCGCCATCCGTGCCTCGGACTCCGACCGGGAGAGCGTCGTCGCGATCCTGCGTGACGCCTACACCGTAGGACGCCTGACGCTGGAGGAGTTCCACGAGCGGACCACGGCCGCGCTGACCGGCCGGACGTGGGGTGCGCTGCGTGAGCTGACCCAAGACCTGCCGCAGGACGCCAGGCTGGGTGCCGACCTGCCCCGGCCCAGCGTGGCGCGGAGCGACCCGGCGCCCCGGCCGGCCCCGAGGCCGGCCGGGCCGATGTTCCGGATTGTGCCGTTGCTGCCCCTCGCCGCCCTGTGGATGATGATCGCGCTGTCCGCCCGCATGCCGGACTCGGTGGTCCCGGTGCTCATCGCCTTGCTCCTGCTGTTGCGCTGCACGGTCAGGCGCCGCCCGGCGCAGCGGGAGTCCCGGCCACCTGACGTCCGCCGGTCCAGGTAACCAGGGCGGACGGCCCGGCTGCCCGGGACTGGCGGCGGCGGAGCGGACGGCGGCGGAAATTTCCGTGAACGGCCGTGAAATAGCTTTTTAACGCTCAAAGCTCGCGCGCCTGGTCCTCTTAGGCTGCCTGAGGGTCCGTGCGTAACGCGCGAGCTGACGTCACGTGCCCGCTCATCAGCGACGGGAACGGGCGTGGCTCTCTATGGATGACCTCCGGCGACTTTCTGGTCCAGGCAGCCTGGGCCCGGAGACCACCGCCATGCTGGAGCAATCTCAGCGGGACGGGCTGGAGGACGGGCTCGACGACCTGATCCTGCCGGATGAGCCGCTGGCCGCCCTCGCCGCCCGGTACGGGCTGCGGTCAACCGCCGCCCGGCCGTCGCTGCCCGCCTACATAGGCCTGCTCTGGCAGCGGCGTTACTTCATCGCCGCCTACGCCACCGCGCGCAACATCGCGATGTACACCGAAGCGCGACTCGGCCAGGTCTGGCAGGTGCTCACGCCGCTGCTCAACGCCGGCGTCTATTACCTCATCTTCGGGGTGATCTTCGACGCCCGGCGCGGGGTGCCCAACTACCCGGCGTTCCTGGTCACCGGGATCTTCGTCTTCTCCTTCACCGAGCGTTCCATCCTGGCCGGATCCAAGGTGATGGCCAACAACGTCTCGCTGATCCGGGCGATGTACTTCCCGAGGGCATGCCTGCCGCTGGCCTACGGCGTGGTCGAACTCCAGCAGATGCTGCTCTCCCTGGTCGTCCTGTTCGCCATCGTGCTCGGCACCGGAGAACCGGTCACCTGGTACTGGCTGATGCTGATCCCGGTGCTGCTGCTGCAGACCATGTTCAATCTGGGCGCGGCCCTGATCCTGGCCAGGATGGGCGCACAGGTCCGCGACGTGAGCCAGCTCGTGCCGTTCCTGCTGCGCACCTGGCGCTACTTCTGCGGTGTCATGTACAGCATCGCCACCCTGCCGGTGGCCATCCCGACGTGGGCCAAAACCATCCTGGCCGGCAATCCGGCCGCCACCTACATCACGCTGACCCGGCAGGCCCTGCTCGCCTCACAGCGAGTGGCCCAACCTGGGGCCAGGCCGTACAACTACGCCAAGTGCAAAGCCAACGTCCTGCAGGCCTACTGCCATGCGCCGCTGTCCGAGACACACATCTGGGAGTCGGCGATCGGCTGGGCCATCGTCACGCTGGCCGTCGGCATTGTCTACTTCTGGCGGGCGGAAGTGCGGTACGGGCGCGGCTGATCAGCGGGCGCGGCACCAGCCGCAACTGATCAGGGCGCGCCGAGCAGCTCATAGATGGGATCGGGGACGGCTGCGGGCAGGTCTGCGGTGAGCAGGTCCAGCCAGCTCAGCCGGACGTGGTCGAGCGCGAACGCGTCCGCGACCTGCCGGTGCGCCACCTCCCCGGCCCGCTGCCATTCGTCCTCGCCCATGCCCGCGATGGCCCTGGCCATGTCGGCCGGGGTTTTGTGGATCCACCGCGTGTCATAGATGGTCTCCGCACCTGGCCAGTGCCGCAGGACGGGCACGGCCCGCGACGCCATCCCCTCCGCGGGCGCGACATGGAAGCTCTCGTCGTCGCTGGTGGACAGCACGAAGCCGACCCGGCGCAGCCAGGCGGCCACGTCCGGGCCGGCCTCATCGAACACGACGGCCCCGCGCAGCAGCGGAGATCGCTGGATCCGGCGCAGCGCCGTGGTGTAGTGCGCACGCTCGTCCGGCTTCCGCCACACCCACCAGTAGTCCCAGGGCATCGACGACTTGACGAACAGCTGGTACCCGTCATCCTCGCGGCGCAGGTCCTCCAGCACGTCAAGGGCGAGATCGAGGCGCTTGCGGGACGGCACGATGCCGACGAGGCCGAGGTGATGCCGGGCGCCGTCCAGCTTGGGCCGGTCGAGCTGCCCGACATCCAGGTAGTTAGGGATCGTGACGACCTTGTCGGCGGGCCAGCCGACGCGCTCGCGGCACAGCCGGGCGTAGTGCCGGCTCACGCACACCACCTGATCGATCGCCTTGATGTTGACCAGGTGGGCGTAGCCCGCGGACAGCTCGAACCGGTGCAGGTGCACGATCAGCCGGGAATCCTTCCGCTTGTGCCGGCTGTACCAGATCGCGTTCGGCCCGCACCATTCGCAGATCACCACGTCCGCCCACTGGGCCAGGGCGGCGCTCGCCTCGGCCGAGTGCCTGCCGAGCGCGACCCAGTGGTCCACCCGGACTTCCAGGCCGGGCAGGTCGCTGAGGTATTCCAGGATGGGACCGAAGAACTTCAGGTCGTGGCCGGCCACCACGACGCGCAGTGGCGCGGCGGCGGAGTCGGCCACGGCCGGGCGGTCCGGGGGAAGCGGGAAGGCCCGGTCCAGGTATCCGCGCAGCCGGGCCGCCGCGCGGTCCAGGGTGAACGACTGCGCGGCCGCGGCGGTCCGGGCGGCCGCGAGCTGCGCTACGGCCGGATCACTGGCCGCCGCCGCGGCCACGTCGGCCACCTCAGGCAGGTCCCGGGCAAACAGGGGATAGTCCGCGCCGAGCAGCGCCTCGTGCATCGGGGTCCGGTTGAGGATCACCGGCAGTCCGAGGACGCCGAATTCCAGCACCTTCGTGGACAGCTCCAGGCTCGCGTCGAGGCTCGCGTCCCGCCAGCTCAGCCCGATATCGCAGGATGCGGCGAGTCGCATCGCGTCGCGCCGTGACTGGCCGCCGTGCCAGATCACGCCGCCGCCACCGGGCGCGGACTGCTCCGCATCAGGGCCGCCGGAAGCAGGCAGGCCCGGAGCTGACTGGCCGGAAACTGACTGGCTGGACGCAGGCCGGGGGGTGCCGAGTGCGGCCCGCATCCGGCGGGCATATCCCGGGTCGGCGGGATCGCTGTGGATCTTGTCCCCGACCATGTGCACCTGGGCAGGCACACCCCGCGCGGCGAGAAGTTCCGGCAGCTGGGTCATCTCGTAGGTGTTCCAGCGCGGCGCGAACTTGCCGGTGTAGACGAGGCGGAGCATGTCACGGCCGGTGCGCTCGGGACGTTCCGGCCAGCCGGCGGCGGGGGGCACGACCGGCGGCATCAGCACGCTCTTGCCACATGTGGCCGGGACGGTGCCCTCCAGGAACGACCGCAGCTCCTCGGTCTGGCAGAGCAGGTACCGGGACGCCGCCGCGATCCCGGCCAGTGCGGCCGCCTTGTCCTCGGTCATCTCCGCGACCGACTGGGGGATGTCGGTCAGGTAGGTCCAGAGCCGGCCGGCGAAGGCGCCCTCCGCCACGACCTTGGTCACCAGCCGCCAGCCGCGCAGCACGACGAGATCATGCCGGTGCTCCTGGTCGAGTTCGGCCAGCAGATCCGCCGCCCGGGCCGCGCTGAGGCTGGCCGTGCCCAGGCCGCTGACCAGGTGCTCGGCATGCGGGCTGCGCACGGTCACACCGGGCTCCGCGAGCAGGGGGGCGATCAGCCGGTCGGTGCGCACGGGCGCCTTCAGGACCAGGGTCACCGTGCAGCCGGCCCGGACCAGAGCCTGCACGGTCGACTGCACCCAGACCGCCGACCCGTCGATCAGGTTCAGGTCGATGTCGCCGTACACCAGCGCGCTGAGTTGCCGGGCAGGTGGCTGGTGGGGGAGCGGTCCGCTAACCCGCGTTCCGGCCATCGCAAGACCTCCAGTCAGGGGAGATGGCATTGAGGAGACAGCAGCCAGGAGTTAGCAGGTCAAGGAGATATGGACAGCATGCTCAGGCCCTGGCGTCCCCAGGTGTCGGTCGGCGGGGCGCCGGGCAGCAGCAGGCTGCGCCGGGCCAGGGCCGGCTCGACCGCGCTGGTGAACACGTAATCGTCCCCGGGCGCGTGGCCGACCGCGTCCGCCCGTGAGCATTCCAGCGCGCAGACCAGGTCAAGCAGGTAATGGTCTGGGTGCTCCCGATCCGGGTCCCAGGGCGCCACCCAGGGCGAGCGGGCCGCCGCCGCCGCCGCGGGCACGCCTGTCCCGGCCGTCACCCGGACCACGACCCCGCAGTCAGCCAGCCCGCGCAGCGCCTTCGCCGCCGCGTGCCGCTGAGCCGCCGCGCGGTCAGCCGCCGGGCCATCAGCCGCCGATGCCCGGTGGGCGAGCGAGACGATGACCTCGGCCGGCCGGAGCCGCTGCCGCATCAGCTCATGGCTGAGGCGTTGCGCATCCGAGGCGTCGGGCAGTTCGGCCAGGACAGCTACCTGCCGGGACGCCGCAGTGTCCTCGGGCAGGCCAACCAGCCGGGCCAGCCCGGCCAGCCTGACTGGCGTGGCGTGCTGCTCGAACAGGTCCCTGAGCACCGGCCGGACCTCTGCTGGGCCCCGGGCACCTGCCTCGCGGCTGGCTTCGATTTCCACCGCGGCCCGCGCGGCGTCCGGTGCCGCGACGCAGTCGGCCGCCGCCATGGGATGGCCCACCGGCCCGACCACCCGGGCCCCCGCGGCCAGCTGCTCGCGGGCCTGGGCGTCATTCGCGGCGACGAACAGGCCATGCCCCCGGTACCGGGCTGGTGCCAGCCGCCAGCGGATGTCACCGGCGACGGTGACCTGGCCGGCGCGGCCGGTCAGCTCATCGAGGATCCGCCGGGTGGCGGGGGGCTCGCGCGGATCACGGCGGGCCGCGTAGACCGGGTCACAGGGACGGCCCGAGTCCAGGCCGATGGGGTTGAACCTGGCGAGCTGGACCCCGAGGTCGCCGTCCACGACGGCGTCGCAGATCGCGGTCAGCCAGTCCAGGCCCACCATCGGCTGCCAGGGCGTGTTGCGCAGCAGGACTACGGGCTTGCCCAGGGAGCGGGCCAGGCCGACCAGGGCCACCAGCCGCCTGCCGCGGTCCGTCGCGGCCGGGTCTGCGGCGTAGGCCCAGCTGGCGCCGGGGAGCATGGCGGCGGTCTCGATGAGCACCAGGTCCGCGCCGGTGCCTTCGAGGACGAAGTCAGCGTCGTGCGGGAGTAGCGCGTGCACGACGGCGTCAGGTTCGAGCGTCGCGCAACTCAGCGCGGTCAGCACACCAGTGATCACCGGCCTGCCTGTACCGGCCAGGCCGTCGGCGGCGGGCTGGCCGGGCGTGGTGTACGCCGCCAGCCAGCGGTCGCCCAGCCCAGGGCCGCCGCGGTTCTGCAGCAGGGTCAGCGCGCTGCCAGCCTCATCCGGGCGAGCAGCCCGGCGGGCCCCAGCGCTACCGCGGCGGTCCCGCCAGAGCTTGTACATGTCGTACGGCAGTCGCACGCCCTCCCGCCACGGGCGCCGCGCTGACCCCACGATGGCCCGGCCCACTTCCAGTGAGGTCGACCGCTCCAGCGTCATCAGCTTCTCGTACACGCCGACCAGCTCGCGCTGCGTGCCGCGCAAGGCGCGGGCCAGCCGGTCCCGCTCTTGCGCGGCCCCGGCCTGGGCGGCTGGGACCTCCTCGTCCGCCAGGGCACCGGAATCCGGGATCTCAGCGGCTCCGGCCCGTTCCAGGTCAGCGAGGCGAGCCTGCAAGCCGCCGGCCACGAAGCTGCTGAGCGCGTACTCGTTCATATTCCGCAGCGCCAGGCCGCGGCCAGGCGCCGCGGGCTCGGCCGCCGCTGCCTCGGCCACCCGGGTGACCACGATGGCGCTGACCAAGTCCGCCTCATCCAGGGCTGCCACCTGAAGGATCAGGCAATCGCAGTCGGCCAGCACACCGAGCACCTGGTGGCAGGGCAGCCGTGCGGGCGGAAAGCCGAGCAGCAGCAGAGCGCGCCCGCCGGCCGGCAGGTGACCGAGAAGCTGGCCGAGGGCCGGCACCGGCCAGGCCGGATCCGGCCCGGCCGAGATCACCGCGAGCGTGCCGGGGCCGAACCCTGATCCCTCCGCTGCGTTCCCGGCCCGCGGCACGCCGCCCAGCCCGGGAGCATCAGCCGATGTCGCGGACAGCCAGGCCGCGGGCTCGACGCGGCGGTAGCTGATGCCGTCGGGCCCGGTGGAGCCCAGGTCCAGGCGGCAGTCCAGGCCGACGGCCGGGTCAGTCATGTCGACGATCAACGTCACGCTGTCGAGGTGCGCCGCCGCGAGATCCGCCAGCGGCCGGGCCGTGAGTTCCGGCGGCGGCCCGGCCGCGAGTTCCGCCGCCGGGTCCGCGGTGCTAGCAGCCATGGCCAGCCAGCCAGCCAGGCATCGTGCGGCCGATCCGCTGGCCCCGGGCCGACATCGGGTCAACACCACGGGGCCGTTCGGCGGCCACATGAGGCCGTGGCTGTGGGGTGTGCGTGTGCATCATGTTCCTTCCGGGCGGCTGCCAGCGTCCTGGCCAGTGCCCTGCTCCCGGCACGTACTCTGCCCTAGGCCCGCGCTGAGGCCTACGGGTAGTTCTGTCTGTTTCCATGCGGTCTGCCATCTGTTCACCCGGGATGGCTACGATCCGCGTCCGTGATCATCGCGCACCGCATCCGAGCCCCTGGACGCCGCCACGACCCGGGGCGCTGGGGGTATCCGGCCGGGCGGGGCCTGTCCGTGCGCCTGGTCACGCTGACCATGTCAGTAGCCTGGCGGCAGCTGGCCGATGATCCGGTGCGGGCGCTGGTCCTGGCCTGGCGGGTGCTGCCCGGCCGTTCCCGCCAGCTCGTCCGGCTGGCTGGACGCTACGGCCGGGCCGTCACGCTGTGGGGCGCGGGGGACGTCGATGGCGCGCTGCGCGCGCTGGCGTCCTCACCGCGACGCCTCGCCCGTTTCGCGCTGGCCGTGGACCGGCCCGAATCGGCGGCGCCCGCGCTCGCCGGGCTCGGCCTGCGCGACCGGGCCCGGCCGGTCCTCACCGCGCGGCTGGCCTGGCGCGAAGGACGGCTGTCGGATGCGGCAGCGGCCCTGGACGGGGCCCGGGGCCGCCGGGCCAGGGTGCGCCGTGGCGTGCTCGGCGCCGAAGTGCGGGCGCGCGGCGGCGGCTGGCCCCCTCCTGCGGCGGCCGGCCGCCGCCAGATCCCGGTCCCCGGCCGGGTGCTGCACATTGTCACGAACGCCCTGCCCACCACGAACGCCGGGTACACGGTCCGCACCCATCAGATCGCCGTGGCGCAGCGGGGCGCCGGGATGGACCCGCATGTGATGACCGGATGCGGCTTCCCGGTGGCGCAGGGGCATCTGGACGCCCGGCGGACGGTCGACCTGGACGGGGTGACCTATCACCGGCTGCTGCCGTGGCAGGTTCCGCGGCACGCCGATGCGGCCCTGGCCGCGGGCCTGGAGATGGCCGCCGGGCTGGTGGAGCGGCTCCGCCCCGCGGTGCTGCACGCCGCGACCAACCATGTGAACGGCCAGCTGGCCCTGGCCTTGGGCGAGACCTATGGACTGCCGGTGGTCTACGAGGTGCGCGGTTTCCTGGAGGACTCGTGGCAGTCGCGGCACCACGGTGACCTGTCGCGCAGCGACATGTACCAGCTCAGCCGGGATCTGGAGACCCACTGCATGCGCGGCGCCGATCTCGTGGTGACCCTGGGCGAGGCGATGCGGGAGGAGATCATCAGCCGGGGCATCCCGGCCGACCGTGTCCTGGTGGTGCCGAACGCGGTGTCCAGTGAGTTCCTTGACCCGCTGCCGGACGGCGCCGGGCTGCGGGCCGCGCTCGGCATCGGGCCGGAGGAGCCGGTCGCCGGGCTGGTATCCAGCCTGTTCAGCTACGAGGGGGTGGCTACCTTCCTGGAAGCCGCGGCCCTGCTGCACCGCCGCGGGCTGCCGGTCCGGCCGCTCATCGTGGGCGACGGCCCGGAACGGGCCAATCTTGAGCGCCTGGCGGGCCAGCTCGGCCTGGCCGGCCACGCTGTGTTCACCGGGCGGGTGCCGATCCGGGATGTCCGCCGCTACCACGCGGTCCTCGACGTCTTCGTGATTCCGCGCACCGCTGACCGGGTCTGCCAGCTGGTCACCCCGCTGAAGCCGGTCGAGGCGATGGCCAGCGGGCTGTGCGTGGTGGCCAGCGATGTCCGGGCGCTGCGGGAAGTCATCAAACAGGGATCGACTGGGACGTTAACTCTGCCCGAAAATCCGGTAGCGCTCGCGGATTGCCTAGAAATGCTCCTCTACAGTCCAAATGTTCGCCATGAACTCGGCGCAAAGGCCCGTGAATGGGTGGCCGAGGACCGGACCTGGGCGCGTAACGCGGAGCGGTACCGCCTGGCCTACGAATCTCTTGGGGTCAGCTGAGAAGGCGGTCCTCGACGGGGAGAACGGTCGGAATGCACCCTGACTTGCTGGTCATCGGACTTGGTTACGTCGGCCTGCCGCTGGCGCAGGAAGCCGCGTCCGCCGGGCTCGCGGTTGTCGGCTACGACGTGAACCAGGCCATCGTGGACACGATCAACGGCGGCGGATCGCATGTGGACGACATCGGGCCGGCCGCCGTCGCGGCGATGCTGGCCGCCGGGTTCCGCGCGACCAGTGACGAGACGGCGGTCGGCACCCCGGAAACGGTGGTGATCTGCGTGCCGACACCATTGTCGGCCGCGAGTGGTCCCGACCTCACCGCTGTCCGGGCGGCCACTGACATGGTGGGCCGGCTGCTGCGGCCGGGGATGCTGGTGGTGCTGGAGTCCACCACCTATCCCGGCACCACCGACGAGGTGATCCGCCCCGCGCTGGAGGCCGCGTCCGGCCTCACCGCCGGGGTGGACTTCTGGCTGGCCTTCTCACCGGAGCGGATCGACCCGGGCAACAAGGACTTCGGGATCCGCAACACGCCCAAAGTGGTCGGCGGCCAGACGCCAGCGTGCGCCGCGGCCGCCGTCCGGTTCTACGGCAAGCTCTGTGACCAGGTGGTCCAGGCCGCGTCCGCCCGCGAGGCGGAGATGGCCAAGCTGCTGGAGAACACCTACCGGCACGTGAATATCGCCCTGGTCAACGAGATGGCGATCTTCTGCCACGAACTCGGCGTGGACCTGCGGGACGCGATCAGGTGCGCGGCGACCAAGCCCTTCGGTTTCGAGCCGTTCTACCCTGGCCCCGGCGTCGGCGGGCACTGCATCCCGATCGACCCGAACTACCTCTCCTACAAGGTCCGCACGCTCGGCTACCCGTTCCGGTTCGTCGAACTGGCCCAGGAGATCAACGGGCGGATGCCGTCCTACGTGGTGGACCGGGCCGCCGACTTGCTCAATCGCAACACCAAGCCGATGAACGGCGCCCGGATACTGCTGATCGGCGTGACCTACAAAGCCGACATCGCGGACCAGCGTGAGTCACCGGCCAGGCCGATCGCGCGCAAGCTTCGCGCCCGGGGGGCGATCCTGGCCTACCACGACCCGTTCGTGCCGGAGTGGCCGGTCGACGGGGAGGCCGTCCGCCGGGTGGCGGATCTGGACGACGCGGAACTGGCCGGGACCGACCTGGTGATCGTGCTCCAGGACCATCAGGCCAGCGACCTGGACAAGGTGGCCCGGGACGCCCGGCTCATCCTGGACACCCGTGGCCGGATCGTGAGCCCGCGCGCAGAGGTGCTGTGAGGCTGCCGTGCGCGTGGTCGTCTGCACCATCGTTCACCACCCGCAGGATGCGCGGATCCTGCATCGGCAGATCCGGGCCCTGCTGGACGCCGGGCATGAGGTCAGCTACATCGCGCCGCTGCAGGCCGGCCGCGTGCCGCCGATGGCCGGGCTGACCGTGGCCGAGGTGCCCCGCGCGGTGGGCCGCCGCCGGGTCGGCGCGCTCCGCGCCGCCCGCCGCGAACTGGCCCGGCTCGGCCCGGGCGCGGACCTGCTCCTCGTGCACGACCCGGAGCTGCTGCTCGTGCTGCCCCTGGCGGGCCGGCGGCCGCCGACCGTGTGGGACGTGCACGAGGACACTGCCGCCGCGCTCAGCACCAAGGCGTGGCTGCCCGGCGCGCTCCGGCCGGCGGTGGCCGCCGCCGTGCGCGCGGCCGAGCGGATCGCCGAGCGCCGCATCCACCTGATCCTCGCCGAGCACGGGTACGCGGGCCGGTTCCGCCGCCCGCATCCGGTGGTGCCGAACACCACCTACGTGCCCGATGGCCTGGCCCCCCCGGGGCGGGGCGACCGCGTGGTCTACATCGGCCATCTGTCATCGGACCGGGGGACAGCCGAGATGATCGAGGTCGGCCGGCTGCTCCGGCCCCGCGGCATCGCGGTCGAGCTGATCGGCCCGGCCGATGCGCAGGCCCGCGCCGAACTGACCCGCGCGCAGCAGGCCGGCCTGGTCCACTGGCACGGATTTATGCCTAACGACAAGGCGGTGCTGATGTCCGACGGAGCCCTGGCGGGGCTTTCGCTGCTGCACGACGAGCCGAATTTCCGGCATTCCCTGCCGACGAAGGTCGCGGAGTACATGGCGCATGGTGTCCCGGTGATCACGAGTCCGCTCCCGGTCGCGGCCAGGCTGGTCGAGCAGTATGACTGCGGCACGGTGGTGCCCTTCGGCGACGCGCGCGTGGCGGCCGACGCTGTCCTCCGGCTGGCCGCTGAGCCCGCGCTCCGGGCCGGGCAGGGGGCGCGCGGCCATCGCGGCGCGGCCGAGTCCCTGGGCTGGCCGGTCGCCGCCCGTGCTTTCGTCGCGCAACTGGAGCAGTGGGCAGGCCAGCCTGCCTCCTCCGCTGAAGCACCTGCGGTGGCCCTGGATTTGGTCGCCCCGCCGTCCACGGTCCCGCCGCCGGCGCCCTTCGCCGAGATCACCGTGCCCGTGCCGGGCCGGCAGCCCTGATGGCAGACATCATGTCCGCGCTCGCCCGGCCGGTGACCCAGGCCCGGGGGAGGCTGGCCGGGTTCGCCCCGCTGGCCTCGTTGCCCCGGCTGGCCGGCCTGGCCCGGGTCAACTGGCTGTTCACGCTGGCGCTCGGGGCCGGGGCCTTTCTCCGGCTCGTCGCCGTGCTTGGCTACCCCGGGATGCTCTGGTTTGTCGGCGACTCGTTTCTCTACCTGGGCGCGGCGCTGCGGCCCATGCCCGACCTGAGTAAGACGGTCGGCTACTCGTTCTTCCTGCGCGCGCTGGAGCCGTTCCACAGCCTGATCCTGATCGCCGTGCTGCAGCACCTGATGGCCCTGGCCATCGGGGTCCTCGTGTACGCGCTGCTGCGGCGCTCTCGCGTGCCGCGGCATTGGGCGGCGCTCGCGGCCGCGCCGGTCCTGCTCGACGGCAACGAGATCGAAGTCGAGCACATGATGATGGCCGACACCCTGTTCACGTTCCTGCTCGTGATCAGCGTGGCGCTGCTGCTCTGGCGGCCGCGCCCGTCCTGGCCGGTCTGCCTGATCGCGGGACTGCTCACCGGGTACGCGATCACGGTGCGCTCGGAAGGCCTGCCGCTGCCGCTGCTGCTCCTCGCTTACCTGGTGGTCCGCCGGGTGGGCTGGCGGCCTGTCCTCGCCCTGGCGGTGAGCTGCGCCGCCCCGGTGGCCGGGTACGCCCTGTGGTTTCACTCCGTGACCGGCGATTTCGCGCTCACCCGGTCCGAGGGGATCTACCTGTGGGGCCGGGTGTCATCGTTCGCCCAGTGCGCCCAGATCAAGCCACCGGCGGATGAGCGGCAATTCTGCCTGAGCACCCCGCTGGCCAAGCGGCAGGCCCCGGGGTCGATCATCTGGTCGGCCCCGCAGGTGCGCCAGATGCCGGGCGGCCCGGTCAGCGTGCGCGGCAATCATCTGCTGCGTGACTTCGCGGTGCACGCCATCCTGGCCCAGCCGGGGGCCTACCTGAAAACCATCGTGAAGGACGCGGGGATGGCGGTGGACTGGCGGCGCCTGCCTTACCCCAGCCCGGGCTCCGCGTACTACGCCTTTTTCCATCCCAGGCCGCAGATGCTGCCCGCGCACCGGTCGTGGATCCCCGGCGGAACCGCGATCGGCGACGTCCGCGCCTACGGCCACGCCAGCCCGAGCCGCGTGATCAAGCCGGTGGCCATCCTGATGGCCGGCTACCAGCGGGTGTTCTACACCTGGGGACCCTTGTTCGGCGCCATCCTGGCGATCGGGCTCGGCGGGCTCATCCGGTTCTGGCGCCGGCTCGGCGGTGACGGCCTGCTGCCCTGGGTCTTCGCCGTGGTGCTGCTGATCTCCCCGATCGCGCTGGCTGGCTTCAGTTACCGCTACCTGCTGCCGGTGCTGCCGTTCAGCTGCCTCGCCGCCGGGCTGGCGGCCGTGCCCGGGCGCCGCGACGGGCCCGTGGCACCAGTGGGTACCGCCGGGGACTCAGCGGTACCGGCGGAGCGGACGGCGGCTGAGCCTCAGGGCGAGGCGATCCGGCTGAGCTGAGGCGGCAGCTGGCTCGCCGCGGCCTTGTCGAGCAGGAACAGCGTGCGTTGCCGGCCCCGCGCACCTGCCGCCGGGACCTGGACCGGGCCGGAGCCCGACAGCGCGAGCCGGACCGCCCGGGCCTTCTCCTGGCCGGCGGCGAGCACCCAGACATCGCGGGCACACTGGATCGCCGGGAGGGTGAGCGACAGCCGGGTGGGCGGCGGTTTGGGCGCGCCGCGGACCGCGACCACCGGCCGCTCCTCGTACAGCGCCGGCAGGCCGGGGAAGAGCGACGCCACGTGCGCGTCGGGGCCGATGCCGAGCAGCAGGACATCGAACGTGGGCACGGGACCGTGGTCCTCAGGCCGGGTGGCGGCGCGCAACTGCGCCGCGTACCTGGCCGCGGCCGCTTCCGGGTCGTCACCATCCGGCCCGTCCGTGCCCGGCATCCGGTGCACCCGGCGCGGGTCGGTATCCACATGCCGCAGCAGGGCCTGCTGCGCGCCCGCTTCGTTGCGCTCCGCGTGGCCGGACGGCAGGAACCGCTCGTCGCCCCACCAGATGTCCAGGTGCTTCCAGTCCACGGCGCCCAGGGCCGGCGCTGCGGCCAGCTCCGTCAAGATGGCCGTGCCGATGCCGCCGCCGGTGAGCACCAGCGAGGCGGTTGCCGTCGCCGCCTGGGCATCCACCAGCCTGGTGACCAGGCGGGCCGCCGCCGCCTTGGCCAGCAGGCTCGCGTCGTGATGCACGAGTACTTCGGGAGGGCTCATCAGCGGCTACCGCTGCCCATGGCGGCGAGGGGCGCGATGGTCTCGGCGTAGACATCATCAGGGTCAAGCCGGCGCAGTTCCTCCGACAGCAGCTCGGCCGTGTCCCTGCGGTGCAGGGACACGTGCCGTTCCGGCTGGTCGGGCCGCCGCAGCAGGGCCACCCTGCCGTCCGGCCGGGTCAGCGAGATGTCGCCGTCAGCCGTGCTGAAGGTGACGCTGGTGATCCCCGGGCCGGCTGAGGCCTCGGTGCCGAACGGCACACCGAGCCGGGTGGACAGCCACGAGGCGATCAGGTCCGCGCTCGGGTTGCCCTGTTCCGCGGCCACCGCGCCACCGCTGATCGCGCCATGCGGCTGGTCCAGGGTGGCCGCCAGCAGCGACCGCCAGGATGTCGCCCTGGTCCAGCTGAGGTCGGTGTCCCCGGGCCGGTAGCCAGCCGCGAGGGTCTCCAGGCATTGCCGGGGTGCGCTGGCCGAAGCGGCGTCGGTGATCCGGCGCTGCGCCAGCGCGCCCAGCGGGTCGGCGGCGGGCGTGGCCGGGGGGAGCCCCGGCCACCAGGTCACCACCGGCGTGTCCGGCATGAGCAGCGGGATCACCACGGAATCCGCATGCTGGCCGAGCGGCCCGTACATCCTCAGCAGCACGGTCTCGCCCGGGCCGGTCTCGCCGACCCGGATCTCGGCGTCCAGCCGGGAGGCCGAGTCGGGCCGCCGGATGATCACTGCGAGGACGCGGCACGGATGCTCGCGGGCCGCCTCGCTCGCCGCCCGTACCGCGTCATACTGCGCGGTCTCGTCGGTCACGATGACCAGGGTCAGCACCATCCCGCTGGCCGGGCCGCCGAGCCGCTGCCGAGCCTGCCGCAGCGAGTCGTGGATCTGGCCGGTGCTGGTCTGGGCCAGGTCAATCATCATCGATGGCCTCGTCTCGTCGATGCCCGTGATCTGGAAGCGGAGTCCTCGTCGGCGGCACGTCGCCCAGGACCTGCCGCACGGGCCCACTGCGTGTTCACAGCCTGCGCCACGCCCGCCCGTCCCTGGCCATCAGCGCATCCGCGGAGGGCGGCCCCGGCGTCCCGGCCGGATACTGTTCCGGCTTGGTGTGCTCGGCCCAGAACTCCTCGATCGGGTCAAGGACAGTCCAGGACAGCTCGACCTCTTTGTGCTGCGGGAACAGGGGCGGGTCGCCGATGAGGACATCGAGCAGCAGCCGCTCGTAGGCCTCGGGGCTGGACTCGGTGAACGACTCGCCATAGGCGAAGTCCATGTTCACGTCCCTGACCTCCATCGCCGAGCCCGGCACCTTGGAGCCGAACCTGACGGTCACCCCCTCATCCGGCTGCACCCGGATGACCAAGGCGTTCTGGCCCAGTTCCTCGGTGTCCGTGGCGGCGAACGGCAGGTGCGGAGCACGCTGGAACATCATTGCGATCTCCGTCATGCGCCGCGGCAGCCGCTTGCCGGTGCGCAGGTAGAACGGGACGCCAGCCCAGCGCCTGGTCTCCACGCTGAGCTTGACCGCGGCGTACGTCTCGGTCCGCGAGTCCGCCGGGATGCCGTCCTCCTCCAGGAACGCGGGCACCTCGACGCCACCCTGCCAGCCCGCGGCGTACTGGCCGCGCGCCGTCCCGCCCGCGAGATCCTCGGGCGGCCTGACCGCCGAGAGCACCTTCTCCTTCTCCGCGCGCAGCGAGTCCGCGTCGAACGACACGGGCTCCTCCATCGTGGTGAGGGCCAGCAACTGCATCAGGTGGTTCTGGATCACGTCCCGCGCGGCGCCGATCCCGTCGTAGTAGCCGGCCCGTCCGCCGATGCCGATGTCCTCGGCCATCGTGATCTGCACATGATCGACATACCCTCGGTTCCAGATCGGCTCGTAGAGGGCGTTGGCGAAACGCAGCGCCAGGATGTTCTGCACCGTCTCCTTGCCGAGGTAATGATCGATCCGGAACACGGAGTGCTGCCCGAACACCTCGTTGAGGCGCGCGTTGAGTTGCTGCGCGCTGGGCAGGTCGTGACCGAACGGCTTCTCGATCACCACCCGCCGCCAAGAACGAGGCCGCCCCGGGGCGGCCTCGTCCGGCGCCGACAGCCCGGAGCGCTGCAGCTTCTCGACTACCACCTGGAAGAATTTGGGCGGGACGGACAGGTAGAAGGCATAGTTGCCACCGGTCCCGCGTTCGGCGTCCAGCGTCCGCACGGTCTGCGCCAGCCGGTCGAAGGCCGCGTCGTCGGAGAACTCACCCGGCACGAACCTGACCCCCTCGGACAGCTGATTCCACACCGTGTCCCGGAACGGGGTCCGCGCGTGCTCCTTCACCGCTTCGTAGGTGACCTGGGCGAAGTCCTCGTCCGCCCAGTCCCGGCGGGCGAAGCCGACCAGTGAGAACCCCGGCGGCAGCAGGCCGCGGTTCGCGAGGTCGTAGATGGCGGGCATCAGTTTCTTGCGTGCGAGGTCACCGGTCACCCCGAACATGACCAGCACGCAGGGGCCGGCAACGCGGGGGATCCGCCGGTCCCGGGGATCCCGCAGCGGGTTAACGGTCATGCATATGCTCCTGTGGCGCTGGTGCCCGCGGCCGCGAGCAACTGGGCGATGCCGCTGGTGCGGTCGTGCAGGTGCAGGCGGACAGTCGGCCTGCCGCGCTCGCGAAGTGCGCCCAGGTCGCCGAGGGCCTGGGCAAGCTGCAGGCGACCTAGGGTGAAGGGTTGGCCCGGCACGTCAACGTCGCGCTGCACAGCGCCGGTGATCTGCAGGAACACGCCGTTTTGCGGGCCGCCTTTATGATACTGGCCGGTCGAGTGCAGGAACCGGGGTCCCCAGCCAAAGGTGACCGGGTGCGTGGTCCGGGAGGCCAGCGCGTCCCTCAGCCGGGCCGCCGCCGCGTCGCCGAACCGGTCCAGGTAGGCCATGATCGACAGGTAGCCGCCCGGCGGCGGTGACCAGAGCAGCGCGTCGAACACCCCGGGCAGGTCGGTGGCGTCACGCAGCAGCTCGGGCTCGGCGTGGACCTCGACCGCGCCGTGCACGAACGCGGGCTGGCCGGTCGGCAGCGGGCCGCTGCCCGCCTCCGCCAGCAGCGCCGCGGTGTTCTGCTTGGACTCCGCGACGTTCGGCTGGTCGAACGGGTTGATGCCGAGCAGCCGGCCGGCCACCGCCACGGCGTACTCCCAGATCAGGAACTGCGCGCCGAGCGGCCCGTCCACCACGGTGTCGGCCGGCCGCCTCGGCGTGCCCAGGCCGACCAGGTGGATGTCGGGGCCGGGGGAAAATCCCGGCGAATCCTCGCTGCCCACCACGACCGGCAGGATGCCGCGGCCTTCCTTGCCGGTGGACTCGGCGATGAGCTGCTCCGCCCAGTCCCCGAATCCGCTGATCCTTGAGCCGGCGGCGGCCAGTACCGCCTTGTCGTGCCCGGCCAGTGCGTAACCGCCGAGCGCCGCCCCCAGAGTGAGGCCCGGGTTCCCGTCCGGGCCGGACAGGTCGCCGAGCGCGTCCTCCGCCTCGTCCAGCAGGCGGCTCACGTCCGCGCCCGCCAGCCCGCCCGGCACCAGGCCGAACGCGGTCAGCGCGCTGTACCGGCCGCCCACGTAGGGATCGGCCTGCACGACGTGATAGCCGGATTCGCGGGCTGACTCCTCCAGCGGCGACCCCGGATCGGTCACCACGATGAACCGCCGCCGCAGGCTGTCCCCGGCGATTCCGCGGGCGCCGAACGCCTGCTCGTAGATGCGGCGGTGGCTGTCGGTCTCCACGGTCGAGCCGCTCTTGCTGGACAGCACGACCAGCGTCCGGTCGAGCCGGTCGCCGAGCGCCCGGGCGA
>Ga0265338_10001534_pt1 | contig 37286 bp, 45 predicted proteins | sample 42126metaG_FD_193579 | JGI IMG/M metagenome (GOLD analysis project Ga0265338, IMG submission 193579) | Rhizosphere microbial communities from Carex aquatilis grown in University of Washington, Seatle, WA, United States - 4-21-26 metaG | ecosystem: Host-associated > Plants > Roots > Rhizosphere... | reverse complement strand
CACGCAACCCCAGTTCTCTAGCTAGGTCTGATACATTGCTTCGTTCATAACTCAACTTAACCGCATTCTCTTTGAACTCACGGCTATAAATCTTTCTTGCTTTGGTCATATACAAAATTAAGTTTTTTACCCTTAACTTTTTATGCGGACAAAGTTAGGAACTCCACTCACATGCTTGTGCCGAAATAAAGAGATAAAAATCTTCATTTTGACCCTCAAAAAATGCTCTTTTTCGATACACTTTTTGTTATTTTGTAGTAACTTTATATAGGATTTTCAAGCTAATCAAAACATAAGATTGCTTTCTACAATCATTGCTACATCAGGTTAGCAAGAAAGTTTATAAGTAGAACTTAATAAAAATACAGCTATGAAAACAATTAATAAGCTTACCATAACCAAAAATCTATCCAATAAAAAAATCAACATGGTTAGAGAATTTGGAGCTCCGCTTGATAAAGTATGGTCAGCATGGACTGAAAGTTCAAAACTTGACCAATGGTATGCACCCAAACCATGGAAAGCCTCAACGAAAGAAATGAATTTCCGTGAAGGTGGAAGATGGCTCTATTGCATGATCGGACCGAAAGGAGATAAAATGTGGTCTCGCGGTGATTTTATGGAAATAATACCACAAAACTCATTTACAGTAGAACACTCATTTTGCGATGAGTTCGGCAATGAAGACACCAATCTCCCTAAGATGATTTGGAAAAATAGGTTCATTTCTACCAAAACAGGTTGTAAAATGATGATGGAAATGAGCTTTAAAAGCACTACCGATATAGAAACATTTCTTAAAATGGGCTTCGAAGAAGGCTTTACCGCAGCACTCGAAAATCTAGATAAATTGCTAGAAAAGCGGCATGAATTGATTCAAGAACACTACCATAAAGCTTCCTAACTTATCCCCTGATAAGGATTTTATAATCCGTGTCGGTAAATTAAATAAGTGATTAATCCCCCGTTCGGCTATGGCTCGTCTATTCCGAAGAGGGGATTTTTATTATCTATATTTTGAATATCTGCCCGTTAGGAATGATTATTTGACCGTTAGGATTACTTCAGTCACCGTTAGGAATGATTATTCGACCGTTAGGATTACTTCAGTCACCGTTAGGAATGATTATTCAACCGTTAGGATTACTTCAGTCACCGTTAGGAATGATTATTCAACCGTTAGGATTACTTCAGTCACCGTTAGGAATGATTATTCGACCGTTAGGATTACTTCAGTCACCGTTAGGAATGATTATGTGACCGTTAGGATTACTTCAGTCACCGTTAGGAATGATTATTCAACCGTTAGGATTACTTCAGTGACCGTTAGGATTACTTCAGTCACCGTTAGGAATGATTATTCGACCGTTAGAGTGAAATCATCAAAAACCTCCATGCATATGATAAGTAAAACATTCGACTTAATGAATCGGACATTCAACACGACAGGTCAAAAGTCCGATGTCATATTTTTTCCCTTTTGCATAAATACAAAGTATCCACGAACTCCTTAATAATATTTAATGAGAGCAAAAGAAATGAAATACATAACGTTAAATAGAAGATTTAAATTCAAAAAGATTAACTTTGATTCAACAAAGTACAACTTCACCAAAAATTAAAATCCGTTTTTCGATCCAAGTAGCTGACTTAAACTATTACTACATACCCTGTAAATTCGAAACAAATAGAGCTTCGAAAAACCACACTACGCATACAGCCAACCGCCAACTATTGCCTGCTTTTCATTAAAATAATTTAAACGTAATTTTATGAAATCCTGGATAATACACAAAATGACTGACTTGCATACAGAAAAACAGCCCTTAAAGCAAGTTGAAATGCCAAAACCACATCCCCACGCAGGTCAAGTACTGTTAAAAGTAAAAACCTGCGGCGTATGTCATACCGAGATTGATGAGATAGAAGGTCGTACCCCCCCTTCCTTCTTGCCCATGATACCCGGTCATCAGGTAGTAGGAATCATTGAAGAACATCACGGTTGGAGAGAAGATATTTCTGTAGGTACCCGTGTAGGTGTAGCGTGGATATTTTCGGCCTGTGGCACCTGTGAATTCTGTCTCTCGGGACAGGAAAACCTCTGTGCACAATTCAAGGCTACCGGTCGCGATGCCCATGGAGGTTATGCAGAATATATGGTAGTACCCGAAGATTTCGTGTACCTAATCCCCGACATATTTACCGATGCCGAAGCAGCCCCGCTGCTATGTGCAGGAGCTATAGGCTACCGTTCCCTATCACTTTGCCGTATGCAGGATGGCATACGGCTTGGCCTCACCGGCTTTGGAGCCTCCGCTCATCTGGTTTTGAAACTGGTAACACACATGTACCCAAAATCCGAAGTCTATGTTTTTGCCCGCAGCGCCGAAGAACGAAAGTTTGCCTTAAAGCTGGGAGCCGTCTGGGCTGGCGATGCCACTGAACCCCCACCCTATCTTTTACATTGCATCATAGACACCACACCCGTATGGAAATCGGTAGTGGAAGCGTTGAACTGTCTCACTCCCGGCGGGCGATTGGTAATAAATGCCATACGCAAAGAAAGTATTGACAACAACTACCTACTCAAACTAGACTACCCACAGCATCTGTGGATGGAAAAGGAAATAAAAAGCGTAGCCAATGTAACTCGGCATGATGTAACGGAGTTTATAAGAATAGCAGCCGAAATACCATTTAAACCCGAAGTACAGGAATATTCCTTTGAACAAGCCAATGAAGCACTCTTAGATATAAAGAACGGTATGGTAAAAGGGGCAAAGGTATTAATGATAGAGTAAAGAAAATCCATTAGAGCGTAGGCTTTAGCAAAAGCTTGCACAAGACACACAAAAGGCTTTCCAAATAAAAGGAAAGCCTTTTTCTATTTTTCAGATCGCATCACCCTCTAAACTTATCCTTTATGAACTATGAGTTCATTATTCAAAGAAACACAAAAGCTCGCTTTGAATAAGGCTTTGCAGATTTTTAAAATGATTTCAATAGAACATTAACTCCTACTTAATAATGATTACAAGTAAAATGTGTGAATAATGTAATTCTTTTCATAAATTATATAATACTTCATTTTTAAAGAATTTTCAATTTTGTATTATAAAACTGATAGATATATTTTCATTATACTAAAATTAAATAAAATGAAAAAACTAGCAATTCTTTTACTATCCCTTGCAACAATATTTTCGTTTATGCAATGTTCTAAACCTTCGGCTGAAAAACTTTGCAAAAATGCAAACACACGAGGCGAAATCATTTCAGAACTAATGAAGGATATGTATGTCCAGGAAGTCATGGATTCCATGCAGTTAAAACATCCCGATGTAGTTATTTCAAAACTGATGAGCAGAGATACTTACTCTAAGCAGGTGATGGATTCCATGCAATCAAAACATCCTGATATTATTATTTCTACGTCATTTGCTATGATGAAAAGCAACGACTCCATAGAATCTAAAATGATGGATAACATGATAAAATTGTGCAAAGAAGATACATTAGTGTGCAAAATGATGATGTTTAAAACAATGCAAATGTGTAAAGATTCAACCCTATGTAAAAGTGACCCGGGACATCCAAATCACGGGATGTGCATGTGTAATATGTGCAGCATGATGAAAGATAAAAAGGAAGACCATTTGAAGCATCATAAATAATAATTGGTTTAACAACCAGATATCCAGCGATGGACAAGAACCATTGTCGCTATACCATTAACAACACGAACTAATCCCTCTAGGAAATGATACCAGGATTGTTTCTAGTATTGGTAAGTGACAATGGTTTGAATATTTAAATCTCATCTCTGAAATAATATAAGGTTACCCCACTTGTGCCTCTCATTTTTCCTATAAAATGAAAAATAGAGAAGTAATATGATTTTTAAATGCAGAAAAAACGCAAACCGTATTTGGCTTGCTTTTTTTGTTATACAAACCAAAAGCAATTTAGAGAAATAGTAATTCAATCAATAATTAGTAAAGATAGGCACATCAAGAATGAAAAAGGATTTTAACAAGCTGCAATTTATCTCTGAAATTAATTATATCTTTTTAAAAAACATATCAATTAATAATCAATTCTAAAATTGAAAATTATGAACTGGTTAAAAAAGAAACTGACAAGCAGCTCAGGAGCTCCTATAGTTGACAATCAAAATGTAATAACAGCAGGTAAAAGAGGGCCCATGCTACTTCAAGATGTGTGGTTTTTAGAAAAACTGGCACATTTCGACAGAGAAGTTATTCCGGAAAGAAGAATGCATGCCAAAGGTTCAGGCGCTTTTGGTACATTCACTGTTACACATGACATAACAAAGTACACGAAAGCAAAACTGTTTTCAGAAGTTGGAAAGCAAACAGAACTATTTGTACGATTTTCAACAGTGGCCGGAGAAAGAGGAGCTGCAGATGCCGAACGAGACATCCGTGGGTTTGCAATGAAATTTTATACCGAAGAAGGTAATTGGGATTTAGTTGGAAATAATACACCCGTATTTTTCTTAAAAGATCCACTTAAATTCCCTGATTTAAATCATGCAATAAAAAGAGACCCAAAAACAAATATGCGTAGTGCAAAAAACAATTGGGATTTTTGGTCATCCCTTCCGGAAGCACTTCATCAAGTAACAATTACAATGAGTGAGCGAGGAATACCCTATTCCTATCGTCACATGCATGGATTTGGAAGTCATGCTTTTAGTTTTATTAATGAAAAAAACGAACGATATTGGGTTAAATTCCATTTTGTAACACAACAAGGAATTAAAACATTAACCGATCAAGAAGCAGAAGCATTAATATCCAAAGACCGAGAAAGTCATCAAAGAGATTTATTTGAAAGCATTGAAAAAGAAGATTTTCCCAAATGGAAACTATCTATCCAAATAATGCCGGAAAAAGAAGCTTCAAAAACACCGTATAATCCTTTTGATTTAACAAAAGTATGGCCTCATAAAGACTATCCACTAATGGAAGTAGGGATTATGGAATTAAATAGAAATCCTGAAAACTATTTTGCAGATGTAGAACAAGCGGCATTTAATCCCGCTAATATTGTTCCCGGAATTGGTTTCTCTCCGGATAAAATGCTTCAAGGCAGGCTGTTTTCATACGGAGATGCACAACGATATCGACTTGGGGTAAACCATTTTCAAATCCCCGTAAATCAATCAAGATGCCCATTCTTAAATATGTTTCATAGAGACGGACAACTCAGAGTAGACGGTAACAATGGTTCTACACTGGGATATGAACCAAACAGTTATGGAGAATGGGAAGAACAACCTGAATTTAAAGAACCACCTCTCGATTTAGAAGGAGCTGCCGACCATTGGAATCATAGAGAAGATACGGACTATTATTCTCAGCCGGGTGCATTATACAGATTAATGAATAATGAACAACAAAAAGTTCTTTTTGAAAATACCGCAAGAGCAATGGGTGATGCCCCTCAAGAAGTAAAAATTAGACATATTGGTAATTGTTTAAAAGCCGATCCGAATTATGGAAAAGGCGTAGCCAATGCACTTGGAATACCGGTTGAAGAAGCTAATTAAAAGACATTTGTTTATAGAAAAGTATACAATATGCAAGGCCAACAACTAAACAAACAATTTTCTGGAAACATTATAAAAATCGACATAATTAAGTAACAAATGTTAAATGAAATGCAATAATTTAAATTATTATTTTTTTGACCGCCTCAAATGCGTTGAACAAAATCTTTATGCCTATAAAAAAGACATGAACCCTGAACGAATGCACATTTTAAGAGTAGAGATTAAAAAAGTAAAAGGACTAATTTCTTTTGTCGAATGCACATGTAAAGAAAAAAATGATATAAATAAGCTTAAACCCTTATTTAAAGAAGCAGGAGATATACGCGAACTCGAAATAAATATTCTTTTATTAAGTGCATTGCCTCAACTTCCTGAAGAGCTCATTATTCAATTAGAGGAAAAAGAAAAGATACTAGTGCAACAGTTTATTGCAAATAATGCTCAATATATTGATAGTGTACAACGTTTTCGTGAAGAAATTTCTTTACCAAATTGGCTTCCTGATGAAAAGACAATAAAAAACTATTTTAAAAAGAAGATAAGTAAAGCGAATAACAAACTACCGAGTAATGACAGGATTGATATGCACCATTTCAGAATAGAAATAAAAGAAATAATGTATGTATACAATGCTTTACCCAAAAAGCTGCAAAAATCCGTCAAATTAAATAAAACTTATATTGACAAGCTACAAATAAAAGCAGGTGATTGGCATGACACTTATGTGGCTATTGATTATCTTTCTCAACAACAATTTCCCCAGCAGGTGGATGAATACATTTCAAAACTTAATGAAAAAGAAAGTAACCAGTTTAATGAATTGCTGCAATATAGAAAAAAACATGAAAACGCTATGATAAAATAACTGCCCCGTTTGACATAGTTTAGTGAATAAATCCCAAAGTTGAAATTTCTTGGTTTATCATGACAACTGAATCATTCATAGTTAATTCTGCGCTAATCTTAATCAGACTATGCACAAAACCGGGTATACCCACGTTCACTTATTTTCTACTTTCACTTACACATAGATCCTTCTTACACTCGAAAGATCCGTTCTTGGTAACGACACATTCCAAATATTGTTCGCCTTTGTAAACCAAATAATATTTACAAAAAAAAAATTATATTTGAATGATAAAATAATACATCATATTACCCTCTTATAAAGAATTATAGTCTCTGTAATGATAAAGCATAATCCATTAAAATATGAAAAACATATTACTTACAATCGATTTCAAGAATAACGAAAAGCTGTTGATAGATAAAGCATTTCAATTGGCTGAGGCATTTAATTCAAAAATATGGTTAGTGCATATAGCTGCTCCCGATCCTGATTTTGCCGGGTTCGAAATTGGACCCAAATACATAAGAAATAGTAGAGCAGAAGATCTTAAAAAAGAACATAGACAACTTCAAGAATACGCCGCTGAGCTTAAGGAAAAGGGAGTCTCCGCTGAAGGGCTACTTATACAAGGAGCAACAATTGAAATGATAATTGAAGAAGCCCAAAAATTAAATGTTGATTTAATTATAACAGGCCATCACGAGCATAGTTTCCTTTACAGAGCTTTTGTAGGCAGTGTATCAAACGAAATAATAAGAAAATCAAAAATACCGGTACTTATTGTTCCCATAGATGTAGAATAAAAGAAAAAGAATACAAACCCAATGCACACCTTCCTAATCTTCGGCATCCTAAACATCCTAATTATAGTTGCCTCATGGAGAAGCTTATTTACCATTAAAAGTCATGGCTTTTATCGGTTCTTTGGCTGGGAGGGCATAGCATGGTTATTTGCAGTAAACTATAAAGCTTGGTTATTAAATCCATTTTCTCTGAATCAAATCTTATCATGGATATTAATGACAATTGCCTACTATTTGGTTATCGCAGGACTATTACTTATGCGCAAGCTTGGGAAGGCAAACAAAACAAGAAACGAAAAAACGCTCTTTCAATTTGAACAAACCACCGAACTAATTGATAGTGGCATTTTCAAATATATTCGCCATCCTCTATATGCATCCTTAATCTACCTAACTTGGGGCATCTATCTAAAAAATCCCGACATTGAATTATTCTTAGTATCCATCATCTCTACCCTTTTCCTTATCCTCACTTCCTTGTGCGACGAAAAAGAATGTATCCACTATTTTGGAGACAAATACAAGGCATATATAAAAAGAAGTAAGCGATTTATTCCTTTTATAATCGAAATCGAAACCTCCTAAATCATTAATCCTTGAATAACTTTATAAGAATAATGTATATTATATTTGACATTAAGTATAATATATTTATCTTTGTGTCTATATAATTATACAATAACCATAAAATAATGGAGGTAAATATGGATAACAAAGAAAAACAAATAGTAGTAACAGCAATCAGCTTAGTTGTGATTTTTGTATGTTATTCCCTGTATGTATATGATAAATACATAGCGGAGAACTTTGCTATTTTAAACGACTTCAAATTCTGGGGGAAAGCCTTCCTAATCCTAATCCCCGTCACCATTGTATCACAAATAATTATTCATATCGTTTTTGCCATAATCAATAAAATTGTGACTAATGAAGATATGGAAACCAAAACAGATGAGCGCGACAAACTCATTGAGCTAAGAGCTATACGTATTTCGCATTGGATATTCACAATAGGCTTTTTGCTATCCATGGTAACACAAGTAATAGGTATGGCTCCTTATGTAATGTTCCTTACACTTGTTAGCTCCGGTTTTATAAGTGGAATAGTGTCAGAAATGGTTAAGTTGCATTTCTATCGTAAAGGCTTTTAATATGCACAAGTGTAATATAAATAACAACATACGGAAGTTACGCTTCCATGCCAATGAAATGACACAACAAGAGTTGGCTGACAAAACAGGCGTCACTCGCCAAACCATTGTAGCGATAGAAAATGGAAAATACTTTCCAACCCTCGAGCTTGCTTTTCGAATTTCAAAGGTTTTCAATTTGCCTTTGGAAGAAGTATTTAGTTTTGAGGAGATTCAATAGAGTTAAGAAGAAAAATAAAAACTATTAATCACTGCTAATTATTAACTATTATAACTTATGAAAGCTATCGTCTGCACCAAATACGGCTCACCTGAAGTACTTCAACTTAAGGAAGTGCCAAAACCAACACCAAAAGACAATGAGGTTCTGATAAAAATACATGCCACAACCGTAACAGTTGGTGATTCAAGGGTTCGTGCTTTCCGAGTTCCGTTCTCCTTTTGGCTACCTGCAAGGCTAGCCATTGGGATTACAAAACCCAGAAAGCCCATACTCGGAGGAGAACTAGCCGGCGAAATTGAATCGGTAGGCAAAGCAGTTACCCGTTTCAAACAAGGTGACCGTGTCTTTGCCTTTGTCGGACATTATTTTGGGGCACATGCTGAATATCGTTGCATGCCAGAGAACGGCTGCATCGCATTAATCCCAGAAAAAGTAAGTTACGAAGAAGCTGCCCCCATTACCTTTGGAGGCATAACCGCTTTGTTTTTCCTCCGACAAGGAAATATAAAAAAGGGAGACAAAGTGCTTATTTATGGAGCTTCAGGCTGTGTTGGTACCTATGCAGTACAACTTGCAAAATATTTCGGAGCGGAAGTTACGGGCGTATGTAGCACCGGAAACTTAGAAATGGTAAAATCCATTGGAGCCGATAAAGTTATTGATTACACCACCACCGATTTTACACAAAACGCCGAAAGTTACGATGTTATTTTTGACACGGTAGGCAAAGCTTCCATTTCAGGCTGCATAAAATCTCTTAAACAAACAGGAATTTTTATGCATGCTGTAACCACCCCTGCAACGACTATTCGTATACGCATAGGTTTATTAGGTAGTAAGAAAAAACTAATTGGTGGTACTTTTAAAGCAAATCCGGAACAAATTAATTATCTTAGAGGACTACTTGAGCAAGGTAAAATAAAAGCGGTTATTGATAGAAAATACCCTTTAGAACAAATAGTAGAAGCCCACCGCTATGTGGATCGAGGTCATAAAAAAGGAAATGTGGTGATAACAGTATAACTCTAGAGTGTGGAGTGTGGAATCTGAAATTTAAATATTCACTTAATACAATGAAAACCATGCAAACTGAAAATGTAGTATTAATGCAAAAGGCTAAAGAATCTTTACACGGTAAGTGGGGTTTAGCTATTGGTACATTCCTCGTTTATATGTTAATGACAGGTGGAATTGGTGCAATTAAAGGTATTGGAGGCATTGTTTCCTTAATACTTTCAGGTCCATTAATGGTTGGTATGGCTATGTTCTCATTATCCATAGCACGAAACCAAGAAGCACAATTCTAACAACTATTCGAAGGTTTCAGAAATGGTTTCAAGAGAGCATTAATAACCTACTTAATCATGATTTTATTTATTGTTTTACGCCTGATTTTACTTATTGTTCCGGGCATAATTGCAGCTATATCCTATTCAATGACCTTCTACATTTTAGCCGAAGACAACACCATTGAACCACAACCAGCACTCGAAAAAAGCAAACAAATGATGGAAGGTAACAAAATGAAATTTTTCTATTTAGGGCTCCGATTCTTTGGTTTGTGCTTGCTTTGTATATTAACCCTTGGCATTGGCTTCTTATGGTTAATCCCATATATAAATGTCACTGTAGCCAATTTTTACGAGGACATAAAGAATAATGCGGTAACAGTAGACAACTGAAATAAAAAAACCTCCCAAGTTTTGACTTGGGAGGTTTTTTTATTTCAGTTGTACCTTAGCTTTTAATCGGCTATTTCTTCAACTCACAATTATATGCTATCATTTTAATAGCCGTAACTGCTGCCTCATCTCCTTTATTTCCATGCTTACCACCGGCTCTATCCACAGACTGTTCCATAGTATCATTAGTCAATACACCGAAAATGAAAGGAATATTGAATTTCACATTCAAGTCAACAAAACCTTGTGTTACACCTTGGGATATAAAATCAAAATGAGGTGTTTCGCCTCTAATAATACAACCCAAGCCAATCACGGCATCCAATTTCAAGTTTTCTGCCACTACCTTTGCACCAAAAGTCAACTCAAATGCTCCGGGCACAAAACGCACGATAATGTTTTCTTCTTTAGCTCCGTGTTTAACAAGCGTGTTGTAAGCTCCTTTTAGAAGTGCTCCGGTAATTACTTCATTCCATTCGGACACTACGATACCAAACTTCATATTTGAAGCATCTGGCACTTTGGAGAAATCGTATTCCGATAAATTTTGATATTTAGTTGCCATCTTAATATTTATTATTTACTATTATTAAACTACACCTATTTCCTCTTTAGGTGACAGACAATAATCTGTATCATTCAAAGAAAGATAAGGGGTTATATTAAAAAACCACAGTATTCTTTTTCAATCAAAAGAATTCTGTGGTTAATATGCTCGAAATTATTTTCTTATTTCTTTGCCAAAGTAGCTCTTTCGATATATTTTTCAATATCACGAGCTACATCACTTTGGAAATACACATCTTTAATTTTGGTATATGATTCTATTGCTTTAGCATAATCTCCTTTACTTTCATACACCAAACCTGCTTTTTTCAAAAATATCGGACTCATAACCTTGTTATTCGATTCAGCAGCTTTATTAAAATATTCCAGCGCTTTGTCAGGTTGGTTAAGTTCCACATAAGCATCACCCATCAAACCTGTAATAACAGGACTAACATTTACAGTACCTTTACCATCAAATTTCTCTAAATAATCTATTGCCTTTTGGTAATCGCCCAATTTGAAAGAACAAATTCCGGCATAAGCACTTGCCAAATTAGAAGATTTCGTAATACCATAATCTTCAATTATTCTTTTAAACCCTTTTGAATCAACACCATCACCGTTTAACGCAATCTTGAATGAATCTTTTGCAAAATATTCCTGTGACTTAGACATTTGATCTTGAGCCTCAACTTCTTTAGGAGCCAAGTAATATCTATGAAACATGAGTGCACCAGAAACAACTATCACAATACCTAAAACAACATATATAAGTTGTTTTTGATACTTTTCAATAAAAGCTTCGGTTCTACCTATCGCTACTTCAATATCTTCGCCCATTCCGGCACTTTTTGTCGCTTTCTTATCTTTTGACATAATTGATATTTTTTTCTTAAATTTCTTTTGGAAGGCAAAAATAGTTCATTCTTACATATAAAAGAAATATTCGAGGATTTTTTTGTTTCGTCGACAAGTAAATAGAAAATATGACCTGTTAATATTAAAATGAAATCCTTCTTTCATTATAAACATTGGCGCATTAGTCCGTTGGCAAATTGGCATATTTTCTTCTATCTTTGCAAAAAAGCTTCGATGTATTTAAAACAACTATCCTTAGTTAATTATAAGAATATTGTACAAGCGGAAATAAATTTTTCGCCCAAAATAAATTGTTTTATCGGTTCTAATGGTTCGGGTAAAACAAATATTTTGGACGCTATTTACTACCTATCTTATTGCAAAAGCCACAGCAATAGTATAGACAATCAAAATATCACACACAACGAAGATTTCTTTGTAATTCAAGGAAACTACTGGATAAACGATAAAGAAGAAAATATTTATTGCGGGTTAAAACGCAAGCAAAAAAAACAATTCAAGCGGAACAAAAAGGAATACGAACGACTATCCGATCACATTGGATTGCTACCCTTAGTGCTTATCTCTCCGAACGATAACCAGCTTATATTAGATGGAAGTGATGAACGTCGTCGCTTTATCGATTCCATTATTTCTCAATATGACCGTGAGTATTTGCAAACGCTCATTCAATACAACAATGCCCTCACTCAACGAAATTCACTTTTAAAGTCAAACATAAGCGACAATTCACTGTTCGAAATCTGGGAAGAGCAATTAGCTGATAATGGCAGCAAAATATTTGAAAAAAGACTCGCTTTCATTGCTGATTTTCTTCCAATTTTTCAATCTTACTATGAATTTCTGTCCATGAATAATGAGCAAGTAGGACTTAGTTACGAATCTCAACTAAAAAAAGAGGACCTACTTACTCAACTTAAAAATACCAGAGATCGAGACCGTATATTAGGTTATACTACCAAAGGTATTCATAAAGATGAACTTGAAATGCTGCTAGGTGAATATCCTATTCGAAGAGTGGGTTCGCAAGGGCAAAACAAGACTTACCTTATTGCTCTAAAACTGGCTCAATTCAATTTTATTAAACGGATTTCCAACATCACGCCTATTCTTTTATTGGACGATATTTTTGACAAACTTGATGCCGACCGCGTAAAACAAATAATTAGTTTAGTGAGCGAAGATAAGTTTGGACAGATTTTTATCACCGACACCAATCGTGAGCATTTGGATGATATAATCAATGAAATACATCAAGATACTCAAATATTTACCGTAGATAGAGGTGAAATCGTTTTAAATTCATGATTAAATTAACTCGTTTATACATAGGCATAGCATTACTTTTTATTTTTGCTTGCCAACATTCAAACAAGATGGAAAACTACACTTCCGAAATAGTGCTCACCAATTTAAGTACAATTGCACAGGCTTATACCAATCATGAGTCAAATATTGAAGTATGTCAAACAGGAAAGATTATCGCTCTATTACACGATGACACCATAGGTTTACGTCATCAGCGTTTTATTGTGGAATTAGCCAATCACCAAACGCTAATGATTATTCAGAATATCGATATAGCTCCTCGAATTCCAAATCCGAAAATTGGCAAAGAACTAAGTTTTTATGGCGAATATGAATGGAATCAACATGGAGGTGTAGTTCATTGGACACATAAAGACTCAGGAGGAAAACACTTGAATGGTTGGATAGAATATAACGGTATTAGATATGAATAAAAGATAAAATCACCTTACCCTATTACAAGTATATTTTTACCTTTGCAATGAAAAATTAAAATGCATACATGAGCGACCAACGATACAACCAACGCGGCGTTTCTGCCGGAAAAGAAGATGTGCACAACGCCATCAAAAACATCGACAAAGGCATCTTCCCTAAAGCATTCTGCAAAATCATTCCTGATTATTTAGGAGGCGATGCTGATTATTGCAATATAATGCATGCTGATGGTGCCGGAACAAAATCCAGCCTAGCGTATATGTATTGGAAAGAAACAGGCGACATATCCGTATGGAAAGGCATTGCACAAGATGCACTTATAATGAATATTGACGATCTTCTTTGCATAGGTGCTACTGATAATATATTACTTTCTTCTACCATTGGACGCAATAAAAACCTGATTACCGGAGAAGTGTTAGCCGCCATTATCAATGGAACGAACGATTTGCTGGAAGAACTTCGCACTATGGGTGTAAATATCCACTCTACCGGTGGCGAAACTGCTGATGTAGGCGACCTAGTGCGCACCATCATTGTCGATAGCACCGTAACCTGTCGCATGAAGCGCAGTGATGTGATTGACAATGCTAATATAAAAGCCGGTGATGTGATTGTAGGTCTTTCTTCTAGTGGCCAAGCAACTTATGAAAAGGAATATAATGGTGGTATGGGTAGCAACGGCTTAACTTCTGCCCGTCACGATGTATTTGCCAATTATCTGGCTACGAAATATCCTGAAAGCTACGATGCAGCTGTACCTGCAGAATTAGTTTATTCCGGTGGATACAAATTAACGGATAAGATTGAAAGTTTGGGAATTAACGCCGGGAAACTTGTACTATCTCCTACCCGCACCTATGCTCCAGTAGTAAAACGCTTACTTACCGAACTGCGTCCACATATCCATGGCATGGTACATTGTTCGGGCGGTGCACAAACTAAGATTCTACACTTTATAGACAATCTGAAAATAGTAAAAGACAACTTATTTCCGGTACCTCAACTATTTGAAATTATTCAAAAAGAATCGGGCACGGAGTGGAAGGAAATGTATAAGGTATTTAATATGGGCCATCGCTTAGAAGTATATCTTCCCGCAGAATATGCAAATCAAGTAATTGCTGTAGCTAAATCATTCAACATCGAGGCACAAATTGTTGGACGATGCGAAGCTTCAGATAAAAAGGAATTAGTAATAGAAAGTCCATTTGGGAAATTTGAGTATTAATTCAGATCATATAATACAAAAAAGGTCAAACTGAATGAGTTTGACCTTTTTTGTATTTAATATACTTAAGACATTATCTTCTACCAATTTGTGTTCTACCATATTTTGAATAACAGTTATCACCGCCGGCAACTTTGTAAGTAATAACGAAATTAAAATTACAATACGCATCATTCATTCTTGACCATTTGGTGTAAAATCCATCAATGAAGTCTGCATTCTTTCCAATTGGATATCTCCATCCAAATTCACCTCCTATATATACTTTATTATTAAGCGGGAATCGGGCTCCTAATCCAAAAGGCAAAGCTAAAGTAGGTGCAGAATATTCAAACATCTGTTTTTGATCATTAAAGGTATAACCTACAGGCACAAAATCAGTTGGTGAATCGGTTCCAATTCCTCTGCCAGGAGTAGGATTCCCTTTCGCATCTGTAACTAGCTTACCGGTAACAGGGTTAACAAATTTCCAATTTGTTTGATAATACAATCCTGCAATACCAAAATATCCATACAAGTCAAAATCTTGTCTTTTATATCTTCCTTTGTAAAAGTAAATTTCTGTTTGAAAAGAAGCTTCTATAGCATTTGCATAAAACTGAAATTGACGATTATGTCTTGAATCGTCATCATTACCACTAAACAAGGAATACATGAAAACAAGTTTATTAGCAATAAACTCATTGTATTCATGTTTATAACCCCACATTATAGATGGCCTAGTGTATAAAATATCCCAATCATTAAACATTAATTTAAGATTCATATTAGATCCTCCAGCATCACCAAATAAATAATTTGGACCGATACCGAATACTAAATAATCTTTTCCATCGTATGTTTTAAACTTATGTAAGCCACCACTACTTTGTTGAGCGGACAAAAACAACACACTAAAACATAAAAGCGAGCCCAATACAAATTTCTTCATTTTTATTCATCAAAAAATTTATGTGTGACAAAGGTAACATGATTTATTAATTATACAATATCTTCATTTGCATTTTCAAAACAAAGTGAATTATTTATCAATGGTTTATATTAAAATAGATAATTAATCTATTCTTATAAAAAGGATATTTCAATTAATACACTATAAAACAAATAAATATAAAATGAGTTCACGAATTCAGAAAGATTATTGACTTAATTCTACATTAATATGTTAAGATGATTTTTAAAAGGTTTTTTTATTAATTCGGGTTGTAAAATAGAAAAATTATTGTTTATTTTTGCCATCCGAAAGCAATACCTTATAAAAAATCAATTTTTTAATAATAAATAAAAAACGCTATGATTTATTCTCATGAAGTAGAACACATGTGTGTTGTAAAAAAAGGACCAAATCACGGTCCGGCTCCAATTCCTGAAGAAGGAAAATGGATTCAATCAAAACAAATAACTGATATATCAGGTCTTACTCATGGTGTGGGTTGGTGTGCGCCTCAACAAGGTGCTTGTAAACTTACACTAAATGTAAAAGGCGGTATTATTGAAGAAGCATTAGTTGAAACAATCGGATGTTCAGGTATGACGCACTCTGCAGCTATGGCAGCAGAAATCCTCACCGGAAAAACTATTCTGGAAGCGTTGAACACTGACTTAGTTTGTGATGCCATCAATGTAGCCATGCGTGAACTATTCTTGCAAATTGTTTACGGACGCACACAGTCAGCCTTCTCTGAAGGCGGTCTTCCTATCGGTGCTGGTCTTGAAGATTTAGGAAAAGGTCTTCGCAGCCAAGTAGGAACGATGTTTAGTACAAACGCTAAAGGTGTTCGTTACTTAGAAATGGCCGAAGGTTATATCAACCGTATGGCATTGGACGAAGACGGGGAAGCTTGCGGATACGAATTCGTTCGTGTAGGTCCTATGTTGGACTTAATTAAAAAGGGGGTAGATGCTAACGAAGCGTTGAAAAAATCTACTAGCACCTATGGTCGTTTTGCAAATGCGGCAAAATATATTGACCCTCGTCATGAGTAGTATTCAACTAATAAAAAACAATAAATAATTAAATATTATGCCATTATTTGAAAGTTATGACCGTCGTATAGACAAAGTCAATGCGGCTCTAAATACTTACGGAATCAAAAATCTTGACGAGGCAAAGGCTATTTGTGCAGCCAAGAATATTGATCCTTACGCAATTTGCGAAAGTATTCAAAATATCGCGTTTGAAAACGCTAAGTGGGCCTATGTAGTAGGTGCTGCTATTGCTATTAAAAAAGGAGCAAAAAACGCTGCCGAAGCTGCCGAAGCAATCGGTATCGGGTTGCAAGCATTCTGCATCCCTGGTTCAGTAGCCGAAGATAGAAAAGTTGGTTTAGGCCACGGCAACCTAGCTGCGATGTTACTTCGCAACGAAACTAAATGTTTTGCTTTCTTGGCCGGTCACGAATCATTTGCAGCTGCCGAAGGTGCAATTGGTATTGCTTTATCTGCAAACAAAGTGCGTAACGAACCATTACGCGTTATTCTTAACGGTCTTGGAAAAGATGCCGCTATGATTATTTCTCGTATCAATGGTTTCACTTATGTTCAAACTCAATTTGACTATTATACTGGCGAATTGAAGGTAGTTAGAACAAAAGCTTATTCAGACGGTCCTCGTGCTGCAGTAAAATGTTACGGTGCCGATGATGTACGCGAAGGTGTAGCCATCATGCGTGCTGAAGGTGTGGATGTTTCTATCACAGGTAATTCTACTAACCCTACTCGCTTCCAACATCCAGTAGCTGGTACTTATAAAAAAGAATGTATTGAAGCAGGCAAAAAATATTTCTCTGTAGCATCCGGTGGTGGAACAGGCCGTACACTTCATCCTGATAATATGGGTGCCGGTCCTGCTTCTTATGGTATGACCGACACCATGGGTCGTATGCACGGTGATGCTCAATTTGCTGGTTCTTCATCTGTTCCTGCCCATGTGGAAATGATGGGATTCCTTGGCATGGGTAACAATCCAATGGTAGGTGCTACTGTTGCCGTTGCCGTTGCTATCGAAGAAGCAAAATAAATTTCGCACAATATAAAACATTGTTTTAAGGACTAAAACTCTCTGATAGATAAACTATCAGAGAGTTTTTTATTGTACTAAATCAAAACTTTTGATGTTCTCAAAAAGGTAAAAAAGAGTTTTTTTGAATAAGAACGTATTTCAAAAGCATTCAGGTTATACAGTTATCAGAGAGTGCATGCTCGAATCCATGAAATAACGTGAATGTCAGAGAGACACACATTTTCAATCAATTTTTGAATTATTTCTAAAAAGAAAAAATGTAATTTTGTCGATTAAATGTTGAAGTATCACTCAATTTGCAATTTAAATGAATCAAGATGAAACATCTATTATTTGTTTATTTTCTTTGTTTGGTTTTTTCTGTAACAGCTCAGACTATGTTATTTGAAAATAATTTTAAAACTACTTTTAAAAAGGCTGAGTTCGAAAATAAGCCCGTTTTTATTGAATATTATAATTCAAATTGTCCAGTTTGTAATAAAGTAGAACATTTATTCAGTAGCGATGAAAAATTAGTAAAATTTTACAATAATTCATTTGTCAATTATAGGATTAACACTCACAATATAAGTAAAGATGACAGTCTGTTTATTGCCAAAACAAATCTTTCGCTAATGAGTGTTCCATACTTTTTGTTTTTTGATTCCAAGGAAAATCTGCTTCATATTTCTGACATAGAGGTTAATGCTGAATTTCTTATAAATATTGGGATTAAGGCTTTAAATCCAAACGAAAGGAGTTCTAGTCTTGAAAACAAATATAAAAAAGGAGACAGAAGCATAAAAACGCTATACGCTTATTCGCAGTTAGTTCAACTATATAAAAACGATAGTTTAACCAATATCCTCGCCGATAATCTCTATAAATCATTTCCTAAAAATGACCTTGGCAACAACAAAAGTTATATTATTACTAAAAACTGTGTAAATAGTATAGACAATGGGTTCTTTAAATTTTGGATAAAAGACATGGACAAACTGATTGGACTGGAACCCGAAAAACATAAAGGAGAGGAAAAACAAACTTTGGCTGATATAGTGCATAAGTCAATTATTAGTAAAGAGAGCAAAAGTTGGAATTTAGAAAAGATTGACAGCGTAAAAACATACATTCTACTTACCCAACTTAGCAAAAACCCAGATGCATTTTTTTGGAAGCAAGAAGTAATGTTATTTCTAGAGCAAAAAAATTATGATAAGGCTTTGTCTATTGGTAAAAGAATACTGAATGAAGATAAAAAAGCAATAAGTGTGAATTTGTACACAATTCGTTATTTTATGAATGTTTTAAGTACCGTTAACGAATTAAATACGATAAAAGAATGGGTAGATGAAGTTGCTTTGGGAGCTGAAAGCATTACTGACCAAGCCAATATTATGTATTTGAATGCTCTGTATTTTAAAAAAAACCATCAAACAGAACAAGCAAAAGAAACAATTTCCAAAGCCCTAAAGTTTTATGAGATAAATAAGATGGAAACTACAGAGTTAAATGATTTGAACAAAACTTATTAAAAAAACAAAATCCACTATTTAATGGGATCTTGTTTTTAACGTTAGAACAATGTGTCGCAGCATATGCCTGCTTTTTCTGTAGTTAATTTAAGCGCAGCATCTATTTCTGGATATTCTACTTATCCTGCTAATGCAATTCTATCTAATGCTTTTTTGATAAGTAAAATAACCTCAATTACTATTCCGTCATCGGTTATTTCAATTGGAGATGGAGCTTTTGACAGTTGGACGGTTTTACTTCAATAACGATTTCTTCTTCTGTTCCTTCTATTCGATCCGAGGCTTTTGCGGATTGTTCTAATTTAAATGGTCTCTATCCCATTTTCTGTTAATTTATTCCTGACTATATGGAAATGATGGGATTCCTAGCATGGGTAACTACCCAATGGTAGCCGCTATTATTGCGGTTGCGGTTGCTATCGATGAAGCAAAATAAATTTTGCACAAAATATAAATAAAAAAAGTCTTTCAAGTTTTGGTGACTCGGAAGGTTTTTTTAACTTTGCACGTTCTTTTTAAGGAAAAGTGTAAGACAGATACTACCTACTTGAAGTAGGTGAATTATGTAACTCCTTTTTTCAAAAAAACAGATAAAGCTTGTTCTATTAAAAAATAAGTTTGCATCTCTTGTATTTTGGTATTCATTTTGCATTGTATCATGTATTGAATTTTATATTTTACTTATTTACTTATTAATTAATCTTTTAAAAAAAAATTATTATGAAAAAGTTAATGGTTTCTATTTTTGCTCTTCTTTTAGTTGCTTCTGTAAGTGTAATGGCACAAACTGCTCCTGCTAAAGCTACAAAAGCTGAAGCTCCTAAAGCTGCAACTGCTGCTCCTGCTAAAGCTGAAGTAAAAGCTGAAGCTGCTCCTAAGAAAGATGCTCCAAAAGCAAAAAAAGGTGCAAAAAAAGCAAAAAAAGCAACTGAAGTAAAAAAATAATAAGCTAACGCTTATTATTTTACTAAAAGTCCCGAAAGAATCTTTCGGGACTTTTTTTTATTTCTTCTCATTAATGCGACAAAGATTAAGAGAGCGCTGTCTATAAATACTGCAAAAAGATAATAGAATTCAAAATCATTTGAGATAAGCTCTTCGTCTCCTAAATTATTTCCAAAACTTATAAAAATGATGTACAGGTCCGCACCCATTCCCAATTTCATAAGGTGCTCCTGCTATTATTGCTTGATTGATATACATTTTTGCCTGTTGTACAGCTTCATTAAGGGATAATCCTTGTGCAAGATATGCTGCAACAGCTGACGAAAGTGTACAACCGGTACCATGCGTATTACGAGTATTTATTCTCTCATTTTTCAATTCTATTAGTTCATCCGTTTCGGCATTATAAAATACATCGACTAATTCTTTTTCAAACAGATGACCCGCTTTTAATAAAACAGAAACTTTTCCGTTTGACGACAATTCTTTTGCAAACAATGGCAATTCATTCTGGTGATTGATTTTTTTACCAAGTATAATTTCGGCTTCAGGAATGTTCGGTGTTATTACCCTTGCTTCAGACAACAACTCTTTTTTTAGTGTTTCAATGGCTTCATCCTGCATCAGTTTATGCCCTGATGTGGATACCATAACAGGATCTAGAACAATATTTTTAACTTCGTAAAGTTTCAGGAGTTTTTTTATGGCTATTATCACTTCAGATGAATGCAACATGCCGATTTTTATAGCATCAGCACCAATATCGCTAAGAACGGCATTGATTTGACCCTGTATTATATGTACGGGAACAGGATAAACATCGCTTACTCCAACTGTATTTTGTACAGTAACGGCAGTAATGGCTGACATGGCATAACATCCGCAGGCAGAAATGGTTTTTATATCGGCTTGTATGCCCGCACCACCGGATGAATCACTTCCGGCTATGGTTAATACCCGCTTGTATTGCATAGGTTTATTATTTTTAATATACGGTATCGGTTATTGATATTCAATCTCGTTTTTTAATTCGACCGCTGCCTGTTGGGGATCGGTTGCCGAACATATAGCCGAAACAACAGCTATACCTTTTGCTCCTGCATCAATCACCGCTTTTGTATTTAGGATATGAATGCCTCCAATACCAACAATAGGATGTTTTGTAAACGAAGCTATTTCTCTAATTCCCTCCAATCCAAGAGGCGTACTAATATCGGTTTTTGTTCCTGTTGCAAAAACAGGCGATATACCGATATAATCAACATCTAATAAATTCGCTTCTTTTGCCTGAGAGGATGTTTCAACCGATAGACCGATGATTTTTTTATATCCCAGTATTTTACGAGCTATATGATAGGGCATGTCTGATTGCCCTATATGCAAACCGTCGGCATTGGCAGCCAACACTATATCTATACGGTCATTTATTATTAGGGGTACATTATATTGTTCTAAGGTCTTTTTAAGTAAGATGGCAAGTTCCAGAAAATCATTGGTACTGCAATCTTTTTCCCTGAGTTGAACCATGGTTACACCTCCTTTTACGGCTTCTTCAACAATCCATTCAATGGGTCGACCTTTGGACAAAGAGCGATCCGTAACCAAATACAGTGCAAGATCAAAATTCATAATCAATTATGATTTTAGATGTTCCACTATTTTTTTATCCGACATTTTATATAGTTCATCCAAAAAATGGAGTTGCATGGTGCCTGTACCTCTCGATTTTCCAGCAGCCAATTCTCCTGCAATGCCCATTATGGCCATACCATGAGTTGCCGCCTCAAAGAAATTACTATTTATGGCCGTAAAAGCTCCTATCAAGGAAGTTGCTGTACAACCCAATCCGGTTACTTTTGTCATCATTACAGAACCATTTTTTACTTCTGCAATGCGATCTCCATCTGTAATATAATCGGTAGGTCCACTAATTACAACGATCGCCCCAGTTTTTTTCGCTAATGATTTTGCGGCATCAATAGCCGAATCGGACGAAGCGATACTATCTACTCCTTTCGTTTGGCTTTGACTATTAACCAAAGCCATTATTTCAGAGGCATTACCGCGTATTACCGAGGGCTTACATTCATCTATAATTAATAGACATGTTTTGGTGCGATATGTTGTTGCTCCTGCACCAACAGGATCGAGTATTACAGGTATGCCCTTTTTATTTGCTGCTTTTCCGGCAAGTAACATGGCATTTACCCAATCATCACTCAATGTACCTATATTAATAACCAAGGATGAAGCAATGGCAACCATTTCTTCTACTTCGTTTATTGCATGAGCCATTACCGGAGATGCGCCGATTGCCAATAATGCATTGGCAGTATTATTCATTACTACATAATTAGTGATATTATGCACAAGCGGTGATTTTTCGCGTACTTGATTCAAATCATGCATCAATTTCTTTTTGTCAATCATACTATTCTTGTTTTATAATGTTTTTTATTCATTAGCACTTACACAATCGCTCAATTCACGCGTAAGCTTCATAGCACAGAAATTTGGGCCGCACATGGTGCAATATCCTTCGTCGGAATGCGAGCCTTCTTTATAGTATTCCAATGCCCGTTCAGGATCGAGCGAAAGATTGAACTGGTCTTTCCAACGGAAATCATACCGTGCTTTGCTCAACGCATTATCCCTCACCTGCGCTCCCGGATGTTCTTTGGCTAAATCGGCGGCATGGGCTGCTATTTTATAAGCGATAACTCCGTTGCGTACATCTTCTTTGTTGGGCAATCCCAAATGTTCTTTAGGAGTTACATAACAAATCATGGCTGTTCCCAACCAGGCAATTTGTGCTGCTCCAATAGCTGAAGTAATGTGATCATAACCAGGTGCTATATCAGTAGTCAATGGGCCGAGGGTGTAAAAAGGCGCTCCATGACAGATTGTTTTTTGCAGATCCATATTTTCTTTGATTTTGTTCATAGGCACATGACCCGGACCTTCAATAATTACCTGTACATTATGTTTCCATGCTTTCAGCGTAAGCTCGCCCAATACATCCAATTCAGCAAACTGAAGTGCATCATTAGCATCGTGAATAGAACCCGGACGCATTCCGTCGCCCAAGGAAACGGCTACATCGTAAGTTTTCAGAATTTCGCAAATATCATCGAAATGAGTATACAGAAAATTTTCCCGCTTATGAACCTTACACCACTTGGTTAGTATGGAACCGCCACGAGAAACTATGCCTGTGAGCCTGCTTTTCAATAGGGATTCGTGAGACTGCAACACGCCGGCATGAATAGTAAAATAATCCACACCCTGCTCGCATTGTTCAATAAGGGTATCCTTGTAAATTTCCCAATTTAAATCTTCTACCTTTCCGTTCACTTTTTCCAAAGTCTGGTAAATAGGAACCGTTCCTATCGGTACCGGACAGTTGCGAATAATCCATTCGCGTGTTTCGTGAATATTGGCTCCAGTTGAAAGATCCATTAATGTATCGCCTCCCCACTTGCAGCTCCAAACGGCTTTTTCCACCTCTTCTTCGATGCCCGACGACATGGCTGAGTTACCAATATTTGTATTCAGCTTAACCAAAAAGTTGGTGCCTATAATCATAGGTTCAGCTTCGGGGTGGTTGATGTTGGCCGGAATGATGGCTCGGCCGGCTGCTACTTCCTCTCGTACAAATTCAGGCGTAATGTGGCTTTTGATACCTAGTTCTTCGTTCATCTGATTCTCGCGAATGGATACATATTCCATTTCGGGAGTGATGATGCCTTGTTTTGCATAATACATTTGTGTGATTTCCTTACCGTTTTTTGCTTTGTACGGTAAACAAATATGCTGAAAGCGCAATGCATCAAGCGAAGTGTCATCGGCGCGTTGTCGACCATATTCCGAGCTGATGTCAGACAATTGTTCTACATCACCACGCTGATTAAACCATGATTCGCGAAGGCGGGGAAGACCTTTTTCAAGATCAATGTCTATTAGTGGATCGGAAAACGGACCACTGGTATCGTAGATGGTGATTGGTGAATTGGGGGTTACTCTTCGTTCACCGTTTACAACCTCTATAGTGTCGAGTTGATTGACTTGGCGCATAGCCACACGAATATTGTGGATTTTTCCGGAAACATAAATTTTCTCGGAACTCGGATAGCTAATTTTAATGTTGTTATGCATACCATTTAAGTTGAAGGGCTAAAATCAATTAGCCCAAGTGGATAAATAAAATAGGGGATACAATAAGAAAGGAAGAAATAAATGAAGCTATGAACGGTTTCCTACGACGGCATTACCCGCATCAGGTTCATAGGGTTTAATCTCAGCCTAGAATAGTAAGGCACCCCTGACAATGTTTCTGCAAAAGTAATCAACATCTTGCTATTTTTATGAATAAATCAGGTGTTTTTAAATCTACTAAGACATGAATAGGTTAGGATAAATTAAATCACCCCATCTTCAACGTCTTTCTTCCACTAACGAAATATTTGGCAGGTACAGCAATTGATTGGATATTTCGCCACCCAACTTGTTTCCAACGACCTTTAGCAGACACTTACAAAAAAGGATGCATGGAAGATTTTTATTTTTTATACTGTCTTTATTTTATTGCGAAAAATAAGAGAGACACATACTACTCGAAATGTGTGAATTATGTAATTTTTTTAAAAAAATATATAACACTTGTTCTATTAAAGGAATATAAGTTTGCACTGTTAATATTCTGCATTCATTTTGTATTGTATAATATATACGGTATTTTATATTTTACTAATTATTCTTACTAATCCTTTAAAAAAATCATCATGAAAAAATTAATGGTTTCTATCTTAGCACTTTTTTTAGTTGCTTCTGTAAATGTAATGTCTCAGACTAAGACTATGTCTACAAAAAAAGCTGAACCGACAAAATCTACAACAACTACTACAACTACTACAAAAACTGAATCTATGCCGGTAAAGAAAAAAACTCACAAAAAAGCTCACAAAGCTATGACAACTGAGAAAACAGAAAAAACAACGAAAACAATGAAAACAGAGAAAACTGAAACGATGAAAAAATAATAAGCTAATCACTTATTTATTGACAGTCCCGAAAGAATCTTTCGGGACTGTTTTGCTTTATCATATTTCTTTTTGTAATGAAGTTTGCCGTTTCAAGTAAAACAGCAATTAAGAAATGTAAATAATCAAACTTATAAGACAAATGAAAAATGTAATTTTAATTGGAGCAAGCGGTTTTGTTGGAACCGCCATCCTAAACGAACTGTTAAACCGTGGACACAAAGTAACCGCAGTAGTGCGCCATCCTGAAAAGATTTTCACCAGAAATATAAACCTTTCTATTGAAAAAGCAGATGTTTCGTCAGCAGAAACCGTAGCAGAACTGAGCAAAGGTTTTGATGCCGTTATCAGTGCTTACAATCCGGGGTGGACTAATCCAAATATTGCCAGTGAAACATTGTCGGTATATACAGCTATATTAGACGGTGTAAAAAAAGCGGGAGTTAAACGTTTATTGTGCGTGGGTGGTGCCGGAACTCTATTCAGTGCACGGGGGCTTCGCTTAGTAGATGCCGGCATATTTCCAGCCGAATTCTTACCTGCAGTAAAAGCATTGGGCGAATTTTATCTCTCTGTTTTATGGAATGAAAAAAGTATTGATTGGGTGTTTTTCTCTCCGGCTAAGAATATTGCTCCGGGAGTACGCACAGGAAAATTCCGTCTCGGCAAAGACGATTTAATTATAGATGAAAAAGGAGAAAGCAATATCTCGGTAGAAGATTATGCCGTAGCCATGGTGGACGAATTGGAAAATCCCACCCACCATCAAGAACGCTTTACTATCGGATATTAAATCGACTATTTTTTCCAATACTTGTTGTGAAAGATATCCGATCTGTTAGGTAAGACTCTGATGTATCGTGTTAGATACTGATGATGCAAATCAAAAATATGATTGATTTCGAGTGGAGTTTTGTTGATTTCATGTGTGAAAATATTGATTTCTGTTGTGAGAATATTGATTTCCATTGGGGGAATGTTGATTTCTAGTGTGAAAATATTGATTTCTAGTCGAAAATTATTGATCCCAGGTATGAAAATATTGATTTCTGTTGGAGAAATATTGATTTCCGTTGGAGTTTTATTGATTTCTGCTGTGGTAATATTGATATCCGGAAGAGGAATGTTGATTTCAACCGAGGAAATATTGATTTCTGTTGAAATTTTATTGATTTCTACCGGGGGAATATTGATTCCGGGCAGGTTTCTCTCTATTTCAACCGGGAGAATGTCGATTTCAAGTGGAGTTTTATTGATTTCAACAGGGGAAATATTGATATTTTAAGCTAAAACAGAGGTGCCGTATAAGACATATGATGCTGCACCTTTTTATTGGATAAAACGTGTAAATTTGTACTTATACTGAATAAGTGGGGTATAACACTCTCCTCCAAGCACACACCATTAATTTCGGCTAAAAAATGGTTGTTTTCCTTATGAAATATTTGCGAAATATCTCGCTTCTTCTTAGCTAAAAGTATTACGTAGAATCGTGAACAAACTTGCACAATCACTTCAACGCTTCCACATTTTCTTTATTTATAATCATCTTTCCTTCTATTGTATAAAGACTTTCTATTCTAGCTGCATAGCTTTCTTCTACCTTGCCACGGATAATTTTCATTGTGCTGTTTACTAAACCGTTTTGTTCGGTAAAAGGTCCGGCTATAAGAGCCACCGCAGATGGCAGCCAGCGCTCAGGGAAGAGGTCGGCATATTTGCCTCCTTTGCGATATTGGTTTAGTTCGCGTTGGAGTTTATTCAAGGCTAGGTGTTTGGCTTCGGTAGAGTTCCAATCCATGTGTGGGTGCTTGTGGTGTACATGGCGTTTGAGGGCTTCTTTGTTGGGTACAAGTAGCGCCGAAGTATAAGGATGTTGGTTGTTGTGCAAAAGCACTTGTTCTATATATTGAGAGTTTGCGACTAAGGCTTCTTCTATGCCTTCGGGGCTGTATTTTTCACCATCGCTGGAGATAAGGAGGCACTTGAAGCGGCCGGTTACATAGAGAAATCCGTCGTTGTCCACATAACCCATATCGCCCGTGTAGAGCCAGCCGTCTTTCACGGTTTGTGCTGTGGATTCAGGATTTTTGTAATAACCCGCCATCACATTTTCGCCTTTGATTACGATCTCACCTTTCTCAAAATTAGGTAGTTGCTTACCATCGGCATCGCAAATCTTTAGTTCCATAAATTCCACCAAATAACCCGAAGAACCAAGTTTGTGATGTTTCATGCCGTTGGAAGAAATAATCGGCGTGGCTTCGGACAATCCATAACCTTGAAACATCGGGATGCCAATTGCGTAAAAGAAGCGTTGTAAATCAATATCGAGCAAGGCTCCTCCCCCAATAAAGAACTCTAATTTACCACCAAAGTTCTCTCTAATTTTGGAAAACAATATCTTGTCAAACAAAGCCAAGAAGGGTTTTTTCCATAGTTGCAAGCCTTGACCTTTATTGTAACCTTCTTTATTATACGAATAAGCCATGTTTAGTGCTGTTTTAAACAGCCCATTGATAACAGGCCCTTTGGCACGAATCCCGCTTTCGATGTTTTTCTTAAAGTTCTTGGCTAATGCCGGTACACTGAGTAATAAACTGGGTTGCAGTTCTTTGATATTAAGCGGAATGTTTTTCAGGGTTTCTTGGCCTGTTCTTCCTACTTGCACGGTACCTACACTAGCCCCGGCAGCCATAAAGCTGTAGAAACCTGCTACATGCGCAAAACAATGGTCGAGTGGAAGGATAATAAGCGTGCGATAAGTTTCGGGAATATCCATTAAGGTCAATGCTTGCTCCACATTAGCAGTGTAGTTGCGATGCGTAAGCATAATGCCTTTAGGGTCGGCGGTAGTGCCGGAGGTATAACTGATATTGGCTAAATCGTCGGGTTTTACGATGGCCGCTCTTTCTTTTACTCCATTTGGATTGGCTTTTAAAAAGGCGGAACCGAGCGTCTTTAATTCATTTAGTCCGATTTCCTGCGCTTGAAAATCAGCTTGTTCGTCAAACACAATGACTTTCTTCACCAAAGGTAAATCGGCTATAATGGCACGAATCTTTTTTAATTGTCCACCAGACACAAATATATATTCGGCTTCTGAGTGTTTGAGACGAAAAATAAGGTCGTTGCTTTCTTCCAACTTGATAGATAGAGGAACATTTACTGCTGCGGCATGCAATATGGCCATCTCCCCTATAATCCAGGCATTACACCCTTCGGAGAGTAAGGCTATTTTAGTACCCGCCGAAACTCCTAAAGAAAGTAATCCTGCGGATAATTGATGTACTTGGTTTTGGGTTTCTTGGTATGTGGTTGGTTCGAATTTATCGGTGAGTTTCTCCCACAGGAAAGTGTCGTTGGCATAGTTAGCTACACTATTATTTAGGAGGTCGATGATGGTTGTTCTCATATGATAGTTACGAGTTGTTAGTTACAAGTTACGAGGGAAAAAGTCGTAAATAAATCCGCTTACTTTTATAACTTGGTTCTTATTTTTTACAAATATAAAATATTTAGAATAAGATAGAATAAAAAAAGGCTTTCAACCGAAGTCAAAAGCCTTTAAGATTATGCCTTATGAGTTACTCATATATAAATAATTCGGTGGGGGTATTTCGACTGAGAGCTTGTAAACTCACCTGTTCACCTACTTTTATTCCCTTCTCGGTTAGTTTCTCACAGATTGCATTTACTGCTTTTTCGGGTGTGTTATTGTCTTTGCTTAAATGACAAAGATAAATATGATCTAAACCATCGTGGTAGTTTTGGGCAAGGAAATCGGCTGTATCAGCATTGTTCATATGTCCTTGCATTCCGGAAATTCGCTTTTTGAGATGGGCAGGATAATGTCCATTACTTAACATATGTTCATCATAATTGGCTTCAATCACTAAATAATTTGCAGTTCGGATATGTGTTGATGCACTTTCACAAATATAACCTAAGTCAGTAGTAACAGTAAAGCGTTTTCCGTTATAATGGATTGTATAACCTACATTTTCCGTTGCATCATGGGATACTTCAAAGGCTTCGATTTCAAAATTACGAATTGTTATCGGTTGAGATTTCTCTATTATCTTTTTACTAGTGTATAGTTTCTCAGTAACTCCGTATGATTGTTTGATACCATCATGCACCGCTTGAGTTGCATAAATAGGAATATGATGTTTTTCGCCAAGTGAACCGACGGATTTTATATGGTCAATATGGTCATGGGTAATAAACACCGCCTGTATGTGTTCAAAGGGTATGCCAACTTCTTTGAGTCGCTTTTTGATGGTGCGCCCACCAATGCCGGCATCTATCAATATACCAAATGAAGCTGTTCCAATAAAATAACAATTGCCACTACTCCCACTAGCCAAACTTATAAACCTCAATCTATCCACAGAACATTTACTATTTTATCATTTACTATTTACAATTTAATATAAAGCCAATGCCCCTGATATACTATAACTGTCTGTATTTTAAAATAAAGAAAGTTGAGGGGTGGTTTTTAATCAGGGTTTATAATTAGAATCTTCCAACATTTTTTGGTAATCGTTTTCTTTCATCAATTGTGGTAGCGTAACATTGGTATTGCTCTTCATGTAGCTTTTTACTATTTGCAAGCCCAACCAAATAGCTGCCTGACCCGGGGAATCTTCGGAGAAATAAGTTGTAAACGGCGCAGGATTTACATATTTCGCAGTTATAAGTTGAGAGGTACTGTACAAATGTTTATTTTCAACAATATATGTCCACATTTGTTTTTCATTCTTCACACACCAATCTTCTTGTTTTTGTGTGTACCCCATTAAATCAGCCTCGGAACGCTGTGGCATACAAATACTTTGAAGATAAAGAGTTTTTCCTCGTGATAGAATACTAGCTAACAATTGTCCATTACTTTGAAATGGAAATTCAGTCATTAAATAACCCAACACAATATCTGGAGCTACTTTGCTACGAGTCATATTTTGAAGTTGATAATTATATGCAATTTGTTTATACGGTGCATAATCAGCTCCTAGATAATTATCAATACTTATAGATTCAACTTCTTTAGTAGCCACAATAGATTGATTAAAACCTGATATATGCATGGCTATTCTAGGAATCTTTTTCTCGGGGAAATAATATTTTATATACTTGAAAGCATCATTAGTTTCCTTTTGAATATCCGATACATCGGCAAAAACAGACTGCGTTTCTTTATAGACTTCCCGCACCATGCTATCTTGCATAAAAGCTTTTAGTTTAGGAACAAATTTAGTGGAATCAGGAGAACCTAACGTAATTACATTAATTGCAAATTGCGGGAAAAAATCGCCATATTTCTTCTTTAATACACTGATCCCCTTATCTAAATTAGCGGTATCTAAAGACATTAAATCTCTGTCAAATCTTTCTATTTTAATATTTACATTTACATTAGCTGTATCAATTTTGAATCTGTTTTTAGAACATGAAACAAATACTAACATCAATATGCACAGGATGAAAAACTGTTTTAATTTCATTTTAAAAAAAAGTTTAACGGTTAATAAAAACACATACAAAAATAGCGTTTACGATGTACTTTGAAACACAAAAAAACATAATTATAATTATAGAGACTCCATAAAAAAGACGCGGTTTTTTAAGCGCGTCTTTGTGGTATTAATGATTTAAACGAGTTATTCAAAATTGAAAGTTAGAATAAATAAGCGAGAAGTAAGCCTAGCTATTGATCTTGTGTATTTAAGATCATTATTATCTAAAATTAATGGTCTGTTTCTTTCAAGCATATCATTGAAACCTATACACATTTTAAGTTCAGGAGCTAGCCTGAAAAAAGGCAAATAAAAGTCAGAGCCAACTCCGAATTCGAAAACAAAATCAACCGGTTTAAGTAGAATTGGCAAATCTAATTTACGAGAAAGATCAAATTGAGCACCTCCACCGGCTATTAAATATGGCCTATAATTATTTACTCTAAGAGATCTGTACTTCACATATAAAGGTAGTGAAACCAAAGTAGAAAGCACATCTGTATTAAATTCATTGGTTTTTACTCCATTTTGAAAACCTGAGAATGTAATCATTCTGTCTCCAAAATTTAAAGTAGGCACAAAACGAAGACTAAAATATTCAGCCAATCTAAAATCCGTAACAATACCAACAGTAAATCCGGGAGAAGGGGTAACAATATCAGCATTCCAAATGACACCATTCTGATCAGGGACCCCAGTTGGTTTAAAGGCAAAATCTTGAGAATGCATTCCCAATGTAAACCCAAAATGCATCAACTTATCATCTGATTGTAATAGGTTCTGAACCTCTTTTTTTTGAGCTGACACAAAAGAAAGCCCTATAAAAAAGAGTAAAAATGCTATTAATATTTTTTTCAAAATTTAGCCATTTTTAAATGTAAATGGAAACTCTCTCGTTTTATTATATATGAATTATTGTTACAAAAGTATTTAGAATTTCTTTCTATCTCAATACTTTTATGCTTTTTCTTCATTGAAGAGAATGAAAGTACTACTTTTTTCAATTTATTTACAAAAAATTGTTGCCATTTATTTTTCTATGTATATAAAATAGGATACTTTTGTACTGCTAATTAGTACTAATTTAATTTTTTAGAAAAATGGCCTACATTATTACAGAAGATTGTATTGCTTGTGGATCTTGTATAAGTGAATGTCCGGTTGAAGCTATCTCTGAAGGTGATATCTATGTTATCGATCCTGAAGTTTGCACTGACTGTGGCACTTGTGCTGACGCATGCCCATCAGAAGCAATTCATCCTGCATAAGACATGCAATTGAAAATTAAGAAGCTGCTCTTTGGGGCAGCTTTTTTTATTTCTGCTTACTAGAAATTAAGATTTCGGAAGGAACACCATGGTCATCCACTTGAACCATTACCACACTAGTTGTACATATAATGCTTTCTTCACCTGTAGAAACAACTAATCGCCGAGCTTCAACTAATACCGTTATTGATGTTCGTCCAATTTTCAAAACTTCTCCATATATCTTTATCAAATTATTTATTTTGGCAGGTTTATGAAAAACACATTCAGAAATCTTCAAGGTAAGTATATTTGGATTTTTTATGGTTTGTACAGCCAAGGCTGCCGCGGCTACATCAATCCAAGCCATAAACTTTCCACCGAATAGATTCCCCTTAATTCCTAAATCACTTGTAAGAATGGTATGCGTTGAAATTAATTCCATAGTTATATTTTATTGTAATAGATACATTCCTTTTATTGCAATATCGTAAATTGGCAACGTGTTTTTTGTTGTAGTTGTTGTTTCAACTTTTTTAGCTGAACTGACTATCAAATCAAAAGTATTGGTACTAATGCTTACTATCTCCAAATTTAGTGTTGCTTGATTCAACAAATCAATTGGCTTATCATTTTTATACAATTTTATTGATGGCTGATTTTTAGCTCCGTCCGCTTGTATAACATAGCTCTTATTTTTTCTTATTTTTCTAATATCATCAAAAACAAGTATTTCTATTTTATCTTTTTTATCTGCACTTGTAAACACTCTGAGTATAAATTGAGCAGGATACATGCCTCCTCCTTGATAAAAAGTAGCATCAATTCCGTATATAGTTATTGGTTTTTCATCAACCAAAACTCCTCCTTCACACATAGAGTTTTCAAATTTTGTGTAATTGGGTTTCGGTCTTCTGTATGGCACTGTATCAATAACAAAAGTACTTGTACCAAATTCTTCTTTGGGCATCACAGAAATAGATGTTGTATTATTAATGGGTTGCACAAAATTATTAGGAAGTAATTTTGTCGAAATTTCCCAATCTTTTGAATCAGTTAGGTTGAAACTAAATTTATATTGATCGGAAGTTGGAGGAGCTAATGTCAAATTACAAGAATGTCTATTTGTAGTATCCATATTAAGCTTTAAGTAATAACCATCAGCTGTTTGTAGATAATAAAAATTCGGTTCATTGCTAACTATGATTCGCCATTCTTGGTTTGGCTTTTCTTTGTATAAAGCTAAAGACAAATTGAGAGAATCTGTTTTTTGCAAACACTGTTTTTTATCTGCGGAGAAAAAAATTTTGATGGCTTTATTAACAGGAAGTTGTGCGAATGTGAATGCGCTTAAAGAGCAAGCTAAGATTGATAATACAAGTAACTTCTTCATGCTGATTAATTTTGCTGTGTATAAACAAATATAGTACCTAATAAAAGATTTAAGGGAAATCTGTTTTGAAAAATATTGTTATTTTATCTTTATGCAATTGCTTCAACATGTTTCTGCGAGCGGCATTAAATCCGTTGGAATAATCAGCCTGTTCTACATTATCCAAACAAGCTTGTAGCTCGGGTCTGAAATCAGGGTAAATTTTACAAACACGATATAGAGTACGCATGCAATAAACCTGAATAGCCGGTGCTTGTTTTGGTGAGAGCATCCAATCAAAACAAAGATTAATAAAATCTACCGGATAATCATTTATATTAGCATTTGAAACAATATAAATCAATGAACGCTTTATACCATCGTGTTTTGCAAGGGGAATAAAGCGTATTATCTCAGGGATTTTATCATCAAATAAGGTAGGAATTTTTATTTGCAAATGGGCCAACACCCAAGCGGCACGCCAGGCTGCTTTTGTATTGTCGGAGAAAACTAGTGGATAAAGCTGATCAAAAAGAGGCGGTTGTTCTATAATGCTTTCCACTAGATGATCTACAAAAGAACGAGATAAGTGAGATGAAAGGAGTTCTTCTATATTCATAACACAGGCTGTTTTTAACAAAATCGAATATCAATTATTACCTCTGTTCCAATATGTTTATTTAATGTTTCCACAAGATGTTGGCGTGACATCAACAACTCATTACGCAAGACCGCCGAACTAAGTTTTACATGAAGCACTTTGTTTTTTATATATAGTTCGCTTGTATATTTGGCAATTGGAGCACCGACAATTGTCTCCCACGAATCGAGCAATCTTCTTTCATTGAGCTTTTTGTCAAGATGTTGCACATGCAATAACTCCGTTATTATATCACCCAATCGCTGGGTTTGTCGCCGTTTCATTATCGTAATTTAATCACAGTCCCAACAGCAGGCTGGTCACCAAAAATAAGTCCGTTCGTTCTGTATAAGGACCTTTCTTTTATACCTTTCATTTGTGATATGAGATACATGGTATCACCTTCTTTAAAGGTATATGTGTCTTCTGCTCCTTTATTCTTTTTTTTACTTAAAAAAACAATATCTCCAGCTTTTGGATTGGTTCCATATTGCACTTCATTGGCATTAAGCAATTCTTTTTCAAACATACTTAACTCATCTGCAATACTTGAATATGTATCGCCTTCTTTAGCAACAACATAGTTTACATCATTTATCTTTTTTACTTCATGTGTTCTAAATGCGGTTATATCAGCTATATATTTTCCATCAGAAAACACCTTGTTTTGGGAAGAATCGGAAACTTGTGGTTTTTGAGCCGGTTTGAATAATAATTCAAAGAATGATTCTTTTTTTTTAACTGTGGCGGTGGCGTTTTGCTTTTCTTCAGAATTGTCTTTTGATGCAACCCTGTCTTTTGCATCCGTTTTTAAGGCATGGCTTGATTTCTTTGGTTTAACTGAAACATCCAACTCATTCAATTTATAGTCTTCAATAATCTTTATCAGCTTTGACGGATAAGTAGGAGAACTAGCATAACCAGCTTGTTTCAGACCAAATGCCCAAGCTTTATAATCGTTAGATGCAAGTTCAAACAAAAAATTATAACGAGGTCTATTTATCAAAAACTGTGAATGGTCTTCATAGGAATCAATAGCTGCGGGATATTTTCTAAAACATTCACTCTTTGCATCATCATCATGAAATATGGTTGCACCTGTCCAAGTATCCTGACATTTAATGCCGAAATGATTATTGGCAGTGGTTGCCAACTCACTTTTACCTGCACCTGATTCTAACAAACCTTGAGCAAGCGTAATACTTGCAGGAATGCCATATTCATTCATTTCTTTTATAGCTATACCTTTATAATTATCTATGTAGTCTACATATGCCTGATTCTGTCCAATCAGATTGATAGATATAAGGCTAATTAATATGGGAAGTACTATTTTTTTCATGCGATAAAATATTTAATATGCAAAAATATAACATCTTTAGAAAATTACGATACTTTTATATCTTTGTTGTTAACAATTTAAAGAAAAAATGAAAGAACAAAACATACAAATGGCAGTTCGTATATATGATTTTACAGAACTACCTTTGAATTATCAGAAACTAATAGAACTTGCTAAAGAACAAACCCAATCAGCTTATGCTTTGCACTCTCACTTTCAAGTTGGTGCAACGGTACTATTAGCTGACGGAGAAATAATTGGCGGAAACAATCAAGAAAACTTAGCCTATCCTTCCGGACTTTGTGCAGAGCGAGTGGCTCTGTTTTATGCCAATTCGCAACATCCCAAAACAGCAGTTAAAGCAATAGCGATTGCCGCTTTTACTAATGGTACATTTACAGAAGATCCAATTTCTCCATGTGGTGCATGCAGACAAGTATTATTAGAAACAGAAACTCGTTTTAAACAGGATATTGAAATATTACTTTATGGGAAAAAAGAGGTTTTTGTGATAAAAAGGGTTTCTGATCTGTTACCTCTTTGTTTCTCAAAATAAAAAACATCTTTCAAACAACTCTTTGACTTTTAGTATTTTGGAAAAACATAATTGACTTTGTTAATAATTCTCTGTTAATTTTTTTCACACTAAAGCTTGTCATTAAAGAAAAAGTACATATATTGCCAAAAAAATATTTATGAAAAGGGAAAAATTTCATATTGAATATATCTTAAAAACAGTCTCTATTAACATGCTTTGGCAAACAATAAGCACTACAAATGGACTGGAAGAATGGTTTGCCGATAAAGTGATAGTGAATGGTAAAAAATACATCTTCTCGTGGGGAGATAGTTCACAAGAAGCTGAATTAGTTTCTATTCGCGCCGGAAGTTTTATTCGATTTAAGTGGTTAGAAGATGTTAATGAGAAATGTTACTTTGAGTTTAAAATTAACATCGATGACATGACAAATGAGGTGGCGCTTACCATTACCGATTTTGCGAACCCAGAAGATCAAGCTGATGCTAAAACGCTTTGGGATAAGCAAATAAAAGATTTATTTAGAAATATAGGTTTATAAAAACACACAACATAATAAAAAAATGCCATTTCGTTTTTCGAAGTGGCATTTTTTATTTCAAAGTAACGCGAATTTAGATTGAGCTCTTTTTACTGGTATTTATATTAAACCAATTTAATGTTCAACATGTAAGATAAATTTTATTATCAATCTGTTATTCGTATTACCATTTCATTTTCATTCAGATTTTTACGCTAACTTTGCATTCTTATTTATCAAAAGCTTGTTTCATGTTCGGTATAAAACAACTAGACAAATACATATTTCTTCGTTTTATAGAAGTCTTATTTGCCACCTTCTTTATCTGCACATTTATTTTTCTTATGCAGTTTCTATGGAAACACATAGACGATTTGGTTGGTAAAGGTTTAGAGATAAGCATACTGATTGAGTTTTTCTACTATGCCTTTTTGTCTATCGTACCCTTGGCATTGCCACTTGCTATTTTATTAGCTTCACTTATGGCATTTGGAAATTTAGGCGAAAAAATGGAATTGCTGGCCTTGAAAGCAGCTGGTATTTCTCTTTTCAGAATAATGCTTTCTTTATTAATTTTTATTTCTTTTATAAGTATTGGAGCTTTCTTCTTCTCAAACGATGTGCTTCCCGATTCACAGAAAAAACTTTGGGCATTAATATTCTCATTACGACAAACATCCCCCGAATTAGACATTCCTAAAGGTGAATTTTATTCAGGAATTACAGGATATAATATTTATGTTAGAGAAAAAGATCCCAATCGCAAGTTGTTGAAAAATTTAATGATTTACGATTTTTCGAAGGGTTTTAATAATGCATCCGTTACTGTTGCAGACTCTGCTCGAATAAAACTTTCACCGGACAAAACATTTTTACTTTTCACCTTGTATTCG
>Ga0265338_10001533_pt1 | contig 37286 bp, 32 predicted proteins | sample 42126metaG_FD_193579 | JGI IMG/M metagenome (GOLD analysis project Ga0265338, IMG submission 193579) | Rhizosphere microbial communities from Carex aquatilis grown in University of Washington, Seatle, WA, United States - 4-21-26 metaG | ecosystem: Host-associated > Plants > Roots > Rhizosphere... | reverse complement strand
CCGGCCCGTCCGGGCCTGCGCCCGCCGACCCGTCCCGCCTGGAACGGGATCAGCGAGGCGTGCCCGAGCCTGACGTAGGCCCGCCCCGGCGTTGACTTGGCGATATGGGCCGCGTCCGGCGCGTCGATTACGTCGGTGCTCTCGGCGGGATCGGTGACCCGCAGCGCGATCCGCAGGTTGGTGTTGGCCCGGATGTCGGCGGACACCACCCCGGAGGGGCGCTGGGTGGCAAGTAGCAGGTGGATGCCGAGCGAACGGCCCCGCTGGGCGATGTTCACCAGGCCGGTCACGAAGTCGGGCAGGTCGCGCACCATCGAGGCGAACTCGTCGATGACGATGAGCAGCCGCGGTAGTGGTGGTGCCAGTGCTAGTCCGGAGGGGCGACTCCCCGGCTCCATCCGGCCTGCCCGCCGCTCCCGGTCGAGCAGGAGCTGGTAGTCCTCGATGTCCTTGGCGCCCGCCGCCGCCAGGATGTGCTCGCGCCGGGTCAGTTCCGCCGACAGCGACACCAGGGCCCGCTCCACCTGGTGAGTGTCCAGGTCGGTGACCATGCCGACGGTGTGCGGTAGCTGCACGCAGTCCCTGAACGCGCTGCCGCCCTTGTAATCGACGAGCACGAAGGTCATCTCGTCCGGCCGGTTGGCGACCGCGAGTGAGGCGACGATCGTCTGCAGCAGCTCGGACTTCCCGGAACCGGTCGTGCCGGCGATCAGCCCGTGCGGGCCGTCCTTGCGCACGTCGATACCGAACGGGCCGTCGTACGACTCGCCGATCAGGGCGAGCGTGGACCGGCCGCCCGCGTTCCACCGCCCGACGATCGCCTCCGCCGTCGGCGGCTCGAGGCGGAGCACGTCGAGTAGCCGGCTCGCCTCCGGCAGCCCGGCGGCATCGTCGTTGTCGCTGACGTCCCTGATCGGGGCCATCGCCCTGGCGAGCCGGGCGCACCAGCCGGGACTGACGTGGTCTGGCCGGACCTCACTGATGGCGGCCGCCATCATCTGCTGCACGCGCAGCCCGTCCGGCGCCACGACGGCCACCGCCTGGCACTCGGCGGGCAGCAGCCGCTCGTCAGCGTCCAGGCAGATCGCGAACACGCCCACCGGTGGTCCCTCGCGGAGTACCTGGATGACGCCGGGCAGCGAGCGCAGCTTGCGCGAGCCGTCGAGCACCACCACGATGTCGGTCCGGAACCGTGCCTGGCTGGCGTTCATCGCTTGCTGTGCCTTCTGCCGGTCGGCGACGATCGCGAGCAGCTCGGCGATCCGCGTGGCCACCGATTCCGCGTCGTTACCGATGAGCGCGAAGCAGTTCTGACCCGTCTTCGCCGGCCCCGTGCCTGGCCGGCAGTGCGGCAGCCAGCGCGCCCACTCCCAGCTCGCCCGGCCCGCCGAGTCGGTGAGCACATAGATCTGCAGGTCGTTGGGGCTGTGCATGGTGGCCGTCTGCGCCACGAGCCAGCGGCCGATCGCGCGCGGCGCGTCGCCCGGGCCCGCGACGCCCATCACGCCGCGCTCTCGCAGCGGCACCGTTACCGGCACGTCGGGGATCTGCCAGAAGACCTGCCTGCGGTGTGCGTCTTGCTCGGGGTCGGTCAGTTCGACCGCGGACGGCAGCTCGGCGGTGCCCAGGCGCAGCAGCAGGTAGTCGGGATCGGTGCGGCGGCGCTCCCACAGGCGGCGCCGCGGGCCCGAGGCGATCGAGAGCGCGGTGCCCGGGTCGGGGCTGTCCGCGCGCCGGGCGACCCGCTCCGCGTCGAGCGCGTCCCGGGCGTCACGCTCGATGCGCTCCTTGTGCGCGCGGTACTCGGCCATCCGCTGGGCGTGGGACTTGCGGCCGTGCTTGCGCTCGTTCATGTGGTTGCCGATCAGCATGACCGGGCTCAGCACGGACATGGCGAGCATGTAGACCTCGCGCATGAAGAAGGCCATCGCCACGCCCAGGAGCACGGGGACAATGGCCATCAGCACCGGGAGCGGCCTGCGCTCGCTAGCGGACGGCGGCGTCGGTAGCGAAAACCTGGTGACCCGCTCCGGGGGGAGCAGCCGCGGCGGGCGGTTGAAGTCGATGCCCGTGCCGTCCTCGGACGGGTGCAGCGCCGCGTCCGGCGGCTCGTAGGGCGCCAGCCCGAGCAGGGTGGCGCCGACGGCGATCTGCTGGCCCGGCTGCCACTGCACGGGCGCGCTCAACGGCTCGCCCTCGAGCGCCGCCCGCACCTCCTGGTAGGCGGCGACTTCGCAGCCGCCGCGCTGGTCGACGGTGATGTGCAGGGCGAGCCCGGGAACCTGGGGATCATCCAGCCGGATGGCGGCCGACGGCCCGCTGCCGATGGTGGTCTCGCCGAGGCTCAGCCGGTGCACCGCGCCCGCACCGGGGCCGCCGGCCACCCTGATCTCCACCAGGCCGGACGGCTCGGGATACACGCAGCCCTCGGGGCTGCCGAGGCTGATCACCGACCCGTCGCGCAGCGGAGACTGCGCGAGGGAAAGGTCCGCGGGCACGAGCTGGCAGTTGACGTAGAGCGGCGTCGCCCGCGGCTGAGCCTGGGGGGCGGACGCGGACACGGCCAGCGAGCCGTACGGCCGGGGGCCGGGGAACTGGAAGATCCTCGCCCCGCCGTCGGCCGGGTAACCCGGCGCCGGGTAGTCCCGGGCCGGGGCGAAGCCGCCGGCGACGAACAGGTCAAGCTCGGCGGCTATCGCTGCGACCGCGGTCGCCGGGTCGGCGTCCAGCAGCACGTCGGCCAGCTGGCGGGTTGCCGGTGAAACTACGGTCAGCGCCAGCCGCATGATCGTCCCTTCCCTGTCGTGCGTACCACCCGCCAGGTGACACCGGCGGGCCGCCGACCACCTCCGCAGGGGTCAGCGGCCCGTCGGCGGGTGGCGCCTGGTCTAGCTCTTGAGCGCCGCGGCGAGCTGGGCGTCCGTCTCGTGGAACGCCTTGGCGGCGGAGTCCAGGTACTGGCCCATGCCGTTCAGTCCCTGGATCATCTTGGTGGCGCCGGTGTTGAACTCGGTGTAGGACGCCTCGAACTGCTTGCTGGAGGTGTCCGTCACGTAGCCGCTGGCCACCAGGTTGTCTATGAGCTTCTTCAGCGTGGCGAGGTCGCTCTCGATCTGGCTCTCGCCGTTGCGCAGCTGGGTGGCCGCCGACTGCATCTCGGCATACGTGACGTTAAGGTTTGGCATTGCCGGCTTCCCTTCTCGGTTTTTACTAGTTACTAGCTACCGCCGTTCCGCCTGCTGGCCTGGGAACCTCTGCCGCAGCCGATAGGGGCACGATCCGGTTGGTAGTCGTGGCCCCGCCCGCTGGCGGCTATTGCCCCGGATTCACCGCTGGCGCTGGCTTTGTCTTGCCATACCAGAACCGCAGGATTGCAGTGGGGACGATATCCTCGCAACCGATTCTGCATAGTAAGTCCGATAAATGAGGTGATTGCCGGGCCCGCAGCGCTCGGCGCGGTAAGGGGAACCATGACGTTGCCGTGGATCGTGGCGAGCGCCGCCGCTGGCCTCATCGCCGGCCCGCGGCTCCGGGGCAGTATCTTCTTCCGGTCCGTCGAACCAGGTGAACCACCGCGCCATGCCTGCCCGGCCGGTTTCCGCGCGATCGGGCCCGCTGGCCACCGCTGGCACGCGCTGCTGCCGGTGACCGGCCGCTGCCCCGCCTGCCGCGCCCGGATCGGCCCCGCCGCGCTGTCCGTCGAGCTGGCGTCCGGGCTGGCGCTCGCCGCCGTGGCGGCCCGCGTCTCATCGCCATGGGAACTGGCCGGGCTGGCCTGGCTGGTGCTCTTCGCCGTTCCGCTCGCGTTCATCGACATCGCCGTCCGCCGGCTGCCCGACGCGCTCACCGGGGCCGCCTTCGCCGGCACCGCGGCGTTCCTCGCGGTCGCCGCGCTCACCGGCGGCCACCCCGGCCAGCTCGTCAGGGCCGGGCTCGCCGCCGTCGCGCTCTGCGGCTTCTACCTGCTCTTGTTCCTCATCAGGCCGTCGGGCATGGGCCTCGGCGACGTCAAGCTCGCCGGATGCGTCGGCGCCGCCCTCGGCGGGCAGGGCTGGGGGCCGGTGGTTGCGGCCACGTTCCTCGCGTTCACCGCCGCCGCCCTCTACGCGGCGGGCCTCCTGGCCTTCCGTGGCGCCACGAGGACGACCCAGTTCCCCATGGGCCCCTTCATACTGCTCAGCGCGCTGGCGGTCATCCTCGCCTGACGTTTCATCGCGGCGCCGATGACCCTGAGTATCGAGTGATTAGTGGATGATTGGTAGATGATAGGCGATTGATCCCCTGTGTCCTTTATTCGGATATGTCAATAAAGCAAGCTAAAGCCAATTAAGAGAGCTGAGGATAATCGAGGCGAATAAATATTGACTGGTAACGCGGAGTGGTGATTCGTCAAAGCTTTTCAAAACCACACAGTAGGGTCGATGTGGCACGGTATCTTCCCATTTGCAGCGGGTTAAGGTGCGGCAACGTCGCGAGCATCGCCAGCACATGCAGCTTTGACGGGTCACGCAGGGAGATGCCAGTCCGATGGCAAGCGACAGGGGAACGCTAACGCGCTCGGGGCTGAGCGCGGATCAGCAGGGCGCCTGGGGAGAGCCGGGCGCCGCGTCCGGCCGGAGGATGCCGAGCGCGCAGCGGGAACGCAAGCCGGCCCTGTTCGCCCTCGCGATCCTGCTGGTCGCGCTGGGTGCCGGTGCCGCCGGGCTGCTGGTGATCAGGGCGGGCGCCCAGGTGCAGGCGATCGAGGTCGTCCAGCAGGTTAACGAGAACTCGCAGATACCCGCCGACGCGCTTGAAGAGGTCGCCGTCCCCTCGGGAAGCGCGCTCAACTACCTGTCGTGGAGCAGTGTCGCGGAGGTCGAACGGGACTTCGCGGCCATCAGGATCCCCGCGGGCACGCTGCTGACGAGGCAGATGGTCTCCGGGTCGAGCACCGGGGCGGCGGGCCAGGACCTGGTCGGGCTCTCGCTCAAGGCGGGCCAGGTGCCCAGCGGCCTGCAGCCGGGTGACAAGGTGGAGGCCGTCGCGGTCGGCACCGCCTGCGGCACGACCGCGGGTGCCGTGCTCGCGCAGCGGGCCCAGGTCACGGACGTCAGCGGGAGCGTGGCGGTGTCCGGCTCCACCGCCATGGTGACGCTCGCGGTCCAGCCGGCCGACGCGGAGGCGCTGACCTGCTCGGCCGCCAACGGAAACGTGGGCCTGGCGCTACTACCAACCAACGGCTAGCGGATGGCGTTGATCGTCATCGCGGCCGACAAGGGTGCGCCGGGGGTCACGACGACCGCGCTCGCGCTTGCCGCCGTGTGGCCGCGCCCGGTGCTGCTGGCCGAGTGCGACCCCTCCGGCGGTGACCTCGTGTACCGGTTCCCCGCCGCGGACGGCAGCGCGCTTGACCCGCGCCGCGGCCTGCTGACCCTCGCGGTGGCCGCGCGCCGCGGCCTGCAGCCGCGCCAGCTCTGGGAGCACACCCAGAAGCTGTCCGGTGGCCTTGACGTGCTCACCGGGGTCATCAACGCCGAGCAGGGGGCCAGCCTCGGTGCCCTCTGGGGTCCGCTCGGCGACCTGTTCGCCGCACTGCCCGGCGGCGACGTGATCGCGGACTGCGGCAGGCTCGGCGTCGACGGCCGGCCCTACGACCTCTTCCCCAGGGCCAGCGCCGTGCTGCTCGTGACGCGGCCCAACCCCGGCGACGTCATCAGGCTCAGGGACCGTGCCGCGGCCGTCACCGCCGCCGCGAACGCCAGGGGCAGGCGCGGCCTCACGCCTGCCGTCGTGGTCATCGCGGAACAGCGCACCTTGCGGGCCGCGGCCGCCGAGGTGGGACACGCGCTCGCGCAGGGCAACGTGCCGGCCACGGTCCTCGGCGGCATCGCCGCCGATGACAAGGGCGCGGAGCTCATGCTCGGCCAGTGGGCCGGCAAGCTCGACAAGACCATGCTCATCCGTACCGCCAGGGAGACGGCACAGCAACTGGCGGCCAGCCTGGCCGGCGCTCGCGACGACACCGGGCCCCAGCTGGCACCGCCGGGGCAGCAGAACCCGGCCACGACACAGCAGCACCAGGCGCCGCCGCGGCCCAAGCAGCAGGCGCCGACGTACCCGCCGGGGCAGCAGCGCGGCGGGAACGGCAGGCACGCGGCACCGATGCAGCCGGCCCCCGTGCCGGCCAGCCCCGTGCCGGCCCCCGTGCCGGCCAGCCCCGTGCCGGCCAGCCCCGGGCCGGCCAGCCCAGCGCAGCCCGCCCCCGCCGCCGGCCACGAGGCAGGTGACGGCCCGTGGACCACGGCCTAGTTAAGCGCCTGCGCGGCGAGGTCGGCGACCGGCTCGCGCGGCAGCGGCGGCAGGACGCCGCGAGCGGTGTCGCGGCCATGTCGCCGGAGGACGAGCGCCAGTTCGCCAGGGCGCTGATCTCCCAGGCGCTCGAGGAGCACGTGCGCACCGAGCTCATGACGGGGCACGCGCCGCTCAACGCCCAGCAGGAAGAGGACCTTGCCGAAGCGATCCACGCCGCCCTGTTCGGCGTGGGCCGGCTGCAGCCGCTGCTTGAGAACCAGCTGATCGAGAACATCGACATCAACGGCCACGACAAGGTTTTCCTCAGCTTCGCCGACGGCCGGGAGACGATGGGCGAGCCGGTCGCGGAAAGCGACGACGAGCTGATCGAGCTCATCCAGGTGCTTGCGGCCTACTCCGGTCTGGCGAGCCGCCCGTTCGACACCGCCAACCCGCAGCTTGACCTCCGGCTCCCCGACGGCTCGCGGCTCTCGGCGGTCATGGACGTCACCATGCGCCCCGCGATCTCGATCAGGCGGGCCCGGCTCGGCAAGGTGTTCCTCGCGGACCTCGTCGGCAACGGGACCATGTCCCCGGAGGTAGGCGCCTTCCTCGCGGCGGTGATCGGGGCGCGGAAGAACATCATGATCGCCGGGGCGACGAACGCGGGCAAGACCACGCTGCTGCGCGCGCTCGCCAACCAGATCCCGTCGCATGAGCGCCTCATCACCGTCGAGCGGGCGCTCGAACTCGGCCTCGACCAGTTCCCCGAGCTCCACCCGAACGTGGTCGCCTTCGAGGAACGGCTGCCCAACAGCGAGGGACAGGGCGCGATCAGCATGGCGGAACTCGTCCGCCGGTCCCTGCGCATGAACCCGAGCCGGGTCATCGTCGGTGAGGTGCTCGGCGACGAGATCGTCACCATGCTGAACGCGATGACCCAGGGGAACGACGGCTCGCTCTCCACCATCCACGCCAACTCCTCGCTCGAGGTCTTCAACCGCATCTCGACCTACGCCATCCAGTCGGCCGAGCGGCTACCGATCGACGCGACCCACATGCTGATCGCCGGCGCCATCGACTTCGTGGTCTTCCAGGAAAAGCGCAACGACTACGCAAGGGGCGGCACCATGCGCCGGTTCGTGAGCAGCATCCGCGAGGTGACCGGCGTGGACGGCCGCGTGCTGTCGAGCGAGGTGTTCGCGCCAGGCCGGGACGGGCGGGCGGTGACGCACGCGCCGGTCTCCTGCCTGGAGCAACTCACCCACTTCGGCTACGACCCGGCACGGGGGGGAGGCTGGCAGTGAGCGCGTCCGCGATCACCCCACTGCTCGCGATCGTCATCGGCGGGCTGACCGGCGGCGCCCTGTTCCTCGCCGTCGTCGCGCTCTACGGCCTGCCGGCCAAGCCCCCAGGCAGCGGCCCTAGCCGTCTGGAGCGGTTCCGCCGCGAGTTCTTCAGCCTGCGCGGCGGCATCGCCGTCGTCATCGGCATCCTCACCCTCCTCGCGACCCGCTGGGTGGCCGCAGGCATCGGGATCGCCCTGCTCGCCTACAACTGGCGCTCGCTCAGCGGCGCCAACTCCGAGCGCGCGGCGATCGCCCGGCTCGAGGGCCTCGCCACGTGGACCGAGTCGCTGCGCGACACGATCGCCGGCGCGGTGGGGCTCGAGCAGGCGATACCGTCCTCCACCCGCATCGCGGCCCCCGCGATCAGGGAGCCGCTCCTGCGGCTGGTCGACCGGCTGCACACCCGGATGCCGATGGCAGACGCGCTGCGCCTGTTCGCGGTCGACCTGGACGACGCCAGCGCCGACTTGATCATCGCCGCGCTGATCATCAACTCGCGACTGCGCGGTCCCGGCCTGCGCGACCTGCTTGGCGCGCTGTCGCGCTCAGTTCGCGAGGAACTCGACATGCGCCGCAAGGTCAGCGCCGAGCGCCGCTCCACCCGGCGCAGCGTCCAGATCGTCATCGGGGTCTCGGTGGGCATGGCACTCGTGCTCGCTCTCATCGACCGCTCGTTCCTCGCCCCCTACAGCTCGCCGTTCGGCCAGGTCGTGCTCGCCGGCATCGCAGGCCTGTACGGCGCGGGCATCGCCTGGCTGAGAAGGCTCGCCAGGTTCGAGTCGCCGCAGCGGATGCTCGGCGTAGCCGAATCACCGCCAGGAACGGCAGCAGGCCCAGCCGCGGCAGGTGCCGGGCCGCAGGCCAGCGTCGCGTCCGGAGCCAGTCCCGCAGGGAGCCGCGCATGACGACCGAGGCGCTGGTCATCGGCGGCCTGACCGGGCTCGCCCTGTTCCTTGCCATCTTCGCGCTGATCCCGCGGCGGGTCAGCCTGGCCGGGCGCATCGCGGCGTTCGACGCCAGCAGGGCGGCGCCCCTGCGCGCGCGCCCCGTCGCGGAAACGAAGGGTGACGAGACCGCGCTGACCCGCAGGCTCGGGGCCGCGGTCGACCGGTTCTGCGCCGAGCTTGGCTGGCGGTTTCCCTCGGTGCGCGCCAGCCTGCGGCTGACCGGCAAGTCCTTCGAGGCCTTCCTCGGCACCAAGGTGCTGCTCGGCGTCTTCGGCTTCGTGTTTCCCGTCTTGATGCTGACCGGCCTCAGCCTCCTCGGCCTGCACCTGTCCATCATCGTCCCGGTCTGGGTCGGCCTGGTCTTCGCCGTCGTGTTCTTCTTCCTGCCCGACCTTGAGCTGCGGCAGGAAGCGGGGAAGCGGCGCCGGGACTTCAGGCACGCGATCGGCGCGTTCCTCGACCTCGTCGCGATGAACCTGGCCGGCGGCCGCGGCGTGCCCGAGGCCCTGATGGCCGCCTCCGAGATCGGCGAGGGGTGGGCGTTCTGGCGGATCAGGGACGCCCTGTCCAATGCCAGGCTCACCGGGCAGACGCCGTGGCAGGCCCTCGGCGTGCTCGGCGAGGACGTCCAGGTCGACGAGCTCCGCGACCTCGCGGGCGCGCTCAGCCTGGTCGCGGAAGACGGCGCGAAGGTCAGGGAGAGCCTGACGGCGCGGGCCGTCAGCCTGCGCCGCAGGGAACTCGCAGACCTGGAAGGGCAGGCGGCCGAACGGTCGCAGTCGATGCTCGTCGCCCAGATGGTAATGGCCGGCGCCTTCCTTGTCTTCCTCGTCTACCCGGCAGTCCAGGTGCTGCTGAACTCATGAGAAGGGAACTCCCGTGATGAACGAACTCAGCCCTCCGGGCCTGCTGTTCCGCTACCTGCGCGCCTTCCTCGGCACGCGGATCACCGCGCTGCGCGAAAGCGGCGACCGGGGCGCGTCGGCGGTCGAACTTGCCGTCATCACCGCGGTCCTCGTCGCCCTGGCCGTCCTGATCCTGGGCATCATCGTCACGTTCGCCAAGAAGCAGGGCGACAACATCACCAACACCGGCGTGCCGACCCCGGGCGCCGGCAACTAACCGGGGCCGAGCGTGCGGAAGCTGGGCAGGCGGAGGCTGGGCGCCAAGAGACCGGGCCGCTGGTCACGGTTGAGGTTGCTCAGCCGGGGCGCCGACCGCGGGGCCAGCGCCGTCGAGCTGGTGATCCTGGCGCCGGCGCTGATCTTCGTCAGCATGCTGATCGTCCAGTTCGCGCTCTGGCTCGACGCGACGCACGCGGCGCTCGCGGCCGCCCAGGAGGGCGACCGGGCGGCCCGGGCGGCGGAGTTCAACCAGGGCAACTGGCGGCAGACCGCGACGCAGGTGGCGATGAACTACTACCACGGCCTGGACACGAGCGTGATCGCTGGCGTCTCGGTGTCGCGGATCGCCTTCGACCAGGGCACGGACACCGTGTCGGTCACGGTCAGCGGCAAGCTCAGCGGGATCTTCCCGCTGACGATCAGCGAGACCGTCAGCGGCCCGGTGGAGTGCCTGCGGTCGTCGCAGAGCGGGGGTGCCCAGTGCGCGCGGGGATAGGAGCCGGGCTCGCGCGCGACCGCGGGTCGATGGCCGTCGAGTTCGTGGTGGCCGTGCCCGCCTTCATCATCCTGCTCCTGCTGGTCGGGGCAGGCGGCCAGTGGGTGAGCGCGAGCGGCGAGGTCGGCGCGGCGGCGCGCGACGCCGTGCGGCAGGCATCGCTCGAGATCAACTACGCGGACGTGCCGCCGGCGGCGCAGTCGGCGGCGCAGGCCGACCTGAACAACCTGTGCCCAGGCGGCGCGCAGACCTCCGTCGAACTGCTGGCGAACGGGGCCCGGGTCGCGGCCTCGACCTGGGCCAGCGGCGCCCAGGTCGTCGAGGTAAAGGTCTCGTGCAACGTCAAGCTGAAGGCGTTCGCGATCATCGGCATCCCGGCCTCCGAGACGTTCACCGACGTCGCCGCCGCCCCTCTCGACCAGTTCACGCAGCGGGCCGGCTGATGGGCGCCACCTCCCGCGGCCTCCGGCGAGCCCCGGCAGGCCGGGGCGGTGACCGGGGGTCGGTCTCGCTCTGGGTGGTGATCTTCACCTTCACCACGCTGGCGCTGCTCGTCCTGGTCGTTGACGGCGGGCAGGCGATGAACGCGAAGTCGCGGGCCGCCGACATCGCCGAGCAGGCGGCCCGGGCGGCGGCGGACGACCTCAACGTGGGGGACCTGCGCACCGGCCAGGGGACCGTGGCACTCGCCGGCAACGCTTGCGACCTGCGGACTGGGCCGGCCGCCCAGCTTGTGGCCGACTACGCGGCCGGCGTGCCGGGGTCGCGCGCCACGCTGACCGGGTGCACGTCCACCGTGACCGACGTCGGCGGCACCCCTTCGCTGACGGTTACGGCGATAGTTCAGTTCTCCGTGCGGCCCGACCTGCCCGTGCCGCCGTTCACCACGATCAGTGCGACTGCCCAGGAGACCGCGTACCTCGCCTGCGGCAGCGCCGATGCACTGGAGGCATGCTGATGGCACCACCTATTCCCGGCCTGCGGCCGCCAGTAGCCACGCGGCCGGGCCGCACCGCCGGGGACGTCGGGTCCGGCCTGCTCGCGGTGACCTTGCTCGCGGCGCTCACGATCGGTGTCCCGTTCGCCCTCACGCTGTTCCTCGGCTTGCCGGTACCGCATGCGTTGCCGTCGGTCTCCCTGCTCACCGGCGCGATCAGCGTGATGACGATCCTGCGGCTCCTGTCGGTCGTGGTGTGGCTCGCGTGGCTGCAACTCGTCTGGTGCGTGATCGTGGAGATCCTGGCGGCCGTCCGCAACGCGGGCGTGCCCGCCCGCGTGCCGCTGTCCGGCGCCACGCAGTCCATGGCCCACCGGCTGGTGACCGCGGCGCTGCTGCTGTTCAGTGCCGCCGCGGCGCTCTCCCCGGCCGCCTCGAACGTCATAGCGTCCCACCCGGCGTACAGCGTGTCCGCGCAGGCGCAGTTTCCCAGCCAGGCCGTGAGCGCGCCAGTGGCGGTGGCCAGCGCGGGAGTGACCACACCGCCGGCACCGCACGCGCAGGCGGAAAAGCTCTACACGGTGACGCCACCTCAGGGCAGGTACCACGAGTCGCTGTGGGAGATCGCGCAGCGGCACCTGGGTGACGGGCGCAGGTACAAGGAGATCTTCGAGCTCAATAAGGATGCCATCCAGCCGGACGGGTCCAGGCTCACGAGCGCCAGCCTGATCCGGCCCGGCTGGGTGCTGAAGATGCCCGGCGACGCGGTCGGCCAGGGCATCCAGACGGTCGAGCAGCAGCGGGGACAGCAGGCACCGGGGCAGCCGACCGTGCAGCAACGGCAGGAGCACACGCTCTTCCGCATCCAGCGAGGCGGTGACGGCGGGACGGCCACCGGAGTCGCCGGCCGCTCGGTGGCGGACACTGGGACCACTGCCGAAGGCAAAGCGTCAGTGGCGGCGAACTGGCCTTATGAGCTGTCCTCGGCCAGTTTGCTGGCCGCGGGCGTGCTGGCCGCGCTCGGGCGGCGGCGGCGGGAACGGCTGTGGCAGCGCGGGTTCGGGCGGCGGCTGGTCGCGCCGGGCGGCGACGCGGCGGTGGCGGAGGCGGCGCTGCGACTCGGCGCGGACGACCCCGCCGTACAACTGCTAGACACCAGCCTGCGGCAGTTGTCCGCCGCGCTCGCCGCGAAGGGGGAGACGCTGCCGACCGTGTTCGCGGCGCACCTGGGCGGCGAGCAACTGGACCTGTGGATCGCGCCGGCGGCGCAGACGCCGCCCGCGCCATGGCAGGCGGTCAGCGGCGGGCAGGTATGGCGGCTACCGGTCGCGGCCGCCGCGTCGCTTGACGGGGCCAGGCTTGACGGGGCCAGGGCGCTCGCGCCTTACCCGGGCCTGGTGACCCTGGGGACGAACGACAGCGGCCGGGTCATGGTGGACCTGGAGGCGGCGCACGGGCTGATCGCGGTGCGCGGGTCATCGGTCGCGGTGCGGTCCGCGCTCGCCGCGCTGGCCGTCGAACTTGTCACGAACCGCTGGTCGGACCGGATGCGGGTGACGCTGGTCGGCTTCGGTTCTGGTCTGGAGCTGATCGCACCAGACCGGGTGGAACTCGTCGGCAGCCTGGAGGAGGCGCTGCCCGCGCTTGAGAAGCGCGCCGCCGACCTGGAGGCGCAACTGTCCGCGTGGGGCCTGGACTCCGTGCTCACCGGGCGGTCGGTGACGAGCAACCCGGATGCCTGGGCGCCGCATTACCTGATCATGGGGGTGACGCCGTCACCCGAGCAGGCGGAGCGGCTGCAAGCCGTCGCCCGGACCAGGCACCGCGCCGGACTGGGCCTCGTGGTGGCGGGCGAGGTGCCCGGCGCGAGCTGGGACTGGGAGCTCACCGCCGAGGGGCGGCTGCGCGCCGGGGCGCTCGGCTTGGACCTCGCGGCCCAGCTGCTGCCGGCCGCACACTACGCGGCGGTGGTGTCGTTGTTCCGCGACGGCGACGGCGACGCGCCGCTCACGCCGCCCGCGCTCGGGGAGGTGCCGGCGGCACTATTGCGGCCGGGGGCGCAGGCGGCCGTCGAGGTTGGCCTGCTCGGGCCCGCCGTCGTCGGCGCGCCCGGCGCCATCGAGCCGGACCGGGCCGCCCTGGCGACCGAGCTGGTCATGTACCTGGCGGCGCACCCCGGCGGCGTGCACCCGAACGTGCTGGCCGGGGCACTGTGGCCGCGCGGGGTGCCGAACGAGGTGCGGGACGCGACGCTGGCCCGGGTACGGCAGTGGCTGGGCACGGATCATCGCGGCGAGGCGAACCTGGTCACCGATCCCGACGGACGGCTGCGGCTCGGGCCCGAAGTGGGGGTCGACTGGCAAGTGTTCCGCGGGCTCATCGCGCAGGCGGGCGCGACGGCCGACGCAGCGTCGTCCGCCACCTGGCTGCAGCAGGCGCTGAGCCTGGTCCGCGGTCAGCTGCTCGACGGGCGGGATCCCAGCCGGTACGCGTGGCTGCCGGCCTCCGACTTCTGCTACGAGGTCACCGCGCTCGTCGCGGACACCGCGCAGAGCCTGTCCGCGTTGCGGCTGGCCCAGGGGGATGCCACCGGTGCCATGGAGGCCGCGCGAGCGGGGCTCCGGCTGGCGTTCGACGACGAGATGCTCTGGCGAGACCTGCTGCGCGGCGCGGCCGCCACCGGGCAGGAACCGGTGCTGCGCGCAGTGGTCGACGAAGCGTCGGCCCGGGTGGCACTCGATGAGGTCATGACCCGGATGGCGCCGGAGACGGAGGCGCTCATCGACGAGCTGCTCCCTTCGTGGCGCTCGTCCGCGGCATGACACCGCAAGCACGTGAGGAGGGTCGCAGTCCGATGAGAACTAAGTTGATAGCCACGACGGGCCTGCTGGCGGCGATGTCCCTGGCTGGGGCCGCGTGCTCCGCGGCGCAGTCCGCCAGCACGTTCACGCCGCTAGGCGGTTCGCCCGCCGCGGGCGGGCAGGCACCGGCGGACGCCGGCCCGTCTCCGGGTTACGTCATGCCGCCGTTCGGGTCGAATGTGCGCATCCAGATGACGTCCTGGCTGCCCGCCGACGCTGCCCAGGCCGCGGCGGTGAATACCGACAAGTCGTACGAGCTGGCCTACCTTTACGCGGAGTACAAGGGAGGTCAGGACGAGCGCTGGGTGAACTACGTCAGCCCGGCGATGAAGTCCGCGGTCGAGGAGTCGCTGCGGGCAACGGATGTCACCACGGAGTCCTTTACCGGCACGGTCAAGTACTTCGACATGAGCGTCATCCCGGACCCGGTGGTCAAGGGGGACCTCGACGTGTCGGCCTGCTTCGACAACGCGGACTCGTCGAATACGAGCCTGTCGACGGGGGCGGTCATCCCCGATACCGCGCCGCCGGACTCGCACTACGTGCGGATCGCCGATGAGCTTCGCAAGGACCCGGCCGGGCAGTGGCAGGTGTACTCCAGCCTCCCGGCCGTCTATTACCCGGAGGCAGCACAGTGCAAGCCCTGAAATCTCGCGCTCTTGGGGTTCTCGCGGTTACGGTGGCGGCGCTCGCGGCGCTCGCGGCGCTCGCGGGCCCGGCCTGGGCGGCGAACACGCCGCCGCCGGTGAGGTGCGCCACCGACTCCAGTTGCTTCGTCGAGCTGAACTGGAACGTGACCTACACCGGCAGCAGCGGTGGCCACAACGGGGTGGTCATCAAGCCGCCGCCGTGCATCGGGGTCCCGATCGGCAACGCTCACACCGGCAGCCAGGCCATCATCAGCCTCTACAGCGACACCGGTGCGCTTCCCTCGCAAAGCCCCACGCCGCTCGACTCGACACCGGCCACTGGCCCGGCCGCGCCGAGCGACAGCGCCTCGCCGGGTAGCAGCGCCAGCGCTGGCGCCTCGCCCAGCGCCACGGCGACCACCACGGCGAGCACGACCGCCCTGATCATCAGGTCTGCCCCGGTCATCAGCGGGCAGCAGCAGGCGATCTTGAACCAGGCCGAGCAACTGGTCGACTCCAACCCGATCACGCCAGGTGAGTGGTACCAGATCTCCGGCAACCCGTACGCCACCACGGCCGCCCAGGCGAAGTGCACGAACCTGCCCCCGTTCGTCTGGGTGGACGGCGCCAACGGCACGCTGCACGTCGCGGGCCTGAACATCCCGGCGGAGACACTGGCCGGGCTCGCCTACAGCCAGCTCACTACCGCGGGGCTCGGCGAGGTCACGCTCGACCCGCAGGGCGCGAACGACACCAACCTGCCGACGTTCGTCGACGTCACCCTGCGGCCGCCCCGCCGGGGCGTCCTCGGGGTGACGACGAAGGGCGTGCCGTACGTGTGGGCCACCGCGCGGACCCCGACCGGCCAGGCCGCGACGGTCTATGCCTGGGTCACCAGCCTGGCGATCACCCCGGGAACCTCGAACGCGACCACGTACGACCTGCCGCGGTGCCAGGTCGCGCAGCTCAGCGCGACCGGCGACAGTTACATCATCGGGTCGCGTTACACGCAGGCGGAGATGAAGAAGGTCGGCGCCGGCCAGCCGATTGACTGCGGCGTCACCTACACGGCGCCGGGCACCTACCGCCTCACCGCGAGCGTCACGTGGAACGCGTGCTGGACCACGGGCCTCGCCGCGCCCGGCGGCCCGCCCGCGACCGGCTGCAAGCGGGTCCCGGGCGCGACCAACCTCACACCAAGCACTACGGCCCCAGTCCAGATCAACGTCCGCGACATCCAGTCCGTCAACAACGGCTAACGCTGTCGGCGGTGGCCAAGTTCCTGGAGGTTCACTCAAAGCAGCAGCAGCTGGTGGGCCTTGACGGCGGCCTCGGTGCGGGTGCCGGCGCCCAGCTTGGCGAGGATGTTCGACACGTGAACGCTGGCCGTCTTGGGCGAGATGACCAAGGCGGCGGCGATCTCCCGGTTCGACTGCCCGGCCGCGACGAGGCGGAGCACCTCAAGTTCCCGTGCGGTGAGGCCCGGCTCGTCGGCGTCGCTGCCGGCCCGGCGGCTGAGCTCGGCGAGCTGCCCGGCGAGCGGGAAGGCGCCGAGCCGCTGGGCGATCGGCGTGGCGCGGCGCAGCCGGGCCGCCGCCTCGTGCGCGCTCACCCGGCCGGAACTTGGCCGCTCGGCCAGGGCGACCCTGGCGGCGTGGGCCAGCGCGACGGCCGCCTGGTACGGCTGGCCGACCGCTTCCCACGCGGCGACGGCCGCGTCCGCGGCGGAGAGCCGGCCGCCGTCGGTGTCCTGCTCAGTGTCTTCGTCAAAGACCGCCTGGGGATCAAGCGCCGCGAACGACAGCTGCCACGCGCGCTGCACGGGGCCGCACACGTCCAGCTTCTCCGCGAGCCTCCGCAGCTTGTCGAGCAGCGCGGCGGCCTCCTCGCCCGGCGCCTGGACGGCCGCCGCGGCCGCCGTCACCAGCAGCGGCCACGCGTACCGGGAGCTGGCGGCCGACACGTCGTACTGCCGCAGCGCCTCGGCGGCCGCGGCGACGGCCGCGGCGGGCCCTTCGGCGGCCAGCGCGACGGCGATGTCAAGCTCGGCGAGCGGCAGGTGATACTGCTCGTCGTAGCTGCCGGCGGCGAGCACCACCCGGGACGCCCCGGCCCGCCGGGCCGCGGTGGCGATGTCTCCCCGGGCGAGCGCGATGAAGCCGTCCACCGTCCACAGCGCGACCCGGGTGCGCGGCGGCGGCGCGAGGTCGAGCGCGCGCCCGGCCACCTCCGCCGCCTCATCCCAGCGCCCGAGGTACAGCAGCGGCTCCGCCAGGTTGATCGCGAGGAACGCGCCGCCGGTCCTGGCGAGACCGTGCCGCTCGGCGTCGGCGATGCCCCGCCGTGCGACCTGGACGGCGCGCTCGAACTCGCCCGCGCCGCACAGCAGGTGCGTCTCGATGATCACCAGCTTGATGATCGGGTGGTACGCCCAGGCCTGCTTGGTGAGCTCGCGCGCCTGGGTCAGCAGCCGGAAGGCCTCGCTGCCGCCGCCCGCCACCTGGCTCCGCCCGGCCTCGAGCATCGCCAGGTTGACGAGCGCCTCCGCCTGCGAGTCGACGTTGCCGAGCTCGCGCGCGATCCGCAGCGCCTCAGCCGCCCAGGCGCGGTACTGCGGCCCGTCATCGTGAATGCCGCAGTGCGCGACGGAGATCAGCAGTTCCACCCGGGCCGCCGGCGAGAGGGCCTCGGGCACCAGGGCGAGCGCCCGCTCCAGGTCAGCCTCCGAGGGCACGAGGCCGAGGTCCTTGAGGAACGTGAACCGCCGGCGCAGCAGCAGCGCGAACCTGACCGGCTCGGCGGCCTCGTCGAGCTCGGCGAGCGCGAGCTCCACGAACGCGAGGCCGCGCTGCGGCTCCGCGACGTCCCAGGCGGCGGACGCTGCCTCCTCCAGCACCCGCACGCGGTCGGCGCCGATCTGCGCCGCGGCGTCAGGCACCTGCTCCCACAGCTCGAGTACCCGGTCGAGCAGCATGAGCCGTTCGGCGTGCGCGACCGCGTTGGATGCCTGCACCGACGCCCGCCACGACCCGGCGAGCGCGCCCGTCGTGTTGTGCGCCGAGTACCAGTGGTGCGCCTTCTCGATGTCGGCGCGGCCAGCCGAGACAAGCGACGGGTCGACGTCGATTGCCCCTGCGAACCGGGTGTGCACCGCGGCGTGCTCGCCGGGCAGCAGGTCCGCGTGCACGGCCTCCTGGATGAGCGCGTGCCTGAACGAGTACCCGTCAGCGGTCGTCACCAGGACGTTCGCCGCCACGGCGGGGCGGAGCGCGGCGATGAGCTTGCCCGCGTCGAGCCCGGTGACCTGGGCGAGCAGCGTGTCGCTGGTCACGCCGCTGCCCGCGCTCGCGACGCGCAGCACCTCCTGGGTGTCCTCAGGCAGCCGCCGCACGGCCTGCAGCAGCAGGTCGGCGAGCGAGTCGGGCACCATGTCGCAGGCGTCGGCGCCGTCGGAGCAGGCGAGCAGCTCCTCGGTGAACAGCGGGTTGCCCTGGGCGCGCTCGAAGATGGCGTCGGCGAGGACGCGCTCAGGCGTTCGGCGCAGGACGACGGCGGCGAGCTCCTCGGCCTGCCCGCGGGTGAGCGGCGGCAGCTCGGTCCGGTCCACCCAGTCGATCCTGGCGAGCTCGGCGAGCAGCGGCCGCAGCGGGTGGGTGCGGTGCAGCTCGTCGGAGCGGAACGTCACGATGATCAGCAGGTTGGGCACCGCCCGCTGGTAGCCGATGAGGAAGGCGAGCAGGTCCCGGCTTGAGCGGTCCGCCCAGTGCGCGTCCTCGATGATCAAGGTGAGCGGCCTCTGCTCCGCGAGCCGCTCAAGCAGGGAGAGGAAGCCCTCGAAGAGGTGCGCCCGCGCCTCGCCCGCGGTCATTACCCCGCCCGGGTAGGCGTCGCCGCCGTCGACGGCGGCTGGCCCGCTCTCGTTCGGCCCGCCCTCGTTCGGCCCGACGAGCGCGCGGCCGGCGGACAGCTCGGGCAGCAGCCGGGCGAGTTCCCTGGCGGCCCGCCCGCTGCCGGACAGCCGGCTGGCGATCTCCTTGGCGCCCACCTCGCGGACGAGGTCCCGCAGCATCGCGGTGAACGGGCTGAACGGCAGCCCGTCGGCCCCCAGTTCCAGGCACGCCCCGGTCAGTACCCGGACCCCGGCGCCGCGCGCGGCCGCGGTGAACTCGGCGATCAGCCGGGTCTTGCCCATCCCGGCCTCGCCGCCGACGAGCACGGCAGCAGGCTCGCCCTGGCGGACCGTGTCTAGTGCGGCCTCCAGCGCGGCCATCTCGGCTGCCCGTCCGACAAGGACCGGGCTGGCCCCGCGTCTGCTCATCACAATGTCAAGCATCTCACCCGGGTCGGACATTCCGGCCCGCCCAGAAGTGGGCGAGCCGGAATCCACCCGGACGTTCTCGTCGCCTGGCATCGTTGGCATCCGCGCTGGTCAGCCGCGCGCCGGGCTACCGGCCCGCGCGCGTCTGGCGGCCGTCCCCGGCCTCCCGCCGCGGCGTCGGAACGGCGTCCCCGAGCTCCGCGAACATCTCGTGCGCGTAGTCAGGGATCACCGGCGCGACGGTCGCCTCCGCCTTGTCCCTGGCGCGGCGTGCGCGGGTCGCGGCGCGCGCCTCGCGCGCCTGGCCGGCCTGCCGCGCTGACCGCTGCCCATCGGCGACCCGCTGCCTGGCTACCTCGTACCACAGGTTCCCGTTCATGGGTCCTCCCGGTTTCCGCGGAAACCGCCTTGGTTTCCCGCGTACTTACAGGGTCGGGCTAAGGTCCCCCCGTCCCGCTATTGGTCGTTCGCCGTATCCTTGGCCCTCCTCGCGGCTTAGTCCAGGTAAGCCGTCTTACCCAGCCGGGATCAGGGATTACCCAGGCGTCCCCGGGCGTTATCCCAGGCGGACCGGGGCGAGGTCAAGCCGGCGGCGGCGCGGCAATAGACTGGTGTACGCCGCGAATCGCGGCTCAGCCCCGGACCCGCCGAAATCGTCGGCGTGATCACTCGATCGCCGGAAGCTGCGATCCCGATGCCGAATGAGCGAGACTCACGCATGCCCGCACAGCAGGAGACCATCATGACGTCCGCGATGCCGCTCGCGACCCGCGACGACCTGCGCAACGTCGCCATCGTCGCGCACGTCGACCACGGCAAGACCACGCTGGTCGACGCGATGCTGTGGCAGTCCAACGCGTTCGGCGCGCACGCTCACGTCAACGAGCGGGTCATGGACTCCAATGACCTGGAGCGCGAGAAGGGCATTACCATCCTCGCGAAGAACACCGCGGTCAAGCACGGCGGGCTGACGGTCAACATCATCGACACGCCGGGCCACGCGGACTTCGGCGGCGAGGTGGAGCGCGGCCTGTCCATGGTGGACGGCGTGGTGCTGCTCGTCGACGCGTCCGAGGGGCCGCTGCCGCAGACCAGGTTCGTGCTCCGCAAGGCGCTCGAGGCGAGCCTTCCCGTCATCCTGGTCATCAACAAGGTGGACCGCCCCGACGCGCGGATCGCCGAGGTCGTCGACGCCTGCTACGAGCTGTTCATGGACCTGGACGCGAGCGAGGAGCAGATCGAGTTCCCGATCGTCTACGCCGCCGCCAGGGCCGGCCGGGCCAGCCTGAACCGGCCGGAGGACGGTCAGATGCCGGACAGCGAGAACCTCGAGCCGCTGTTCGACGTCATCAGGACCGCCGTCCCCGCCCCGATGTACGACCCCACCGCCCCGCTGCAGGCGCACGTCACCAACCTGGACGCCAGCTCCTACCTGGGCCGGATCGCGCTGTGCCGTATCCACAACGGCACGATCAAGCGCGGCCAGCAGGTCGCCTGGATCAAGCACGACGGCACGATCGAGCGGGTGAAGGTCAGTGAGCTCTTCCTCACCGAGGCGCTCGAGCGCAAGCAGGCCGACGAGGCGGGCCCCGGCGACATCGCCGCGATCGCGGGCATCGCGGACATCATGATCGGCGACACCCTCGCGGACCCGAACGACCCGCGCCCGCTGCCGTTCATCACCGTGGACGAGCCGGCCATCTCGATGACGCTCGGCACCAACAAGTCACCGCTCGCGGGCCGCGAGCGAGGCACTAAGGTCACCGCCCGCCTGGTCAAGGACCGCCTCGACCGTGAGCTCGTCGGCAACGTGAGCCTCCAGGTGCTGGCCACCGAGCGGCCGGACGCGTGGGAGGTCCGCGGCCGCGGCGAGCTCGCGCTCGCGATCCTGGTCGAGACCATGCGGCGGGAAGGCTACGAGCTGACCGTCGGCCGCCCGACCGCCGTGACCAGGGAGATCGGCGGCAAGCTGCACGAGCCGTTCGAGCGGCTGTCCATCGACGTCCCCGAGGAGTACCTGGGCGCGGTCACCCAGCTCGTCTCCGTGCGCCGCGGCCGGATGGAGACGATGACCAACCACGGCACCGGATGGGTGCGGCTGGCGTTCCTCGTCCCGTCCCGCGGCCTGATCGGGTTCCGTACCCAGTTCCTCACCGAGACCCGCGGCACCGGGATCGCGCACCACGTCTTCGAGGGCTACGAGCCGTGGGCGGGCGTGATCAGGGGGCGGGCGACCGGTTCACTGGTCGCCGACCGGGCCGGGGCGGCTTCCACCTACGCGATGTTCAACCTGCAGGAGCGCGGCTCGCTGTTCGTAAACCCGACCACCGAGGTCTATGAGGGCATGATCGTCGGCGAGAACTCGCGTGACGACGACATGGACGTGAACATCACCAAGGAGAAGAAGGTCACCAACATCCGCCAGTCCAACCAGGAAGAGCTCGAGCGGTTGATCCCGCCGCGCATCCTCAGCCTGGAGCAGGCGCTTGAGTTCTGCGCCGACGACGAGTGCTGCGAGGTGACCCCCACGGCGGTCCGGCTGCGCAAGACGATCCTCGACGCCAAGGAGCGCGGCCGCGTCCGCGGCCGGGTAGCCCGCGAGCAGCTCTGACCCGGCGGATACCGGGCAACTCACTCGCCTCCTCAGCTCCGGTTCCCCTTGCCGCACGCCGGAAGTCACTCCCTTGACACCTCGGCCCGGCCCAGTGAGACTGCGGCTCATCACGGCGTAACGCTGGAGGCGAGCATGGGATCGTATGCGGACACCATCTCGGTGCTTGAGGCGGAACTGGCGACGGTCGAGCGGCTCTTCGCCGGCCTGTCAGACGACCAGTGGCGGCTGCCGACGAAGCTGGTGCCGGTTGACCCGGACCTGCCGCACTGGACGGTCTTCGAGCTCGCCGGGCACTTCGACATCGCCATCGGCCTGACCCGGATGCTGATCGCCGGGCGTGAGGACGGCCAGCCGGCCAGGGACCGGACCAGTTTCTTCATCAACCCGCGGTCGGAGACCGGGCCGGTCGTCTACGGCTACGCCTACCAGATGGTGCAAGGCAAGACGCCCGCCGACATGCCCGGGGTGCTGCACGAGACCTTCTCCAAGACGGTGGCCGAGGCCCGGGCGGTCCCGGCCGGCCTGGTGGGGCCGGGGTACTTCGCGCCGATGCGGGCCGATGAGTTCGTGGCCAGCCGCATTGTCGAGGCCGTGGTGCACGGCATTGACCTGACCCAGGCGCTTGGCCGGGAGCCCGTCGCCACGACGGAGGGGATCGCGGCGACCGCCGCGATCCTGGATGACCTGCTCGCGCGTCGGACCGTTCCCGGCAGGCCCGCGGAGCTGTCGGACGACCTCGAGTGGATCCTGGCGGCCTCTGGCCGGGCCGGGTCAGGCGACAACAGGCTTCCGCTGATCGGCTGACCAAACAGCTGACTAAAAGTTGGGGCTTGAAGCTCTAGCCTGCATTGATTACTCTCCGTATATGGATATGTTGCGGAGAGTAGTGCTACTCCCTGTGACGACGACCGGTGCCGTGACGCTGGTGCTGTCGCTCGCCACGGCACCCGGCGCGCACGCCGCGCCCGGCCTGGCCGCCGACGCGGCCGCAGCCAGGCCCGGCGCGGTCAGGCCGGGCGCGGTCAGGCCGGGCCTGGCCGCGGCGCCCGCCCGCGGGCTGGACATCTCGTCCTACCAGCACGGCCGGGCGCCAATCGACTGGCCGCAGCTGGCCAGGCACGGCATCAGCTTCGTGGCGGTGAAGGCGTCCGAGGGCACCTACTACCGCAACCCGTACTACCAGTCCGACGGGCGGGGTGCCGTCAGGGCCGGACTCGCGGTGATGCCGTACGTGTTCGCCAACCCGGCCAGCGCCGGCGGGGCGGCGACCGCGCGCTACGCCGTCCGCATCACGGGCAGCCTGCGCAGGCCCGCCCAGCTGCCGCTCGTCGTCGACCTGGAGAACGACCCGTACAAGTCGGGCGCCGACTGCTACGGGCTGGGCCGCAGGTCGATGATCGGATGGATCGCCGGCTTCGTCGGCCAGGCCAGGGCACTGACGGGAAAGTGGCCGGTCATCTACACGGGGGCCAGCTGGTGGCAGGAGTGCACCGGCGCCACGAGCCGGTTCCGCCGGGACCCGCTGTGGCTGGCCGCGTTCGGCGGCACCAGGCCCGCCGTGCCGTCCACCTGGCGGCGCTGGACGTTCTGGCAGTACAACGACGCCGGCCGCCTGCCGGGGATCGGCCCGTCCGACCTGGACTACTACCAGCCGACCGGCGACCTGCCCGCGCTGCGCCCGCTGCCGTGGCCGGCGTCCGGGGCGCGCCCGGCGGCCGACAGCCGCCTGGCCGCCAGGATCCTGGCGGCCAGGCGGTCAGGAACGCGGCCGGGACCTAGGGCGAGGCACCTGGTGAGACACCGAGGGCGCCCCTGACCGCGGAAGTCAGGAGCGCCCTCGGTAAGCCGCCAGGCCGCGCCTAGCGCTTGCCGGGCACCGCCGGGGTCCCCTTGGCCTTCGGCCGCATGGAGATCTTCGAGCCGAGCCAGACCAGCGGGTCGTACTTCCGCCCGGCGATGCGCTCCTTCATCGGGATGAGCGCGTTGTCGGTGATCTTGATGTGCTCGGGGCAGACCTCGGTGCAGCACTTGGTGATGTTGCAGAGGCCCAGGCCGAAGTCGTCCTGCGCGATGTCGCGCCGGTCGGCCTCGTCCGCCGGGTGCATCTCAAGCTCCGCGATCCGCATGAGGAACCGGGGGCCGGCGAAGGCCTCCTTGTTCTCCTCGTGGTCGCGGATCACGTGGCAGGTGTTCTGGCACAGGTAGCACTCGATGCACTTGCGGAACTCCTGCGAGCGGTTGACGTCCTCCTGCTGCATCCGGAACTCGCCCGGCTTGATGGACGGGTCCGGCGTGAACGAGGGGATCTCCCGCGCCTTCGCGTAGTTGAACGACACGTCGGTGACCAGGTCGCGGATGACGGGGAAGGTCCGCATCGGCGTGATCGTCAGCGTCTCGTCCTCGGTGAACGTGTCCATCCGGGTCATGCAGCCAAGCCGCGGCATGCCGTTGATCTCCATGGAACAGGAGCCGCACTTGCCGGCCTTGCAGTTCCACCGGACGGCCAGGTCGGACGCCTGCGTGGCCTGCAGCCGGTGCAGCACGTCGAGGACGACCTCGCCCTCGTTGACCTCCACCTTGTAGTCCTGCAGCGAGCCGGAGCCGGCGTCGCCGCGCCACACCCGGAACTTGGCCAGGTACCCCATCAGTGCCCCTCTTCCAGCGCAGCCGCCTCACGGTGCCCGGCCAGTTCTTCCTTGGTCATGTACTTCTTGAGCTCGGAGATGTCGAACAGGTCGAGCAGGTCCGGGCGGATCGCCGGGATGGGCTGGTGCACCATCTCGACCTTGTCACCGTTCAGCGACAGGATCAGGTTGACCTTGCGCCAGTCCGGCGACATCACCGGGTAGTCCTCGCGAGTGTGCCCGCCGCGGGACTCCTGCCGCTCCAGGGCGGCGGTCGCGACGCACTCGGCGACGAGCAGCATGTTCCGCAGGTCCTGCGCGTAGTGCCAGCCCGGGTTATAGGCCCGCTCGCCGGGAACGGCGACGCTCTGCGCGCGCTCCTTGAACTTCTCAAGCGCGGCGAGCGCGTCCTTCACCTCTGACTCGCGCCGGATGAGGCCGACCAGGTCATGCATCGTCTGCTGCAGCTCGTGGTGCACCGTGTACGGGTTCTCGCCCTCGGCCCGCTCGAACGGCGCGAGCGCCTCCGCCACGGCCGCGTCCAGGTCAGCCTGCACCACCGCCGGCTTGGCGTCACCAAGCGACGATATGTAGTCCGCCGCGCCGTCGCCGGCCCGCTTGCCGAACACCAGCAGGTCGGACAGCGAGTTCCCGCCGAGCCGGTTGGACCCGTGCATGCCGCCGGACACCTCGCCGGCGGCAAAGAGCCCGGGCACGGACGAAGCGGCGGTATCGGGGTCGACTTCCACCCCGCCCATCACGTAGTGGCAGGTCGGCCCGATCTCCATCGGCTCCTTGGTGATGTCGACGCCGGCCAGCTCAAGGAACTGGTGGTGCATGGACGGCAGCTTCTTCAAGATCACGTCGGCGGGCAGCCGGGAAGAGACGTCGAGGAACACGCCGCCGTGCGGCGTGCCGCGCCCGGCCTTGATCTCGGAGTTGATCGACCGCGCCACCTCGTCGCGGGGGAGCAGCTCCGGCGGGCGCCGGTTGTGGTCCGGGTCGGTGTACCAGCGGTCGGCCTCTTCCTCAGTCTCCGCGTACTGAGCGCGGAACACGTCGGGCACGTAGTTGAACATGAACCGCTTGCCCTCGGTGTTCCGCAGCACCCCGCCGTCGCCGCGCACCGACTCGGTGACCAGCAGGCCGGCGACGGACAGCGGCCAGACCATGCCGGTCGGGTGGAACTGGACGAACTCCATGTTCATCAGCTTCGCGCCCGTCAGCAGGGCGAGCGCGTGCCCGTCGCCGCTGTACTCCCAGGAGTTGGACGTGATTTTGAACGTCCGCCCGATGCCGCCGGTCGCGAGGATGACCGTCGGCGCCTCAAAGAGCACGAAACGCCCGGTGTCGCGGATGTAACCGAAGGCGCCCGCGATAGCGCCGGACGGGGACTTCAGCAGCCGCGTGATCGTCGTCTCCGCGTACACACGGATCATGGCGTCGGGGTCGCCGTGCTCGATGGAGTCGGCCTGCTGCAGCGCGACGACGCGCTGCTGCAGCGTGCGGATCATTTCCAGGCCGGTGCGGTCGCCCACGTGCGCGAGCCGCGGGTACTCGTGCCCGCCGAAGTTGCGCTGCGAGATCTTCCCGTCCTTGGTCCGGTCGAAGACCGCGCCCCACGCCTCGAGCTCCCAGACCCGGTCCGGTGCCTCCTTCGCGTGCAGCTCAGCCATGCGCGGGTTGTTCAGGAACTTCCCGCCGCGCATGGTGTCGCGGAAGTGCACCTGCCAGTTGTCCTTGGGGTTCACGTTGCCCATGGCGGCGGCGGCGCCGCCCTCGGCCATGACCGTGTGCGCCTTGCCGAACAGCGACTTGGAGATGATCGCCGTCCTCAGGCCCCGCGCCCGCGCCTCGATCGCCGCCCGCAGCCCGGAGCCGCCGGCGCCGATCACTACGACGTCGTAGGCGAAGCGCTCGATATCGGTGTCGTTAGTAGCCATAACTAAGTTCGCCCGTTCCGTAACGCCTAGTTGAAGAGCCGCGGGTCGCTGAAGGCGCCACTCGCGACCAGCATGATGTAGAGGTCGGTGAGCATCAGCGTGGTCAGCGAGATCCACGCGAAGGCCATGTGATGCTTGTTCAGCTTCGAGATCTGCGTCCAGGTCCAGTACCTGACCGGGTGCTTGGAGAAGTGCTTGAGCCGCCCGCCGGTGATGTGCCTGCAGGAGTGGCACGAGAACGAGTACCCCCACACCGCCACCACGTTGACCAGCATGATGATCGACCCGAGCCCGATGCCGAACGACCCGTTCGGGCCGCGGAACGCCTGCACCACGTCGTAGGTGAGGATCGCCGCGATCACGAACGCCGCGTAGAAGAAGTACCGGTGGATGTTCTGGATGATCAGCGGCACCTTGGTCTCGCCCGAGTACTTGGCGTGCGGCTCGCGTACGGCGCAGGCGGCGGGGGAGCGCCAGAACGCGCGGTAGTAGGCGCCGCGGTAGTAGTAGCAGGACAGCCGGAACCCGAGGACGAACGGCAGCGAGACGAACGCGTAAGGAATGATCGGCGGCACGGCGGGGATCCACCGGCCGAGGGCGGCCGCATCTGGCGTGCACTCGCCGCTGACGCACGGCGAGTAGAACGGCGTCAGGTAGTGGTACTGGGACACGTAGTACCAGTGCCCCATGAACACGCGGACGGTCGCGTAGGCCACCCAGATGGTCAGCAGGGTCGCGACGACGCGGCCGCGGTTCCACCAGGGGTCCGTCCGGAGCGTCCGCTCCGTGATCTGCGCCCGCGTTCTGGCAGGCGCCTGCGAAAGTTGTGTCATCCAGCGTCCTCGCTGTGCGTGATCGTGATCGTGACCGCGACGCGCAGCCAGGCAGCCCTTATGCGAGCAGGGGGGCGGGGCGCGCATGCGATGTCCACGAACTTATTCCAGTAAGTGTCAGCATGCCGCATCAGGGGGGCCTTCCAGGATGTGAGCCTGACTACACTCCCTGTTTCCGGCAGCGTACAGGCGGCCCGTGGTGACCAGGCTCACAAACCGGTGATCCGGAACGGCGGCATTCTCCGCCTCCCCGCCCGCCGTTCCCCGTTCCCGGGCCGGGCCGCTACGCCTCCGTTCCTCCCATGCCGAGGGCCTCCCTGAGGAACGCGACCTGAAGCAGCAGCAGGTTCTCCGCGACCACCTCCTGCGGCGTCATGTGGGTCACCCCGGACAGCGGCAGCACCTGGTGCGGGTACCCGGCCGCGAGCAGCGCCGACGACAGCCGCAGCGAGTGCGCCACGAACACGTTGTCGTCCGCCATGCCGTGAATGATCAGCAGCGGGCGCACCTGGGTCCGCACCGCGCGCTCCGGGTCGTCGATGACGGAGCTCACCGCGTAGGCGGCGGGGTTGCTCGCGGGATCGCCCAGGTAGCGCTCGGTGTAGTGCGTGTCGTACAGCCGCCAGTCGGTGACCGGCGCGCCCGCGATGCCGGCGTGGAACACGTCCGGGCGGCGCAGCACCGCGAGCGCGGACAGGTACCCGCCGTGCGACCAGCCGCGCATCGCGACGTGGCCCGTGTCCAGGTCGGGGAACTGCTTCGCCGCCGCCTCGAGCGCCGCCACCTGGTCCGCGAGCGCCGCCGTGGCGAAGTCGCCGGCGATCGTCCGGTCCCACGACGGGCTGCGGCCCGGCGTCCCCCGGCCGTCCGCCACGATGACCGCGAACCCCTGCTCGGCGAGCCACTGCGCGGGCAGGAAAAGGCTCGCCGTCTTGCTGACCCGCTGCATGGCGGGACCGCCGTACGGGTCCATCAGCACCGGCAGCGGCGTGCCCGGCTGGTGGCCGGACGGGAAGAGCACCGCGGTGCGGACCTGGTTCGGCCCGGCCTCGAGGAAGTGCGGCGCGGGCAGGGGCAGGTGGGGCTCCTCGGCGAGCGAGGCGATCTCCGCGCCCGGGCCGCGGCCAGTGCCGCCGCCCGTGCGGACCGAGACCTTGAGCCCGGCGCTGTCCATGGTCCGGCTGGACAGCACGGTCGTCCCGCCGCCCGCCGTCGCGGTGTGCACGCCGGGCCCGGTGGCGACCTCGTGCAGGCCGCCTGGCCCGTACCGCCACACGCCTACCTCGACCGGGTCGGCCGACGCCTGGAAGAGCACGTCGTTGCCGTCGGTGCCGAGGATCCGCCTGACCTGGAGCCCGGGCGGGGTGACCGGGGCCGCGCCGGCCAGGTCGCCCGGCTGGGCGACGAGCAGCCGCCGGGTGTCCTCGCTGATCTCGGTCCAGACGACGCTGCGGTCGGCGAGCTGGGCGGGCACGCCGTCGATGACGTCGGTCCAGTGCGGGTCGCTGTCCTCGCGGATCGTCTCCCCGGTGAGCCCGTTGAACAGCCGCATCGTCTTCTGGTCCCGCGACTGCACCACGATCAGCAGGTCCTTGTCCCAGGCCACGTTGACCAGGTACGGGAAGCGGTCACGGTCCCAGCGGACCGGGGTGAGCTCGGGGTCCGGGCCGGTGCGGGTGGCGAGGAGCAGCGAGACATCGGCGTTCGGCGTCCCCGCGGCGGGGTAGGCGACCTCGGCGGGGCGGCTGCCCGGGTTGGCCGGGTCCGCGATATGCCAGCGGCGCACGGGCGACTCATCGGCCCGCTCGATGAGCAGGCCGCTGCGGTCCGGCGGCCACCAGTACCCGCGGGTACGGCCCATCTCCTCGGCGGCGACGAACTCCGCCAGGCCGAACGTGACGCCGTCCTCCCTGGCGATCACCCGGTCCTCGCCGGTGGTCAGGCTCGTCACCCGCAGCGCGCCCTCGTGCACGTACGCGACAAGACCACCGGACGGGTTGACCCTGGGGTCGAGCGCGGGCGTCCTGGTCTCGATGAGCCGCGCCGCCGGGTCGGGCCCGCCGAGCGGGACGCTGAAGACCTGGCCGGAAAGCGCGAAGACGGCCAACGTCGCGCCGCGGTCGGTGGAGAACGCCACGATCCCCGCGGCGGTCTCCCTGACCCGCTCGCGGCGGGCCCGCTCCTGCGGCGGCAGGTTCTCCTCGTCCGCGCCGAGCGCCCGCGGGTCGGCGATCAGCCGCTCGTGCCCGCTGGCCAGGTTGAGCTCCCACAAGCAGGTGACCGGGTCGTCGCCGGCCTTCGACCGCAGGAACAAGACCCGCTGCCCGTCGGGCGATACCTGGAAGGCCCGGGGCACCCCGAGCGTGAACCGGCGCGTCCGCGCCTGCTGCCTGGGAAAGCTCTCTGTCATAGCTCCCGACCCTATCGATCTCCTGCGGGTGACAGGCCTTCAGTACGCTGGCCGGGTGGAACGCAGCCTGCTGCTCGTGCACGCGCACCCGGACGACGAGTCGATCTTCACCGGCGCCACCATGGCAAGGTACGCCGCCGAGGGCGCGCGGGTCACGCTGGTCACCTGCACGCTCGGCGAGATGGGCGAGGTCATCCCGCCCGACCTGCGCCACCTGCTGCCCGACGAACTCGGCCAGCACCGGGCCGCCGAGCTTGACCGCGCGTGCGCGGCGCTCGGCGTCACCGACCACCGGTTCCTCGGCGGGATGAGCAGGTACCGCGACTCGGGGATGATGGGCCTGCCGGACAACGACGACCCGCGCTGTTTCTGGCAGGCGGACGCCGGCGAGGCGGCGGCCGCGCTCGCCAAGGTCATCGGCGAGGTCGAGCCCGGCGCGATCGTGACCTACGACGCCGACGGGTTCTACGGGCACCCCGACCACATCCAGGCGCACCGCGTGACCGCCCGGGCGCGCGAGCTGGCCGGGTCGGCCGCCGCGCTGTACGCGGTCGTGATGCCCCGCTCCGTACTTGAGCGCGCCGTGGAACTCCCGGAAGATTCCTGGTTCATCCGCGCGACCGACCTCACCGCCAGCGTCCCCGACGACGCGGTCACGACGGAGATCGACGCGGCCGCGTACCTCGGCGCCAAGCGGGAGGCGATGCGCGCCCACGAGACCCAGGTCACCGTAGACGGCGACTACTTCGCGCTGTCCAACGAGATCGGCCAGCGGATCGGTGGCACCGAGTACTACACCAGGCTCGCGGGCCCGGCGGGCGACCGCGGGCCGCGGGGCGCGCGTGACCGCGACCTGTTCGCCCGCTCAAGTCGGTAGCCTGCCCATCATGGCGACATCGCAAGGCTCGGCTCCCGGACAGCGAGCGTTCACCGTACCCGGCTACCTGGTGCTGTTCCTGCTCGGGGCCTTCCAGGGGCTCATCGGCTGCTTCCAGTACGCCCGGACGCCCCAGCCGGTGATCGCCATCGCGTTCGCCGTGCTCATCTTCGTCACGTGCGCCGGCTGCGGCTGGGGAGTCGGCACGTTCACCGCGGCGCTGCTGCCCGCCCTCGGCTGGGTGATCGCCTCGTTCGTGCTCGCGAGCCCGCGGCCGAACGGCAGCGTGATCATCACCGCCACCGCGGCCGGCGAGTGGTACCTGTACGGCGGCGCACTCGCGTGCGCCGCCGGCACGGTGACCGCGTTCTTCCTGCGGCTCAGGCGCTCAGCACCGCCTCGCTGAAGCGCTCGAGGCCCCAGGACAGCTCGTCTTCCGTGATGACGAGCGGGGGAGCGAGCCTGATGGTCGAGCCGTGGGTCTCCTTGGCGAGCACGCCGAGCCCGGCGAGCCGCTCGCACACGGCCCGCCCGTCCAGGTCGGCGAACGTCACCCCCGCCCACAGCCCGCGCCCGGTGACCGACGACACGGCGGTCGGCGGCAGGGCGCCGAGCGCCTTGTGCAGCACGGCGCCGAGCTCGGCCGAGCGCGCCTGGTACTCCCCGGTCTGCAGCATCGCGATGACCTCGCGGGCCACCGCGCAGGCGAGCGGGTTCCCGCCGAAGGTGGACCCGTGCTGCCCCGGCTTGAGCACGCCGAGCACCGACCGGGAGGAGACCATCGCGGAGACCGGCACTATCCCGCCGCCGAGCGCCTTGCCGAGCAGGTACGCGTCGGGCACGACATCCTCCGCCGCGCAGGCGAAGGTGGTCCCGACCCGGCCGAGCCCGGACTGGATCTCGTCGGCGATCATCAGTGCCCCGGCGGAGGTGCACAGCGCCCGGACCGCGGCGAGGAAGCCGGGCGGCGGCACGACCACGCCGGCCTCGCCCTGGATCGGCTCGATCAGCACCGCCGCGACCCGGTCACCGCACGCACGGAAGGTTTCAACCAGCGCGGGCACGTCGCCGTACGGCACCGACACGAAGCCCGGCGTGTACGGCCCGAAGTCGTCGCGCGCGTCGGGATCGGAGGAGAACGACACGATCGTGGTGGTCCGCCCGTGGAAGTTCCCGTCGAACACGATGATGACCGCCTCGTTCTGCGGGATGCCGCGCGTCTCGTAGGCCCACTTGCGCGCGACCTTGATGCCGGTCTCCACCGCCTCGGCCCCGGTGTTCATCGGCAGGACCAGCTCCATGCCGCACAGTTCGGCGAGCTCGGCGCAGAACGGCCCGAACTGGTCGTGGTCGAACGCGCGGGAGACGAGCGTCGCCCGGCCGAGCTGCCGGATGGCCGCGTCGACCAGCCGGGGGTGCCGGTGCCCGAAGTTCAGCGCCGAGTACCCGGCCAGCAGGTCCAGGTAGCGCCGCCCGCCGGTGTCCGTCACCCAGCAGCCCTCGGCGGACGCCACGACCACGGGCAGCGGGTGGTAATTGTGCGCGCTGTACTGCGCGGTCAGCCCGGACAGGTCCGTGCCGTCTACGGCGAGCTGTGTCATGTGAACCGTCTCCTTACCGCTTAGTGCCGCAGTTCCAGCGTGCAGCACTTGGCGCCGCCGCCGGCCTTGAGCAGCTCCGACATGTCGACGGGCACGGGGGTGAAGCCGCGTGCGGCCAGCGACCTGGCCAGGCTGGTGGCCTGCGCGGCGAGCACCACCTGGCGCCCGTCGGATACCGCGTTGAGCCCGAGAACCTCCGCGTCCTCGTCCTTGGCCTCGATGAGCTCGTCGAACACCGTCGAGAGGAACACCCGCCCGGCGTCGTCGAAGGCCGGCGGGTAGTACATCGCCGTCGAGTCGTCGAGCACGCACAGCGCCGTGTCCAGGTGGTAGTAGCGCGGGTCGATCAGCCGCAGCGACATGACCCGCCGCTTGAACACCGACGACAGCTCCCAGGCCGCGCCCATGTCCGAGCGGAACCCGTACCCGGCGAGCACGGTGTCCCCGGCGACCAGGATGTCGCCCTCGCCCTCGTTCACCCGGAGCGCCTCGTGCACGGTGTACCCGTGCGACCGCAGCCAGGACAGGTAAGCGCCGGCCTCGGCGGCCCGCTCCGGGTGCTTGAACCGCACGCCGAGCGCGATCCCGTCGATCACCGTCGCGCCGTTGGCGGCGAACACCATGTCCGGCAGCCCGGCGACCGGCTCGATCACGGAGACGGAGTGCCCGAGCGACTCGTACGTCGCCCGCAGCTCGGACCACTGCCGCATCGCGAGACCGGGGTCAACCGGCTCATCGGGCCGCATCCACGGGTTAATCGCGTAACTGACCTCGAAATACTCGGGCGGGCACATTAGGTATGAGCGGGTGGTTTCCGCCCGGCGCGGCACATCGTTGACCATACCGCGAGCGTACGTAGGCGCACCTCGATCTAACAGAGCGTAATCATGCTTCTGGCCGGCGATCCGTTGCGTCTTAGCCAGGCAAATGATCAATTCATTGCGCCGCACCGGCCCGCCACCGCCCCGCAATCCCCCCGCAACCCTCCGCCCCGGGAGACGGTCCTCGCCCGCCCCGCGACCGTGACCGCGCCACTGACCTCAACCACACCAGCGGCCCCACCCGACCGGCGCCGCAGCTTCACTTTGTATCAGTTCCTGCGAGTTTCCCGACTCTGTATCGGTTTCGGTCACTTCTGTGCCCGTTATGTCCGATATGAGAAGGAGGAGCAAGCAGAAACTGATACCAGGTCGTCCCGGGAGGTTGGAATCGACGGCAAGTCGCGGCCCGCCTCGACAGCCAGACGGCCTAGCGGGCGTGGGCTGGCTAGTGGGCGGCGAGGGCGTGCAGGCGCATCCCGGCCGCGGCGACGCGCTCGTCGGTCGCGGTCAGCGCGACGCGGATGTAAGCGCGCCCCTCCGGCCCGTACATGGAGCCGGGGCCGGCCAGGATGCCGCACTCGGTGGCGAGCAGCTCGCAGGCGGCCCAGCAGTCAAGGCCGGGGCGGGTGGCCCACAGGTAGAGGCCCGCCTCGGAATGCTCGATGGTGAACCCGGCCGCGGTGAGCCCGGCCGCCAGGATGCCCCGGCGGGCCGCGTACCTGGCCTTCTGCTCGGCGGCGTGGGCGTCGTCGGACAGCGCCGCGATCATCGCCGCCTGGACCGGGGCGGGCACGATCATCCCGGCCTGCCGTCCGACGAGCAGCAGGTCCTTCATCAGCCGGGGGTCGCCGGTGACGAAGCCGGCCCGGTAGCCGGCCAGGTTGGACCGCTTGGACAGCGAGAACACGGCGAGCACGCCGTCGAGCGAGTCGCCGCGCACGGACTCGTGCAGGACCGATACCGGGCTGACGTCCCAGCCGAGCCCGATGTAGCACTCGTCGGAGGCCAGGACCGCGCCCCGCAACCGCGCCCAGCCGACCGCGTCCCGCAGCGCCGGGCCGGGCAGCACCCGCCCGGTGGGGTTGGACGGCGAGTTCACCCAGCGCAGCCGGGCCGCCGACGGCGCCGCGGCGAGCGCGCCCGGGAGGAGGTCATCGACCGGGACCGCGGTGGCACCGCACAGCCGGGCGCCGATGTCGTACGTGGGGTAGGCGAGCGACGGGAAGAGCACCGCGTCGGACGCGCCGAGCCCGAGCATGGTCGGCAGCCAGGCGATGAACTCCTTGGTGCCGATCACCGGCAGCACGGTCACCGGGTCGACGTGCACGTCGAGTGACCGGGCGAGCCATCCCGCGGCCGCCGCGCGCAGTTCCGGCGTACCCGCGGTCAGCGGGTAGCCGGGCGCGTTGGCGGCCGCGGCGAGTGCTTCCATGATGACCGTGGGCACCGGGTCAACCGGGGTGCCCACGGACAGGTCAACCGCGCCCCCGGGGAACGCGCGCGCCTTCTCCGCGATCGGCGTCAGTTCATCCCAGGGGTACTCAGGCAGCCGTGCGGCGAGGGTCACTCGTGCCCGGGGTTAATGTCCGCGGGCAGCGCCGCGACGAACGGGTGGTCCTTGCCGGCCTTGCCGACCTTCGAGGCGCCGCCGGGCGAGCCAAGGTCGTCGAAGAACTCGGCGTTGATCTTCGTGTAGTCCTTCCACTGCTCGGGGACGTCGTCCTCGTAGTAGATGGCCTCAACCGGGCAGACGGGCTCGCAAGCGCCGCAGTCTACGCACTCGTCCGGGTGGATGTAGAGCATGCGCTCGCCCTCGTAGATGCAGTCCACCGGGCACTCTTCGATGCATGCTTTGTCGAGTACATCGACGCATGTCTGCGCGATGGTGTAGGTCACGGGAGCTCCTCTATAACGTCTAACCCACTTCAGGTACCCAAACAGTATGGTGGGTCGCCGTGCTAGCTGGCGACAATACCCCCCGCTCCAGCGCTCGGGTCGGCCTGCCAGCTCGTTTCTGTCAGCTGGGCCTTCCACTGGTACCGCGCGTAGCTGACCCGCGTGATCCCGTAGGAGCCGGCGTGGGCGACCAGCCAGTCCGCCACGGTCCAGCCGGCGCCCGGCGCGGTGGTGATCAGGTCAGCCGATCCCGAACGGATGCGGGTTACCCCGGTCAGCGCCCCGCCTCGCCCCGGGGCGCCGAACACGGAGTCCAGCTTCTGCGCCGCCCCGTGCAGGTCGAGCTTGAGCGAGACGCTCGTCTCCGCCGCCTGCGCGGACGGGCTGTACCAGCAGGTGACCGCGTGCGGCCGGGTGGTGAAGTCGACGGCCAGCTGCGCGCCGACTTGCGCGTACTGCTCGTAGGCGGAGCCGTCGGCGCTCTTCTGCACGGCCTGGGCGGCCTGGGAGACGGGGATCGTGGTGTAGCCCGGGACCTTGACGAGCGCGCCGAAGAACGCCTGCGCCGCGTAGGCCGGGTCTTGCAGCTGGGCCGCGGTGCCCCAGCCCTGCGAGGGCCGCTGCTGGAAGATGCCCACCGAGTCCCGGTCGCCGTAGCTCAGGTTCTCCAGCTTGGACTCCTGGAACGCGGTCGCGTAGGCGATGGTCAGGGCCTGCACCGGCAGGTGGTCGCGGGCCGCGACGGCCGCGACCGTGGCCGCGTCCGCGGCCTGGCCGAAGTCGAGCGGTATGACGTTCTGCCCGGTGCCCGCCTGGCAGCCGGGCACGGTCAGCACCTGGACCACGTAGCGCTGGTACGCGCTGTAGGCGAAGTACGCGCCGGCGCCGAGCAGCAGCGCGATCACGATGAGCACGATCAGCGGACGCCGCCAGGCGGGGCGCTGATACCGGTAAACCGCACCAGGCTTCGGGGATGCCGTCCGCACACCGTCGAAGGTACCTGCTTTCCGTTGCGGATAAGTGATCGATGGTGACTCGCTCATGCCGTAGCCTTCCGTTGCCGGAGGGCGGTCCCGGTCTTGCCCGCTTGCGCGGTGCCGGGTTCCTGTTTCATCGGGACTTGCCGCGCGGGGCGCGGTCTTGCGGTCCCTCCGCAGGCGTTTTCCCTCTCGGCCCCACTGGCCGCGAGGTACAGCAGGTTACGGGCGGCGTTCACGTCCCGGTCGATGACCAGTCCGCAGGCACCGCACCGGAACGTGCGCTCGGACAGGGACAGCTTGGCTTTCACTGTCCCGCAGCCTGAGCATTGCTTGCTGCTGGGATAGAAGCGGCCCGCCGTGACGAGCGTCCCGCCGCGCCAGGCGGTCTTGTAGGCCAGCATCCGCCGCGCCTGCCCGAAGCCCTGGTCGCAGATGGCGCGGGCGAGGCGGTGGTTGCGGGTCATCCCGGCGACGTTCAGGTCCTCGACCGCGATCGTCTCGTACGTGTCGGCGAGCATGGACGTGGCCTTGTGCAGCGTGTCGGCGCGCAGGTTCGCGATCCGGGCGTGCAGCCGGGCCAGCCGGGCCGCGGACTTGCGGCGCCGCGCCGAGCCCGGCCGCTTGCGCGAGTGCGCCCGCGAGGCCCGCCGCAGCCGCCGCAGCCCGGCGTGCAGCGGCCGCGGCCCGCCGATCGTGATCACGTTCCCGGCGTTGTCCGCGGCGGTGACCAGTGTCTTGACGCCGAGGTCGACCCCGATCGCGGTGCCGGGCCGGGCGTGCCGTTCCGGTACCGGACGGTCTTCCTCGACGGTGAGGGACACGAACCAGCGTTGCGCGGTCCTGGTCACCGTCGCGGACAAGATCCGCGCGCGGCCGCCGGCGAGGCGCACGGCCAGCTTCCCGGTGGACTCGTGCGTGGCGATGACGCCGAGCCGGGGCAGGGTGACCGAGTGCCTGGCGCAGCGGATGACCCCGGTGAGCCGGAAGGAATCCTTGCTCTTGCCGCGCTTCTTGAACCTCGGGAAGCCGAGCTTCTTCCCCTTCCGCTGGCCGCGCCGGGACTTGACGAAGCCGGACAGCGCCCGTTCCAGGTCCCGGAAGGACTCCTGATAGCAGCACTTGGAGTTCTCCGCCCACCAGGCCAGGGCCGGGTCAGCCTTCTTGACCGTGTTCCACAGCCGGTGCAGTTCCGTGCCCGGGTACCACCTGCGCTCAGCCGCGTACCGCTCCTTGCACCGGGCCAGCGCCCAGTTCCAGGCGAACCGGGCGGCCCCGGCATGGGACCGCAGCGCCCGCTGCTGGGCCGCCGTGGGGTCCAGCGCGAACCGGTACGCTAGCTTCACCGCCGCCAACGGCCTCACCTCCCCGGTCACCCTCCAAGCATCTAGAAACATGCTATCGAGCCTGTATGACATTCTCAGAGACACACGAACTTGTGGCCGATGACCAACAAGCTGTTCTGACTAGTACTGAGCACCGGCGAGCGCTTAAGAGCACTGCTAAACAGCAGATGCTGTCCCTTTCTGGTGGCCGGTGCGGCGCGGATGCCCTGGGCTAGTAGGCTCGCTGGGCATGAGTGAGCTGAAGTCCCCGCTGCCCGCCGTCATCGATGAGTTGTGGGAGCGGCGCGCCGAGCTGAGCCCGGAGGATGCCGCCGCCCGCGCCGAGATCGTGGCGGCCGTGGACCAGATCGACATGGGGACCGCCCGCGTCGCGTTCGTGGACGCCGAGACCGACCAGGTCGTGGTGGACG
>Ga0265338_10001532_pt1 | contig 37290 bp, 66 predicted proteins | sample 42126metaG_FD_193579 | JGI IMG/M metagenome (GOLD analysis project Ga0265338, IMG submission 193579) | Rhizosphere microbial communities from Carex aquatilis grown in University of Washington, Seatle, WA, United States - 4-21-26 metaG | ecosystem: Host-associated > Plants > Roots > Rhizosphere... | reverse complement strand
CGAATATGGCAACGAAACAGCAAAGCCTCGCATGTACTCTGAGGAAGATGTTCAGCGCATGATTCGTGATCGATTGTCGCGTGGTTCGGTTGCGCAGCAGCAATCAGCGCAACAAACTCAGCAAGTGCAACAAGCTGCTAAGGATTTCCAAGCTGATCCAAACTCGCAAGATTCATGGGAAGTGCAGTTAGAAAATTTTGTTGAGAAAACATTTAACAAGATGGCTCAAAAGCAGCAGCAAGAACAAGCGCAACAGATCGAGAATCAAAGACGCGCAGAGTTTGATACTAAATTCACAACAGGAATGAGTAAATACGGTGACTTTGTGGATGTTGTCAAAGAACGCCCGATTACTGATGCCATGCTAATGGCTACACGTTCACTTGAAAATCCTGCTGCATTTATCTATGCTGCTGCGAAATTACAAGGTGCTGAATTAGACAGAATCTCTAAGATTAATGACCCATATCAACAAGCTGCCGAAATGGGAAGATTGGAGGAACGTATGCGCAAAAGCAAAGCAGTTACAAAAGCTCCACGTTTGGTTAAATCAGACCGTACCGATATAGTCGAGAAGCCCGACCCGAAGAAACAAGAAAATCGCAATATTGATGGATTAATTGAAAAACATGCTAGATCAAAAGTAGTTTCTCGTAGATAATACGCGGGTTCACCATGTACACAATAATTAACCCGCGCGAGCGGGTTTTTTATGATTAGTATTTATCTTCAATAGCTAAATGAGTACGCCATTTCTTAATTTCTTTTTCGCAATTTTTAACATATTGCCTCAATGCGCAATTTTTAGTTTGAAATAATTGATCGTCATAATAAGTTTTCTGCACTAAAACATCATTCCGTCTCTCGTGTGTTATTTCAGCACGAATCGCGACAGTATAAACCAAGTCATCAGCTTGAAATGATGATTCAATTCCAATTGAAAGGATGGTCGTATTAACAATAAAAGGCTTTTCGTTCACGTACTCCAATACAAAAATTTCTTGTCCTATATTAAATTTTGATTTGATTCTTTTTATGCCATATGGCGTATGGATATGTAGCGTTTGCATGATTTTTCCAATCTTAAACATAATAGGGATGTCAAAGGTAATAAACACCACAAAAAAAGTATAGGTTTTTTACCGTCTTGCTATTACGTATGATATTGCTTACAATTAAATCAGATGAGTGAGAGGCAGGCATCCGTCCCCTGCAAACAAAATAGGCGTGTAATCGATCTCCGCCGGTCAATGAGAAAGAAATAGTCAACTTGATATTAACTTAAACATTTTCCGGAGACATATACATGTCACTTAATACCTTTCGTACTTCCCAGTACGTGCTTGATGAAGTATTTGTACGATTTGTGAACTACCTCAATTTTGCAAAGGTCGCGAATCGTAACCTTGAAGAAGATTTCAAGGGCTTAAAATTCGCAACAGGTCAAACCCTTAACTATCGCTTAGAAGAAAGATATTTGCCCCAACGTGGCGCGACAGCTAATGCACAATCACGTACTCAGGTTGTCCGTCCGTTAACGATTGATACACAATTCAATACCATGGTGCAGTTCTCAGGTATGGAATTAACATTTGATCGTGCGCGTGACCGTCCTTACTTGGATATGATGTTAAACCCACGTGCTAAAACGATGGCAAATGACGTTGAGAAGTTTATTGCTACTGAAAACTTCCAATTGCAAGTCTATCAAGCTGTCGGCACACCAGGTGTTCCCTTGGACTTTGATACCATCACCTTAGCTGATGCGTACATGACAGAACTTGGTATTCCTGAAGATGGCAACCGATACTTTGCTAACCCACCCCGCGTGTCTGCTGGTTTAGCAAGCTCATTAAGCACCGTGTTCAACCAAACAGTTAACACTGGCGCCTTGATGGATGGCTTTATCGGTCATTTGTCCGGTTTTGATTTCTTCAAAACAAATTTCTTAATGAGACAAATCGCCGGTTTAGGTCAAGCAGGTGGCTCACCTCCAACAGGCTTTAAATTGGGTGGTCTTGTAACAAATGGCACAATCACCAGTGGTAGTACAATTTCAGTAAACAGTTTAGGTCAATCCCCAGGCGCCGTTGTATTTAAAGAAGGCGATAGCATAGAAATTGACGATGCATCAGGCGTATTCATGGTTAATCCATTGACCTATGAAGCTTTATCCCAACGCGCTCAGTTCGTTGTAACGGCTGATGTTGTTTCGGCAAATGGTAGCACGGCTGATATTCCAGTTAGTCCGGAAATTATCATCTCAGGCGCGCGTCAAAATATCTCTGCTGGTATTCCGAATGGTGCGCAAATATTGCTAGCGCAAAGCCATAATGTATCGCTTGCTTACCATAACCAATCAGTGGTTTTCGCAGCACCTCCGATCACTGAATTAAAAGGTGGCGTGGAAGTTGTTACGACATACAGTGAATTATATAAGTTAGCCATGACTTATACTCTCGGTGCTGATATTAGAAACTACCTGCAATTAGATCGTTTAGACGTTATCGGTGGTGTGGCGATTAATCCTGAATTTGCAGTAAGGGTTAGATCGTAATATAGCGTAATAGGGCAACGGCCACTCGTTTTATTGCATGAGTAAAACGGTGGCCGTTTTTTTAAGATGAAGGGGCAAATAATGACTGTTACCAGAACAAAATTAAAAGTAGTTCCACCGGATGATGATAGTTTTTTTCATGAAGATGACAAAGAAGAATTAGGACAAGATAAACAGGAAGTAGATATCACGTTGGAATATGATAGCCCACAATTTTTTTATTTAGGCCGATTAATGAATAAAAAGCATTTTCGTGCTTTTGTTTATGGCAAAGATGGCCAAATACTCGCAAATAGTTATGTTGAATATGAAAAGTTAATTGCTACTGGAATATGGTTTGACAGTAAAGAATCTTATGAAAAGTCGCTAGTTCAACCAGAAATTCCAGCTAAGAAAACACGTAAGAAACGCACACCAAAAGAAGTGCAACTTGATATTCAAAATAAAAAAGAATTTTCCGATGTTGATGAATCTCAACATGAGGTAATTGAATATGGTGCAAACCGTTAAAGAATTTGTGACTGATTGTTACCAATTAACATCAGCCAATAGTCCTTTTGTGACATTGCCGAATGGTGATTTTACTAAGGGACTGCAAATTGTTAATGAATTACTTGGTGCATTTTCTGGCACAGGAAATATGTTAACTATTTCTCAAGAAATCAGCACGCCTGTAAATCCGCCGATGAGTGGTGGTAAATCATTCGTGACGTTTGCTGCGAGCGGTGCTGATGTAAATAACGGACGATTAGCTAACATTGAAGATGCGTGGCTAGTTTTAGATGGCGTCACATATCCTTTGATACCTGTAACAGATCATTCTTTTGATGAACAATACAAATACGATCCCTTAGCGGGTTTGCCGATTTATGCAATTATTGTCGATCAGATTAATCAAACAAGATTGCAACTTTATCCAGCGCCCAGCCAACAATATCAATTATTTGTGTACGGAAAGTTTGAATTACCGTTATTAACGCCTGCTGGCACGATGGCGGGTATTCCAACATATTATCTTCGTTTTCTTAAATTGGCTGCTGGACGTGACATTTCATTTTATAAGGGACGTTCTAATGCTTGGGATGAAAAGTTAGAAAACATGTATTTGCAGGCATACGATGATATGCAAGCTGCAACGAACATGAATCTAAATATTAATGATCCGTTAGGCAATCAGTTAAATGGCGCCTATCGTGTAAGGGCTGGTATTTAAAATGGCAATGATGCGTGGAATAGCTGGAAAGGAATTGCCGATCATAGGAAGCTATGATTTACAGCGTTTCGCGCAATTTAATCCTGAAGATACGGCCAATTGGTATCGCGTTCCTAATAGCAATTCAAAAAAAGGTTCTGCACTTTATCCTTCAATGGGCAGAAAGCACATAAATTATTTAGGCCAAAACGTTTTACAGTTTCCGGTTGAAGCTCGCGCCAATTTTAAAACACGAAACTTTGCCTATTATGTGATTGGCGATAGGGTTTACCAAATTGATAAAAACTTTAATACTATTCAGATCGCAAATGCAGATTTTCAAACAATTGCGGGTAATGTTTGGTTTGCTGTTTTATACACGCCTGCTTTGACATATGTTGGATTGACTGATGGTGTACACATGTATATTTACACCGAAGAAACCAGCACATTTGTAACAGTAACTGATCCTAATTTAACGGGCAACATTCCACACCCAACTTATATTGCAGTATTAGGAAATCGGTTTGTCGTTTCATCGAATGGTAAGCCAGGATTTAGCTTATCAGCTATTAATTTAGGTGTTACACCATTATTACCTTCCACTTATTTTACTGTGGCTGGTCAAGCAATATTTGCGCAAGAGTCTGGTATTATTCGCCAAATGACGGTAAATCAAAATATTCTGTATATCTTTACGGATTTCACCACAGGCATTTGGGCTAATATTACTTCCACGATTACAGCGCCGGATGGAACAACTTCACAATTTCCTTTTAAGAAAAATACTTCATACGAGTTTCAGTGGGGCATAAGTTCTGATTTATCGCTGAGTGTCGATTTCGGCATCATGGCATGGATAGGCCAAAACCAAAGTGGTTTAGTGCAGCCAGTCGTATCGAATGGTCAAGCGCCCCAGCCAATATCAACAAAAGCAATAGATGTACTTTTTCAGAAAAGCTCGAATATGTCGAATGTGAGTCCATTTGTATTTTTCGATGCAAATGGATTTTTATATCAATATGAAAATACTGTTTTCTATCGATTGTCTGCTGGTCAATATCAAGGGTTTGAAATTCTCGATCAAGAATCGAATGCAAATTCGATTGAATACAATTTTGATACGCAAGAATGGAACCGAAGTATTGAATTAAATGGCGAGCGTAATCGTATTCAAAAACATCTGTATTTTAATAATATGCACTTGGTTACGGTACAAGGCGAAGGCACTGTCTATCAAATGGCTGGTAGTATTTATGTGAATGAGATTATAAATCCAGTTCAATCAGACCCTCCTAATCCGCAAGCTTTAGATTATTACATAGCGAATCCATTTAGATATGAGCGTGTCACGCCGATTATCAGTGAACCAGATTACGGCGAATTTAAAACTGAATGGGTACAGATAGATTTTGTTTGGGGTGACATGACGTTTATTCGTCAAAACATTCCATTTGATAATGCTGTTTATGTGGTAGCAGAGGATGGCGTTACATTCGTTACAGACGAAAATGGTAACTACATTCTTAAAGAAGGCACAAGCACGCCGGATTTTAGTTCAAATCATTATTTCGAATTATTTAAACCGTCGATTGAATTATATTTTTCGAATGACGGTGGCATAACTTTTCAGGCTGCGGATGTATTGCAGTTTAGTGATCTTGGCGTTTATTCATGGCGTATGCGTTGGTATCAATTGGGTTGCTCAAGAAACCGCGTATACAAATTAGTTTGCGTTTCGCCTGCTCCTATTGTGATCTTAGGAGGCTGGCAATTAACTGAGAGGGTGAGCGGTGGCGCTGCCTAGTCTGGATAGTGTACCAGTCGCTTATTTGGCGTCTGATCCACAAAATAAACCTTTAATCGTGCCGGATGTTTTTCAGGCATGGATAACGCAATTAATTGATACAATGAATGAAGCATTGTTGGATATTGATAAACGCTTAACGGCGGGAGGATTGTAAAATGGGATTTTTGAGAAGTTTAGGAAATTCGGGATTAGTTTCCGCGCCGTTTAATATGGTAAAAAGTTTTTTACATCCAGAGGCTGGATATGAAGCGGCTGGCAATGAAACGCAACATGCGTTTGAAATGCTGCAAAACTTTTTGCGTCCTTATCAAAATGCTGGTTTAAATCAGATAGCGCCATTAGAAGGCGCATCTTCTAATTTAATGCACCCTGATGAAATGCTAAATAAATGGATTTCTGGTTATCAAGAATCGCCTTATGCCAAGCAATTAACTGAACAATCAACGCAAGCAGGCTTACAAGATGCAAGCCAGCAAGGATTATTAGGAAGCAGTGCAGCATTAAATAATGTTCAGTCTACCGCTTCAAATATTACTAATGCTGATAGACAAAATTATCTTCAAGATTTAATGAATAAATATATGCAGGGTGTTGGTGTAAGCCAAAACCTATATGGCACCGGCGCGACTGCCGGCGGCCAATTAGGTCAAGGCGCATTTAATACAGGCGAAAATATGGCGCAATCGCGAGAATTGCAATTAAATTCTCCAGGTATGATGTTGCAAAAATTAATTGGCTTAATCGCAGGTGCCGCTTCTGGTAAACCAGGTGCTGGTTCTGCCGCCTTGGCAGGAGGAGCAGCATAATGGCTTTGAATCTTACTCCTTTAAGTGAAGTTGGAAATGGATTACTGCAAGGTTTGGACACTGGTTCTACTTTGATGCAGCGTTATTTAGCGAATAAATTGAATCCTGCTCAATTACAATTATTACAAGCTCAAGCGAAAGAAGCACAAGGTAATGCACTGAAAACTGGCATGGAAGGAAATATTTTACAAGCATTAATGGGTGGCACACCAAGCAATATGACACCTGCTAATTTACCAGGCGTTCCAGGCAGTATAGCAGGTGGAAATAATGTGAATGGTGCTACAAATATGCCAATGCAAAATACTGGCGCACCAGGCGCTGCCTCAACTTTAATGCAAAATATTCGAAGCAATCCAGCTTTGGGAGCAATAGCAGCTCATTTGTTTGGTCTTAACCAGATGCCAATTGAAGGTGGTAAAGTTTATAATCCATTAACAGGTGTTGCTACTCAAGTTGGTGAAGCGCCAGAAGTAAAGCGACAAGGCGAAGCAACAAGCAAAGCAACACAAAAATATCTTGAAAATATTTATGGTGATCAAGAAAAAACATCCGGAATTGGGGATTCAATTCAATCATTACAAGATTCTTTCAATAACCCAGTTTATAAAAATATTGGGGGAACGGTTAAAGGTAAACTTATCAATGATCGTACATTAGGAGTTCCGGTAGGTACAGTATTGCAAAGTGCATTGCCAAAGACATTCTCAAAAGATGAAGCAGAATTAGCAGGCAATGTTCAAACTGCCATGGGAAATATTAATGTTGGGTTTGGTTCATTATTCAAAGGTGCATATAAAGGTTTAGTGAATGGATTAATCACGCAAGTAAAACCTGCAATGGATGAATCTATACCTGTTCAACAGGGTAAATTAAATGCAATGTCTGTATTGCATCAACTTGGACAGCAACGAAAACAAATGATTGAGGACTTGGTTGTTAATCAAAAAGTACCACCACTTGCTGCTATTAAAATTGCAGAGGATAGAATTCCATTCACACAAATTAAAGCACAAGTTTTACAAGCTAAAAAAGAAGGACAACAACAGGCACAAGCACAATATGATCAACAGCAATTACAAAATAATCAACAAAATGCTGATCAATCGAATATTAATACTATGAAACCAGGTGATTCATATGTTGCTGGAAGTGGCACCCCCCCTGCTCAAACTAACATGAATGAACAGTCTCCTGTTAAAATTGGAAAACAACATGTTACCGAAGAAAATATAAAAGAAACGATGCAAGTAACTGGTTTGTCACGTAAACAAGTAATGAAGAAACTGAAAGCTAAAGGATTAGTCTAATGAATCTTTTGCCAGAAGAAACGCCGAATCAAGCAAGTGGTGCAAATTCTGCACCTATTAATCTTTTACCTGAAGAAACTCCTGCGCATACTCAACAACAACCTTTATTTGGAATAAATGACCAACAAAAGTTTGGTTCAAATATTATTGAACAGATGATTAATGCTGCTGGTGGTGGAGAATCAGGATTTAATCTATTATCAAAAGGTGCTTCATTGGCTGCTCGCCCTATCAAGGCAGCTTTTAATTCTCTAGCGCCTTATGAACAAAAAGCAGAAAGTGCTATTCAGGATTATTTGCAAACTAAAAATTCTTCACCTGAAAAACCATCAGTTGTTCCACCAGGACAGATTTTACAAGGTGCTCCTAATTCAGCATTAGAAGAAATTGAAGATAAACTCGGTCGCAATTTGAATATTGGAGCTGCGCATAATACGAGAACGGCAGCATCATTAAAAAATAGAATTTCAGATATTAACAATTATTGGTCGCAAGGTTTTAAAGATTTAAATAAAAAGTTAATAGATACAAATTATCAGATGCCTAATTTAGGTGATGAATTTAGTGTATCACCACGCTCGCCTGCTGATGTTATACAAAATATGCAACAGCAAGGACAACGAATTAGATTACAAGATATTCCGGACATTATTAAATCGCAAGGTGAAATTGCTACGCCTGATTTTAAGGAATTAATGTCAAAAGCTCCGACTGCTGCTGATACTTCCGCATCAGATTTTTTAGCGAAGTACAGAAGTTTTCGCGATAAACTTTATGATATGTCGCAATTAACTAAAAGCGGAAATATTGATGCAATTTATCGCAAACAATTGTTTGCAGATATTAATAAAGGCAATCAAGTTAAAAGTATTATGGAAGATGTTTTGCAAAAAGGACTTGGCGAGCATGCGCCAGAATTTTCGCGTTTAAATCAGGGATATTCTTCTCAAGTTTTTCCTTTGAGAAATAATGCAGTCGCACGAAAAATTATGGCTGGAAAAAACCTATCTAAAGATATGATCAGTGAATTAAGTGGTGAACAATCAGGCCAACCATTGTTGCGTGAATTAGTAAAACAAGACCCTGAATCATTAAACAATGTTTTAGGACAAAGTTATAAAAAAAATCCTAATTCTTTAATGAATCCTGATGAAAGCACTCTCGAATACCTAAATGAAAAACCAGATATTCAATCATTGTTAGAACAAAAAAGAAATGCACATGAATTACAGCAAAACAAATACATGCAAGATTTACAAGATTATGCTTCTCGTAAAGATATTTCATTAGAGAAAAAAATTAAGGCTCAAGATGCGTTAAAAGAAGCGCGTCAAAATCAAACCTTTAACAGAAAATATTTAGGATTAATTGGAGCAGGAGCCGTCGGTGTTCCAATGATAGGTAAATATGTTGCAAAATTGATTAATCGAAATATGAGTGAAAGTCCTACAAGTGGTGAAACTGAAGGAGCGCCCTAATGTCATTAGTTAGAAGTTATAACCCAATCTGGTATTTCGTTGATTTACAGGGCGTTCAGCTTGACGATACCTATTACTTTTTCGTATTAGAAAATACTTTCCCGTATGTTCCTGCGACTGTTTGGCATGACGTAGATGGAATAAATCCATGGAATTTCCCAATTCAATTTTTAGCGAATGGAACATTGCCTGATCCTATTTATTTTGATCCTAACCTAGTTTATCGCTTAGAAGTGCGAAAAGGTAACACACAGCTTGATCCATTGATTTATGAAATTGATAACTACGTGCCATCATCTAATGAACCGGCGCCGACAACGAATCATATCATTAATACGGAAAACCAGATTTCTAATCCGAATTTCGCGCTCATAAATTTTGTTAGTCCTATTACAATTAATGCATCTGGAACCTACCAAATTGCGCCAGATTGGTTTTTAAAATTAACCGGCACCGGAAGCTCCACGATTACACAAATTGCCGTTTCTGGTTTATCTAGTTCACCAGAACAAAACAACGCGCCATTCGTTTTAAATTTCGCAAACAGTGGATGGTCGAGCGCGATTCTCTATCAACAATTTAATGAAGTCTCAGATATTTGGGCGAATACACCGATTAATGCGAGCATTACGGGTATTTCGCAAAGTGTTGGTAGTTTGCCTATCGCAATTAACTATGTTCCTTCTTCTGGTTCGCCACCACCGACTTCAATTGCATCAGGTAATTTTGTTCCAGGTATTTATACTACGATTGCAGGTGGTTTAGAATTCACACCCCCATTAAATCCAGATTCAGGCGCAAGTGCATTTGTGCAAATTCAGATTGTTTTGCCGCCTGTAGGTACATTTAGTATTACAAACGTTCAATTAATTTCAGGTGATACAAGTATCTTATCTACTGATCCTGATGCAGCACCATTTATTCAAGAAACGATTGAACGTCAAACAGACAAGTTGTTTCATTATTACAATCCATTATTGCAATATAAACAGATTCCGAGTTACCTGGTTGGGTGGGATTTCCCTTTGAATCCTGCCCAAACAGGTTCTACCGTTGCTGCAACAGCAATTGGCGCGAATAAATCTAAGTATGTTTGGGATCAAACAATCATATTTCAATCGGCAAATAGTGGCGTAGGCGTTAGTCGTGGAAACGCAAGCGAATTGCTTTTAACGGCTGCCGCGACAACACAAATGGCAGTCATTCAATACATAGGTATTGATGAAGCACGAAAAATTTTGAATTCTCCATTATGTGTAAATGTTTCTGCATCTACTAATGTAGTTGCTGGTGTAAAAGGTACTGTTTCATTATGGTATACAAAAGATGGTTCGTTGCCGAATATTGCAAGTGGAACCAATAATTCATTGGTTTTATCATTAGATGTAAATGGTAAACCTGCCTCTTTTAATGGAAATTGGATTGAGGTTCCACGTATAACAACGCAAGAAGCCATTTTTACCGTGATGCCATCGGCTACAACAAATTTTAATGATTATCCACTTTCTGGTTGGGACTTAGCTGGCAATGCGGATGCTAATGCCGCTAATTTCTTTGCAATTGTCGTTGGATTTGCATCAGTTGCAACACCTAAAACGATTAGCTTAAATTCTGTTAGCTTAAATGCAGGCTCAATACCAACACGTCCTGCACCTCAAACTCCGGATGAAGTTTTAAGAGAATGCCAATATTACTATGAACAAAGTTATGATAGCGGTGTTCCTGTTGGTACAGCTAGTGCCAATAATCCAATTATTAAATTACAAGAACTTGTTTATATTTCAGGAACAACTTGGATTCAATATCCAACAGCTTTTTCTTTTAATTTTTATACCCTAAAAAGAGCAGTCCCAAATATAACTTTATATTCAAATAAAACGGGCGCATCCGGAAATGTTGAAAGTATAGTTGTAGTTCCTGGTGTTTCTCTGGCGGATGTTGATGTTGTAACTACGCATTGGACATTAAGTTTTGAGGGTCGAAAAGCAGCAAATTATCTTGCAGCGGATACAACCACCATTAATTCACAAGTTGCGGCTTCTACAGCAGCAATTTCATCATATATTAATGTTCATTATGTTGCTGATTGTAGGTTGGGAATAGTTTAAGAATTTATTAATAGGAGTTTTGAAATGACACCATTTAGTTCTAATTTTGATTATACAAAACCATTTAGCGATACAGGCGCTATGATTTCTCCTGTTGCGAATACGGCCGTATCCTGGACTGTACCAGGAACGGATGATCAAACATATCGCGCTGAATTTGCATTTAACGAAAATGATTATGTTTGGGTAGCATTCAATAAAACGGCGATTATTCCTGTAGGTGGCGCTGCGACGGCTACTAATCAACAAGAAATGCGCCCTGAACCAAAATATGTTCGCGGTGGTGATGTTTTAAGTTTTATTACGACACAATCAAACGTTCAATGTGGAATTAGCTTACTGGCTTTACCAAGTCCTAAATAATTAAATTTTTTGTGCTAAGGAGTGTTAGTTATGGTCGCAACAATTAAATTCAGTCAGTTTACTGTAGCTACTGCGTCTGATAGCACAAATCAATTTATTGGATTAGGAGGTGGGGCAAATATTAAAGCGCCCACTTTCTTTTCCTGGACTACTTCAGGTCGCCCTGGTGCTCCTTATGACGGATTGCTCGGTTGGAACACCACTTTATCTATGTATGAATTATGGAATGTGAGCCTTGGAATATGGCAACAGATAGAAACAAATTCGTCAGCAAGCGGTATTGTTAATCCTGGCTTAATAAATCAAATTGCATACTATCCCGCAAATGGCACCGCTGTTTCTGGAACTTCGACGCTGCCTTCATTGGTACAGGTTACGGTTGCAAGTTTAAATAGTGGTACTAACGCGTCTGTTTTTACATTCTGGCGCGGTGATGGCACTTGGGCTGTTCCTTTAGGTTCTGGAACCGTAAATCCTGGAACTATTAATGATTTATCATTTTACGCTAGTAGCACAAATGCTGTTTCCCCATTAGCTACTGCAAATAATGGTATTTTAGTTACCAGCAGTGGAGGCGTTCCTTCGATTTCTTCAACTTTACCTGCTGCTGTAGTTCAAAATATTACTTTTTTACATGGATTAACAGGTTCTTTACAAGCGCCTACATTTATAGGGGATTCTTCAGGAAATCCAATTTTAAGCTTTAGTTATCAAGCTACACCTGCAAATTATGTCACTTTATCAAATTCGATTTCTGGCTCAAATCCAGGTTTTAGTGTCGATAATTCTGGCGATACAAATGTTGATTTTCAATTAACAGCAAAAGGATCGGGTGCTGTGGTTGCAGCTTCTCGAAGTGGTTCAGTTCCATTAAAACTTGTAAATCTTACAAATGGTTTTAATGCGTCCTTTTCTGTAGCTAGTTTATCTGCTGGCCGCACACTTACATTACCTGATGCATCTGGAACTATTGCCTTAACTTCAAATCTTCCCTCTGCTGCTGCCTTAACTAAAACCGATGATACAAATGTTACATTAACATTGGGTGGTACGCCAGCAACAGCATTATTACAGGCAACTTCGCTAACTTTGGGGTGGACAGGTCAACTTAGTTTAGCGCGTGGTGGCTCTAATAATAGTCTCACAGCTTCAGCTGGTGGAATTGTGTGGAGTGATGCATCTAAATTAAATATTTTAGCTGGAACTTCTACGGCAAATCAGGTTTTACTGAGTGGAAATGTGGCCACTCCAGCATGGTCAACAGCTACTTACCCTGCTACCACCACAATAAATCAATTATTATATTCATCATCAGCTAATACGATTACAGGATTGGCAACTGCTGCCGCAGCAGTCTTAACAACAGTTTCTAGTGTGCCTACTTGGGCAAACCAATTAGGTTTATCGTTAGGTGGCACAAATGCAAATTTAAGTGCTACAGGTGGAACGTCTCAAGTTCTAAAACAAACTTCAGTAGGAGCAAATATTACTGTAGGTCAATTAGCTGCTGCTGATATAAGCGATTATGTAACAGGAACATTTACTCCCGCTTTTACTCCTAGTGGAACCGGATACACTTCAATTTCTTATTCTTTACAAACAGGATTTTATGTAAAAATTGGGAAAATGGTAACGGTTAATATTAATATTGTCGTCTCTGCTTTAACGGTAGGTGGTGCTTCTGGTAACTTAACCGTGACTGGATTACCTTTTGCCACTGCAAATAATGGAAGCGCGAACCAAACAGGTACTCTTTTATATCAATTGATTAGTGCTGGCACAACTAATACTCAAATCATTCCGTTTGTTGGTGCGAATGCTACTACTATTAATTTTCAAGCTTTAAACACAAATAATTCGTCAGGCGGAACACTTGCCGCAACCACTTTAAATAGCAATACTAATTTCTTTATTAATATGACGTATATTAGTGTTTAATCAATAATGAGACATTCAGCAAAGATGGCCGTATCGTGTTTCTTTTCGTGAATACCGATCATGCCGTCTTTGAAAATACGGATGTTATCAGCATTCATTTTACGATAGAGAATCATGCTTTTTCCGCTGTAGCATTCTAAAACTACAATGTGTTCAGGCTGTTTTTTTGGGTGAGCGGCAAAACAAAAAGTAGAAAATAGAATAGAAAATAAAATTAAATATCGCATGAGAAAATATCCTTTTAGATTTTGCTATTATGATATTTTTTTTAAAGAAAGCTAGTTGCTTTTGAAAATATTTTATAGGAAACTGAAAGCCTCCTTTACATGATAAATTAATTTAACGCCCCATTCTCCGGATGATAGACTGAATGAGGCGTTTTTTAATGTCTTACTTTTCTTGATTGGGTATACCCATGTAAGGAAGCATAGTTAATCCTGCATCCCCATAACATCTATCGCCAGACGTATCACGAGATCGATTCGGCACGTTTTCTAATTTATAGAATTGTGTAGCCATTTTTCCTTCTTCTCTCCAAGGAATACGATCATCTTCACTGGTTTGATACTGTGACTTTGGAGTAATAACTGCTGGTTTGATTGGGTTGTTAGCCATGGTTATATCCTTTTTTGAAATTCATCGTTTAATGCTTTTTCGGAAGCAGCTTTTGAATAGCCTTCCGCATTCACATCTTTGTCGCCTTCAAAAACACTTCTATCTTTTGGAACGATAATTCCATTCGCATCAGATTCAGGAATTTTATGTTTTTCATTTTTCGATAAATAATGTTCAGGTACTTTAGACATACTGATTTCCTTTTTTAACCTGTGGTGTATTCTTGACGGACTTTTTTCACTTCTGGTTTTTTTGGTTTTGGAATTCGTGCGCCTGATTCACGCGCTTTACTTAAACCAATCGCTACTGCTTGCTTTTGTGGTTTTCCAGCTTTAACTTCCGTAGCAATATTTTTTGAAATTGTTTCTTTCGATTTTCCAGATTTCAACGGCATAAAATTAATCCTTTTTTTCCTGCACAATATATGTAAAATATACCACTGTTCAATAATTAATTAAAGGGAAGAAAATGAAATCTAAACATCTTGAAAAAGCAGAAAAAAACTTAGAAAAAAGCGCACATCATCACGCTAAAGCACTTGCATCTATAGCTAAAGCAAAAAAAGAAAAGGCGCCCATGAAAGGCAAAAAACCTGCTAAAAAGAAAATGAAGTAACAAAAAAGCCGCTGTAATAAGCGGCTTTTTTTATTATTTAGTTAATAGTCTGATTTTCAACATTCTCAGCAGGAGATTCAACTTTGTCTAAAACCACTTCATCAGGTGCCACATCTTTTACTTCTGAAGCTTGAGAAAAATTAAATTGTAATTGTGAAATAGCTTGCCTAGCCCAATAAGAACCTTGGTCTAAATTCTGAAAACAATGACTTTTCAATACTGGATGCAAATCTAATCTATTCAGAAAATTTACAATGTTTGAATATAATTGATCATATGTTTCTAAAAAAACTTGGCGTGATTGTGCATCTTGTTGAGCTTTGTTTGCTTCTTGCTGCATGATATAGATTACCTTTAAAAGTTTGTATTAAACAATGCACCGCCATTGCTGACGGTGCGGTGAAAATTGCTAAAGTTTAACCGTAGCTGCCTGAGCTCAATTGCGCGGAAATTTTGTTACCATTTGGCAGTACTAAAACTAGATAACTTGTTTGTTTGCCGGTATCGAGAAGACTTAATACGCATCCACCTGTAGCACTGGACATAGCAGAGATTTGAGTTGTAACTGCTGTACCATTAGACAAGCTTAATCCACCTGAAGCAACAGAGAAGCCAGTAGAAGCAGCACTTGCTAATGTTAAGCCATCAGCAGCAGAAGAAGCATAAACTCTGAATGCCATGCTACGGGATAAGTTCGTTCCGCTTCCATCTTTTAACTGGATCGTAACAGTAGCTGTGTTTGCAGCGCCAGCAGCAGCCGTAATGGTGCAGGAAGCTGGATCAGCTTGCGCAACCGGTGTTGCACCATATTTAAGGTTCAATACGGATAATGAGGTAGCATTACCAGCGTCTAATACAAAGTTAGCTGTAGCAGCGCCTGGATCAGGAATGGTATAAACGGTTGCTTGACCCAATGTTGACTTAGGACTTACTGTAGCATTGAAGTTTCCAGCATTACCAACGGCCGCCCATATAAAGCTACCATTTGCAGCAACTGCTGGGAAAGATATCAATGTTCCGGCTGTTCCAGATAAACCTGCTTGAATATTGCCTGAGTTAATTGCAGCGCCTGCTGTATCATCGACTGTACCAGCCGTGTCAACGAACTTAGCAATATGATTAACAACTACTGCTGATCCAGCCATTACAACATTGGTTTTTGAAGCATCGGAAGGTAAGTATCCTAAATCTTCTAAATTACCAGATGTTGATTGAAATACTGCAAAATCACCAACTACAACGGGAGCGCCGATAACGGTTGTTGAAAAAGCAAAAGGTGTTAATGAATTGAAGTCAGAGGAAATGCTAAATAAACCCCAGCCATTAGAAGCATAAACCAACACGAAATCTGAAATTAACCAGTCAAATGCGCCTGAGTTAATTGCTTCGATATTAGCAGCTTGGTTAAGGATATAATTTGCTGCACTAACGGCCGATAAAGTGTCAGTGGATACAATGCGAACGATACAAACATTTGGGGATAAATCGCGACCAATTTGCGTAATACCTGTCATGGTGTTGCTCCATTTAAAGTGAGGAAAATTGACTTATTTTACAACAAAACTTTCAGGGTTTATAGCAGAATCAATCTATTAAATGGCATTACTGGAATCTTCGTTTACAAACCATTCTTTATTACACCTTTTACAAAGAAGGTCAGCTCCTTTTCGCTCAAAGAAACTGAATTTTTTATATACATTCCAATCATGTCCGTATATAAAACAAATTAACTTTTTAATCATTCACGCAGCCTTAATAATTTTCATAATCATTTTATATCTAACTAAAGCTTTTTTATGATCGGCAAAATGCTCTACCCACTCAAATTCATGTCGTCCTTTTATCGTTATTTCATAACCTTTTTCATTTGCTCTCATCATTATGTATTCAATTTTCTTGATGGGTACCAAAACATCATTACCCATAAAAGTTATAGTTTCTATAAATTTCATTCAATTACCCTTAAATGTTTTCCTGATTTTAAATATATTTCATTTTCATAACTTGTATAATCAGCGGATGCTGATAAAACATTATCGCCGCGATAAATTACTTGAAGATATTTTATTAGTGAATCTGCCATAAAAGCTGCTGCATGGCATTCTTCTGAATTTGTTTCAAAAAGTAAACCGCAAACATCGGCCATTAATTCAAGTGAGTCTTTTAAAATATCTTTTTCAGTCATTTCATTGCCATTTTCATCTTTCATTTCTAAGCCCCGATTTGGTTTTCATTGTAAAATACCATTTCATTATTCTTATCCGGTTCACCACAACAATACATCCAAGAAACATACTTATTTTTGGCAATCATAAATTTTCTTTCTTCTTCTGTCATCTTTCTACCGCATTCGTTTTTGCAATGCGGACTGGCGCAGAATGTTCTGTCTAAATTCATTTGGGTATTTCCGGTAATGATGTCCATAAAAATCCTATATCTTGCATTTCTTCTAATGTTTTTGTGGTAGGAAAATCACTACCTATTTCAATCATACAAAGATTCATCTTGCAAATTGTCATTTTTTTATTTTTGAATACCAATATTGATTGCCCAATTGGGGGCAATAAGTCTTTGCTGTTAATCCATTCGCTCATTCTAAATCCACCTTTTCCTCTTCCACCATTCTAAAGAAATCTTCCATTGCTTTTTCGTAGCCAATGCATTGTTCGTCAGTCAAAGAAGCAGTGCGGTGCTTTACATTATGCGAAAAACACCAAAGCAAATCGTGCATGCGTTTAGCTTGTAAGCATAAGCCCATTCTGACTTCATCTTCTGGTTGTTCGCATAAATCAAATTCGATTGTCACTTTCATGCCATTCTCCAATTTCTTTTAACAAATTCCTAGCTGCCCACGTATCATCATAATGATAACCAGCAGCCAATTTTGCTTTGATGTCATCGTCAGAATATTTTGATACACATGCCAATTGATTTAAAAATTCCAACATCCGATAATGTCTCGCTTGGCGCGCTGGGCACCATTCAGGAAGATTATTTGGATCGCAATTACAGAAATATTTTTCGTTTGTCATAATTCGCCTATTTCACGTAGTAATTCTTTACAATCATCTTGCCAAGATTCAAAAAAGTCATCTCTATCTTGCAATGGCTTGATAAAATTATTTAAAAATTCCAGCATTGCATCATATCTCGCACAAAAAGCCCTTAAGCATTCATCGTTGCTCAGAGAGCAATATTGCAGGTCAGAATCATTTCTGCATTGGTATTTTGAATCAGACATAAGCATCCTTAATTTCTTTAGCCAACCAAATTAGTGCGACTTTTTTCATGTCATTTTCTGGATGATTTGTATAAGCTTTTTTGTGGATCTCAATTAATTCTAAAACCATATCCAATGCTTGGTTATAAGCATCTAATTCTTTTTTTGAATAATTTTCTAATATTGAATCAGTCATTCAATTCCCCGATTTCGCGCAATAATTCTTTTGCATTATCCAATAAAACCGCATGATTGGTTGTACAAACATATTCTCGAAGTGAAATTTCTTTTTTCATAAACAACAAAAGTTTTTCGTATTTATCTTTTAGTTCAGGACATTTGCAAACTGAATTTTGATATTTGCAAAGGCATTCGCAGATATTTTCAGTCATGCTCGCTTACCTTACATATTTTCATTAAAAAATTTATCTAACAAATCAAAAATCACTTCTTCCTTAACGCACATCGAATCACCATCAACTAAATTTATGTCGATTGAATAAACATTTCATTGCGGTTTTTCCGGCAAATGCATCCAGTGCGTTACTGCCGCAATATCCCAGACCCCATGGCGCAGTGAGCACACACCAATCCAGCTGTGAAATGAATGAAATTCAAAAACTAAATAGCGACCGTCTTTCTCAGGCATTTTATTGGAACATTTAATCCATTCACTCATTTTTCCTATTCCCCAACAAAAATAAAACTTCCTCTCTGCCATTCATATTGGTTTTTAATTTATAGATAAGATCGTCGTATCTTTCAATTTGAGCTTTATCTTCTGCTTGATCACGGTTTAACTCTTTAATAACTTTTTCTAAAAATACATTAGTCATGCTCGCTTACCTTAAAGGTTGTATCTATTTGTATCGGCAAAGGATACAAAGTCGTTAGTTTGTATCAGTATGAAGTTTAATGTTATCTATTAAATTTTTACCTTCATCTGTCAAACTGTTTTGGATATACCGCCATTGCATTTCTGTCCAAACAGTTTCTTTACTTTTATTATATTTAGAGATATTAGCTAATATGTTAAAGAATTCAGCTTGCTTTTCGCTATCAAAATTCCAAAATTTCCTTGCTAAAAATTCAGGCGTCCAGATTGTCTCATCTTCTATTATTTCTATTAATGCTGTCTGTATTGCATCTATAATTAAATCTTCTGTTTTATTCATGCTCGCTTACCTCTTCAATTGAATCTAAGAACAAATGCCATACAAAACCATTAAGCTGAATCGTTCCTTGATAACCCATGGGAGAGCTATTGACTTCATAGCCAGTACCATAAATTGAAAAATTATGTTTTTCCAATGGCTGATTTTCATGAACTACAACCCATATGCAAGGAATATCATTTTGTAATTGAAAAGATAGAATACTCGAGTATTTTGGAATATTTAATGAAAAATTTTCTTGTATAGGTATTTGGTATTTAAATATTTTCATGCTCGCTTACCTTCTCAATTTTTATCTTATATTCTTTTGAGCAACTTTCACAAAGGCAAACAATCTTTATGTCGTCAGGATAATCTACCATTGCATCGTAAAAAACTTTTGAACCACAATTATTGCAACACATATAATTTGAAGCGGCCATTATAAAAACCCCTTGATGAAGTGTTTCATTTTATGACCTCATGCTCTTCTATTTTAAACTCTTCACTACAATGATCATCGAAACTGTCTAGCATTTGCATAGCATCTTCTTCATTTAAAAAAACATGTTGAATAACGTCACCCGATGATGCCATCCCAAGTAGATTCACTATTATGTAAACTTTCATTCTTCTAATAACTCCAATTCTTTTATTGTGTAACCGAATCTATCACTACCTAATTGCTCCCAATATTTTTCCGCAATTTCCATTGTTTTATATACATAAAAATCGTCTGAAAAATAACCGCGTGATTTAGTGTTATCAAAAATATTATCATATATAAGGATGTAAACTTTCACGCTCTCGTATTCCAATCATTAGCTACTTTTTTATAATCCCAATGCCATGGCAATGATAATCCGCAAGCTGTACACATTGGTCTATAAAGATCACTAGCATTCTCATATTCTTTTATGCCAAATTTAATGCCAGCTTTACCGTTACATAGTGGACAGGGCAACAGTTTTTCTTCTGTCATGCTCTCTGATTCCATTTCTCAATTGCTGATCTAATACAATCACCATAACTAAATTCAATCCCACAATTTATGCAGTGAATATAAGGATACAAATCGGTTTCTCTTATTCTTAATTCTATAAATTCGTCCATTCCACCACAAAAAGGGCATGGCAAAAGTTTTTGTGCATCAGTCATTGATTATTTGCCTTAATTCACATATTTCCTCAGCCACAAAAGGGTAAATTTCATGCACTAAAGCGTCCTTGAGTAGTTCTAAAACATCATCGATTGCCATGTTGTAAATTTTCTTTTGGTCATCATTCATTTTCATAAATCCCAGCTTTTGTAAGCGTTATTCAGGGGTTGTTATTGGTTTTCATTTTACTTGGTGCAGTTCGGGGCTTTGTTGATGAGTAATTTCATTTAATAAATCAAAAATTATTTGTTTATATTGTTTAGAACAATTACCAATTCTAGCGGCTTCATTCGCAATCCCGATCAATGCCATAATCTGTTTTTCTGAAATAATCATTTTGTTTCCTAAACTGGTGGCAACCCCCAGTCGATGCAAGGGTCTATTTTATAAGCCTGCTTGCGCTGCCCTTTAGGTTGCCGTTAATCTTTATTTCTTTCCTCCACCAACTTTAACATTGTTTTTATTAAATCAATTGGTAAAGTTATATGGTTTTCGATATAACATCTCGATTGAATCGTAAAATAATTGCCTTGGCTGGATTCCCAAACTATTTCTTTATTCTTAGAAGGACAATTGTCATTACTTTCAACTTTTAAAGTTATTCTCATTTTGTTTCCTAAACTGGTGGCCTATTTTCCCATCTCGGAGTTTCACCGCCTTTCTCGGTAAGGGCGATAGTATCGTCGGCCGTAAATTGTCTTTGAGCTTTATCCCCATTGCTTTGCCATTGCTTGAGCAATTCCTTCATAAGTCCTTGACCTGTTTTTTGCTCTATCTTTACTTGGCGGCATTTTCCATATTTTCTGCTCTCTACCTGCTACAATATTGGTAGGGACTAGTGGTTTTAAGTTCTTTAGCCATAAGCAAGTTTTCTTTGTTTCACCATGGCCGAATTGCCAAGGTTGGATTATTTGGTCAGGTTTTCTAATCTTACTGGATATAATGCTAACAGGATTTTCTATGCAAATTTTTTCAATTGGCGCATTCATTAATAGGCGCACAAATTCTAACGCATAATTTTGTTCAATAACTTTGTTTTTAAACCACCTTGCGCCTGAAACTGCTAGATGCGTACATGGTGGATGAGCAATCATTAAATCCCATTTTGCATGATGTATAACATTTTCGGCTGGCAAACAAATATGATTACCTGGAATTTCGGTTGGCAACAAATCGCATGACCAAGCATCGTGACCATGCGCTTTAAATGCTTCGCGTACTACACCGCTAAATTCGCAGGCAATCAATACTTTCATCTTATTTCCCCACCGGCGGATAAATGCAGCAAGGATCAGGCTCATGCGCCGGACAAATGCGCGGACATTTTTTGTCAGCGAAGCAGTTAATTGATAGTGTTGCTAGTACGATTAATAATAATGTTTTCATTTCTTAATTTCCATTTTTTGTTGGATATTATTAACTGCTAATTGCGCTGCGTTGTAACACGTAAGACTTGTTATTAAACACATCATAAAACAAGCGCAGCAAATAAAAAATATTGCATAAATTGAATTATCAGTCATATCTGGCGTCCTTCATATAATCATTAAGTTTCTGTATGCCATATTTTAGAATATCTTCAATAGTTTTTGGGGTAATAATTCTAACGATAGCATCAGTAATAAATTGCTTATTCTCTGGTTTATTTAAATGCTCATTTACTAATTCTTTAACGACTTCGTTAACCAGATTTTTTATCGGACTATCATAACGATCAAGACAATTTTTCATTGCTTCATCGATCGTTTTTTCAATGTTTTTGCCCAATGCTGATTTCAAAACCGTTTCTTTAATTAATTTATCGATATCTTCTGGTATTAATTTTAGTTCCATTTTTATTCCTTAATTAGTGCCATGATAACGACATGGCGAAACGGACTCTCTTCTCGATATTTAAAGCGGTATGCTTGAAAATCTTTTCGCGTGTACTTTGCTAAAGTATTTCGCTGCATTATAACCGTCGAGCCTCCTATGAGTCGGTCGGGGTTTGGTGGCAACCGGACGGACTCGCACCGTCTATGATTCTAAGGCCGAAGAGCAAGCGCCCATAGAGTTAACTATGTTTTATCTCTGCCGTGGCTCCAAGGGAATCCAGTCAAAGCACGGACGACTAATGTGTACCTCCCACATCGCGATTGCCATAAACTGGTGGCTCTTACCGCGCCTAACTGTCCCCCGACTAAGCGCGATAATTGCCATAAACTTTTACCTATTTGATTTTTCTGCATATATAGCACGAAGTTCTGCGTGGAACATTGGGTCGCATTCCATGATTAAATCGGCTGCTATGTCCAAATCATCTTTTGATTTTGCATTCAATAAACGGTATTTCAATTTTTCATATTGAAGCTTTTTCTCATTATCTGGCACAGTTTCAGTTTCAGATTTTTTCTTATTCGCAAGAATTCTCGCCAAATTTTCTTTTGAGTTTTCTGACTTTTCGTTTTCGCTCAAACTAAATGCTTCGTCTATTGTAATCATTTTTTCGGTGATAGCATTTCCAATACCAAGCATTTGCTCTAAATGAGTTTGGTCAAAATCGTCAAATGACTTTTTACCGTAGAAATCTAAAATTCTTTGCTTGGGAATACCAGTTTTTTCTAATCTATTCGCAATTGATTTTATTTTTGCATTAATAGTTTTCACGTCACCAATCGCATGTTGAACAGCTACGTTGTAAAGCTTGTTAATTAATGCGCGGGGTATTACTCGCAAGATCGCATTACGCAATGCCAGTGATTGCGCTGCTGCGCTGGTTACGCCTTGCATATCCTGTGAATAAGTTTGACCATTTTTAGTTTTGATACTGCGTTTTACTTCCTGAGAAATTCGCACGTTTTTCTCTAAATCCCAGCAAACGCCTTCCGAAGTGATAAAGGAACCATCATTGCTAATTGTACGCGCTGCTATGTGTAAATGTCCCCAAGCTGATGCAACAATTTCAGCTAATCGAATAGATGCGCCTTTAATTTCTGTTTTGCCTTCTTTACCATTGCGCACTAAACAATAAAAACAAGATTCTGCTGTTTCCTGATCTAATTTAATCATTGCTTCCGCTTCAGCAACGCATTGTTCAACTTTACGTGGGTATGCTTTTGCAGTCGCAATTTGAGTATCAAGTTCAACTCTGGCAATCACGCCAGATTCATTAATCATTAATTCGTTCGACATAAATAATTTCCTCGTTTTGGTTTTATATTGTGAGATATTTCGGTTCATATCCTGAAAATTGATTTTTATCCATGCAATCTTTTAATTGTGTAAGCAGTTCTCTGAATTCTTGTACGCCTTTATCTAAGCTTTCGTCAGCTAGTTGAAAAACTGCTGGTAAAAATGGCTCTGCTTTTTCCTGAGCAAGAAAAATAAAATCTCGCATATCGTAGCCTAAAACATTTTTAATGGCTTGGTTCATCATGGCAAATTGTAGATAATAACCGCCAGATTTAGCTGCCCACCAGAATGCTTTCTCGGAGGCATCATCGCAGGATTTATAATCAACAATGAATTGGTCATGCCAAATATCAGGACGAGCTTTGCAAAGCAATTGCGTTTCAGGGTCAATCCAGAAAATAGAACGCTCATATCTTGCGCCCACCAATAATTCTTTAGCGTAGACATCCGAATAAACCGCTTCGCACATTGCATCTAGTTTTTTCTTTTCGGCTGCTGTTAGAATAATTTTACCTTTAGATTCTAGTTCAAAAGCAATTTCCGCAGCTTCTTTAGTGACTCTTGCATTTTCAATACGTTTCTTATCCGCTTCAAATCTTTCTTTGCCAACATCTTTTAATCGTAATGGTTTGCCAATAACAATTTTTTCTTCTGGTTTGACCGCAATGCGATTGTAGAATTCTTGCGGTTCCAATAATGCAGTATGGAGCGCGGTGCCGAATTCCATGGCCGTAGATGGCTCAGGTTTTACATAATGAGGATTTAAGTATTTATGCTGAAAATGTTTGGGTGAACGTTTAAAATCAACGAGCATACTGCGCGAGATACCAGCCGATGAATGATAGGCATCATTTGAAATTTCGTAAACGCCAGGCGCAAATATTTTAGGTTCTTGAATCATGGGGACAATTCCTTCAGGTTATTTTACAAAAGTTATTTTGGTATTAGCTGGAAAAATATCAGGCCGTAAATCGTGCGGATTTGCGCCGAATATTCTTACCAGTGTGATAGCTGCGCGTGGATGAATAGCAATTTTACCGTCACGCCATTTTAAAACGTCGGCAGGGTCTTCACTAATCACACGCGCAAAACCACGCATCGAATCATGTTTTTCTATTAAGTTAATTATATATTGTTTTTGAAACTCAATACCTGATTCGCTCATTGCACCACTCCTTAAATCGTTTAATACTCGTTGTTGGCAAATATACATATCTTTCTAGTGCAATGCAATAGGTATTTTGATATATTTATAAATGAAATATTTAAGAGGTTAAAAATGAGTAACAAAAAGAAAATCAAGTACATGAAATTCGAACAAGCCGTTAAAAAGCTATTCAGAGACTACGGCATTCCACCAGAAAAAATATCCGAAGCAATGCTCAATGGCGAATTAATAGTTGAAGCAAAACATCCAGTGTTAGGTATCATGATGCCGTTTCGTATTGAATCAATTGATAAAGATACGGGAAAATTTACGGGCAAATTTATTGAATAAGGAAAATTATGGAAAATTGTAGTCATGAAGATTCATCACCAATGGTTAAGCAAATGCAAGTGCTGGAACAAAACATACAATATGCACACGATAGAATCTGTGTTTTAGAACAAAAAATAGAAGATGATGATTGTCAAACTTTTGAAATTATAGAATCAATCGGAGAATTGGCTAAAAAAGTCGATGACCAGAAATTAGAAAACCATATTTCCGATGCAGGAAAAAAGGTTCCGCACAAATGTATAATTTGTGATGGGACAGGTAAACATCCAGATCAAACTAAAAGATTGCTTGAAAAAGTTTTTACAAAGACTGGAATATATTGTTGCAATGCTTGTGACGGCTCAGGAGTATTGTGGGGGTGAAAATCACAAAGCGAAAATATAAATCTTGGCGCGCGCATCAACGTTGGTATAAAAGGCTAAGGTTTTGGCTTGGAGAAAAATGTAAATCAATTTTAATACAAAAATATAAATATCAGAATCGCACTTTTGTTTGATTATTTGTGAGACACTGGGTTGCTAAGCTCAACCCAGATTTAGCTGTATCCACTAATGTATACTTGTTCAGCAACCGTTGCTGCATAGCAAATTCATTCTTAATTAAATTATTCCGGAGAAACAAAAATGGACGTTAATATTCCCGCTGGTCAAACCAGTGGTTTAAATCTGCACTCGGATATGGGTCACAATTATAATCATGGAAATGAGCATTGTTCTTCTTATGGTCAAGCTGAAAGATTGTACTTAGCTACAAATCAAAATGCTTCAGCAACTGCTGTTGAATCGCGCGCAGAAGTAAAAGATTTTGGATTTCAGCAATTGAACAGAATTCGTGACGAAGCAGTCGAAACCCGTGATAACGTGGACAAAATGGGTTTAGCTGGACAAGTTTTAAGCCAAAAAGTCGGCGATAACCTTGTTGACAAAGTAGAAAAATTTGGTCTTTACAACTCCAATGTTACCCAAAACGGCGTTGATCGCAACTTGGATAAAGTAGAAAAATTTGGTTTGGAAAATCTGAATTCTAGCAAAGAAGGATTTAAAGAAGTTTTGCTAGAAGGCTGTAAAAACACTGATGGCATTAATGACAATGTTGCAGGGCAGAGCAAAGATATTCAAATGCAAGCTTGCAGAGACACCGCTAGCATTATCAGCAAGATTGATCACGGTTTTCGTGATTCATTATTGCAAGCTGCTAACAACACAGCTTCTTTACAATCTAGCATTTCAAAGGGTATTTGTGATGTTGAATTGCAAGCTGCAAACAATACAGCCGCAATTCAATTGCAAAACACATTGAACGCGAAAGATGCTCAGATTTCAGCGGTTGGCAATGCAAAAGATGCAGCATTAGTCGCAACGTTGAATGCAAAAGATGCACAAATTAGCGCTGTTGGTAATGCGAAAGATTCATTGCTTAATGCTAATGAAAACGCACACCAACTCAGCAAGCAAATGGCTGAAATGGCGAAAGAAATTGCATTGTCTGCTGTTCTTAACGCTAAAGATGCTGAATTGTCCGCAGTTAAAAATGCTGCTGCAATAGCTAAGCAATTAGCTGAATGTTGCTGTGAACAGAAAGAATTGACAAGATTCGAAGGCGAAAAAACACGTCAATTACTTCTCTCACAAAAAGAACAAGATTTGCGCGATGCTAGACAACGCGAACACGAAGAGTTAGTTGCTTTGCGTTTACGTTCCTCACTGTTGCCGCCTCCAGTAGCCGCAGTGTCTTTGTAAGTTAGATAGTAAGATCAAATGGCCGTGATTAGCGGCCATTTTTTAGCAATACTTTTTGTTCGGATCGTTCTTTTTCGGCTGCTCTTTCTTTTTGGGTTTTTTCATAATGACCTTTTTGTTGTACATTTATCGTCATTTTGATTTTAATCTGATTCTATCGCATGTTTCAAGTTATAAAAATAAAGTTACTAACAAGGTTATCCACAGAAATTGTGTATAACTATATTCTGTTATTTTTCAATGGCTGGCTGGATTTACATAAAGGAAAGAGTATTATTGAGGTTCTTAAGCGGTAGGTTCGAAGCTACCGCTTAGATATAAGTTCCGTTTTGCCTTACTGACTTTAGGCATTATAGCGGAACTGTGCGCAGGTTCAACTATTTTGCTTAAGGAAAAGTAAGAAATGTCGGATAAAAATAAAATAAAACACAAAGCGTCTTTTTTAGTTTCAACTTTTTTCTTATCGAAAAGATCGACCAAAAAAATCTATGTATTAAATCCTGCTGCTATTGCCATTTTACGATATATCTGCGATTCAATTAGTTTAAAAAGAAATTTAAAAACGTCGCTTTATTACCCCCAGATTGCAAAGCAATGCCATACCTCTACTGATACGGTCAAACGCCATATTCCATTACTGTTAAAAAAACGATTTTTGAAAAGGGAAAAAAGCATTTATTCCATGGGAGCTGTGTTATTGGCATGGGGCAAATTGCACCATGGACAAGAAGGGGGGCAAATTGCACCTTCAACTAGAAGGGGTGCAAATTGCACCCTATCTAACTCTTCTAACTTTACTAACTACAAAGCAGGCTCTTCGAGCCGACAAAAGCAAAAGCCACAAGAATCAATATCAAGCGTTGAAAACCAATCAACCACGTTCAAAAAAAGTACTAAATCAGAAAAAAAATTCTCTACTGAAGAAAAAAATCATCATGAGAATTGCAGGCTGCAATCAATGAAAAAAGCAGGCGTAAAAAAATATTTAAATTTAGGAGATAAAAATGAGCAGAAAGATGAAACGATTATTTGAAATATTGAAAGACAAAGTCCCCGAAATGCACGAAATATATTGGAAAAAAATTTCCTATTGGGAACCGCGCGTGGTTAATGGCGAGTTAATTGAGAAATTTGAATTAAAATACAAATATGCTTTCCAAGTTAAAGAATTAGCGGAAAAATACAAACTCACCGAGCATGAGCTACGTTTTTTAATAAACTATCATCCAGATTATAAAAAACATTGCCAATTTTGTTCAGGGATTTTGATTGTTTCACGCAATGGCGAGCATTTCGATTGTGGGCATTCCAAAAAATGTGCTAAAGACGATTGCACGAATGGGGCTAAATATACTTACTGCTATAAACACGAACAGGAACGCAATCAGCTTTGGGAACAAAATCATGAGATAGAAATGCAAAATCGCCGAATAGCTGAATCGCAATTATTTTGCGAAGATTTATTGCCTGACATGAGTTATGTTTTATGTCATGAAGTAGTGGATGAAGTAATTTCTTGGAAAATGTCAAAAATAAGACTTAGCGATATTGGTAGCATTAACGATGCCGATGCAGAGCATTGTTTTTTTAATGTAGAAGCTAAAATTTATTTTACATGGTTAACCAAAGCTCAATTAACAAAATACATCGATCTTTACATTTAGGAATAGAGCCAATATGCACAAATGGGTAAAATTAAACCAAAAAGACCTAGCCGAAAAATTTAAGGCTAGCCACGCGAAGCAAGTTAAACAGGCTGAGCTAAGGGGTGAGCCATTAAAATCAAATGACGAGCCTCCAATTAATGAATTTGACCGTTCAAACTGCTTGGTTCAAACCGATAAACCAAACGAAATGATTGAACTCGATTCTGAGCTTGGGAAGTGGTTAGGGTTTACCAGTGATAAGTTCAGTGGTTACCTATGGAAAGTTGGTGACGAAATATACATTAGCTTCATTGTTTCAGAAAAACCAAACCAGGGTAATTTAAATAAACTGTTTGAATCGATCTGGTCTCATGGCTGGACAGTAAAAATACCAACGCCATTTTTACGCATGGAATCAATTTGCAGACGCAAAGGATTTGAGCATACCGTAGAGTTCGATCCACATTCCGGCGATTACATCAACGTTTGGGTGAAAAAACCTTATGACATGGAAGCGAACAGACAACAATCAGACGCAGATTGTGCAAACACTCCGTAAATTGGGCGCCACAGTTTTTATCGCGAGTGGTGTAGGGCATGGATTTCCCGATTTAGTGGTGAAATTGCGTGATCGTGTTTATCTTGTCGAAGTCAAAGACGGCAATAGACCACCCAGCCAGCAAAAGTTAACAGCTTGCGAAGTTGAATTTCATAGGCAATGGGCGCCATGCGTAGTTATAATCAATTCCGTTGAATCGGCAATAGAATTTGTAAACAAGGAAGCAAATAATGCTCGTATCACAATGCCATAAAGCCAGAGTTATCGTGCGCACTACCGAAAACGGTAGTTTTTACTCTTGCGCTGACTGTAACCGTGCCTGTGATGCAAGATTTTCGTTAACGCTAGGAGAAGATGATCATGGAACAGAACATTGCGCAGAAACTGAGAAATCGGATTAAAATCCATGAAGGATTGAGATTAACTCCTTATCAGGATACTAGAGGAAATTGGACAATCGGTTATGGTCGTAATCTGACTGCTAATCGTATAAGCGAAAGTGAAGCAGAAATTTTACTCGGTAATGACATTATCAATGCGAGTGCTGAACTTTATAGATTCTTACCATGGATTCAACAGCTAGATGATCCACGCAAATGTGCGTTTATCGAACTTTCGTTCAATATGGGCATAGAACATTTGCTCACATTCCGCAAAATGCTCGAAGCTGCCAAAGCGCATGACTGGAATGCTGCTGCGCATGAATTGTTAAGCTCAGAGTGGGCAAAGCAAGTCGGTAATAATCGTGCTCACGACATAGCATACACAATCGAATTAGGCGTGATATAATAAATCATGGTAGATAAAATCAAAAAAGTAGGCGCATTTTTTACAATGCTAACAAGCGTACTTTCATTGCTTGCCACAATTGTTTACATTACTTGGTTCCAGGCTTCACTCGACAAGCGTGTGTCTTTACTCGAACAAGCTCAAGGCGAAATAATTTATCGACTTTCAGACATGAAAACGAACCAAGAACAAAACATGACGCGGAATGAAACAGAAATTGATTTGATCTATCAAATTTTACTAAACCATAAAAAAGGAAATTAACATGGGCGTTATTTTACAGTTAGAAGCGTTATTCAAAGAACTTGAGGCATTAATGCCAATCATCGATGCGTTACCGCTTTCACCAGAGTTAGCGTCATTACGCGCAAAAATTGATTCTGTGATGAATGTTTTGAAAGTCGCTGGATTGTAATTTATGAACGGTTACGTTTTGTAACCGTTTAACACCTGCAAGCGCAAGAACATCGGCATGTTAGAAGTTCTCTATCCGCACTTTCAACTAGCCATAACATCCATAATTCAAATAATCCCCATCCCCATTGACCTGTGGCAAAAAATACAATAACCATTAATACAATTAAAAATTTCATGATTTACGCCTCAACATTTTTTTCTTGTACGCCCACGCTTCCTGAAAAGTTTTGAATTCTGCTATCGGTTCAAAACTTGGTTCTCGGTTTGAACCTTGAATTACTTCGTAACCTACTTTCCAGATTTTTTCGTTTGGGCACCATTTAATTTTCATTTCGCACCTATTGAATGTAAAAAAACCTGAATACCAATCAATCCAAAAAGTATTAAACCAATTATTCCGAAACCTATTCGACCAAAACCGAAAACTAGGAAAAAAGTTGATAGGAAAATTTCTATAAATATTTTTAATTCGTTCATTCTGTCACCTCTTTTTGCTCAATGTAATAATAATTCTTAAATGCTAAAAACGATTCCCGCATTTGCGATAAGCGCGCAAACGATTTGCTAATTTCGATTAGCTCGAAACTGGGAAACCATTTTATAAGCACGTAGACTGTCATTCGTTTTAATTTGCTCTCTCATTAATGCCTTTGTTGATACTTTCCGCGATTTCCTGATGTTGCTTAATAAAAACATTTATCTTTTTAAAAAATTCGTCTCTAATTTTATTAAAATTTTCTAGGTCGCCAGAAAATGCCATGATCCCCAAGCCATTCAAAGAATCGACCAAATTTAAAATATGCAGTAAGAAACATTGATAATGCTCTAACTCCAACATATTGCATAAGGAATAATTTGCCAGAACTGATGCACGTTTGAATTGATCCATTTTTTCTTCGTCGCTTAAGTCTGATATGTCCATGTATCTGGTTTGTATCATTTATATTTCCTAGTTAAGCCCCTTGCGGGGCGTTATTTATAATTCTCGTACTGTAAAATTATCCCAATTACACATCTCGCATTCTTCTACAATATTTTCTGGGTTTAGATAATCAGTATTTGTTATTTCCCATCTTACCTCATACTTATTATCGTCATTATCTACTGCTGTTGCATAATAAGCGGATTCTTCATTATTTTTTTTATCTATATAGGGATTTTGTGTCATCATTATCATAATGCCTTCATGTTCCAACATTCCAAAATCATCTGCATTTTGTGTCATGTTCTTGCCTTTCGTTATGCCCCTTGCGGGGCGTTTATATTATCGTTTCAATTCAGCCATTTTTTCAGCTAACGTCCAGAGTGCGCGATTCAATGCTGTACTTTGGTCAATGCTCTTTACTTCGCGGGTAGTTACTCTGCGCACTCGGTTGTTTGCGTCTCTGCCCCAACCCGACAAACCACCCTTAATCAAATTCTCTTGCGCAATGTTAAACGTAGTAAACAAATCGTGTTTATCGTTTTCTTGATAACGGCGCGGACGCAGAATTTTTAAGGGTTCAATCGCTTGAGATTGGTTATTTTCTCCACCGTCAAATTTCAATTGATGCGCTGCTTCTGCAAATATGCGTTTTTCATCTGAATTTAAAACTATATCCGTCATGGTTTGTGCTGAATCAATCAATAAAGCGGATTCTTTCATGACCTCATAGGTTCCCTCAATCACTTTGCCAACAATGTCGCCTTGGTGACGGACGCGTGTTTCGTTGTAAGTATTACCAGCAATCAATCCATTACTGCAAACCATGCGATACACGCCCGCCATTAAACGATAAGAACTAAGGCCATCATGGGAGTTAATCAAAACTAATTCGGGGTACAGGCCGTTATGGTTAGCTTGTGCGTCAACGTGACGAAAACGCATCATGTGTTTTGTATATGCTCTTTTTGCCTGAATTCTTGTACGACATTGTGTCGCCCAAACTGGCATAAATCCTTCACCCATTAAGCCTTCCACAACCTTTAATGTCGAAATATGCTGGTACTTATGGCTAGTGCGTTCCGAGCTATCAGCAGTGAAAATGCTTGGCGCTTTAACTCTTAATTGGTCGATTGATAATGTTTGATGTTGTGTTAATGATTGCATGGGGGACAGCTCCTAGTTAATGATTACTATTTGTTTGTATCGTATAAATCTTTGAGTTTGTTTAACGCTAAAAATATTTCATGGTGAACTTCAAGTACTGCTTTCCAGTATTTTTCGTCTGCTGGCTTGCAATCATATAAACAATGTTGGGCATGTTCTTTTAATGATGTGTAAAACTCTAAATCTTGATCAATAATGCGGGACATGATTTATTTCCTGTTTGTTTAAGTAAGCAATGGAATACTACAGTAAGTACTATATCAACGTCAACAGATACCACAAACAAATTGACTTATTTTCGATTTAATTTTATTCTGTTCTTAATTCATGAACTTAAACTCTTTTTGGAGTTAATCTAATGGCAGAAAACGCAAAATCTAATTATCAAATGCCTTCGATGCAGAAGGAAAACGTAGACGCAACCAATGCTGCTATGGGCTATCACAACATGGCTGATCGCGCGAATATCAGCAAAGCAGTACAGCCGATGGAAGGCGAAAAGATGCGTAAACAGATCATGGGACAGCCCCGTGATGGCAGCGAATCTGAAGGCAGAGATTTCTAATTGCTTTCGACACTTTTGAGAGCAATTCATGGCAAATCAGTTTAAAAGAAAATACGATCCGGAAATCTGTAAAAAGATTCCGGATTTGTTTCATAACGGCGCCTCAATCACTTCAGTTTGTTTAGAATTAAAAATCACCCGTGATACTTATTATGCTTGGCGTAAAGAATTTGAAGAATTCAATGAAGCATGTGAAATGGGTGAATACAAAAGCGAAAAGTATATGGAACGCCTCGCAATGAAAGGTATTCGCGGGAAAATAAGAAACTTTTCAGCGCCGATGATGATTTTCATGTTAAAAAATCGCTTTCGCAAAACCTACGGCGAAGAAAAGAAAGAGGAAAAATCGGCTGCTGATACGCTGCTAGAACAAATCGTTTTGGGAAAGGTCAAGGTTGTCAATAACGAGTAATAAGGTTGACAATGTCGCTTGATAACCTACTTAACTTTGATTTTTTCGCTTCTAATTTTTTTCAGATACGCTCCAAGAGTGGCGAAGTTAAGCCACTAACTCTTAATCGCGCTCAATTATTTATACACAAACGCTTGCAGGATCAGCTAGAAAAGACTGGCAAGGTTCGTGCGATTATTTTAAAAGGCCGTCAATCTGGTTGTTCGACGTTAATTCAGGCAAGATTTGCGCATCGTGTGATTACTTCGCGCGGTATGAAAGCGTTTATTCTCACGCATGAAGCAGAGGCGACCGCTAACTTGTTTGAGATGACACGGCGGTATATTGATAACCTTCCGGCTGGACTTTGCCCAAAACCAGATAACAGCGCAGCGAATAAGCTGCATTTCAAAGCGTTTGATTCTGGTTATGCGATTGGTACAGCAGGCAACAAAGGCGTTGGGCGTTCGCAGACAGTGCAATTGTTTCATGGCTCGGAAGTGGGTTTTTGGCCACACGCTGAAGAACACGCAAAAGGTGTGATGCAGGCTGTACCGCGCGAGCAGAATACAGAGATTATCTTAGAGTCTACGGCCAATGGTATTGGTAATTACTATTACAATATGTGGCAAGGCGCATTAAGCGGTTCAAGCGATTATCAAGCTATCTTTGTGCCGTGGTACTGGCAAGATGAATACCGCGCATCTATACCAGGCTTTCAGCTTACAGACGATGAGGAAGAGCTATTACAAAACCACAAAGCGAATGGGTTAACAGCCGAACATTTGTGCTGGCGCAGATTCAAGATTGCAGAGTTTAACGGCCATGATATTGAGTTAGGCACCGAGCAGTTTAAGCAAGAATACCCAATGACATCCATTGAGGCTTTCCGCAACCCTGTTGCAAATGCTTTTATAAATGCGCCTGCTGTTATGCGAGCACGCAAGGCGAAAGTCGAATCTGATGCAGGTTTAATCATTGGCGTTGATCCTGCGCTTGGTGATAAGGACAAGTTTGCCATTATTCGTAGACGTGGGCGCCAAGCTTACAAGCTTGAACGTCATACAAACCATAACACCATGCAGATTGCAGGCGTCATTCGCAAAATCATCGAGCGTGAGAAACCAGTTAAGGTTTACATTGACGTCATTGGCATTGGTGCCGGTATCGTTGATAGATTGCATGAAATGGGATTCACGCAAGTTGAAGGCATTAACTCAGCGCGCAATGCATCAGAGCGTGACAAATTCGCCAACAAGCGTGCCGAAATGTGGGCGGAAATGCGGGACTGGCTTAATGGTGAATCTCCCGTTTCAATTCCTGATTCCGATGTTTTACACGGTGATTTATGCGGATTGGGCTACAAATGGACTAGCAACGGTCAATTGATTATTGAGCGCAAAGAAGAGTTAAAGAAACGCGGATTGCCTTCGCCAGATTGCGCAGATGCGCTCGCATTAACATTCGCAGGTGGTTTCTATGATATTAACCACGGCGACTTTGAATTTAACGAAACACGCGCAAACACCAAAGGCAAGTTCTTTTAGTACAAATTTGTTGATAGAATAAACAACATCTTAAAAGGAATAAAACATCATGCCAAGACGCGACCCCAAGTTATGTGCAAAGTTTCGTAGCCATGTTGAGAACTGGCGCAAATATTTTAGAGATAATATCCAGCAGTATCATGACTACCAGCGTTTTGTATTGGGTTCGCAATGGGAAGATGACGAAGAAAACCTATTGCACAATTACAATAAAATACCTTTGCAGTTTAATAAGCTCGCGCCTTTAATGAATCACTTGCTTGGCGAACAAATGATGAATACGCCTAACCTTGAAGTGACGCCGGATAATGACGTGATACCGGAAGAAACAGTAGCAGTACGTCAGGCGTTAGTTAAAGAAATCTCGCTAGATTCTAACGCTAAAATGGTTTATCAGCTTGCATTCCAACAAGCAGCTATTGGTGGCTTTGGTGCATATCGCATTGGCTTAGATTATCTCAATAACAAAACATTCAATCAGCACCCAACAGTAGTTCCGTTTCGTGACCCAACGCGTTGCTTTTGGGACGTGGGCGCCGAAACACCCTGCAAAACAGATAGTTTACATTCTGGATTTTATGCGCGGATGTCGCGTGCTTTATTCCGCAAAATGTATGGCATTAAGGTCGAATCATCTATTCCCCCGACTGTGATGGAAACAGAGGAAGATAGCTATGCAAGTTTTGAATGGAATAGTAACGAGCTAGTCACAATTGGTGAAGTGTATGTGAGAAAGTTTGTTAAAACGAATCTCTATGAATTAAGTAATGGCGAAGCGATAGAGGAAAAAGAGTTTAACGAACTAGAAAGCTATACGATGCCACTTGCTGAAGGTGAAGAAGGAGAACCGAAAGAATACTTAGTTCATAATGGCGAACTGGTGACAATCACACGCAAACGCCCAATTACTTCATACAAAATCAAGCATTACAAATGGGCTGGCGACTATATTCTTGACGAAACAGATTTCCCGAGCCAGCAAACCCCGCTCATTTTCGTTGATCAGAATTCCTATTGGGACAAAACAGGCAAACAGATTTGCAGACCATTTGTAAAAGATGCGCGAGACGCACAACGATTTGTAAACTATCTTGGCACACAAATTGCTTATCTAATTAAGATTTCACGCTACGATCAGTACATGGCTTCACGCGAAAATATGAAGTCACCGAAAACACAATTGTTATGGCGCAATCCTACGGTTGTACAAGGCGTGTTAGTTTATGACGTTGATAAAATCCACGGATCAAAACCAGAACCCTTGAATCCGCCATTGTTACCACCAACATTGATTCAGCAATACGAAAGAGCGTTAGCAGACATACAAACAAGTACAGGCATTTATGATACAAAAGTGGGCGAACAAGGCAACGAAATATCTGGCGCAGCAATTGACGCCCGAACCAAACAAGGTGCTTATAATACTTTTATTATTTTTAATTCACTTAATCGCGCTGTGGCCGTGGGTGGAGAAATTATTAACGAAATAATTCCGCACGTGATAGATACAGAACGTAAAATGACGTTAGACATGCCGAATAAAGGCAAGCAAGCGGTAGTATTGAATCAACAAGCCGATGTTTACGGTTCAGCTATGCTTAATGACATGACCCAAGGTGATTTCAAGATTCGATTATTGCCAGGCGCAAGTTACGAAGGTCAAAAAGCCGAAGGATTACAAGCATTGCAGCTTATTCTCCAAGCCAATCCAGAACTATTTACGCTCATTGCTGATCTATATGCTAAAAACTTACCGCTTGCTGATTCAACAGAGCTTGTTAATCGTTTACGAACTATTGTACCGCCTGAAATTATTGAAGCCGGTAAAACAGGTAAGCCAGTACCACCAAAACCACAAGCGCCTGATCCTGCTATCATGGTGAAGCTGCAAGAATTGGAATACAAGAAACAAGCATTGCAACAGAAAGCACAAAAAGATGGCTTAGACTATCAAGCAGAATTACAACAGATTGAAAACCAGAAACTCGAAATTGCCGGACAAGTGCAAGAGCAAATATTGCGTTATCAAGCCGAAACACACCGTGCCGATACAGATGCGCAAATTGCCCACGCGCAAAACATTGTGGAATTGCTCACACGTCCCAACCATGTAAACCAACCTGTTAAACAAACTTAAGGAAATACAATCATGCCAGCGATAACACCGAATAATGTTGATGACATATTAGTAATGGGAACGCCTATGCCGGCGCCAGAAGTTGATAACCAGGCGCCAGTGGAAACGGCAGATACTAATGACGATACTCCACAATATGACGATGCGGATATTAAAGAACTCAAAGCAGATAATGTTGAGCAACCAGAGCAGAAAGTAGGTGAACCTGAAGATGAAGTTAATCCGTATGTAGACGAACAAAAGGAAGAAGCACAATCAGAAGTAAAAGCCGAAGCGCCAGCCGTTGACGAATATGGCAACGAAACAGCAAAGCCTCGCATGTACTCTGAGGAAGATGTTCAGCGCATGATTCGTGATCGATTGTCGCGTGGTTCGGTTGCGCAGCAGCAATCAGCGCAACAAACTCAGCAAGTG
>Ga0265338_10001531_pt1 | contig 37295 bp, 41 predicted proteins | sample 42126metaG_FD_193579 | JGI IMG/M metagenome (GOLD analysis project Ga0265338, IMG submission 193579) | Rhizosphere microbial communities from Carex aquatilis grown in University of Washington, Seatle, WA, United States - 4-21-26 metaG | ecosystem: Host-associated > Plants > Roots > Rhizosphere... | reverse complement strand
TGCCTCAAGCCTCATTCCGAACAGACCGTTGAGTACCATCGAAATATACGCCGTTGCCGACCATGTTTGTAATCGACATGACTCCCAGTGAAAATTGGGGTGTTCTTCTCCCCATGCTTGGTACCCTCCGTCGGGCTTGCCGGAATACGGGTTGTAGATCTCCCTGAAATCATAATTTCCTTTATCTTCGTCCAATGCTAAATGAGTTAAGCTGGTTAACTCATTCGTGAACGATTTGTAATTGCCGGCTACGACTGCTGCCCTGGCGAAAAAGCCGTTTACCATCGGCCAAATAATGTTGTTGTGCCTGCCTGGCATCGCTTTTGAATACCGAGGGAAATCGGGAGTGATAGACGTAATTCCATATTGAGATACCACGGCGTGCTTAAGTAATTGGTTCGCTTTTTCTCCGTCGATAATTCCAAAGATCACAGCGAATGAAATTCCGAGCGCTTCTTGGGAGGTGTCAACTCTTCCTCGGTGGTCGATCAGGTAATTAAAAGTATTCTTTTTGTTGTTATAAAAATTCTTGAGGATACATCTTTTCAACGCCGCCGCTTTGTGTTGGTATGTCCTTGTTACAGAGTCGCTCTCGTTCAAAAGAACACTCATGCGGCCCAACGAAACATAAGCGCCGTAATAAATACAATTCGTGCTTAAGCATTTGATGTGATGTGAATACTTATGGTCGAGGACGCCTCCCGAGTAATTGTTCGGTTCATAAATCGGTTCGGGGTAGGCGGCGATGCCGTCATTGAAAACCGACGGACCCATGAACAATCCGTACTGTGTATCGAAGGTTGTCTGCTCCAGCTCGTTCATCGTATTTGCTGAACATCGATACGCCTGAGCGAGAAATTCCTTATCTCCTGTTACGAAGTAATGATTGTTCGCTGCGATTGCCCAAAGGATTTTATCCCAATACTGATGGCCGATAGTATCTCTGTTGATAGTGACACTCCACAGCGATTTTTCGGCAATGGCCGGCCTGAATAGACTTACACCATTCCATGAATTAATGGCAATGTCGCGGGTCCATTCGCCGCCGTAGTCAGCGCCGGCGGCAAGGATACCGCGCCGGGTATTAATATCGACAGTTTGAACCGCTAATTTGAAAGCATCATGTAATGCAGGATTATCGGACAATAACTCCTGCGCCAACGCCTGTGCGGAAATCACCAGGGATAGAAAACAAAAAAGACTTTTCATTTTTGATGATGTGTGATTTTGAATTGTTGTTTAGCGATGTCCGGCAGCATAAGGCATCCAATAAGAATGCGAAGGGAATCGAACTTGTGCCGGTTTCAAAAATAATCTTGTATTGTTTGACCGCTAAGAAGACAAGCATGCCAAGATGTTATGGGTGCAATGGACTATCATACTCTTGGCGTCCTTCGCGCCTTGGCGGTAAATTCCAAGAATATTTATTGGAAATGGCGCAAGAAGCCATCCCTACGGGAGAAGGGCCAACGCAAGGCCACTTTTGAGATAGGTTCTAATAAACTCTCTTTGTGGAGCGTGCATCATTTGTACCTCAATCGTGAGAATGCTTAAAAATGATACGGTAAGAGACTGCATCCGCAGATGGATAAATCTGGGAAGGCTCTATCTCCGTTGCATCGGGGGTCTGTCTCCATTGAATCTTTTCATCGCTTCCTACCATCTCAATTCTTTCGACTGCACCGTTCTTTGCATCCGACCCCATCGATCTGATCATTGTCTTTTCTTTGGGCAATCCTAATGCAATGGCATACACAGTGTCCATTTTTTTTGTAAAGCGAATATCTTTTGCGGTGAACGGGATCTTCTGATCTGCAAATGGTCCGCTGGCAGATTCGGTCGGTCCTTCGCCGAATACTTTCCATGGACGAGTGCCATAAATGCCTTCTCCATTGACCGCAAGCCACTTTCCGACTCCCAAAAGCGTCTGCGTTTCTTCATCCGTGATGGTTCCGTCAGAACGGGGGCCGATATTCAAGAGCAGGTTTCCGTTCTTGCTGACAATATCGATCAGGTTTGTGATAACATACCTCGCGGTTTTGAACGTATTGCCCGCTGCATAGCCCCAGGAGTGATCGCCGACAGCATCGTCCGTCTGCCATGGCAATTCCCGTGTGCCAGCGAGTTTGCCGCGCTCCATGTCCAGCACGGCGGTTCCTTCGGGATACGACTTATTCTTGTAGTTTAGGACGACGCCTTTGTTCCATTCAATTCCTTTGTCATAGTAATATGCCGCAAACGATTTCCGGTAGGGGTCCATTGCAGGCTGCTCGATCCACCAGTCGAAATAGAATAATTGAGGTTGGTATCGTTCCGTCAATTCAATGCAGCGTGAGAGCCAATCGTTCATGTACTCGGGAGAAGGAGTTTCATTTTCTTCGCGTGCGGGTCCGTAAAAATCATCATAGGTGTTATCCATGATATCGGACTTGAATGTTCTCCCTCCATTCATAAAGAACCAATGCTCAAGACGGTGAGACGATAAGCCAAATATCATTCCCTGTTTTCTGGTCTCTGCGGCGAGCTCGCCAATCACATCACGGTGCGGTCCCATTGCAAATGCGTTCCATTTGGTCAAAGCAGATTTATACATGGCAAACCCGTCATGATGTTCAGCCACCGGTACAACATATTTCGCGCCGGCCTTTTTGAAAAGCGTCACCCATGCGGCCGGGTCAAATTTCTCCCCCTTAAACATCGGGATAAAATCTTTATAGCCGAATTTATCCTGCGGGCCATACGTTGCCACGTGATGGGTGAATTCGTTGGTACTCTGCTGGTACATCAGCCGGGGATACCATTCACTTCCAAATCCGGGGACTGAATACACTCCCCAGTGAATGAATATGCCGAACTTTGCATCCCTGAACCATTCGGGGCATTGGTAGTGCGATAACGATTCCCACGTTGCTTGAAAGGGAACGGGTTCGGTTTGTGCTATTCCAATTGTCGAAAATACAAGCGAAATAATTGCGATAACGAGAAATCCATTTTTGCTCATGATGCTTTCTATCGGAAAAGGGTAGAGTTGAGGACCGATGAAGCGGTAAGCGAATTAAGAGACGTAAGTATAGTTCGAAAATAAACGATGCTTATTCAGGTGAACCTGTTGGATCTTTAGTGCCGCTCTGCGTTAAAAAGCATTGTTTCGCAGTGAAGCGCATAGGCGGCACAGAGTTCCACGGAGAAAAAGTTCTAAGTCGGACTGTTCGGCCGTTTTGCTACCGCTTCTCCGAATGCTTTTTGACTTCGATTCTTTTCCCCTTGTATGACACCGTGACATCAACGCGGGATTCCGGTTCCAGCCCGGCGCCGTGATGGTCTCCAACCCAAATGACGTGGAACGTCCGCTGGGACAGCATCCCGGGAAATGTTCCGCGGCGTTTGTCGATGATGAGCGTATTCTTCTTTTCGTCCCATCGGATCGGAATCGTCGCGCAGACGCCCTTTTCATAATTGAAATTATCGTTCTCGTCTTCGTACAAAGAGAATGAGCCGTCGGATCCCGTATACACACGGAGTTCAATGGCACCGTTTGTTTTCTCTACGGCGTATTGAATAAACGGCCCCATCGGAACGATCGATCCCGCTTTTACAAACAAAGGAATCGTCTCAAGTGGCGCTAACGCATCGATTGTTTGTTCCGGCCCGTATTTTGTCCCTGTCCAGAAATCGATCCAGCCTCCTTCCGTTTTCGGCAAATATACTTTTCTCGATAGGGCATGCTGCTCGACAACGGGGGAGACCAGGAATTCATTTCCAAACATGAACTGATCTTTGATGTCGTACACATTCGTATCGTTCCTGAAATCCATGACCAACGCTCGGTAGATGGTAAAATCATTCAGCGTCACTTTCGCACCGAGCGAATAGATATACGGCATCAATCGATACCGCAGGTTTGTGTATTTCGTCAGGAGCGCAACAGTGCTGCTGTCATAATTCCAGAATTCGGTTTTCCTGCAGCCGTGTACGCGGAGGATGGGCAGAAACGTCCCGTACTGGTACCAGCGGACAAGCAGTTCGGGATACTCCGGTGAATCGGCAAATTTGTAGGGGACAAATCCGCCGATGTCCACCGTCCAGTACGGCAATCCGGTGATGCAATAATTTAATCCGGCCGGGATTTCTTTGCGGTAGGTGTTCCAATCCGGACTCACATCTCCGTTCCATACGGTTGCAGCATAACGCTGCTGACCGACAAAGGAAGAGCGAGTTAAAATAAACGGGCGCTTTGCAGATCCCGTCGAACGTTGTCCCTCATACACGCCCTTCTTCGACATGAACGGATATGCGTTCAGATATCGGTTTCCGGTTCCCATCGCGGTATGTGCCTGCGAGAAATCGTATCCCCACTCGGGCTCGGAGGCATCCATCCACCAACCATCGAAGCCGAGTTTGAAAAGCCGCTCGTTCATGAAGTGCCAGAAGAGTTTTCTTGCCGCAGGATTGAACGGATCGTACGCGGCATTCGGCATTTCGTTTTGAAGAACGACTCCCTCATTCGTGTTTGTCACGGTGCTTTGAAGGCCGAGCAGGTATCCTTTCACATTCATGCTGTCGTACACGTCGGTGCCTTTGTTGATCCGCGGCCAGACGGAGATGATGGTGTGCGCATGTTGATCGTGAATGTGATCCACCATCGCTTTCGGGTTTGCGTACCGTGCAGAGTCGAAAAGATGCGAGCCCCACAAATTGTCCGGATACAGCGGCCAGTACTCGGCGTCCTGCACGACGACGTCGAGCGGAATGTTCCGTCCCCGATAGCCGTCGATCACGCTTTGGATCTTTTCCTGCGTCTTCCAGCCGTATTGACTCATAAAGAGCCCGTACGCCCATTTCGGGTAGAGCGGCGCTTTGCCGGTGATCGTTCTCATTCCGGAAACGATCTGGTCCGCCTCGGGGCCATAGATAAAATAATAGTCGATGGCATCCGCGACTTGCGATTTGAACGACATCTGTCCGGCCATCTCCGGCGTCCTGCATGAGAGCGCTATTTGATTGAGAAAATGGTCGTCGGCGGCTGTCGAGGCTCCGGTCCATGATAATCGCGCCGAAGCGCCGCCGCCGTCTTGGTAATATTCGATCTCGATGTCGTACACTTTTCCAGAATCGAGATCCATCACATAGCTGTCGGTTTCAGGCGATCGGTCTCTCCAGTCGTCGATGACTTTTTTCCCGTCGATGAAGAGCCGTGCGCCGTCATCGGCCGTCACATCGATCGACGCACCCTTGACGGTTGCCGGAGCGGTCAATTTTCCTGACCAGCGGACGGAGTATTCGACCGTCTTAAAGTCCTTCTTCGGCGAGCCGTTCCCCCAATCAAAATCGACCGCCGAATCGACGCGCGTGAACGATGGGGTGCCCTCGAGCTTCATGTTCGGGAAATATTCCCCGCGCAGTCCGTGCTCGCCGGGTTTCCCGCCGGCTGGAATCAAATACCTGGACGAAAGCAGGGGATTAATTTTTGCGGCAAGATTTTTTATGTTGAACGCATACGATGTTCCTGCCTGAAGGTCCGCTTTTATTATCGATGGATAGTAGCCGACGCCGGCGACGAGGCTGAAAACTTTTTTCCCGTCCAACGTCATCTCGATGGGGACGGAACCGGGGCGATCGAGGATAAACGTATATGTTCCGGTCGTCGCGGGGATGAATTGAGCGCCGAGATTGTTATCGTCGACTCTCTTCAGTGTGATACTATCCCGCTCGGGGTTGTATTCCGTGTAAGAATAGTTGTCCCAGAACAAGCCGTATCCCTTGTTGGAGACGATCACCGGGCTGGCGATTGCCGTGTTCTGCTGCTTCATCCGCATGTGCCCGTTCTTCCAGTTCATCACGTCGAATTGGTATTGGCCGAGACCGAAGATCGCTTCGTCGGCCGGCGATGAGAATTTCTGTTCAACGATCCATGCCGTATCGCCGGGGGAGTTCGACGGTGCGAAAGTACTTCCGTTTTGCTGTTCACCCAATAAGAGGTTTCCCTTCGAATCCGAGAAGTGTATTCCTCCATGCGCTTTGTCGATTCTCACGTTTATTGTCGGCGTCTTCAACATATATTCGGTTGCCGATTCCCCGAGGGTATAGGTGCCCATCGATTGTACATTACCGGCTTCAGAAAGACTTTTTCTCTGCGGAAGTTTATTTGTTGGAGACTTGATGACCTGGATGATGCCGTCGCGGATCACGCGAAGCTTCGTAATGCCCTGGGGTGTGTGAAGAATAATTCCTTCCCTTGTTTTTTCAACCATCGTATCCGCCAGCCCAGCCGTCCACAGAATAAAGATGAGGAGGATTGTTTTATTTTTCACGTATTGGTTTCTCCGCATGGATATCTAGAAGCCATCTCAAAAATGGTTTCGATGTCGATTACATTTGTAAATGTCATGCTGATCCCGCCGTTTTGCGGCAGGAGAAGCATCCACGACACTGAAGCTTCATAGATTCACAATACATGATTGTCATGGATTCTCTCAAGGGGATGCCTTCGGCATTCACTTCGCTCTGTTCAGAATGACATTTATTGGAGGTTTTGAGATAGCTTCTAGCAAAGAAAATGGAAAGAGCCTTGCCCGTATTGGAATGCAGGCTCGTTTTCTAAAACAAAGTCTTTTGTAGACTGAGTTATTTCAAGAGGATAAGTTTTTTCACTGTGACGAAGCCGCCGGCCTCTAACTTATAGAAGTACACGCCGCTTGGAAATCCTGCCGCGTTCCACTGCCGCGTGTGTTTACCCGCCTCCAGTTCGCCGGAAAAAAGTGCGGCCGCTTCTCTTCCGAGAATATCATAGATTGTCAACCGTACGAAAGTTCTTGACGGGATGCTGAAATCAATGGTCGTCGCCGGATTAAAAGGGTTCGGATAATTGTCCGAAAGATAGAAGCTCAATGGAGTATTGGCAAGAGGAACAGAAGTTGTTGAAACCGGAACGGTCATCATGATAGGGTATGATTGCGCCAGAATGGAATCTTTTATGTTCACGCTCAATCGGTAATAGTAAGAAGCTCCCATGGCGGTGGTTGTATCAATGAACACGGTCTCCGTGGAGGCAACTGTTGCGAAAGGAGAGAAGGTGCCGACGGCTGCCTTCCGTTCGATCACAATGCTGGCGGTATCGCTCGTGTTGTTGTGCCATTGGAGTTTTATCGACGTGTTGGCGTAGCTGCTGATAATTAATTTATTCGGCGATTCCTTATAAGTATGGATCAAGATATCTTTTACTTCAGTCCAGGTGTGCTGGGTTCGATTGTAGAAGCGAAAATCTCCGCCGTCTTCCCATGCCATGAAGGGAACGCTATGTGCGAGGGCTTGTTGGACAACGGTGCCGTAGTAACACATGCGTGAATTATAGTCGGCGGTGTCTATCGCCCCAAACTCGCTCAAGACCACGGGCATCTGATGCTGGGAGGACCACGCTGCTACCTGACTAAATTTTTGAACAGTAGCGTTAATGTCGCCAAAAGAGCCGTACGTGCCCGTGCCAATAAGACCGAAAGGATACGGATCATAGGAATGGTAGTACCCGATGAGAAGACTGTCTTGCGGCACGGCAGCGCTGATTAGATCGGCCGAGTTTGACCAGTTATTACCGGAAAACAATACAATTCGCGTCGGGTTGGTCTTGCGCATTATTGAGAGTACCCTTGCGTTCAAATCGTTCACGTTGACAAGCGATAACGGATACGGCTCGTTGATCACCTCAAACAACAGACTGTCCGATTTATTTTGAAATCGAGTGGCAATCTGGCTCCAAATACTGTCGAACCGCTCTTTATGAGCAGATGTGTACGAAGTTTTGAGCCACGTCTCATGATGTGCATTAATGATAATGATCAGGCCGCGGCGTAATCCCCAAGTGACAACCGTATCGATGCGGTTGAGCCATGTTGGATCAATGGTATAGGGAGCTGTGGTCTGCGTATGCGTGTCCCACGTAATTGGCAGTCGAACGCAGGTAAAGCCGGCGTTTTTATAGTCATCAAAATTTCCGGCAACGACAGGAGGATTTCCCCATTGTCCTTCACCGGGGGGCTCAAGAGTGTTGCCCATGTTGATGCCTCTTGCCATCGCTTTGATGGCATCGGCAGGCGACAGCTGAGCTTTCACACTCACGGTCGCACAAAACAGTAACAGAATTCCTAACGTAGTCGCCGAAGTTCTTTTCATGCTATAATCCTTGCAAGTATTTTAAGCAGATGACACGCACACGAGACAATGCAACGTAAAAATATAATAATCCGAAAGCAAACCGCCCGCTGAAAGTTCTCATTGGGGAGCAAATGGAGCGTACGATCGAATATTGTGTTATGCCGGCGCTTACCGATTGTGCAATCACTCCATCACGACCGCGGACACGATAATCGACAATCCACTCTTGGTCCGGATTTTCAAAATGCCCGGTCGTTCGAGGGAAAAGGACCGAATACCATGATCCGGCCGCCAGCATCCAGGCCAATTTGCCGTAGGCAGCCGGCGTCATGTAAACATCCGGATGCTCTGTGCCATAACGCCAGAGCCTTAGGATCTCGGGGGGAATAAGCCTCCAATGCGGCCACTTTTTCCATGTTGATCTCTGGATAGTCTATTTACGGTGAACAATAATTTTGTCAAATACGTCCTGAGACTTTTTCATTGTAAAGCCGAGCTTCCGATAGAATACGTGTGCTTCTAACCGCACCACGTTTGTGCGAACGCGAAGCCGGGGAATTCTTTTTTCCTCCGCCCATTTTTCTGCCTCCCAAACCAGCCGGGTGCCGATTCCCGCACCGCGATGTGATTCTGTGACAACGAGTCCGCGGATTTCCGCAAACAATGCACTTTCCAGACTTTCGGTCGTCGAGACATGAATCCAACCCGCCACGCCTTCATCTTCTGCAACAAACACCGCATGGTGATCGTTAGAAACGAGGGCGCGCAGCCGATGCCCCATCTCCTCTGTGGTCGTCGGATAGCCAAGTTCTCCGGACAACGCAGCGATCGCCGCTGCATCGCGAAATTTTGCCTTTCGGACAATGATGTTTTGCGATTTCTTCATTCCTAAGAGATTGCCGCTGACGGCTTGGATCGGGGATTTGTTTTTAATTCTGCGGCCGATATGGCAGCACCGCTGATGAATCCGCGGAAAATCATTTTGATGATTTCCATTACAACAACAGAAAGAGAACAGGTGAACGTTCCGTACCAGCCAAACATTTGGCACATCCCGACCAGGAGACCAAGTATTGATCCGATCGTCATGCCGGAGCGGAGGCTCCGCTTTTGATCGGGGACATGGAGATAGAAGAAGCCGACAACGAGCGCGAAGGCAGCCTCGCTCAGGAACATGAAATCCGATTGCGGCGACCCTTTCAGGACTGAGTGAAAATCTCCGTACGAGTTTGTGAATATGAGTTCGTGCCAGGTTCGCTCAAAGAGAAACTGAAGAACTGAAGCCGCGGCTACCCCGATGTAAAGCCATTTACGTTTCATGATCATTCGGTCATTAGAAGTATCTCCTGCCTTTGTGCGGCAGAATCGCTTTTTGGGCGGTTTACAACACTTGAATGTCGTACTTGTCCAAGAGTCCGATAACTCCTGCCGCCGAAAACTTTGCCTGCTTCACATTATTGATGTCGGGGTCTATAGAATAGTTGTACGATGTTCGAAAATCTGCCTTTTTCAATAGTGTTCTGTCGAACTTAGCCTTCGCCAAGTCGCAATTGTCAAAAAGCGAGCCGCTCAGGTCGCATTCAGCGAAATCGACCTCCTGCAGGCTGCACTTCCTGAACTGTGTTTTCTTCATGCTCAGCTTATAGAAAGAAGATAAGTTGAGGATGCAGTTTTCGAACGCCGCCGAAAATGAGAGGCTGTTGCAATACTCAAAATGCACGCCTAAGAGTTTGCAGCCGGTAAACGCGACATTTCTCACTGCGGTCTTCTTCATCACAATCATGCTAAGGTCGCACCCGGCGAACGTGCATTCCGAAAAAATAATATTCGATAGATCTGCGTTTGAAAGTACACAATTTGTAAAAGTGCAGTTCTCGTACTCGTCGTTCGACAGCCTATCTTTAGAAAAATCGATTCTCGTAAATTCTTTTTGTTCAATCAGGGAGGGATTCATTCCGTCGTTAAAAGAGTATTACTTCGTGTAGCCGGTGAGAAGAGCTGTTGCCCAATCGGGCCGGTTGTTTTTGCGTGCCTGAGCTGCCGCGTGAGGCGAATCATACGGGACGGAGATCAATTCTACTGTCCATTTCTTGTCATAACGAAGGAGTGCGTAGCGTGCGTGGGGCGAGCCCGATTCGATGACGTGAGGTTCAGGCACTTCGTCCTTGTATGCCGGCAAACCTACGCTCCCCGGGTTTACGACGACGGCATCTTCATCGACTTCGACAATTCTCTGGACATGTGTGTGCCCGCAGAGCATCACCGGAGATCTCATGCTGCCAAGCCGTTTTCTGATCTCACTTCGCGATGCGAGGGAAGTTTTCCCGTGTTCAATTGATTCCATGAGATACGCAGTATCGCTCGACGGCGTACCGTGAAACAGGAGGACATCGTCATCGGGACGGGCATGTGAAGGCAATTGACGCAGCCACTCTTTTTCCCGATCGTCGAGTACCTGAAAAGCGTATCTGTCCGACAATCCGTGATGATGCGGATCCCGGGCGATGAGCTGCCTGTCATGGTTTCCCGAAATCTGAACCCAGTTCTGCTTCATCAAAAATTGAATCGTCTCTTTCGGCCAAAGGGGACCGGAAATATGGTCGCCGAGATTAACGATGCTGTCGACGTTCTTGCTCACAATGTCGGCAACGACTGCTTCGAGGGCGGGAAGATTTCCATGTATGTCCGATACGGCTGCCAAGGTTTTCATCGCTTGTCGTGTCGATTGAAATGGCGTCTAGCAGCTTCGAGCTGCCATGCAGAGGATGGCATGCGTCATCATCCCTGTTCCGCTGCATTGTGTCATTGGTCAAATATTCCTACGAGAGTTCCGATTGGTTTGAGAAAAAATCTCTTGCGGCTGAAAAGGTCGTACCTCATGAGCATCTGTTTCCCTTTTTTCGAACGGCCATAATCGGTGTAACCGACATACAGGCACCCATGCGAAAGGAAACATGTATTCGCATCTTCTTTGCCTGTGAAAAGGCGCGTCGTTTTTCGGCCTTCGTTAATGAAGATGTTGGACGGAGGTCCTTCGAATTCCTCGAACATGGAGCGGACGTCGTCTTCGCAGAGGAACGCATGCGTGCTGTCATTCAAAAACACCATTTGAGTTCCGGGAACGGTGAATTCCATATCGGAGTCGGGGGGCGAAAATATCCTGTTGGAATGGTCGAAAATATTGACCTCGAAGATCTTGTCGAGAGTCTGGAAAAGAAGAAGGGAATCCGAGCGCCAGCCGAAAACGGAGCAGCTGTTTCCCGCGCCTGCGGGCGCAACGTCGTACTGTATCACTTGTTTGGTGCGGTCATAGATCGCAGTTTTCCAGTCGCTGTTGGCGGGGAGATAATTGAATGCGACAAGAGTGTTGGACGGTGATATCAAAGCACCAAAATTGAATTGCGAGTTCGAATGAATGACTGTGAGTTTACCGTCAGATACCGAATAAAATCCAACCTCGCGTTCGGGGCGGGACTCATCTGGGACGGCCGACTTTGTAAAACATATGAAATGACCGTTGCGGCTCACGCTGACATCCTGGATCGCAAATGGCGCCCGCCAAACGGTATCGAGCGTCTTTTGATCTTCAGAGCTTCGGATGATGGTGGAATCTCTCTGAAAGTAAAGCCCTCCCGCTTGCACGGTGAGCGGTATCGTCGACGAGATGAGAGTCGACATGAGAAGAATCCGGATCATAATTGCCGTTCGTGGAGTGGAGGATGTTTTAGCTTGGATTCGTTCGCCGGAAATACCGGTGACGATCCTGCCAAAAGTTTCCGGGAAGTATGATAGGAAAAATTTGAAGAGATTGCAATCAGAAATCAGCGCCATAACTTGGTATATTTGACTGAATCCTTGCTGCAACATACTCTCGATGATCAAGATGCTGCGCTTGCATGTTCGGCAATGAACTGCGCGAGCTGCTGACTTGTACCGTTTCCGACCCATCTCGATTCGCCAATCTCGACGACCGGAAGCGCACGAATGCCTTTGGCGATAAGCAATTCTGGTTTGAATGTTACGTCCACTTCATGCAGATCAAACGACATCCTCGATTGGAGTTCCGTGAGTCTTCGTTTCACGATAGGACAGAACGGGCATCCAAGTCCGGTGTACAGTCTCACGCTGGCAGTTGTCCGGACGACCTGCGGAGCCGGCCGATCTTCGACTGATCCGTATCCCATATACCGGGAAATTGAAGGGAAGTAGCGCACGTACAGCCAGAGGAAGAGCGGGATAAAAAGAAGCCAGAGGATGGCTTGCATGTAGTTTCCGAGAATGAGATAAAATATTATTCCAAAAGCCACAATAAGCCAACTGGCATAGACGATTGATATGTGACATTGCTGTTTCATACGGTTTCCTTTCAAAGGCGTCATTGATTTTTAAGCGGAGTCGCAAACGTGCCGTGAGCGGAGAATGCGGCGGTGAAGATGTGAACCTCTTAAATTTTTAAGCGAGCGTCGCTTCAGGAATCAGGGCCAGGCTTCTTCGCCGGCACGGAAAAACGCTCGTAGATATCGGGGCCGACCCGCATCGGTCTGCGGGATTGCAGGCTGATCGGACACCAGAGAGATCGTGCCCGTGCCAGGATCTTCATATCGCCCGACCGAAGGAGTTCGGTGTGACGCTCGAAAATATTTTTCTCCGCCGTACCCACCCAGGTACGGGCAACGATCTCGTCGCCCAGGCGGGCGGAACTGAGATAATCGATCTCGTGGCGGACAACGACCCATCCGATAGTTTCCTTCTGAGACGAGGTTGCTGCCGCATTCCAATGCGCGGTCGACACGTCCTGGACCCAGCGCATGTAGACAACATTATTCACATGGTCAAACTGGTCGATGTCATGCGGCAGGACTGCAATGGTCTGTTCATACCGTTCGGATGCCGGGTCGATCGTCATACGTCGTAACTTTCCAGAGATGAACGAAGATGCTTTCTTTTGCTTCCCCCCGGCTAGTGCCGGTTCTTAAAAATAATCTTGTATTTTTTATCCGCTAAGACTCCAAGCATGCCAAGATGTTATGAGTATAAAGGACTATCATACTCTTGGCGTCCTTCGCGCCTTGGAGATAAAATGCAAGACTATTTATTGGAAATGGCACTATGAAGCATCATTCTTGGCTGCTGTTGACGAAACATCGCTTCCGCGAAAACCCCTGCTCAGTCCTCCAACGATCGCCAGCGAAACCGCACAGATGATCGAGCTCGCGATGAATGTTATTGCCTGTGTGAGGAGAAGGAATGCCAGGATCACACAGACAGCCAGGAATGATGCCGTTGCGCTTATTCTTTTCATGCTGTTTATTTTTCCCTCTTTAGCTGACCGAAGGCGGCTGCTATCTGGCGGCTTTCGCGGGGACACTCTGCAGCGTTTGCAGGGTAATGACAGAGCGGCCGGGCAGCGGTTAATTGTTCACTTTGATCGCAGTGAGTGTAATAATATTTTTTACGTCGGCTTTCTTCCGTACTTCGAGCCGTATCCCTCTTCCTTCGACGTATCGCTTTGCGTTTTTCAATTCCTTGATCATCGTTGGCGGGAGGGCGCTGGCTTCAACTTCATGAACTGCTTTGTTCCCAAAGACGAACGCGATTCTGAAATATTTCTCGCAAGGAGCAACAAAAAAGAGGTTTCTTTTCTTTCGGAGCAGTTTAAGCGTCCACCCCGAGCTTGCGCCATAAAACTTCCATTCCTCGGTCAGCGCACCATATTGGCCGGACAGGGAGCCTTTTATTTCTTCCCAATACTTATACGACCGACCAAGCGCGCGAGAAAGCATTGCATCGGTTGGCGTAACTGATTTATCCAAGAATATGCTGGCCATGTGTTTTTTTCCTATTAGGGATCGTGAGAACTAATCGGCGGGCCGCAAGATAAGAACTATGCATTTCATTGTGGCTTAGCGCTTTGAATTGTCAATTGACCAATGGGCGTCTCGCAATTTCCAGCCTCCTCCAACATCCTCTGCGACGCCTGTAAAATAACCGTTCGAGGTATCTTCTTTTTCTGTTACGCTCAAAAGAACTTCGTGGAAGGAAGCAGCAAATACCGCCAAATGCGGTGCGATGGAATCAACGCGAACATTGTTCCAGGTAAGGTCGATCCGTCGTATAGTCCTCGCAAACCTGTGAACAAAAGCGTCGGCGGAATCGTTATTCGCGAAGGCAAGTTGTCCGTCTGATGCCATAAAGAAATTTTCCGACCTGGAAAAATACTTCAGCCATGCGATCGGCCCCTCGTTGTGGAGCTCCCTGGCGATCGCATCAGCCATCCGGCGCACATCTTTGTCCACGCCTAGACCAGTGTTCGTCTGGCTGACGCTTTTGCTGGAAGGATACATCAGCAGAGAAAAAAATGTGAACAACGCCCAGGCAAGATGTTTGATCATCGGTGTCCCTCAATGAAGAATGAACGGAGGCCGTCGCGGCAACAAACGCATCGCAGACGGAACAGATATTAAAAGCACTATGCATCCCGGTTCACTGTGGAAGGGGAGAACGCCGGCAGACAAACGGCGATGTACTCAGCCCCTCCTTCAAGCGGTGAACCATACCGCACCCATTCTCCGGGCTGGGCGATAACTGCCTGCCCGGTTTTCACTTCAAATGCACCCCCTTCGAATTCGACTCTTAAACACCCGCGCAATACAACAGTGATCTCCTGGAACTCGGGCCTCTGGCCCGGTTCAATCCAGCCGGCAGGCGAGACCATTCGTGCAACGCTTACTTCAGCATGGCCGGAATTCACGCGTCCTGCATACTCTTCTATCCGCTTGGGCAAATTGCCTGCAGCGGTGATGATTGTCGGTTGTAAGATCAGTCTTGGCATAGATGAATCTCCGGTTTCCTTGATCAGCCGAATGGCTGTCGATTTCCTTGCAGGCCAGGGCGGCGGTATTTTAGACCGCAGATTTTTCAGCGGTGCCCGGCGTTTTTAACGGCACAACGCCCGCAAGGTCGCCGATGACGTTGACCAGCTCCGTGTTTCCCGAGATGACGACCTTAGAATTATTCTCGAGTGAACTCTGCACAGTGTCCAGCCTTTTGAGCAGCTGAGCGTTCCCGACGAAATATTTGTTGGCGGCATCGTTGACAAGCCTGATGGCTTCGGCCTCTCCTTCGGCTTCCAATATCTTGGCCTGACGGACGCCCTCCGCCTTTTTTATGGATGCCCGCTTTTCGCCGTCGGCGGTCGTCTCTGCCGCGGTTGCGAAGTCGATGGCCGCGATCTTTTCGTTCTCGGCCTTCACTATTTTGTTCATTGTGTCCTGCACGTCTTTCGGCGGATCGATTTCCTTCAGCTCCGCACGCACGATGTCGATTCCCCACGAGGAGGTTTCCTGAATGAGGATTCGATGGAGTTCGTCGTTGATCTTTCCACGTTCACTGTTGGCCGACTTCAACGTCAACGTCCCGATGATATTTCTCAACGTTGTACGGGCGAGGTTGACGATCTGGCTGTTGACGTTGTTCACGTTGTACTGCGAACTCTTGACGCTTTCCTCGTCCGGCTTCACTCTATAATAGATTTGTGCGTCGACCATGGCATTCAGGTTATCGTTCGTGATGATTTCCTGCGGCTCGGCGTCAATCATTTGCTCGGTCGTATTGATCTGGTACATGTGGTCAATAACAGGGATCACCCAGTGAAAACCGGGGGAGGCGAATTTCTTGTATTTGCCCAGCCGTTCGACCAGGCCTCTGTGTGTCGGACGAATGATACGGATGCCGATGAAGAAGATTGCGACAAGAGCAATTCCAATGATGACTGATGTTCCCAGAGAATGTGCGTCTTCCATGATTGTGTCCTTTGTTCGTGTGTACGGTAGTGGTACTGCGTTCAGCGGTTGTTCTTGTTTTCCTGAAGAAGTTTCAGCGTGTGTGCCAGCCCGCCGCCGTCGGCCCAGCCGTAGTGGCCGGGGATGACATACTTTGGAGCGGGAAATCTATTGATTACATTTGCAATCGTTCGAGGCCACTCCGCGAGGTTGGCGTCCTCGAGATTGCCAAGGTCATTTGTGTCCGTGCTTTTCACTAAACAGCCGCCATAGAGAATCTTCGCATCGTCACACCAGATGACGATGTTGTCTTTTGAATGTCCCTCGCCGGGATAGCAGGCAAGAAAGCGATGATTGCCAACGGTGAACGTCGTATCGTTTGTGAACGAATATTCAGCCCGCCGTTTGCCGTGCACTTTGCACAATTCCAGCGTTTGCTTCGATGAATACGTCATGACCCCTTTTTGTCTCAGAAAGTCGAACCCCGCAGTTCTATCATCATGGAAGTGCGTTGCGATGCAGAGAACGACGTTTGTGTGATGCCGGATCTGTATGCTGTCGAGCAGAGGCTGGATTTGCGTTGTGTCCCACGGCGTGTCGAACATGACCGCTCCCCGATCGGTGATCACGTACATGCTGTTTGAAGGAATTGACTCGCCGCCAAACATCCGGCTTGTTGTGTAAACGTAATAATCACCCGTCAGATGAGCTATCTCCAGGCCCGGAGTTTTCGGCTGCCCGAAGAGATGCAGCGAAAGTCCGAGTTCAATAACAATTGCCAGCAGGGTCGCAGATGGTTTCATCGATTCATCAGAAATTCACGTTGGACATTTTTGGCAGTCGGGTTTTGTGGTCAGATGTTATGTATGCCGTTGGTCATTAGGAAAAAATGGGCGGTCATCGTTGGACTGCATTGTCTCGGCAGCTTCAGAAAGAGAAGGGTACAGCGTACCTCCACAAACATCCATCCCCCAAAAACAAAAACCTCCACGATCGGGTACCCGATCGGGAGGCTGTAATTCGTCGGCCCCCAATCGGCCGTTCTGGGCGGAGAAATGTAGCTGTATTCGGCAGGAGAATCAAGAAAAAAATGCGAAGCATCGCGTCGTGATGCTTCCGGCATGAATACAAAACGAGATGAAAGTGTGTTGCATTTTAGAAACAAAGACCTAAACTCAGGGCGCCGGTAATTCTTGCGCCGTTCGCGCCGATCAAAGGGTCAATGCCAACGCGGAAATGGATGCCGCCGCCTTTTGGCTGATAACGATATCCGAGGTCAAAGACTCCAAGACTTCCGCTTCCCGTCGAAGTCTTTGAATCAAATCCGAGAAAACTCGTTGTCGCTCCAAATTGGATAAATTCTATTCCAGCTCCAAGTTCGAGCTTGCTGTTTCCATCGCCCGAAAGGAAATTGACCATGACGGGAATGCCTGTAAACGATACTGAGCTTGTAATAAGGAAGGGGGTCGTAACTTCCCATGACGAATATCCGATTCGAATCGAAATGTTATCGGATACCATTCTTTCAAAATTAATCGAATACAAGAGGCCGGGTCCCAGCAATTCGAAATAGACCGCATTTTGCGGGGCTTCCAGCGGTCTTTCGGCCGAGAGAGTGGAATCAATTTTCTTCTTGACGACGAGGACGTCGAATCCCTTGATGTCCTCCCATTTGATCGTCATAGTTTCGCCTGATGCCATTTGAAGGACGATAAATTGAGATTCGTGCTTTTCCACTATTGTGCCGATCACCTTGCCACCGGATTTCAAATACACTACGTCGTAGTTCTGCTGAGAAAATGAAATGGCTGAAACGATGAACGACAAGACTGCTGAGAGTAAAAAGTATCGAAACGTGTTCGTCGTCATATCTTATTCTCCTGTTTTAAGAGTTCGAATTGTCTTCTGGTGGTTGGGTCTGCTGCTGATACATCGCGATTGAAGTATGTCATTGGCGGTCCTGAATCAATGGTTTGTGGTTCTTCTAAAAGAGGACAACTCAAAGACGATGGAAGAGATCACCATCAGAACTTATGCGCTTGAATGAGGGGAGGCATTATGATCGAAAGTGGAATCAAAGGAAAAGGAGTGTGTTGCACTTCCTCAAGGCCGATCGTGATCGTACGGTTCAACGTGAGAGTCCCCGGGAAACGTCAATGAGTTAGGATGCAATCAGAAATCGGCCGCACAAGAGACGAGCAATGTCGTGATCGCGTATCAGCCGATACAGAAATTAATGTATTATTACAATTGCCGTACGTTAGCTGCGTCACAGTTGATTTAAATAGTGAGGAGCTGGAATTCATTGCCCGGAAGGCCGAACGGTTTCAGTGCAGGAGACAAGACATCAAGCAGCACGATGAGCAGCCATATGTATCTCGGGTTTGATTAAAGGAGGAGTGACGCCGGCATCTTACTTCAATTTCTTTTCAAAACAGACGCTGTTATCCATTCCGATGTATTGACCATAATTGGGAATCGAGGAATAGCCGTTCTTCTTGTAGAGTCTAATAGCTTCCGGCTGCCGCTTCCCGGTCTCCAGCACGCACTTTGTGTATGATAAGTCGCGCGCCCATTGTTCGAGTTCGACAAGGATTGTCGTTGCAATTCCTTTTGCTCGTTTCTCCGGCGTTACGAACATACGTTTGACTTCCATTGTGTTCTTCTCAAACTCTTTTATTGCGCCGCAACCGCATGGCCGATCGTCCTCATACGTCACCACGACATGCTTCAGTTTGTCAATTGTATTGAATTGGGTATAGAACGAGTGTTCCTCTCCGTCTCTTTCTGCAAGGTCCGCGTCGAGCAATTTCACCAGGGCTATGAAATCGCGATGCTCTGAATTGGTCCTGATTATTTTTACCATCCGTAGTATCTGTTGTTGTGTGTCAGGCAGCACGGTTCACGGCAAGGTATGCTTATGACAAGTATAATAATGATTCCAAACTTTTACAAGCAGTTGGAACCTTGGGATTGTCTAAGTTTGGGAAGACTGATCTCGATGGCGTCGCCTGGTCAGAAGGGCATCGGCTTCATCCGCCGTGTTCAATTCAACGGATGCGCCGCGGACCTCCTTCAAGAACAACGATGCCTCACTTTGTTTTCCTTATCGATCGATTTCTTATCTGGGATTCGATATGGATAGTATACCTGCCGTCGGAAAAATTTTTCATATATATTTTTCCTTCAACGAGCGTATCAGCGTGCGGGGCCGCGGGTTTGGAAAGAGAATTTCCGTAATACGCATCCAAACCATCGCTGAACGTGCAATCCAATCGATAGTATCTATCGGGAGCGTCGCTCCCCGGATCTCCGCGCTGCCAGAAAGGCTTGCCTCTTCCTCCGGGATCCCCATAGTTGATGGAGATGGAATATGTTCCGTACCAATTCAACGAGTGATAGTCACCATAGACGTCAAAGTAACTTGTCGTGAAAGAGAAATCATACGTTCCCGGGTCCGTGAGGTAAAAATCGCCATAATAAAAGATCGAAGGAAAGGAAGCAAAGAATCCCGTGGAAAAATCGAGTGTCCCATCCGAACTGACGACCGACGCGTACGCGTTGCCGTCCTCGCCGTTGGGACCGCTCGGCCCATCACAGGATGAAATAAAGAATGCCAAACAAATAAAAACCATAACCGTATAAAAAGTGCGTTTCATTTTTTCCTCTTTAGTCATTGAAACGGGGGTTGAGGTGCAGGGAATGATGCTCAGTCAACAATCACTGCGTTGTTATAGTAGACCAACTTCAGCGAATCAGCCCTTAGATATCCGATAGGCCACCCGCCGCTCTGCGCTACAGTCATTTTCCAGCACAGGACAAAATCCGGGAAATCGTAACTTTTCCCCGTGTTGAGGTCATAGATCCCTAGTTCAGCATTGAAGCCCTTGCTTCGGAAAGTGTCCAGCGAATCTCTATACCTAGGATCGGCGGCAATGAGACTATCGTACAACCTGCCGGCATCATGCAATGCGGCTTTCGGAATCGTATCAAGGGGGAAACTGCCGATTATACCTCCGGACATTGAGCTCAAAGTCCCAAAAGAATCGAAAACAAAAGCTAGATCATTCGTAAAAAATTCCAGGCCCAGGTAAAACTGGGATGCTCTCACGTAGTACCCGCCTTGGTCCGTCAGCAGCCCGTAGATCTGCAAATTTGAAGGATCGAGATTGTTTTGCCGAAACAAGGTCTGGACAATGGCGAATTCAGAATCGGGGATCGACGGCGTCCGGGAGTGGAATATTCTCGACGTGTGAATTACATCGGGATTATTTTCTGTAGGGGCATTTGTCGTGCAGGAGATGGGCATGAGCATAAGCATCATCGCGACGAATGCAGGTTTGGAGATCTTCACTGGTGACATAGCTCCTCCGTGATTTGTACTGTCTGAGTACGTGCAGATGGAGATTCACTGTGGTGTGCGTTGGACTTTACCATGATAGGTTCTCTCCGCAGTTTCATGCGGCCATTGAGGGAATGTTCGGCGGGATGATGAACGCCCCCTCGACACAAAGGTACGGCTATTCAGTCATAAATGCAAAGCGGAAACTCTGGCGCAGAGTGTCATACGAGTTCATTGTTTCGCCCGTCTTTGATCTTGTGTCCGAGGCGCCGTTGGCTAAAAGTAGCTTTGCAGGGTTACAGCGGTGTTATTTATTCCAAAGTTACCCTGGATGTAAACATTTTTATAGACATTGAACGAGACGTTCATTGAAGCAAGTAAAACATATTTTACGTATGAGCTGCTCTGGATCCTGCCGGCGTACGACCAGGAGCCTGTCAGCGCCGTTTGCGGAAGATGGATGTTGTAGTGTTGTATGATCTGATATTCGTCGTACGTGTACGCGTAGTCGTACGCGTAGGAGATCGAATTCACTGCAAGGCCGATGCTTGGTTCAACTAGAATATATTTGTTGATGTACAGCAGCGGCGTGGATACGGTGAAAAAGAAACTCGATAATGAAGAAATCGTAAGCGAAGATCGCTGCGTGGTGACAAAATACTCGCTATAGACGGAGTCATTGACTGGATATCCCTGATTCTGGTTTAATGAGGGGGTGTACGTATAACTCGATTTATTCTGCAAATATGTCACTTCAAACTTCAGATAGCTGAGGAACGATTTGATTTCTTTCAACTGCAGCCGGTAGAATCCGGATATGCCGTATTGATTATGAATGACCGGAACCCGGACCGAGAGTTCAGTGGGAGGATTGTCCGGCAGGCGCATGTCGATGCGTGAAGAATTATTCTGATCGAAAACTACTCCAAATCCAAGGGCAGGCAATTCCTGCTCGAACGAATACTTGTGTGTCACATAGAGCTCAACTAATGTCGAGGGAGAAAATGAAGCCGAATCGAACGTAGTTCGTTTTTCAAACACATACCAGAGCTTTGGTATCGCGTTGACCATCCTCCCGCATGTGGTCGTATCGGGGTCGGTTGTGAATTGGACGCAGTAGTCTTTGTACCGATCGATCACATCGGATTCATACCTGTTCCTTTTGTCGGAATAATTTACTTGCGGGTTGTACTCGCTCACGGAATCTTTCGTGTAATATCGATACACGAAGAAGTCCCGTTTGTTGACCTCATACTCCTTCGGGAGTTCATAGGCGGGATTCACGGACTCAGAATCGACCATCCCCCGATAAAAAGATATTCCGAGGTCTTTCAATGTATAGTCCATGGGCGAGGAATACAATCGCCGTATTTCGGACAAAGCCCAGGCTCTGCGGGCTCCCTTTTTTATCGACGCTTCTTTTAGGTAATTTTGATACTTAGCTGCGTCAAACAATCTATTCTCGGAACTAAAACAGAGCAAAAAATCGTAGACCAGCTCGGGGTCGGTTGATTCTGCATTCTGCAGGTTGGCCGCTAACGCGGTTTGATACTGTGCCGAATCGAGATACAAGGGGGGAATATAATGTCTATAGAAATCTATCGTTGGTTGAGAATATGCATAGCCGTGCAAGGCAAGCATCCAGGCAATATATTTTATCTTACTCATGAGCGTTACTGCCGAGAGGTCTTATCTGTTTGGGGAGAACTCAGGAACATTTCTCTGGGGCTCAAAGATAGTTTTTACCATTTTCCCAACGGGCCGCCGTACGCCCCCTGGTCGTTGCGGGTTCCATCGGCGTTGTTGTATTGCGTGTCGGGATTGCCGGCAGTGATGCATGGAGAGGACGGCAGTAAATGGAAATCCGTCGACGACGTGAAATCCGGGTTAATGCCTCCTCCTTCTAAGAAATTGTATTGAATGACACAGTGAGTGGAGTCGGTCCCGAGAAGCGCTATCCTCGGGTCGCCCGTGGCGCTCGTATTTGAATAGAAGATGTTATTCTGAACAATATCGAACACCGGACTCATCAGAAGAAGTCCGCCGGCAAAATTGGCTGAACGATTTCCATAAAAAGTATTATTCACAATTGTGTTGGTGGACGAGGAAGAAATGAACGCTCCTCCTAAGACGGCCGCGTAATTGTTGATGAAGAGATTGTTGGTAATGACGGACTGCGACTGGTCGATCATGACGGCGCCCCCGTTGCTTGATGTATTGTTCCTGAATATCGAATTGTGGATCACAACATTGGCGTTCGTGATCTCCACCGCTCCGTTCCTCGACGTGTCGGTCGGAACCGTCACATCAATCCCCTGAACGATGACAAATTTGAGGAGGGACGGCGCGCTTGTTCCTGTGATCTGAATTCCCTTCCATGAAGCATTCTTCGGCGCAAAGAGAATCGGCGATGAGGAACTGCCGAGGCATGAAAGCGCGCCGTGCACGATGATCTCCGTCGAATCCTCGAAGTAGATTTGAACCCCGGCTTGCACGCTCAGCGTTGCTGAAGAATCAACAATAAGAGTACTCGTCACCATGTACGGCGATGCAAAGGAAGTGAGGGGCGATCTTACATGCCCTCCAATAATCGTGTATGGCTCCCCCGGTGCCGCGGCCGGGTTATTGTTTTGTGCACAGCCCAATATCGCCGCACAGAGAGCGATAGCAAGATACCAGGTCACACGTAGATGCATCATGCTTTTCCCTCCTCGGATGCTTAAGGACTGCAGCTGACGGCCGGTTATCGCCCCGCTTTTTTTCGACGGCAATTTCACCCGCATGGGAAGGGCGGGAGAGAATAAAAACGGTGCTGTGATTACTTGATGACATAAAATGAATTTGGAGTTGCCCACACATTACGAGTATCGATCGTGTCGGGTCTCGTTGCATTGAAGCTTGCGAGATCCAATTGTGTAATCTGATCAACATAGAAATTGTTGTCAATGAAGGCCTCGGCCTTGAACTTGTCGCTGGTGGAATATGTAAGGAAAATGCGAAAAGTCAACGGCGAGCTTTCCGGCCCATATTGGATGTAGGACAAGTGCGCCGTGAACGGGCCGACTCCGAGAGAGTCATCTTGATACATCGTCCCCTCATAGTTCACATATCGTTTGACGCGAACCTGTCCGTTGACGCCGACAAACGTCGTATCCTTTTGCAACAGCTTCGCCGGGGCGGGAAGGCTCACCGGGCGATCGGATATCGTATTGAATGTGCGGGAAACCGTCGTTCCAGGGGGAATAAACGTTATTCTCTCGGGCTTTGTGATCGATGTGACGGATGACCAGAATGTATTTGAAAAGGAGGCGCCGTAGTCTTCAACGGTTCCGGTGCCCTGATTCCTTGCAACCCGTGAAGATCGGTTGTTATCAAAAAAAGTCTCCCAGTACGAAGCGCTGCTCGATGACGATCCGTTTTCCGTCATGGTGACGGTCTCATCCCAATAGTCGTGCTTGGTCGTTCCGGTAATGTAGGAACATTTTTTCCAGTCGATGTACAACGGCTGATTCAATTTGTTGTGGACGAAGAGCCCCACTAATCCATTCTCCGCCCAGAAGACATAGGCAACCTGAATTGAATCATTTTCGTATGTGAGGAAGCCTTCTACGGGTGCGCAATTCGGGGACCGCAAGTCCAGTATCAAGGCTTGCGGAGGAGCGGGCGGCGGCGGTTGAGTGCAGGAGAGAGCCGTGAACACCAGAACTGCGAAGAGTGCAAATGTCTTATGCTTTTTCATGTGCTGCTCCAGATAGTATGGTAAATGACAAGACAAATTTCGGGCAAGTAAGAGAATCCGTCTTCTCTCAATCCGCTTACTACCAGGTAACGGGAAAACACCCTGGATGAAATGTCTTCATGCAGGGTTCAGCGTACGCTAAAAGTGTTTCATTTTTGAAGCTCTTGCTGGACATAGCTCCCGGCTATGGATGTTCGGTAAGTTCCCGTGCGAAACGATACCAATTTCGCGCAGGCATTGCAATGAGAAAAGTGCCTGCGTGCGTATTGCTTTCAGCGGATCTCTAGAACCCGGTCCAACGAGTCCAAGAGTTAGACGTTGTGATGTGTAAATTGGTTTGAGCCAATAAAAAAAATGATGGTTTGTTCACAGTGGTAACTTCGCGCTGCAAAAGGATGGGCAGCGGATGCCACTTCCACGCCCTTTGATTTTGCTAATTCCAATACTTTCGGTTTTATCTCCTGGTGCTGCTGTACACTCTAGCCATCCCCTTCGAGATGTGAAGAGCGTCGTGTTCGTGACACAGGAACTGGTTCGGAACTTTGGGGCCGCAGCTTTCGCAAAAGGGCTTGGCGCAGACGATGCAGACTCCGTCAGCGGCCTGGGTTGAATGGCGGATGCAGCAGACATTTTTGTTGAACAACTCTCCGCATTCCGGACAAAAGTCGTCATCCGCCAGACCGACCCCTTTGCAGTTTGAACAGACAAGCGGTTCTTTTTTTTGAATCTGACATTCCGCCTCCCCGCGAATATTGCCTCCTGACCTCCGCTACTGCCAGCAGGAGAGGATCACTCCCATCACCAGAAGCGAGAGAAGCCAGAATGCGTTGTCGAGGATCCAGAGTTTCCACGGGCGCTTTTCATAGATCACGTTGGTCAGTGTCACGGGTGCGATGAATCCTACCCAGCTGAAGAAACCTCCCATCAAACCTCCGGAGACGCCTTCCATTTTCACATACGCATTGCCGAAGGCAATGGAATGCAGAAGAACGAAACTCATGACAAACGATCCGATAAAAACTGTCACCATACTTACGGGTGAGGGTTTCATATCCTGGATGCCCGTGAGTCTTTTCCAAATGCTGGCAAAAATCACCGCGTACCAGAGAGTCGCAATGGCGTAGTTTGCCAGCGCCGCAGCGAGCACGGCGAGATAGTTTACATGTACTTCCATGGTACAATCTCCTTCGAGTGGAAATGATGTTGAATGGATTAGCCGGATATAGTGCGGTTGCTGCTCAATGGCGTTCGGCATTGCGAAAGTGTTATTCTTCTCTTGTTTTCACGATCCAAAGTTCGTAGTTCCCGATATTGGTATTTGTGAGCCAGCTGATCAAGGGAAAAAGCCCGGCGAATCCGGCGATTAATCCGACACATCCTCCGAGAAATTGCAAAGCGGTCTTCGCGCTATGAAGGTCTTTGTGGATGACGGCCATGACGAATCCGAACATCCCCCCTAAAACACATCCTATAACCATGGCTGCGAGCGTCGCCGGAATGGTTATGCAAAGTCCTCGCCAGCACCAGCCCCACATGAATCGGAGCTGGTCGCTGAATTCGAGCTCCCTGAACATGAGCCTGCGGCTGAAATTATGGATGTAGATCGAGTCCGAAAAGTTTGACCTGCTATGAAAAGTTTCCACCTGAGATCTCCAAGTATTGTTGTCGTACCAATCCCAACGTGCCGCTAATGGTTTGCGAAAGCCCTGTACAGTCCATACGCAAAAAGCGCGATGACAGGAGAAATAACAATAATCGCCCTCCACAAGTTCTTTCTGAACGATGTCCGGGTTGCCGTAAAAAATGGCTGTGAGTCAGAATCGATCGTCAGGTGCAGCGTTGAAAGGATCTTCCTCGCCTTGACTTCAGCCTCGGACGGGACGAAGAAATGCCAACGTCTTCCCAATCCTGCAGCCGGAGATGCTTCAAACGCAGTTCTGACCCCGCCAAGACTTTCCGACTGCACATAGAAGGGAACATTCCCTTTTGTGAATGCTTCACGAACCGTATCGACTTCAAAAACGTGAGCCGTTGTGTGTACGATACGATGTTCCATAGGCGTTGGATGCTGCGAAATATTTCGCCATGCGCCCGGGATCGAATCTGCGTCGCCGGGGCAGGCTGGTCCCGTTGCGTCCTTAAAACTTTACCTCGACATCCTGTTTGTCGGTCTCAGCAACTTTAAATAATTCCCTCGGCGTATAGTCCAGCATCCGCGCGATGAAAGCGTCGGGGATCTGTTCGATGCGCGTGTTGAAGGTGAACACGGAATCATTGTAGAATTCCCGCCTGTCGGCGATTTCGCTTTCAATCTCCGTAATGCGCCCTTGAAATTGAGCGAACATTTCGTTGGCCTTCAATTGGGGGTAGTTTTCAGAGACTGCGAACAACGACTTCAGCGTCGACGACATCATGTTGTCTGCCTGGGCTTTTTCGGGGATCGCTCTCGCGCCGGCATAGGCCGACCGCGCCTCCGTGACTTTGAGGAGGACATCTTTTTCAAAGGTCATGTATCCTTTTACGCTGTCCAGAAGTTTCGAAAGTTCGTCGTGCCGCTGTTTTAACAGCACGTCGATGTTGCTCCATGCTTTACTGATGCTGTTCTTCAAGGAGACGAGACTGTTGTAGAGGGAGACGAAGTACCCGACGATGATTGCGATGAACAACAAAAAGACTGCGCCAAAAACAAGAACCATGATCGATCCTCCTAAAGTAGGTCAGACAATTGAAGTATCTTAATGAGCCCGACAATGAACATGCTGCTTCCATACGACAGGCCCGCGAGCATTTGCCATTTCAGCGCATCGTTGAGTTCTTTTTTGGTACTGCCTGAAATGATGAAGGTGGAATTATTGCTCCCCTTGTGGATCACTTTGTGGACGGAAGTATCCTTACGTACGGCGACCGAGCCCAAAACACAGACATCGTCGTTCGGCGATAGATAGTATTCGTTGTACCGTCTGTCGCCGACGCTCGGAATGAACGAGCGGTCGCTTGCAGCGTCGCCATCTCTTCCCAAAAAGCCCATTTGCACTTGAGGAATTTCAAACTCAGCGCCTCCCGGATCGATGAGGATCTGCCCTGTTTCATCCTTTGCCCAGAAGGGCAATCGAAGAGAATTCGTCGAGATGGTTTTCCATTCGTACTCTATGCCGGAGTTCGATGTGTACCGCCTCACGTATTCCTGTAATTCACTCCGATAATAGACGCATTCCAGTTTGGAGTACGGAGTCGTCAACAGCTGGTCCGCAAGAACCTTTGCCTGAATTTCCACGAGGCCGATCGCCGCCGACCTGATCTTGGAACGGGGGACATTCCGGGCCAATTGGAATTCCGACATTTTAAGGAATCCGTATTGCAGCAGGATCAGTCCCAGAAACACAAACGCGAACGAAAAAACAACGACTTGAATGTCTTGCTGACCTCCAAAGTTGACCGATCCATGCCGGCGGCCAAGAAGGCCGCCGAGCAAGGATCCGAGGAAATCATTGTTCGTGTACAGAACAGCGAAGAATAAAACGAGCAGCACCGCGGAGAACAACAGGAAACTCCGCAGCGATTGTATTTGCTCAGAAACTTTATCTTCCCAATCGCTATCCTTGAAGACATACCGGTATGAAGCCCATGAAAGGATCAACGTAAGGAGAAAACAAATTACATATGCGACTGATGTGTCCATATTGATACTTGTGGAATGGTTTCCCGGTGTGGACTGAGGTACGACAAACCCCATCTCATTGGAAAAGTGTCAGGTGTGGTGCTGATGATCAACATAGCTCCCAGCTATGAGTGGTTGGTAAGTTCCCGGGCGGTATGATACTACTTTCTTGCGGACATTGCAACGAGAAAAATTAAATGGCAGGTCTCGTGCACGAAGTCCGATGGCCGCCTTTACTATCGTGGTGACATTTGGACTGATGTAACGAGTGAACTCTCACCAAGGCATGAGTCATACCAATGCTTCCAAACAGTTCAAATTCGCTTCCTGTTCTTGTCAATAATATCAAATGGAATCTTTGCATCGGCATACACCTGCCAGCATTGAATCTTGTCTCCCTTGATGTCGGCTTTCCACGAAGCGGGGAGACGCCAGTAGTTTTCCTTTTTGCTGCTTAACCCTTCAAATGTTGCGCTCGCGAATCCAAACGCCCCCACGGTGTTCCCATCTGTGAACGCTGTTGTAATTTCGATCGTGTAGTCGGGAAACAATTGAAAATACCCGGTCCAGGCTAAGCGCATCCTCTCTTTGCCGGAGGCCTCGTTTCCTTGAGAATCGATGAACGTGTGATCGTCGGTCATGATCGAGCAGATCGCCTCAACGTTGTGTGCGTTGATTGCGTCAACAAAGTTGTCGAAGATGCGTTTAGATACTTGAGTTTGCACAACAGCCTCCTGTCGAACTGTCGTTGTTCTATTTCTTGTCCTCTTCCTCAAGCTTCTTTATCCGTTCCTCGAGCGACAGGAACCTCTGTTCGATGGCGATAAAAGTTTCCCGAATGACATACACGACAAAACCGACTGCCAGGAAAAGGAATGAGATCGGAATCCAGATATTGGAAAAGTCCCATTTTGCATAACCAACGATGATTGAAACTATGATAAACCCAAGTATTGATAATGGGAGAAGCAGCTTGCTTTTGTGCATACCAACCTCGTAATAATACTATTATGTGAATATGTTTTTTTGGATACTACAAACCGGAAGCAGAAGGTCAGAGGCGGGATCGTTGTCCCTGCGTCCAGCAGACCAACCGTGAGGCGTGACCATTTCCGACAATCTCAGTTTCATTGTGGCTGAGTCTGGGTTGAAGCAAAATTGAATCGAATGCCGAGCGAGAGTGATGCGCCTGCATAATCTGTCAGTATGGTGTTGCCGCGATGCTCATAGTTTATTTCCACTCGAACAAACGATGAGACGCTGCTTTTCATTCGGACAAATTCAAGCTCCGCCCCCGTACCTGCCCCGGGTGCAACAAACTCATTGAACGTATAGGCCAATGCATCGCTTTCGTCGACATAACACAATGCTGGTCCGCCGTAGACATTCAGCGAGAGCGACCGTGAGAGCGGGAGCCTATAATATATTCCAAGGATAAGCAACCCTTCCTGCAGCTTCGATTCCATGCTGTATTGATAGGCACTGCCAACGCCATAGGAGTAGTGGGTGATCAGATGGTCTTCCGTAAAACCGACATACATCGACCTTAGAAAAAGAGATGTTTGGGTCCCGACCGGATAATTGAAACTCATGCCGTAGTCAAACGATGATGTCGTTGAAAATGCAAGTTTCTGATACGAGGATGGATTAAAAAAGTATCGGCCAACGTCTATGCTCAATGCGCTCCCGCGCGATAAAGAGTCCTGGCCTGAAGCACGAGAACAGAGCATTGCCGTTGCCAATGCTGCAAGAATAATTTTTTGATTCATATGCTTTCATGTTCGATAGAGGGCCCTGCGCTGTTCGTATCATGTCCGCGCTTTACAGCCTGGGAGCGATCTTCTCCATCGCCTCGGCAGAGGTGCGTACCGGTACAATTTCAAAGTCGACCAGGTCTTTCCAGTTGTTTATCCATCGGTCAAAGAGGTTCACATCTTCGGTTTTCATGAGTTGATAACACCGGCTGAATGTGAGATCGACCCAGCTGGAAACATATTCCAGGCCGTCGGGCATCATTCGTCCCTGCTGTTTTGCCCGCCGGTAGATTTCTACCGCGCCGGGCGTTTTGTACTGTTCAATGACCATGTACAGCATTCTTCCTTTTCTCCTGGGTCAATTTAGATTGATACGACCATAAATGCAATGTCTTACGGTGCGAGAACGAACCCTGTGTTTGGGCTTACGTGAGTGCAGAAAATCCAGAGGTAACCGGAGTTACATCTTGAGAAGTTCGAGTAATTTGTACATCACGATGGCGGGCCATACAAGGGACTTCAGAATTCCGAGCACACCTTCCCAGAATGTTGTTGAATGCTGGACAAAATAAACTGCGGCGCCAATAAGCGCCAAACCATAAATACCGCTGAATGCGCTGTCGTGCTTCATTCCGTAGTTTCCTCGATGTTCGTTCATGGTAATTTCTCTACCGTAATTAATAGTAATGTGACGCGTTAGTGCTGGATTTGTTTCAGCAGTTCTAAACCCTCAGGCCAGTTTCCGAGGCCGCTGGTAGAGTTTATGTGCCCTGCATTCTGGATCACTACCATTCGGCTGTGCCATGCCGCGGCGTATTCGCTTGCCCGTTCGATGGTCACGTACCGGTCATCCGTGCTCGCCACAACGATCGATGGAAAGGGGAGCTCGATCAGCGGAACTGGTCCGAATCCCGCAGGCCCGATCGGATAATTGGGACCGTCCGGGTCGCTCGGACCGACAAGAAGAGCGCCGTGTATCTTTGCAAGATTCGCCGCACTCGCTTGACGTGTCCAATGAGCCACGAGGGCGCATGCTGAACTATGTGCAACGAGCACTGCATTGCCGGAGAGGGAAGCGATGACGTCATCAAGATGCTGAACCCAATCCTCGCAGCGAGGTGTGTCCCATTCTTTTTGTTCGACTCTCCGAAATGATGGGTTGAGCTTCTCCCAGCGCGTTTGCCAGTGATTGGGCCCGGAACTTCCGAGTCCCGGCAATATAAGTGTAGTATTCATGATCGGTGATCAGTAAACAGTAAACAGTAAACGGTTAATGGTCAACTGATTACTGATTACTGTTTACTGACTTCTGTCTATTCCATTTCTTCAAAAAGAATCCAATAAGTGTCAAGAGCATTCCGCACAAAGATCCGAACAATCCCATCAGAGCAAACACCGGCAGCCGGCTTACCAGTGAATCGGTGCCCGAGTAGTTCGCTATCATGAATGCAAAAGAGAGCGCGAACCCGTAACATGCACCGGCCGCAAGTCTTTCGCCCCGGCGGGTTCCATAGCCTAACGCAATTCCTGCAATTCCCCAGGGGAGAAGCGTCCATATTTGCAGGAACAGCGCGTATGACCCCGCAACTCCAAGGAGTACGCCAAGAGCCGTCGCAAGAATAATTTTTTTTAGCATATGTGGACTACAGTGCTCGTACAGTTGATTGGGTTCATCAGCGGATTCTTTCGTAACGGCTCTTGACAAGTCCGTTTGAATATGCCGTGGTTGTTATATGTTGAAATCGAAGTTCACGATCCAGAACCCCAAACAATGGAACGCCGCTTCCTAACATCAGCGGCACTCTTGTGATGATCAATTCATCGATGCAGTCTTCCCTCAGAAAACCCTGTATCACGTTCCCGCCGTCTACATAGATGTGTGAATATCCCTGACTCGAAAGATAGCGTAATATTTCTTTTGGTTCCATGGAGAGGAGCGTTACTTTTTCTCGTAATGCGTCCGGCACCTGTTTGATGGTTTTGCTGAGCAGGAAGACTTTTGTTGTGTAGGGCCAGGAGGGAAATGCGATGACTGTTTCAAACGTCCTTCTTCCAATGACGATTGCATCGATCGTCCTGATAAATTCTTTGTAGCTGTCGCCGATCTCCGCGCTTTCGAATTCGGTCAGCCAGTCGATGGTCCTGTTTTTTTCCGCAATGAATCCGTCCAGACTTGTCCCTATGTAGACCGTCGTTCTCATGAATTGTTTTGTTCCACCAATAACTTTTAACTATTAACTTTTCACTTTTAACTCATCCCTCACACAATCTTGCACGGAATCACCGCATCTTCGTCATCCGAGTAGACCGCACACAATCGGTGGTATCCGTCCGCAATGACGACCTTTCCGTTTGCCGTATCCCGTACGAGAAGAAGTGGGGATAGTTCATGGCCGGCCGCTATTTTTTTTTGATCCTTCGCGAGATGACTATTGCTGATGCCGAGCAGCGATAATTGCGAGGCTCTGAAAATATCTTTCGCCTTGAACTCCGACACCGGAGCGCTTTTCAATTTGCTGACATAAACAGCCGCCTTCTTCTTGTCGAAGATGAGCGACAGATACGAGAGAGCTGCCGGATAATCGTGCTCCTCGGGCTGCTTCAGCCATTTGATTTTATTTGCCATATCGGACCTCGTTGAAGATTGTGGATTGACCGCGGATTCCGTGAAACGTCATTGCCATTGATTCATCGCTTCCCAAGAGAAAATAGAGTGAAGCAAGAGTTAGTTTCATTTTGGGCGAACAAAGCAACTTTAATCTCATTCTGAACAGAGCGAAGCATAGTGAATGCCGAGGTCACCCCTTCCGGAGAATCAATGTCAGTGCAGCGTCGTAATTACGAGAGTTCGATGTCATAGACCCTTCGCTCCGCTCAGGGTGACATGTAGGTGTGATATTCAATGCCATTCTTCAAAGACTCCGCCCCAGCATTGTCATTCCGAACGAAACAAAGCGGAGTCTCTTCGGGAGAATCGTTGTCAAGGCCAATACCTAACACCCAATCGCCTAACGCATTCGACTCCGAGCAAGGGAGTTCACTCTAAGTATGTCCCTGTTCTTAAAGTGCGTAGCGTCGGCCCCCTACTCTATATTAAAGCCCTCAATCTCCACGTCCGGTTTTTCTCCCTGCGTGTCGCTGTCCTCAAGCTCCATCGTGATCGTTCGTTTCTCTCCCGGCATGAGCGAAACAAAGTTATCGCTGTAAATTACCGGCAGTATCCGTTCTCTGCCTTTTATCCGCACGACTTTCAGCTTCACCATGAGTGCCGGATGCGCTGCGTTATTTACCAGCTCCGTCGTGAGGTGCCAATGTTTTCCATCCCGCGTGACCGTTGTTTTTGCAGCCACCTTTACTTTCGGAAGCGCACGGGCAGCTTTAAGGTCGTCGTCTTTCACTCCGCGCCAGTAGAGATTTTCGGAAATTTCTGCACTTCCTCTATTTAATTTCAGTCTAATAAAATAAGTGCTGCTGAGTCCTTCAGGATATTCAACTTTCAGGCACCGCACGGTGTTATCCTCGGGGCAGTCGAGTGCCGCCTTCTTTTGCAGTTTTACAGTTCCGTCGAGGTTCACAAGTTCCAAGGTTGCGGTGAGTCCTGCACCATTCTGGATGCTGTAATTCACCACTTCGATGCTGTCGGTGAGCGGATTCCATTGTATGTGCAGCGGCTCGTTGGCTTTCTTGCAGCCGAAATACGCCGCGGTCGGTTCGAAGTAATAATCATACGTCTGCCACACCATCGAAGGCCACGCGGCATGACTCATCCACAATAGTAGGCCCATCCGGTTCTTGCTCTGTGCCTCGAACATCCCGCGGTATCCCTGATAATTCACCCACTGCGCAAGTGTGAGCCAGTCTTTCACGTTATCCGTCGCCCCGAAATTGTCGGTGATCATCTGGATGAACGACGAGCCGTACTGTGCGCTCTCTAAATTGAAATCGTGCACACCCCATACGCGGTTGATCGGCCATAGAAGAGAATCGGGCAAAAATTCCGTCAAGCTTTCGTACGAGACCATGTTCGGCATTCCGATTTCGCTGTGCATTTTTTCCGTGGCCCGTTTATCAAAATAAAATTTAATCGGCATCGCGCGGTACGGCCCGCCGCCGCTCACAACGCCGAAGGAAGAACTCGAAATGTAGTGCAATCCAGGATGGATTTGCGGCAACAGGACTCGGATCGCTGTGTCGATCGGCTCCGGTGGATTTCCTTCGTTGCGTCCGCAGTACAATCCGATCGACGGATGGTTCCGGATTCGCTTCACAAAATCGTTGACGTTCTGCATGAACATGCCGTTGTCGTTCGGGTCGGGGCCGTCCAGCGGATTCGCAAGCCAGAAATCCTGCCAGACCATAATGCCCCAGCGGTCGCATGCGTCATAGAATGCATCGTCGCCGGTTTGCCCGACCCAATTTCTTATCATGGTGAAATTCATTTCTTTATGGTATCGAACGGCAATATCGTATTCCCGCGCGCGGTAACGGAGCATCGATTCCGAAAAACCCCAGTTGCCGCCGCGCCCGATGAAGCGTCTTCCGTTCACCCAAATTTTTAATGCGCTGTTCTCCTCGGAGTACGACATTTCACGGACGCCGGTCTTGAAAGATTTTGCATCCGACGTTCGCCCGTCCGCCGACTGGAATTCCAGCTTCACATCGTAAAGATTCTGTTCGCCGTATCCGTTCGGCCACCAGAGCTTGGGATTTTTCAATCGGAGAGATGAGGTAGTGGATGGGTTGAAAGTTACAGTTTTTGTTTCGGATGGATTGAGCAATACCGGCTGCTCAAAACTTATGCTCCCGAATTTTCCCCGCACGATTCCTTTCTCAGCTTTCGCTGAATGGTTGCGGAGAGTCAACTCCATTGTAATATCGGCTGAGGTTGTATCGGGCAAATTTAATTTTGTCGAAACAAATGGATCTTCAATTGTCACGTCACCCGTTGCCGTCAGATACACATCGCTCCAAATTCCAATGTCCCTTCCGCGAATGGTCGGTATCCAATCCCAGCCGATGGTGGCGTGGAACGTCGGGTTGTCGGCGCCAAGTTCTCCGCCGTTCGCGTCGTGGCTCCATTTCGTCTGTTCTTTCACGAATCCGGGAGTATCATTTTTCTTGATCCTCACGGCGAGAATATTTTTTTCTCCAGGAACAACAATGTCGGAAACGTCAAAGTGCGCGCGTGTGAAAGCTCCTTCGATCAATCCCAGCTTCCGTCCGTTCAGGTACACTTCGGCCTTCCAGTTTATTCCGTCAAAGTTGAGGAACATTTTCTCTCCGGCAGAAGAGGAGGGTACCGCGAATTCATCCCGATACCAGAAATCGGAACAGAAGTACGAATCTGAGATCAACAGCTGATTGTCTGAAAAATTCGGATCGGGCAAAGCTCCCGCATTCAGATAACTTACAAGCACCGTCCCCGGCACCGTCGCGACGATCCAATCGCCGTCGTTAAAGCCCGGTTTGGAAAGCGTTTCGCCGTCCGATTTCACAAGCGATTCCCGCTGAACTTTCCATGCGCCGCCGGCAAGATCTATCCTTCCATCTTTTCCTGCCGGAGCTTGAACATGTGCCACGGGAACGGGTCCGCCGGTCCCGAATACTTCCATCTCGCTCAATATATATCCGTCGCCGGAAACAGACTTCTTCATCAATACGCGGACATATCTTCCTTTTTTCGGCATATCGAGTTTGATGTCATCCGCTTGGCTCTTGTCTCCATCTTCCGGCAGCGCTGCAATATCATGCCATTGTTCTGCATCGTTCGATGTCTGGATCGATCCGGCTGCTGCGCCGCGAATCCAGCTCAACACGATTCGGTCAAACGTGCATTCCGCTCCGAGGTCCACGTACACCCATTCTTCCTGCGCTCCTGTGCTCATCCATGCGCTCGTGAAATTGAACGGTCCGCCGATGAGAGCATGTTTTCCATGACTGAACATTCCAATTTCGCCGACAGCCCAGTTCTTTGCGTTCGGTGAATTTACGTTGAGCCGATAGAAGCGAAAGTGCATCGCGGATGAGAGTTTGACAGGATAATTGAATGACCTCAAATTGGGGGGAGAAATTCTTCGCCACCATCCGGTGAGCGAGTCGCCCGGCATTCCCTCGCCGCTCACGATTCCGGCTTGTTCCCACGTTTTGCCGTCATTGGAACCGTTGATCGACATCTCCCAATGACTTGCCGGGAGACTGTCGACCAGAACGTTGCCCGTCAGAAAGACGCTGTCAACTTCGGGAAGTGCGCTGTTCCCGGCAAGTTCGAACTGAAGCCAGGCGTTTGGCCCTTCAAGAGTTTTTCTCGTCATCGGATTACGGTCCAGCACCCAGCCCCGCTCGTTTCGCTTCACAACTCCGTCGCTGCTTGTCGTCATGACGATCCATGATGGAAGCTGCGTTTCCTTTATCCCGTCTGTGATAAGCTGTGCGGTGCAGTTGAAGTCGTAGCTGCTCGATTGATACGCCGCCCTGTGCAGCGCAAGATTGCGGTACGTCTTCGTATCGATTGTCATTGCGGGGGAGAAGTTTGAGCCTGGATCTCCCGGATAGACACCGACACCGCGCGAATACTCTTGAGCAGTGAGAGTGGAGTTGCCGGCGATGGCAAATAAAAATAGAAGAGAGCAAGCGGCGAAAAATTTGCATGTGGACATGGGGTCGGAATGGCTTTTAATGAGAGGTTCTAAAAATTGAACTATTCAGCAGGATGAATATACAGATTCTTGCTCTATGTGTGCAAGTGGTAATTAATTAGGAGCCATCTCAATAATGGTTTCGATGTAGAATGCTTTGTAAATGTCATGCTTCTCCCGCCGTCTTGCGGCGGGAGAGGCATCCACGACACTGAAGTCTCGTAGATTCGCGATGCGTGAGTGTCATGGATTCTCCCGAAGGTCGCGAAGCGATCCCTTTGGGAGATGCCTTCGACATTCACGCCGCTTCGCTCCGTTTCCCGAAGGGATTCCTTTGGGACAGAATGACGTTCCTCAGGCCTCGGCTTGATTCTATTCCTCTTTTTTCGGATATTTGTTTCTGAATATTTAACTGAGTTAACGTTCTTCGAAGTTTTTTCTCACGTATCATATTCCCTCCCGCGCCATGGTACCCTCACCGCGTAAAATTCGTTACGGCATTCTCGGATATGGTCTTTTTGCTGAACGCGCTATCGCGCCGGCGATACGTGCATCTTTCAATTCGGAATTGATCGCCATTCAGAAGCGCTCGCCGGCGGAAGCCGAAGCGAAGGCGAAAGCGCTTGGGATCCCCCTGGCGTTCGATTCCGTGGAAGGACTGGTTTCGCATGCAGACGTCGATGCGGTTTACATCGCATCGGCGAATTCGTTGCATTGTCCAACAGCACTCGCCGCTGCACGAGCGAAGAAGCATGTCCTCGTCGAAAAACCAATGGCGATGAACGCCGCCGAAGCCCGGAAAATGATCGCGGCGTGCAAAAAACACGGGGTTAAACTGATGGTCGGCCACATGCTGAGACTTTCTCCATTAGTCCGCCGTATGCGCCATATTGTCCGCTCGGGAATGATCGGCGACATTACCGCTGCCCGCGCAGATTTTGTGTATGACGGCCGGATCAGCCACCGTTCCTGGCTTTTCGACCGAAAGCTCGCCGGCGGCGGCCCGGTTTACGACATCGGCGTTCACGGGCTTGACACCCTCCGTTTCATTCTCGACGACGAGGTTGTCTCGACCAAAAGTGATTTGAGTCCCCGTCCGACCCTGCGGAAAACGGAAGAAAGCGCGAACATTATTTTGAAATTCTCCCGCGGAACGCTTGCATCGATCTACTGCTCGTTCACGGCGCCGCTCCGAAGGACGTTCATTGAGTTTATCGGAACGAAAGGAATAATCTCGG